>Ga0302182_10000649_pt1 | contig 20986 bp, 14 predicted proteins | sample I_Palsa_N3_1_FD_198781 | JGI IMG/M metagenome (GOLD analysis project Ga0302182, IMG submission 198781) | Peat permafrost microbial communities from Stordalen Mire near Abisko, Sweden - I_Palsa_N3_1 | ecosystem: Environmental > Terrestrial > Soil > Palsa > Peat permafrost | place: Sweden...
TCAAACCGTCATCGTCGACGAGATCCACGCCATTGCTAATGATAAACGGGGAGCCCACTTAGCTTTATCCCTCGAGCGCCTCGACGCTCTCGTCACGGGCGAAAACCGTCTCAGCCCAGGTCAGTTTCTTACTGGTTCGACAGTGACACCTCAAAGAATAGGCCTCTCAGCTACACAGAATCCCATTGAACTTATTGCCAACTTTCTTACTGGTGTCCACGAAGGCCGTAAAACCGCCACCATCGTGCAAGTAGGTCAGCGCCGCGAGCTCGACCTCGCTATTGAAGTGCCTAGCGATGAACTCGGTTCGGTTACCAACAACGGTATGTGGGAAGAGATATTCAATAAGCTGGCTGCTTATACCGAAAATCATCGCTCCACTCTGGTCTTCGTTAACACGCGACGTCTCGTTGAAAAGATCGCCTTCGAACTTTCCACACGCTTGGGTTCCGAGCATGTTGCTGCGCATCACGGATCGCTTTCTCGCACTCTTCGCTTTGACGCCGAACAGCGCCTTAAAAAGGGAGAGATCAAAATCCTCATAGCTACCGCGTCGCTTGAACTCGGTATCGATATCGGAGACATTGATCTCGTATGCCAGATAAGCACCACCCGTTCCGTCGCAGTCGCGATGCAGCGAGTCGGTCGCGCAGGCCACTGGCGTGGAGCGGTTCCCAAGGGCCGACTCTTCGCTACTACCCGTGACGACCTTGTAGAACAGGCTGCTCTCGTACGAAAGATGCGTGCCGGCGAACTTGACCTATTAGAAATTCCTCCTCAGCCCGCAGACATTCTCATGCAGCAGATCGTTGCAGCTTGTGGAGCGGAACCATGGGAGGAAGACGCGCTTTTCAATATTGTTCGTCGCGCCTATCCATACCGCGACCTCACGCGAGAAGCATTCGATGATCTCATCATGCTCCTCACTGAGGGTATTGAATCCAGCCGTGGCCGTTACGGTGCATATCTACTTCGTGATGGGGTTCAACATCATCTCCATCCTCGCCGGGGAGCTCGCATGATAGCCATCTCGAACGGCGGCGCTATTCCTGATACGGCCCTCTATAGCGTCATCCTCCAGCCCGAAGGAGTTCAGATCGCGACTTTGGATGAACACTTCGCCGTGGACTCAAGCCCAGGCGACGTCGTTCTCCTCGGCACGTCCAGCTGGCGCATTCAGCGAGTCGAAGCTATCGGACGAGTCCTTGTCGAAGATGCCCACGGCGTTCCCCCAAGCCTTCCTTTCTGGGAAGGAGAAGCTCCGCAACGTACTGCTGTCCTCTCCGACGGTGTAGGCGAGCTTCGCGAGGAGATCTCCTCTCTGACGTCGAACGTATCCCCAGGGTACATATCACCCGCGCAACCAGAAGTCGCTGCCGCTGCCGCTTGGCTTATGCAGGAGTGCGGCGTCTGTGTCAGTGGGGCTTGGCAACTGATCGCTTATATTGTCACTGGCCGAGCAGCCCTGGGTGCTGTCCCCTCCAAAACGGTTATTATCGCCGAGCGCTTTTTCGACGATGGTGGTGGCATGCAGCTTATTTTGCATGCCCCTTTTGGCGGCCGTATTAACAAGGCCTGGGGTCTTGCTTTACGCAAACGCTTCTGCCGCGGGTTTAACTTTGAGTTGCAGGCGGCTGCTACCGACAACGGAATCAATATCTCGCTCGCTGAGCAGCACAGCTTTCCTCTCGCTGACGTGTTCCAATTTCTCACGGAATACACCGCTAGGGAGCTTCTGGAACAAGCTTCTATCGCGTCTCCTATTTTCAAGAACCGCTGGCGTTGGGCGGCCGGTCGAAGTCTCCAGCTTCTTCGCTTCTCAAAAGGCAAACGCATCGCACCACAGATTCAGCGGACCCGTTCCGAAGACCTTATGGCCTCTGTCTTTCCACAAGCGGCCGCGTGCTTCGAGACAATTGTTGGAGATATTCAGATTCCCAACCATCCGCTCGTCAACGAGGTCATGCAGGATGTTCTCCAAGAAGCAATGGATCTTGAGGGGCTTATCGAGCTCCTTCGCGGAATAAAAGATGGCACGATCCGTTGCGTAGCCATTGACACTCCAACCCCTTCCCAGTTCGCCCACGAACTTCTCAATGCCAATCCCTATGCTTACCTCGACGAAGCGGGACTGGAAGAGCGCCGTGCTCGCGCTACCTCATTAGGTAGAAACCTTCCGGATCAACCCGGCAAGTTAGACCACGCCGCCATTGCCGCAGTCCGTAAGGAGATATGGCCCGATCTCCGAGACGAACATGAGCTTCACGACCTTTTGAAATCAGTGGTCGTCCTTCCGTTATGTTTACTCGACAGGGTCGAGGCTCGCGACTGGAAGATCTTTTACGACCGACTCACCTGGACTGGCCGCGCTCAAACCATCAAGTGTGGCGGAAGTCAGGCCTGGGTAGCCACAGAACGTCTCATTGAAGTCGCCGCATTGTGGCCAACGAGCGGTGGTGAAACCAACTCGGTCACAAAAGAAGAAATTGTGCGGCAGCTAGTTCAGGGATGGGTGCAAATTTTGGGGCCCACCACGGCTAATACACTCGCCGCCCTAGTAAGCATCGAGCCTGCAGTCATCTTTCATGCCTTCCTTGCGATGGAGATGCAAGGCCTTCTTATACGCGGAGCGGTTGATTATCCTGCACTGGATGTAAAGTCATCTTCAGAAGACTTAGACCACGATATAGAGTGGTGCGAACGCCGTGTTCTTCAACGCATCCATCGTCGAACGGTCGCCACTCTACGCAAGCAGGTCGAGCCGGTTACGCCAGCAGCTTACATGCGCTGGCTTCTGAACTGGCAGCATCTAGCCCCGCAAAGCCAACTCACGGGAGAAGAAGGTGTTTTCGAGGCTCTCCGCCAACTGGAGGGCTTTGAAGCTCCTGCGGTCGAATGGGAGCGAAGCCTACTTCCATCTCGTGTAGCAAATTATGACCCTAGATGGCTTGATGCGCTCTGTCTTTCAGGGGCGGTGGGCTGGGGCCGCGTTTCGCCTCATCCAGCATGGTCCGTGGGAGATGGCAACTCTCCGCGCCGAGTCATTCCTACTAACGCAGCACCGATCACTTTCTACATTCGCGAGAGTGCAGACTGGCTCCCTTACGCTCTATCGCAACAGCGCGTTGAAGAAGATAAGCTAGCTGCAGCCCTCAGTCCCACCGCCTTGCAACTGCGAACACTCATGCAGCAACGTGGCGCCTGTTTCAGTAATGACATCCAGCGGATAACCAACCTCACGCGGCATCAGGCGCTGCAAGCGTTGTGGGAACTCGCTACTGCAGGCCTTGCAGCAGCAGACGGGTTCGACCAACTGCGCGCTTGCATGGATCCCCGCCGTAAATCGATCACAACTGAAACGGCCACCAAGCGCACTCCGCGCAGCTCCGCAGGTAGATGGTCTCTGCTCAGTGAAGAACTCCACGCTGCACCGACCGCAGTCGAGCAAGCTCGCCGCACCGAGATATCTCTCGAATCCTTCGCCCGCCAACTTCTCAATCGCTACGGTGTTCTCTTTCGCGATCTGCTTCTCGGTGAATCGAACGCTCCTAGATGGCGCGATCTACTGAACATTCTTCGCCGCCTCGAAGCGCGCGGCGAGATCCGCGGCGGACGGTTCCTTTCCGGCTTTGGCGGCGAGCAATATGCACTTCCTGAGGCTGTCGAATCGATACGCGCTAACCGCACCCGCGAGTGCAACGCGATCATCGCCGTAGCTGCTGCCGACCCTATGAATCTCGTCGGCGTTGTTATACCAGGGGATCGTGTCCCTGCTGTCCCGGGCAAGAAAATCTTCTACTGCAACGGTAAGCTCTACACAGAAGCGCACAACAATGAGGCCGTGGAGTTCACCACCGAAGTTCCATCCTACAGGGCATCAGGTTATCTAATGCCCGTTCCGCTCTGAGTCCAACGGAGGCATGCACTTGGCTTTGGGATTAGGCATTACTGAGTTTTTGCTGATGGTCCGTGCTCAGGATTCCATAACGGCTGTCCCGCCACTATGTGATCAACCCTCATGCCAGGAAACAGCTCCCGTAACTCTTTGGCGCACTGCTCCATCCCTGGCTCTTCTGAGACTTCATGCCCGAGCAGTATAAGAGCCTTGGCCCTACCCTGCGCTACTGCGTCCCGAACATACTCTACCGTTTCCCACTCGCTTGCTTCACCCGCGATCAATACCTCGACCTGAGGTTCACGTAGAGCAAAGACCTGTTTTTCCAGTCCTGAGGATCCTGGAAGGAACGCGATATGTGACACGGGAAGGTTAGGATTTCCTTCGACCCGCAACGTCTGGATGCTCAGTCTTGTCTGCAGCGATTTCGCTAGTTCAGCCAAGGTCGTTTGTGGAATCGTGATGAAGTATTGTCCGCGTGGGCCCGCCGGATGAGGGAGCCCCTCCCAGCCGAGTGCCCCGTATATTCCTTTCAGGATGTGATCCGTCGAATCCGCATGAATTTCATCATGGAGTCGAAATACTACGAGATGATGCTGCTCGATGAACGCTAGCTTCTCCTTATAGACCGGATCATCAGTGAAAAATTTTGTGTCGTCGAGGTGGTTGTAGAACGTGGGCTCATGCGTGATGATCAGGTTGTCTCCGAGACGTACTGCCTCACGTAAAACATCCATTGTGTCCAAGAAGGTTGTGACGATGCCCGTAACCGTGGTATTTGGATTGCCTGCCTTGATCGTATCCACCGTATTTGGAGGGGGCACTGCAGCGTATCGGCGCTGGATGCGAGTTATTACGTCGCCCGCTTGAAGCGTTTGAGCGCGCGATGATACCGAAAAAAATATCAACAGGAATGAAAAAGCTCGTTGGAGTGTCATCGTGGTTGAGTTGCGAATTCGAACTACAACAATTCTATCGCTGTGCAATTCGCCTACGCCGTCAATGCTATCAAGTCACACCTTTGAGATGCTTATTCCCTGAAAGTCGATTGCTAGACGGCGAGACAGGACTTTCAAAGGAAAAGGACGGCAAGCTCTCAAGTCTGACGGTGGTAAAAGAGCCCGGCGGTGAAAAAAACGATCGCGACCATAAGGGCCATGCGGGCATGAAGGATGTTATGCAGGTGCAGGCTGAGGAGCGCGTCTGCAAGCCATGCGGCAAAGCCAACAAACCATATCCATGCTGTCTTTTGGAACATCCGCATGCATCCATGCTCCGGGGAGAAGTTGAACGGGCGCAGTTCGCTGGCCTTGTTCTACACTAGGTAATAGAGACTTACCTAGGAGAAATTCGTTGTCACAACGCACATTCAGCATCATCAAGCCAGACGCCGTTCGCAAGGGCTACTCTGCCGCTATCTTGTCAGAGATTGAAAAGGCAGGATTTAAAATCGTTTCGATCAAGCGGCTTTCGATTTCGAAAGCACAGGCCGAGGGCTTCTACCATGTTCATGCAGCGCGCCCGTTCTTTGGGGAATTAACCGAGTTCATGTCGAGCGGCCCAATTTTCCCAATGGTGCTCGAGAAGGAAAATGCCATTGCCGACCTGCGAAAGCTGATGGGTGCTACCAATCCAGCTCAAGCTGAGGAAGGGACCATTCGTAAGAAGTTTGCCGCTTCGATTGGAGAGAATGCCATCCATGGGTCTGATGCCGAAGATACTGCGGCGTTTGAGATTGGATACTTCTTTGCCGGTTGCGAACTGAAGTAGCTCGTTGATTGGGATGACTCGGCGGCAGGTGCAATCAGGCTTCTGGTTGCATCTGTCGTCTCTCATATTAGGAAATGGTCGCGTTTGCTGCCACCGAGAAGGAGAGATTGATGGCAGTTCTAACGCCGCAGTTGAAGTTGCCAGATGGGCCTTTCAAGGCTTACTTGTTCGATTGTGATGGGACCATCGTTGACTCGATGCCGCTGCACTATATTGCGTGGAAGAGAATTCTCGCTGAATGGAACTGCGAGTTTGGAGAGCAGACCTTCTATGCATGGGGTGGAATGCCAGTTGCGGAGATTATCTCCAACCTGAACGTACGCGATGGTCTCGCAATGCCAGTCGAGGAGGTTGCGAAGCGCAAAGAAGCGCTGTACTTCGAAATCCTTCCAGAGCTGAAGGGAGTGCCGGAGGTATTGGAGCATATCGCGTTCAGCCATGGGCATATTCCATTTGCGGTGGTATCAGGAAGCACTCGAGATTCTGTAATAGCGTCCTTGGGAGTGTTGGGCCTTCTTGATAGGTTCGAAACGCTAGTCTGCGCTGGGGACTATCAGCGAAGCAAACCTGATCCGGAGCCTTTTCTATTGGCTGCAAAACGACTTGGAGTGAACCCTGAGGACTGCCTGGTTTTTGAAGATACCGAGATGGGTATTCAGGCTGCTACGGCTGCTGGAATGGCCTCGGTGAAGATATTGCAGCCTTGGGAGCGAGATAGGGCTCTCGCGGGCCGGGCCGACGGCAGCTAGGCAAAGGCTCATGGTCTCTTAAGGAAATTGGGTCTATCGCTTCAACAAATCTCGAAGCGGAGTGGGCGCGGTTTGCTGCACGGATGACTTGAAGCACCCGGCGAAGAAAATTTTGGTTCGTCGGTCGTGGCCTCCTTTCCGAGATTGATTTGATTACTTTATCTGATTGCTGCTGGTTCACGGATAAGACCGTGTTCACGTATAGTGGCGAGGGTTGCCTGAGGCTGAATATTTTGTGGCAAAGCAGACCGTACTGAGGGATGCCACGCACGAAAATGGTGAGGGAGATGACGATGAGATGGCTAAAGATTATGCTGCTTAGCATGACAACTGCGATGGTGGCCAATGGTTCAGTGACTAAGACGGCTTTCGGAACGACTCCGGACGGTACGGCGGTGGATCTTTACACCTTGAAGGCCGAGGGGATAGAGGCAAGTGTCATGACCCTTGGAGCTCGTGTAGTTTCGATCAAGACTCCAGACCGCGATGGCAAGATTGCCGATGTAGTGCTCGGATACAGCGCCTTGGACGGATATGTTGCAGATAAGTCGACCTACTTTGGCGCAGTTGTGGGACGATACGGGAACCGCATCGCATTCGGGAAGTTTGAACTTGACGGTCATCAGTATCAGATCCCAACGAACAATGGCCCCAACTCGCTGCATGGTGGCACGGTAGGTTTTGATCGCCTGGTCTGGCAAGGAAAAGCCATCGCAGACGGAGTCGAGATGACGTTGATTAGTAAGGATGGCGACCAGGGATACCCAGGAACGCTAACTGTGCATGTACGATACACAGTTCACCATGGTGCGTTGCGCATTGACTACAGCTCCTCGACCGATAAAGACACTGTGACGAACCTGACGAATCACTCTTACTTCAACCTTTCGGGCGATTCGAAAAAAACTATTCTTGACGAAGAGATCATGATCCCGGCAGACAAGTACACGCCGGTTGATGCAAGTCAGATTCCCACGGGAGAGTTGGCCTCGGTGGAAGGAACGCCGTTCGATCTCCGAAAACCTACTGTTATTGGCTTGCGAATGAACGATGACAATGAACAGCTCAAGATTGGCGGAGGGTACGATCACAACTGGGTACTTCGCGGGAAAAGCGGAGAGGTAAAGACTGCAGGCCGAGTCTACGATCCACAAAGCGGACGCGTTTTAACCGTGACGACAACAGAGCCTGGAGTTCAGTTTTACACGGGCAATTCGCTAAACGGAGTGGCGTATGGCAGCGCGCAGGAAAGCCACGCGAAGAATACAGGGCTGTGTCTGGAGACACAGCACTTCCCGGATTCGCCAAATCACCCTTCGTTTCCGACTGCCGAATTGAAACCGAGCGAAGCACGGCACAGCACGACTACTTTCACCTTCTCGGTGCGCACGAAGTAGGCAGTCATAGAGCAACGCGGGAGTTTTTAGCCCGCGCGGGGGATTTTCTTCAATGAATAAGGTTGTCAGAACTGCATCTGAAGCAGTCGCGGATATAGCTCATGGTTCGACAGTAATGCTCGGGGGCTTTGGTCTTTGTGGAATTCCCGAGAACCTGATTGCGGCGCTGGTAGAACGTCGCGTGAAGGGGCTGCATACGATCAGCAACAACATGGGTGTTGACGGTTTTGGCATGGGACTAATGCTGGAGGCTGGGATGATCGCGTCGCACATTGGAAGCTATGTAGGCGAAAACCGGCTGCTCGAGGCGATGGTGTTGAAGAAAGAGTTGGATTTGACGCTAATTCCGCAGGGGACTTTGGCGGAACGAATTCGCGCCGGCGGTGCTGGTATACCAGCGTTTTATGTACCCACAGGATTGGGTACCATGGTGGCTGATGGGAAGGAGACGCGGCAAATTGGAGGTAGATTTTATATACTTGAGCAAGCACTGCACGCAGATGTTGCTTTGATAAAAGCGTGGAAAGGTGACCGCCTGGGGAACCTCGTTTATCGCAAGACGGCTAGAAACTTCAATCCATCAATGGCAACTGCCGCAAAGCTTACGATCGCCGAAGTGGAGGAACTCGTGGAGCCGGGTAATCTTGATCCAGACCATATTACGACGCCCGGAATATATGTAAACCGTGTTGTTCTTGGAGCAGAGTACCGTAAACCGATTGAGTCGAAGTTTATTAAATCCGGGGGTGCCGCTTGACAGGGAAGGAGCGGATAGCACGAAGGATTGCGCGAGAGTTCCAGGATGGTTTTTATATAAATCTGGGTATAGGACTGCCGACAATGATCGCCGGCTATGTGCCTGCAGGGATTGATGTGATGTTTCAGTCAGAAAATGGCATGCTCGGTGTAGGTGCGCCTCCGACTGACGATTGGGCGGATCCTGATTTGATCAATGCAGGCAAGCAGCCCGTAACGGAACTGCCGGGGTGTTCGTTTTTCGCGAGTGAAGAGTCTTTTGCAATGATTCGCGGCGGACACATGGACATGAGCATTCTTGGGGCGATGCAGGTAGATGAGCATGGCAACTTGGCTAACTGGACTATTCCTGGAAAGATGGTCAAGGGAATGGGGGGGGCGATGGATCTGGTGGCGGGAGCGCGTCGAGTAATTGTTGCGATGGAACATCAGACAAAGGATGGGATTCCGAGGATTTTGAAGCAATGCACGTTGCCCCTGACCGGAAAGAGTGTAGTGCATGACATCGTGACTGAATTCTGTTGGATCCGTGTCACCGCGGAGGGGCTGCTTCTGACTGAGCTGACGGATGGGGTAGACGCCATTGACGTGCAGTCGCGAACCGAAGCGAGACTTCTCGTTTCTCCAAACCTTCGTATGATGCCTGTTAGTACAAGTGCTTAGCGTCTAATCTGCTTCGCCTTGGACGCTTTGCAGTTACACTAGCGCGACATTTGCGTAAATTCTATGTGATATAACGAAACCTGACTCGGGTGCCCGTCAGGGCATAACAGGGAAGTCCGGTGAAGAACCGGCGCGGTTCCGCCACTGTAAGTGAGGAAAGCTGCTTTGAAGTACCACTCGGCAAAAGGCTGGGGAAGGTAAAGCGGCGTGCAGATCAAACTGCGACCTCCAAGCCAGGAGACCTACCCGAGAGTAACGGCAGACTTCTGCGGAGAACAGGAAGATGCATGACCGCTATTCTTATACGTTTTTTTCATTTGGAGTTATCTCCATTAAGCTCTGCCATTACCTCGGCAAGAGGTGACCTTTGACTGAGATTCACCGTCAACGCGTGGTGCGGGCCGATGGCCGTCCAGTCAATATTGTGCAACGCCGCGCGCATCTATCTTATTGTTTCTTTGGATGTTGTTGTGGCAGGACAGAGCGGGGTTATGCGCAGGTCCCCGTAGAAACATACAAGGAAGAGTGGACGCGCCGCAAGATGCGCAATACCGTTCATCTGACGAAGGCCGGATGTCTCGGCCCCTGTGTTTTATCGAACGTTGCGAGTCTGGTCTTTGACGGGCGGTCGGTGTGGTTTCATTCCGTTAACAGCCCTTGGCAAGTGAAACAGATATTCTCATACATCGATGCAATGTTAGATGCGGATCGTTTTCTGCAGCCGCCCGAGGAATTGCTTGAGTACGTCTTTAACTTCTACGACTGGGATGCGCGGCCTGCGCTTCCAGTGTCGATTGCTGTGGAAGATTCTACTCCCCAAAAAGCACAAGGCATTGCACTGTTGACGCATGCAGATACGGATCTGGTAACGCTTCAAAATGCGCGTGCGGCGCTCCCCGCAGGAATCAATGTGTTCCCCTATTCACTGAATGGCCTGCGCAGTGAGGAGCATATGGTCGCACTATTGGCGGGAGCGCTGGCACGAACTCGGTTGATCGTCTTACGTTTGCATGGACCACTGAATTCTGTTGCCGGCTTCCCTCTTCTTCAAGCCATGTGCGTTACCCAAGATCGATTCCTCGTGGTGGTAAGCGGTACGGGAGAGATGAACCCCGAATTTCTCACTGCTGGTAACGTCGATCCCGACGTAGTCGCGTCCGTGACGACTTATTTCGAGCACGGTGGGCCGACGAATATCGCTGAATGCATGAAATTTCTATCCGACCGCCTCCTACTGACCGGCCACGGTTATGAGAAGCCTTCAACTCCAGCAGAGCACGGGATCTACATGCAAGATCTGGAGCATGCAGAGTATGAAGACTGGCTACAGCGCACGGATTCCTCGAAGCCCACTGTGGCCATTCTCTTCTACCGCGCGCATCTTCTCAGCGGGAACACGGCATTCATTGATGCTCTTTCTGAGGCGATGGAGTCTCGCGGCTTGAACGCTCTTTGTGTCTTTACGTCAAGTATGAAGGCTTTAGATGATGGATTCCCGGCTGCATTCCGGTTGATTGAAGGACGCGTCAACGTAATTGTGAGCACGCTGTCTTTTGCGATGGGCGAGATTAATACGGGGGATGTGACCCTTGCTGGCAATAATGTTTCGACCTTTGAGCGCTTGGGAATTCCGGTGATTCAGGCAATCCCGAGCGGGATGTCGAGAGGGAGCTGGGAGGTCTCCCGACGCGGCCTGAACGCCTTAGATACAGCAATCAATGTAGCGCTTCCAGAATTCGATGGCCGCATCATTTCTGTGCCATTCTCGTTTAAAGAGCGGGGCAATACTCAATCCGGAGATCTCTATGTTCCGCACCAGGAGCGCGCGGACCGTGTCGCGGGAATAGCGGCTCGACTTGCAAGATTGCAAATCCTGACCAATTCCGACAAACGTGTCGCGTTTGTCCTTACGAATTCAACGACTAAAGCTGCACAGGTGGGAAATGCTGTGGGTCTCGACTCGCCGGCAAGCTTATTGAATTTGCTACGTGCAATGAAGGGGCGCCGATATGCGATCGGAGATCTACCGGAGTCGGCCGATAATCTGATTCACGATCTCCTTTCACGCGGTACATACGACGATGCCTATCCCCTGGATGAGGGACGTGCTCTCCGATACTCGCGTACGATCTATCGGCGACGTTTCGAACGATTTCCTGATGCCCCGCAGAAACGAATGAAAGAAATGTGGGGGCAGCCTGCTGATTGCGGATATACTCTGCGATCCTCTTCGCCGAAAATTGACAAGAAGCTCATGAGTGAGGTCGCGACAAAGATTGCCGCTATGGATTTTGAGCCATGGAGTGATACTGAGGACTATCTGTTTGCGGCAATGCATCTGGAGAACACGCTGATTGCGCTCCAACCCCCCCGTGGTTACGGATTGAACCCTGACGCTATCTATCACACGCCTGATCTTCCACCGACCCATCACTACGCGGCGTTCTATCAATGGCTGGCAACCTCTGTGGAGGATGGCGGATGGGGTGCCGATGCCATCGTGCATGTTGGAAAACATGGAACACTAGAGTGGCTTCCTGGGAAATCAATTGGCTTGTCAGGGGAGTGTTTTCCAGATCTTCTTCTGGAAGACATGCCGCTCATCTACCCATTCATTATTAACGATCCCGGGGAAGGGAGCCAATCGAAGCGCAGAGGCCACGCGGTGATTGTGGATCATCTGACGCCACCAATGACTAGCGCAGAGACCTACGGGGCCCTTGCCGCCTTGAATCAATTGGTGAATGAGTATTATGCCGTTGAAAAGCTGGACTCGTCGAAGCTCCCTTTCATTCAGCAGCAGATTTGGGAGTTGATTCAGGCTGCGAATCTAAAGACCGATCTCGATCTAAGAAATATGCTCTCACGCGACCATGGGGATCATAAACACGATTGGGAAGATGAACTTACTTCGGAAGGGGTTCCGGTTACGCTCGCGGAGATGAGTGGAAGTGAGGTTGCGCATCTAATCGAAGATATCGATGGATATCTTTGCGAGCTCGGCATGGCGCAAATCCGTAACGGGCTGCACATACTCGGCGACATGCCTCCACTTCCCGAGATGCTTCGCTCGATGACGCGATTGGCGAACGTGGGATCGCCTAGCCTTCTAGATGCAATTGCTCGCATTCTCGGGTTCGATTACGGGAAGCTTCTCGAAGAGCCAGGGAGAAAGCTCGATACCATGGTTTTCCTCTCCGAGACTACTTGTTACACACACTCCGATCTCCTTGAGGTATTAGATCGAATGGCGTTGAGTCTCTATATGAGACTCGAAGAGAGTGGTTTTCTTGTGGATCGGCTCAACGAACTGCAACATGCGATCGTAGGCTCCGTTTCAGAAGAAGTTACAGAAGCGCTCACATTTGCGTGTCAGCAGATTGTTCCGAACCTTGAACGGGCTGATGAAGAGGTTGAACACGTTCTTGACGCCTTGGAGGGCCGTTACATTCCCGCAGGTCCCTCTGGGGCTCCAACACGTGGGATGGCGCACATTCTTCCATCGGGCAGAAATTTCTATGCCGTTGACCCCCGAGCCCTGCCCTCCGAAGCTTCATGGCGTGTAGGCCAGCAACTCGCTCGCGAAGCCATAGAGCGATATCGCACGCAGGAGAGTCAATATCCTGAGACCGTTGGGCTTAGCGCTTGGGGTACCTCTCAGATGCGTACGCACGGTGACGATGTGAGTGAAGTTCTAGCGCTACTTGGCGTCCAGCCTGTGTGGAATAGACAGTCGCGGAGACCGGAAGGAATCGCCTTGATTTCATTGGAAAAGCTTGGCCGGCCGCGCATCGATGTAACGCTTCGAATTAGTGGATTTTTCCGAGACGCATTCCCTCACCTTATTGACATGATTGACGATGCTGTAGCCCTAGTCATTCATCAAGATGAGCCTACGGAGATGAATTTCCCTAAAAAGCATTATCTGAGAGATTGCGAAAAAAATCTTGATAAAGGCATAGAAGAAGCCGAAGCATCAGCACGCTACCGCATCTTTGGCGCAAAGCCGGGCACATATGGCGCTGGCATTCAGGCACTGATGGAGACGCATCATTGGAGAAGTGACGGAGATATTGCACAGGTATTTCTCGAATGGGGCGGGTACGCTTATGGTAAAACCGCAAATGGTGTAGACGCGCGCAGTGTTTTTGCGGAACGCTTGAAAAGCGTTCAAGTTGCTTTGCATAACCAAGATAACCGCGAGCATGACATCTTTGACTCCGATGATTATTTTCAATTCCACGGTGGTATGGTCGCGACCATACGAGCACTTACTGGAGTACAACCCAAGGCTTACTTTGGTGATACTTCCCGTCCAGATGCTGTTCGCGTGCGGGACCTGCGAGAAGAAGCGTTGCGCGTCTATCGCTCGCGTGTGATAAACCCCAAGTGGATTGAGAGTATCAAACGACATGGTTACAAAGGAGGACTGGAACTCACTGCAACAGTTGATTACATCTTCGGCTTTGATGCGACTGCACATATAGCACCTGATTTTGTATATGAAGGTCTTGCCCAGGAGTATGCGCTCAACTCCGAAACGCAGGATTTTCTCAAGCAATCAAATCCTTGGGCGTTGAATGCGATCGCCGAACGGTTATTGGAAGCAAACGAACGAGGGCTATGGGAAAATGCGAATCCGAAGATACTCGACGCGCTGCGCGGAGTCTTATTTGAAAGCGAAACTCTACTAGAAGCACGCGGTGAGATGAGAAGGAGCGCCGTATGACACGTTCGGCTTATCCATTTTCGGCGATTGTTGGCCAGGAGCAGATGAAAATGGCGCTGCTGCTTGCAGCCGTGGATTGGCGTCTGGGAGTTCTTTTACGCGGAGACAAAGGCGCAGGAAAGACCACGACCGCGCGAGCACTCGCTGAACTGCTGCCGCAGTCAGGCTGCTTCGTCAATCTTCCGATAGGAATTACGGAGGACCGTCTTCTCGGCGGGATGGATTTGGGTAGTACGTTGAAGGGTGAACCAACACTTCGTCCGGGCCTAGTGGCAGAAGCGAATGGCGGTGTTCTCTACGTTGACGAGGTTAATCTTTTGCCAGATCATCTTGCGGATGCACTTTTAGATGCAGCCGCGACCGGCGTAAGTATGGTCGAACGAGAAGGATTCAGCGCGGTACAAGAGGCACGCTTCGTTTTGATGGGGAGCATGAATCCAGAAGAAGGATCTCTTCGGCCACAGCTGCTCGACCGATTTGCCCTTGTTGCCGATATTGCCGTTTCTAGGTTGGCTAGCGAAAGACGTGAGGTCGTTGAAAGACGCCTGGAGTATGACAACGATCCCTCGCTTTTTGCGGCAAGATGGGTGGAACAGCAGATATCCCTTAAGCAGCGGATAGCGGCAGCTAGAGTGCTACTTCCTTCTGTTCGGTGTCCTACAGTTATGCTGGACCATATTAGTGTGATTGTGTGCGGACATGAAGTTACATCTCTTCGTGCAGATCTCGCCATTGCGCGTGCCAGTTGTGCACAAGCCGCGCTTCTGGGTTGCGAACAGGTCACGGACGAGCATATTGATGCTGTGGTGCAGCTCGCCTTGGCTCATCGTATAGCGCGTTCACCCCAGCGACCACCTCTGCCGAAGACTTCTTCTTCATCAGAATTGTCTCAACCGGTGTCTCATGACATGAAGATTGAAGAGCCCAATGTAGAAACGACTGAACAGCGCTTTTCTTCTCTTACATTGAAAACACCCGAGCTTCGTTGGACGGTTGATGAAGGTAGAAGCGGAGCTACTGAAGCGCGTACAGGACAAGCGCCGGGGCCAGTTGTGAGAATCAGAAAGAACGAGCAGCCCACAGAGCTAGATTCTCGTTACTCCATACTGACATCTGTCGCACAGACCGGTGCGCCGAATCCTCGGATTCAGGACTTGTATGAAAAGGTGCGTGAGCCGCTAGTCGGATCGAGATTTTTGTTTGTTGTTGATTCGAGCGGATCGCACGCCGCGCGTGAAAGGATGAGGACTGTCAAAGGAGCAGTGGCTAGTCTCATTGAGCGGTCTCTACGACGTCGCGACGAAGTTGCAATAATAGCATTTCGCGGTGAATCAGCTGAGATTTTAATTGCTCCGACAACCGATACCGCAACGGTGCTTGCTGCCTTGGAATACTTGCCGACGGGTGGCCGTACTCCGCTTGCGCATGCTCTCGAACTGGCAACCCAACTTGTGACACCCGAGACGCTTCTGTTGCTTGTCACTGATGGTCGTGCAAATGTTCCTTACTCGAGCAATGACGCGTGGCAGGACGCGTTGGAGGCGGCAGCAAAGATTCAATGTCTTGCTTTGGTCGTCGATACCGAGTCAAGCGAGAACGCGTTTGGTAAAGCGAGGGAGGTTGCCGGCGCGATGGGTGCGGAATGCATTAGTTTGACAGAGCTTGAAGCAGGGTATGATTTTGCCATTCTGCTGAGGAACAGCGTCAGGAGATAGTTGGCGAGGCGGTCATTTTTTTAAATCGCTCTCCAGAACATATCGAATCCCAGCGTTGAAATGTGCCCGAAGACTTCGAATGGGCCGTTATGAATGCCATGGAGGTCTGTGCGGATGCCTCCATCGTTGCTGAGAGAAATTCTTGGGGATGTCTTCGAGGATTCGCTGCTTGACGGCGTCCTCTGCCATTGCCTGGATTTCGACGAAGGGAGCTGAGCCCGCTTTTTGGGATTCTGAAGTAAGGTTGTCTGAAAGTTGAAGTTGGGAGAGGACCTTGTGCTGGGCAGGATGGGCGACTCCCCAGGCTGTGTAGCAATTCCAGATGTGGCGGAGTCTAGCGCGAACGCTCTTCTTTCGGGGGAAGCCGGTCATCATTGCTTCTGCCAACTCCACCTTGATCTACTGGTAGAGAGCATTCAGAAGAGCGTCTTTATTTTCGAAGTAAGTAAACAGCGTTCCTTCGGCTACGCCCGCAAGGTTGGAGATTGCGGAGGTGGGAGCGCTTAGTCCGCGTTCGGCGAAGATCTGCGTGACAGGGGAGAGGATGGCTTTGCGTTTGTCGTCGCTTCTCGGGCGTGCCAAGAATTATCTTCTTTAGATGAGTAGACGCTCAATCATAGGCGGCGCAGCTTCCGGTTGCAAAGTCGCTGCGCCGCTTCAGGACGTCTAGTAGACGTCGCGCTGGTAGCGCTTTTGCTTTTTCATGGTTGCCAGGTACTCCGCGGCATGGTCCAGGGTGCCGTTGGAGCCCCGGGCGATTACGTCGAGGAGCGAGTTTTCTACATCCTTGGCCATACGGGTAGCGTCGCCGCAGACGTAGAAGTATGCGCCTCGTTCAAGCCACTCGTAGAGCTCTTTTGCGCGCTCCTGCATGCGATCCTGGACGTAGACCTTGCGGGCCTGGTCGCGGGAGAAGGCAGTGTCGAGGCGGGTGAGCACCCCGTCTTCGTGCATGGCTTGGAACTGATCTTTGTAGAGGTAGTCCATGGCTTCGCGTTGTTCGCCGAAGAAGAGCCAGTTATCGCCTTTCTGACCGGTGGCCTGGCGTTCTTCAAGGAAGGCGCGGAAGGGGGCGATACCGGTGCCGGGGCCGATCATGATGACGGGCATGCTGGTGTCTTCGGGCAGGCGGAAGCTGTTGTTGGAGTGCAGGAAGATCGGCATGGTCGTGCCTTCGCCGGCGCGGTCGCCGAGGTGTCCGGAGGCCACCCCCTGGCGGTCGCGTCCGTGGGCCTCGTAGCGGACCACGCGGACCGTGGTCTGAACGTTGTCGTTGTGCATGGCCTGGCTGGAGGCGATGGAGTACATGCGGGGGGTGAGGCGCTGGAGGATGTTGAAGAGCTGCTGCGGGTCGGTGACGACCTTGGGGAAGTCGGTGGCGAGGTCAACGAACTCGCGTCCCCAGCAGTACTCCTCCGCGCGGGCCTTATTTTCGGGTCCGACGAGGCATTTGAGCCCTTCGACGGTGGGCGCCAGCTTGGCGTACTGGCCTACGGAGCCGCGTGAGAGCTTGCCGATGCCAAGGCGGGTGCGGAGTGCCTCTTCGAGGCTGATCTCGACCTTGTAGTGGTCGAGGACGCGCTCGCGGCCCGTGTAGTGGAGGGCTTCGAGGACCTCGGCTACTGCGATGGCGCGGTTTTCGGGGATGATTCCGACGGCGTCACCGGGGGTGTAGGTCATGCCCTCTTCGATGGAGAGCTCGACGTGACGGGTCTCCTTCTCCGAGCCCTCGCCGGTGAGGAGGCGGTTGTAGGTCACGGTGGAGAGGAAGGGATTGTTGCGGGTGTATTTGGACGCGTGTCCGGCGGCTTGCTGTTCTTTTTGGGCTTCTTGGGCTTCCACTTCGGTCATTTCTCTATGGTAAAACGCATCGGCGCTAAATGCAGACGGATTTGGACGAATTGCGTGGAAGAGAGTGTTCTTTTGGCGTCTTTTGGTGGTGTTTCGCTGGTGATTTTGTGGTGAGTTGCAGCATTTGCTGTGGCGATGTTTCTGCCTGGGTCTTCTTCGTACCCTCCCCCTCCCCCCTGGGGATATTTTGCAGGGATGTCTTTTATTTTGATGAGATTGCAGGTGGTTGGTGTCTGCATAATATTCAATACAAAAGGGTTATGTGCAAAATATTGGAAATAAATGGGTTACGGTTCGTTTTTTCTCCTCTCCGCAGATTGGCTTAAACGAAAAACTGCAAGGAGCCTTTTGCACCCTGCAGTTTTTCTTGCTGTTCTAAGTATATCGGATTGGTTGGGGGGTATACGCCACGCGAATTCCCTTGTCTGGCGCGGGGATTCGTTGGTTTGGGGCTTGACAGGGATTTCTGTCCTCAATGGTTTTTGTCGTAGAACATCAAAAGTATTTCCCAATACGTTCGTTGATGGCCTCTGCGGCGTCAGGCTTACGTGTCTGATGGCCTGATATTGCGAGTTGAGAGCGGGAAAACATTGTCGACTTATCCTCCAGGAGATGAGAAGCGCTTTTTCCGGCGGCAATAGACGAATGACAGTGACAGAATTCGCGTGATCAACCTGACGTTCGCAACGTATCAATCAAGGCTGCCAGAGCGGCTGGCTGGTTGCGGCGGCTCGGATAATAGAGAAAGTAGCCTGGGAACGTTTGGCACCAGTCTCTCAGCACCTGAACGAGCCGCCCGTCTGCAATGAATTCTTTGAGTGTTAGCTCCATCGCTGTTCCGATGCCGACTCCGTTTAGCACCGCCTGGATGACAAGGTCAGGATCGTCGAATGACGCTGGCCCTTGCGGGCTGACCGTGAGCGCTTTCCGCCCTTTCTCAAACTCCCAGCGATAGAGTCCATTGCTGAAACGGAAGCCGATGCAGAGATGATCTTTAAGATCTTGAGGCTTTCGCGGCATCTTATGGGATAAGAAGTACTCCGGTGATCCGACAATAGCAAGCCGCATGTCCGCGGTCACTGGGACAGCAATCATGTCGCGCTGAATGAACTCGCCAATCTGAATGCCGGCATCGTACTCCCCGGCTACAAGATCGACAGGGTCGTTCGAAGAGGTGATTTCGAGAACAATCTCCGGATATGTGCGAGCAAAGTTCGCCAATTTGGGCAGCAGCACCATCTGCGTTGCGGTACGCGGAATGATGAGTCGAATGCGGCCTGCTGGACTCTCCCGTTGCTTCCGGGTCTCAGCGACTGCCCGCTCAATTCGTTCGAGCGCCGGCGCGAGTTCATGGAGCAGCGCCGAGCCCGCAGCCGTGGGCGATACGCTTCGTGTCGTGCGGGCGAGGAGTTGCAGCCCAAGCCTTCTTTCCAATCCTCGCATGGAGTGACTCAGGGCAGATTGCGAGACACCGAGCCGCGCAGCGGCGCGAGTAAAGCTGCGCTCTTCTGCTACTACTGCAAACGCCGAAAGCTCTCCAAGGTCATTCCGCATGATTCATGAATGCTATTCATATCTCCTTGCGACTGCAACCCCCTTGTGTCATGAACTCTGCAAGCCTAACTTAATACCTACGGGAAGATTCGATCACCCGTATTGGAGGAGCATCAATGCAGAAGCGCACCTTGGGAACGGGCGGACTGGAAGTGTCTGCGCTGGGTTTTGGCTGCATGGGCATGAGTTGGTCCTACGGCCCTGCGAAGGATAAGAAGGAGATGATCGCTCTCCTGCAAGCGGCGGTTGACCGCGGCGTGACGTTCTTTGACACAGCCGAAGTGTACGGCCCACTGGTCAATGAAGAGCTGGTAGGCGAGGTGCTTGCTCCGTTCCGCGACCGCGTTGTGATCGCGACGAAATTTGGATGGGAGCCGAACCCGGAGGACGGCGGCAAATGGAGTGCATTAAATAGCCGCCCCGAGCACATCAAGCGGGTTGCAGAGGAGTCGCTTACGCGTCTCAAGGTCGACGCCATCGACCTCTACTACCAGCACCGCGTCGATCTCAACGTACCGATTGAAGATGTGGCTGGCGCGGTGAAGGATCTCATCCAGGAAGGCAAGGTGAAGCACTTTGGCCTTTCGGAAGCCAGTGCGCGGACTATCCGCCGCGCTCATGCCGTCCAGCCTGTCGCCGCACTCCAAAGCGAGTACTCTCTGTTTTTTCGAGAGCCGGAAGAGACGGTGATACCTACTCTTGAGGAGCTTGGCATCGGTTTCGTGCCGTTCAGCCCGCTTGGTAAAGGTTTCCTGACGGGGAAGATCGACGCCGAGACAAAATTCGATAGCACCGACTTCCGCAATACGGTTCCGCGTTTCAGCGCAGAGAACCGCAAGACCAACCAAGCGCTGGTCGATGTGATTACTGAGTTCGCAGAAAAGAAGAGAGCTACGCCCGCACAAATTGCGCTGGCGTGGCTACTCGCTAAGAAGCCGTGGATCGTTCCTATCCCAGGTACGACGAAACTTTCCCGTCTTGAAGAGAACCTTGGTGGAGCGAGCATCGAACTCACGCCGGTCGATGTACAGGCTCTTGAAGAAGCGTCCTCTAACGTCAAGGTAGAAGGGGCAAGGTACTCACCCTTTCATCAGTCATTAGTGGGTCGATGACCAGCGCTCGCACGAAAGTCGGCTGCGGACTTCTATTGGCTGTAGCGTTTGTGGTCGGCCTGTCGGCCCAACCCTTGAAGCGAGGCAGCGCAAGAGACAGGCTGATCGGGGCCTGGCATCTGGTTCGTATCGATGCGCCCGGCCCATACGGAAAGTCCACTGCTGGGTCGCAGCCGACAGGAATGTTGATCTACACGCGCGACGGGCACATGTCCGTTCAGTTGATGTATCCCCAATCGGCCAGCACCCTCTCAAATGAATACGTCCATAACGGGTATGAGGCTTCGTTTGGCAGCTACGACGTCGACGAGGCCGCACATACGGTGACGCACCATGTGCAGGGGTCGATCACAGGCGGCTTGCTGGTTGGGAAAGACCTGCCTCGCAGGTTCGAGTTTACTGCGGACAGACACCTCATCCTTCGATCCACCAGGCCGGACGAGCACTGGTCTGTGACTTGGGAACACGACTAACCATCAATGGCGATACCGCACGTCATCGTAGTGTTGCCCACACACTGGAGTTCCTGGATGCGTATCTGAAGCATGATGCACAGGCGATGGCGTTTCTGAAGAAGACACCGCGGAGGTTGGTTTTCCGCCGCACATGATGACGGTGGACTTTTGTGTAGGCAAGGGATGGCTACTCTCGATGCGTTCCGCGCGGAGCTGGGACAAATGGGATGAGCAGGTCCTCCGAAGGAGGAGCAGACTGTTCCCATGAAGAAGCCAGCGCAGCACCTCATCGCTGAAGTTCCACGCAGACAGGCCAAGGTTGGGATCACGATCGGCATCG
>Ga0302182_10000654_pt1 | contig 20875 bp, 19 predicted proteins | sample I_Palsa_N3_1_FD_198781 | JGI IMG/M metagenome (GOLD analysis project Ga0302182, IMG submission 198781) | Peat permafrost microbial communities from Stordalen Mire near Abisko, Sweden - I_Palsa_N3_1 | ecosystem: Environmental > Terrestrial > Soil > Palsa > Peat permafrost | place: Sweden...
CTGACCATCGTGTCAAACCCGGTTCATCGTGAGCGAAACGCAGTACCAGATATTGTGCGATGAATTCAATATCAGTGATACCGCCCGGATCGGCTTTCAGATCAAAGGCATCACGTTTTTTGCTGCCCAGATGGGCATACATTTTCTCACGCATTTCGCGCACTTCTTTGCGCAACGCATCTGCATCACGCTGACGGCATAGAATTTCGCGACGGGTGGTATTGAACTGGCGGGTCAGCTGCGGGTCGCCGTAGACCACGCGGGCGCGCACCAAGGCCTGATGCTCCCAGGTCCAGGCTTCGTTTTGCTGATAGTCCGCAAAGGCCTCGATGGTACTGACCAGCATTCCCGCCGCACCGGAAGGACGCAGACGGGCATCGACCTCATACAAAATACCGGACGAGGTGCGGGTGCTGAACAGATGCATGATCCGCTGAGCCAGACGCAGGTAGAACTGGCGGCCATCGATGCTGCGCTCGCCGTCGGTCATCACTTCCGGAGCGCAATCGAGCAGGAACACCAGATCCAGGTCTGAGCTGTAGCCAAGTTCCCATCCGCCCAACTTGCCGTAGCCGACCACGGCAAAACCGCGGCCTTCGCGTTGCTGTAAATGAGACGGCTGGCCGTAACGGGCAATCATCTGATCCCATGCCTGCTGAATCACCGCTTCCAGGATCGCCTCAGCCAGATAGGTCAGGTGATCGCTGACCTTCATTACCGGCAGTGCGCCCGAAATATCACCGGCAGCGATACGCAGATGCTGTGCCTGTTTAAACTGCCGCAGGGCTTCCAGCTGTTGTTCTTCGTCATCGGCGGGTACCCGCAGTAAGAACTGGCGAAGCTCATCACGGTAAGCATCAGGCGCCGTCGGCTGATAAAGGGTGCGGGAATCGAGCAGTTCATCGAGCAGCAGTGGGTGACGCGCCAGCTGGTTGGCGACCATCGGCGAGGCAGCACAGAGCCTGACCAGCTGTTTCAGTGCCCCGGGATACTCCACCAGCAGTTCGATATACGTGGTGCGGGTCACAATGTTAAGCAGCAGTAACGTCAGACGCCGCAGGGTGACATCCGCATTTTTGTAAGCACACACTTGCGCCAGTAAACCCGGCATCAGCAGGTCAAGCTGGTCACGACCGCGTGGGCCAATGGTGCGCTTGTCCACATCACGGCGAAACTCGGCAATCAGGCGCAATAAATGACTTTGCGCCTCCGGCGTCATCTGCGGCACCAGTTCGGCGATGTCGGTATCGTCCAGCGCATCACTCCACAGACTGCTGAACTGGGCATGCTGAGGATCTTCATCCGCATCAGGCGTGTCATCACCAATCAGATCATCAAACACAGCGCGTACCGACTGCATGTGGGCATTCAGTCCGTCAAGCAGGGTTGGCCAGTTGGCAAATTGCATCCCCCACGCCAGACGCGCCTGATTAAGTTCATCCGATGGCAGGGTTTGCGTTTGTTCATCGGCAATGGCCTGCAACAGATTTTCCAGACGACGCAGGAACAGATAGCTGTCGCGTAATTGTTGAACCTGAACCGTCGGCAGTAATCCCAGTTCATCCACCGCCTGTAAAGTCGGTAATAATGAACGCTGCTGCAATGAAGGCTCACGCCCCCCGCGGATCAGCTGGAAAACCTGAGCGATGAATTCTATTTCACGAATCCCCCCCGCACCGAGCTTAATGTTGTCTTTCAGGCCACGGCGGCGAACTTCTCGGGCAATCATGCCTTTCATATTGCGCAACGACTGGATAACGCTGAAATCGATATAGCGGCGAAAGACAAACGGCATCAGCATTTTGCGCAATTCCTGACTGCTGCTGTCCTCGGCGCCGCCCATCAGGCGCGCCTTGACCATGGCGTAGCGCTCCCAGTCGCGCCCCTGCTCCTGATAGTAATCTTCCAGCGCCGGGAAACTCATCACCAGCGGGCCGCTGTCGCCAAAGGGGCGCAGACGCATATCCACACGATAGACAAAGCCGTCGATGGTCGGCTGATCCAGCGCCTTTATCAGGCGCTGGCCAAGACGGGTAAAGAACTGGGCGTTATCCAGCTGACGTCGTCCGCCCTGCGTCTGGCCGTTCTCGGGATAGGCAAAAATCAGGTCGATATCGGAAGAGAAATTAAGTTCACCGCCGCCCAGTTTGCCCATGCCCAAAATCAGCAACTTCTGGGGCACGCCCTCAGCGTTGACGGGCGTACCGAACTCGCGGCAACAGGCGTCGTACAGCCATTCCCGCGCGCTGACAATCAGTGTTTCGGCCAGCTCGCTCAGCTGGTGTAACGTCTCTTCGCATTCACTGGTCATCAGTGCCTGCGACCAGGCAATCCGCGTCAAAATACGTTTGCGAAACAATCGTAACGCTTTCATCAACCCGGCCTCATCGGTCACGCTCGCCAGCGCTTCGCTCAGCCAGTTGCCATAATGCTGCCACTCCTGCGCCTGCGGCGGATGCTGCACAATCTCGTGCCACCACTGCGGGAAAGCCAGTAAGTTTTCACTGATAAAATCACTGCCAGCCACTGCGGCAAGCGTATTTTCATCAATATCCGGCAACGGTTGCGGATGTTCCTGACAACGTAAAATGAAGTTGTCAGCCTGACTTTGCAGCGTTGGAGAGAGTGGCAACATGAGATCCGGTTCCTTTCGCAAAAAAGCCTGAGTCAGACTCAGGCTACTTGTTCAATTAAACTTCAACCATAAACCAGGTACAGCGAGGGTTATCTTATTTGGCGACTTTGCCGTTAAGCCAGAAAGCATCCATCATCACGGCGTGCTGACGCGCTGAGTCTTCCCAGGCATGTTGCTGCTGAATGATAGCCTGTTGCAATTCCAGCCAGCCATTAATATAGGGCGAACTGGCCTCTTCAGGATAAGCGCCCGCTAACATATGGAAAGAGATAATGTGACGTTTTAGGCGTGCGAGCTGATCGCGGAAACCGTCCTCATCCAGTGGCTGACCAAATACTTCCTTAAGCTCTGCGGCGGTACGGCCCAGCATGATGTCAGCGAAACGCTTGAACGAACCGTCGAGTTTCTTCTGCGATTTATCATCAATGAAAGGTTTCCACGCCTGCGTAGCCAGCCAGGATGTGAGCGCCAACTTACATTGAAGATAAGGCACGCTATAGCATACGGCCTCAGCGTCGGCACCTTTCTTCTCCAGAGCGGGGACTAAATCGGTCAGTAACGCGCGCAGTTCGGTAGAGGCCTTACGCGGAACAAGACCGCCGAAAATCACCAAAATCTGACGTACAGTTTCCACGGCTTGTAACACGGACAGGCGAACAGTTTTATCACCGCGAACCCACAACTCTTCATGGTATTGCCAATGATCCATAGCCAGGGCCAACGCCTCGGCCATGGCTTGCTCGACGGTGGCTTTTGGCGCAGCCTTAAATACCGGCAGCGAGCGAGGTTCCCGGGCCGGATTGCCTTTCGCCAGATGATAGCCACGCGCAGCTTTGCTCAGGCCTCCCTGACGCAGTCCGCCGTTCTGCCCGATCAATGCCGCCAGCGCCAGTAAATCGCCCGTGTTGCCTTTTTTCAGCTCCAGCTCAATTTCAGACAGTGGCTCAGAAAGCTCACCGGCAACCACTTCACCCTGATCAAGACCAAGTTCGATCTCGCTTTGCTGGTAAGTGATCACCCACTTCTCACGTGTAAAGGTCGTGCTGAACAGCGGCTGCAACGCTTTTTGCAGTGCAGCAACTTTGCACTCTTCCGGCCAGATATCTTTCGGGAAGGCGCTAAGTTTTAACGTCGGCTTTTTCAGCTCAACATTGTACTCAGGGCGTTGGTGCAGCCCCCCGACTACGCTGCCGGCGGTCTTAATGGTCATTTCGTATTGGTCATCGAAACCGCGAATACGCAGACCCATATCGTGCTTGCGCATCCAGTTATCTGCAGTTTCGTAATAAATGTTAGTCAGTTTCTGTGGTGCAGCATGTTCGCTCTTAAATTGCGCTAATTGATCAGGCAATTCGGCTATAGCCGCCGCGGTGGCGATAAATTTTAATTCTATTTCTACGGTCATAGTGGTTTCACACCGGTTCTGGATGTCAAAAGGCTGTCATATAGCCGACAAAAGGCGTTAGTGATAGAGCGGAATTCTAACACAGGCTATGCGCGCAAGCCGCATATCACGGGATAGTAAGATAGTTCCCATTCCTGTTTAGACATTGCGTCGTCAAACTGTTGCCCTTAGTATCAACCCCTCATGACGTCGGTTCCACATCGCGTTCCATAAATTCACTCAGAAACGATGAAAAAATGCAGAAATTACGCCTAATGGGTCTCGCTTTGCTTACTTTAAGCATCACTTGGGGCGCTCACGCTGATGAAAAGCGCTACATTTCCGACGATCTGATCACCTATATCCACAGTGGTCCGGGTAATCAATATCGTATCGTAGGGACGCTCAATGCCGGTGAACAGGTCACCCTGCGCAGCGTCAACGACAGTACAAAATATGGTGAGATCGTTGATTCAAAAGGTAAAACAGCTTGGATCCCGCTAGATCAGCTGAGCAACGTACCAAGCATCCGCACCCGTGTTCCTGACCTGGAACAGCAAGTTAAAACACTGACAGACAAATTAACCAATATCGACTCCAGCTGGAATCAGCGTACTGCTGAAATGCAACAGAAAGTGGCCTCCAGCGATGGCATTATAAATGGTCTGAAGAAAGAAAATCAGGATCTGAAAAACCAGTTGATCGTCGCACAGAAGAAAGTTAGTGCGGTGAATGTGCAGCTGGACGACAAACAACGCACTATTATTTTACAGTGGTTTATGTATGGCGGTGGCGTGGCGGGTGTAGGCCTGATCCTCGGTCTGATCCTGCCTCATCTGGTGCCACGTCGTAAGAAAAATGACCGTTGGATGAGCTGAGCTAAATCATGAAGATCTACCTGGTCGGCGGCGCAGTCCGAGACAGTTTATTAAATCTGCCAGTGACTGAACACGACTGGGTGGTCGTGGGCGCCACGCCTGAATATATGCTGGACCAGGGCTATCAACAGGTCGGCAAGGATTTCCCGGTATTTTTACACCCGGTGAGCCGTGACGAATACGCGCTGGCACGCACCGAGCGCAAATCTGGGGCCGGTTACAACGGTTTCACCTGCTACGCCGCGCCGGACGTCACCCTCGAACAAGACTTGATGCGGCGCGATCTGACCGTCAACGCGATTGCCCAAAGTGCCGAAGGGGAACTGATTGACCCTTATCACGGCCAGCGCGATATCGAACAGCGGGTGCTGCGCCACGTCTCAGCAGCTTTTGGCGAAGATCCGCTGCGCGTATTGCGTGTTGCACGTTTCGCGGCTCGCTTTGCGCATCTCGATTTTCACGTCGCGCCGGAAACCCAGCAATTAATGCAACGGATGGCCGACAGTGGTGAACTGGAAGCGCTGACGCCAGAACGCGTGTGGAAAGAGACCGAAAAAGCCTTGCAGACCCAGGATCCACAGGTCTATTTCCAGGTGCTTCGCGACTGCGGCGCACTAAAGGTGCTGTTCCCAGAACTTGATGCGCTGTTTGGCGTCCCCGCACCGGAAAAATGGCATCCGGAGATCGACACCGGTATCCATACGTTGATGACGTTGAAAATCGCGGCTGAACTGACGCCGGATGTGGATGTGCGTTTCTCTGCTCTGTGTCACGATCTCGGCAAAGGGCTGACCAAACCCGAATACTGGCCGCACCATCACGGCCATGGCCCGGCCGGGGTAAAGCTGGTGGAGAATGTCTGCCAGCGTCTGAAAGTACCGACGCATATCCGCGAACTGGCAAAACTGGTGGCTGAGTTCCATGATCTCATACACACCGTTGATAAACTGCGTCCGGAAACTATCCTGAAACTGTTCGACACCATCGACGTCTGGCGCAAACCACAGCGTCTCGAGCAGATGATTTTGACCAGCGAAGCGGATGCCCGTGGCCGCACCGGCTTTGAGAATAACCCCTACCCGCAGGGTGACTATTTGCGTGAAGCTTACGCCGTGGCGCAGACTATCTCGATTAAAGAAGTGGTGGAGTCTGGTTTACAGGGCACCGCTATCCGCGACGAGTTGAAAAAGCGCCGTATCCAGGCGATCGGTGACTGGAAAAAAAAGCAGGATGCTGAATTTTAAATCGCTCTTGTGACCATAAAAAAAGCGCCTCTCTGTAAAGATGGGCGCTTTTTAGTTATTGCAGAGGGACCGTCAGGCAATAAATACCACGTACACGGCAATTGCGACAATAAAACGATAGATGGCGAAGGGCACAAATGAGATGCGCTTAATCACGGTCAGGAATGCTTTGATAGCAAACAGTGCCACGATAAACGCCGTCACAAAGCCTGTCGCAAACATAGGTAAATCCGCCAGCGAAAGAAAACTGTAGCTCTTGTAGAGATCCAGTACGGTCGCTCCTAACATCATCGGTACCGCCAGCAGGAAAGAGAACTCCGACGCTGCAAAACGGCTGACACCCAGCAACATTCCCCCGCCGATCGTCGCCCCTGAACGGGAAAAACCAGGCCACAATGCTAAACACTGACACACGCCAATCATCAGGGCCTGAAGGTAAGTCATGTCGTCGAGACCTTCCGCTCGGGGCTTTTTGGGTTTCAGCCATTCGGCGGCAATCAGCCAGATACCGCCGACGATCAGCGCATACATTACGTTTTTCGGCTCAAACAGCATTTTAATTTGCGAATGGAAAAGCAGCCCCAATACCGTCGCGGGCAGCATACCCAGCAAAATATGGATAAGATTCAAACGGCGGGTGCCCGTCCCTTCATGCACCGGTGGGTTGCCGAAATGGAGCCCGATCATGCCAAACAGCCTGCGCCAGAACATCACGACTACGGCCATGATCGAACCAAGCTGAATAATCACTTCAAAAGATTTGGCAGTATCGCCGGTAAAGCCCAGCAAATTACCTACAATTATCATGTGTCCGGTAGATGATACCGGCAAAAATTCGGTCAACCCCTCGACCACACCCAAAATGACGGCAACCAGTAAAGAGTGGCTCTCAACTACCATTTAAATGCCTCAAACCGTTAGAAGTGAAAACTGCCCGTTTTGTCACGTAACTGGACGAAATTCAGACAATAAAAAAGCGGCATCACGCATATGCCGCTAAACCAGCGTCGTTCAATAAGAACAACCTGTTATAACGCAATTTTATGACAAACAATCGCACAATCAGTTGCTGAAATTTACATTTAATTTGTCATTTCAGAGAGAACGTTAGCCGCGTACACCCCGTTCAATGATGACACCGACGTTTGAGGCCTGGACGACCGCGCCTGGTTTACTCAATTTAATGCGTACCCAGGGTGAGTTAAAGCGCGCCAGTAACAGGGCCGCAACCTCTTCGGCTACGCGCTCGACCAGCGCAAAACTTTGCGATGACACGTGTTGGATCACCGTTTCACTGATATCGGCATAGCTCAAACAATCATTTACGTCGTCACTGGCTGCCGCCTGACGGTTATCCCACGCCATTTCGATATCGAACACCAGTTTCTGCTGAATGGTCTGTTCCCACTCATAAGCGCCAATGGTTGTGATTACATTCAGTTGCTCAATAAATACGATATCCATCACGCGTTTCTCTGTTTTTGGGTCAGCCGGATACCACTTCCGGCGGAAAATGCGTATTATCCATAGATGTTGCGATTAAAACGACCCTTATTAGACGGAACTGCGTTATGAGTGCTACCGCGCTTGGCATGATTATTTTCGCCTACCTTTGCGGCTCGATTTCCAGTGCGATTCTGGTTTGCCGGGTCGCTGGGTTGCCCGATCCCCGAACACAAGGTTCCGGCAATCCCGGTGCCACCAACGTTCTGCGAATTGGCGGTCGCGTCGCGGCCGCAACGGTACTGATTTTCGATGTGCTCAAAGGCATGTTGCCTGTCTGGCTGGCCTACAGCCTGAACATTCCCCCAATGTATCTGGGCCTGACTGCTATCGCAGCCTGCGTCGGCCACATCTATCCGGTATTTTTCCGTTTTAAAGGCGGGAAAGGGGTCGCCACTGCATTTGGGGCCATAGCCCCTATCGGGTGGGACCTGACAGGGTTGATGACCGGGACATGGCTTCTGACGGTGCTGCTAAGCGGCTATTCATCACTGGGAGCCATCGTCAGTGCGTTGATAGCCCCCTTTTATGTCTGGTGGTTCAAACCTCAGTTTACCTTCCCGGTGGCAATGCTCTCATGCCTAATCCTGTTGCGTCATCACGACAACATTCAGCGTTTATGGCGCCGGCAGGAAACCAAAATTTGGGATAAGTGGAAAGAGAAGCGTGCGGCGAAAAGAGCAGCGCTGGACGCTGCCAAACGAAATGAAAACGAAAAATAGAGCCGAATCAGAGACATAAAAAAACGACCTCATTGCAGGTCGTTTTTTTATTCACAAATTCAGTCCCATCTCAGACCGGTGGAAGCTCGGCCAACGGCCAGCGAGGCCGCACTGAGATACTCAAATCCGTATTCTGACCCGTGCCTAACCGTACCATCCCTGCATAGGCAATCATCGCGCCGTTATCGGTACAGAATTCAGGGCGTGCATAAAATATCGCCCCGCCGCGTTTTTGCATCATCTGGGCTAATTTTGCCCGCAGTGTACGGTTAGCGCTAACGCCACCGGCCATCACCAGACGCTTAAAGCCGGTATGATCCAGCGCGCGTTTACACTTGATCGCCAGCGTATCCACCACCGCATCTTCAAAAGCACGGGCGATATCCGCGTGGGTTTGTGGATCGCTGTCATTGGCACGAACGGTATTGGCGGCAAAGGTTTTCAGGCCGGAAAAACTGAAGTCCAGACCCGGACGGTCGGTCATGGGCCGCGGGAATGTGAAGCGCCCTGCCGTTCCCTGTTGCGCCATTTTCGACAGCATCGGGCCGCCGGGGTAGTCCAGACCCAGCAATTTTGCGGTCTTGTCGAAGGCTTCGCCTGCGGCGTCATCAACGGATTCACCCAGCAGCTCATACTGGCCGATACCGGTCACGCTGATTAGCTGTGTATGTCCGCCGGAAACCAGCAACGCAACGAAAGGAAAGTCAGGCGGATTGTCTTCCAGCATGGGTGCCAGTAAATGGCCTTCCATATGATGAACCGGCACGGCAGGTACGCCCCAGGCGAACGCCAGCGAACGGCCGATCGTGGCACCAACCAGCAGCGCACCCACTAAACCTGGGCCTGCCGTGTAGGCCACACCGTCGATGTCCTTCGCGGTCAACCCGGCTTCTTTTAATGCTGCCTGAATCAGGGGAATGGTTTTGCGGACGTGGTCGCGCGATGCCAGCTCCGGCACTACACCGCCGTAATCAGCGTGCAGTTTTACCTGACTATACAGTTGGTTGGATAACAAACCGGCTTCGCTGTCATAAACGGCAATTCCGGTTTCATCACACGACGTTTCAATACCCAGTACTCGCATCACCTTTCCCATCTTGTTTTCACGCTCACTCGCGGCGCGCAGTTTACCATACAACGCCCGCAGAGCGCTGCTTCTGCGAAGTAAATCCCACCTTGTCGCCAATTAATGTCGAGCAATTTAAGTTGATTGGTATATAATCGCCGGCCGACGCAAAAGCGAGCGCACTTTTGGATTGTATGGGTTGGAAGGCGCAGCTTCAATTTGCCGTTATGCTTTACAACGCAGAGCAAGTTGGAGTAAAATTCCGCACCATTTTGAAATGTGCTGGTACAAACCAGCAAACAAACCGATTTTATCGAGGTGAGAGGCACATGCCTGTAATTAAAGTACGTGAAAACGAGCCGTTCGACGTAGCTCTGCGTCGCTTCAAGCGTTCCTGCGAAAAAGCGGGTGTTCTGGCAGAAGTTCGTCGTCGTGAGTTCTATGAAAAACCGACTACCGAACGTAAACGCGCCAAAGCATCTGCAGTAAAACGCCACGCCAAGAAACTGGCTCGCGAAAACGCACGCCGCACTCGTCTGTATTAATCTCCGGGGGCAACCCCACCGTGTCTTTTAGCTTAGGCTAAAACGCACAAATCGATGAGTAGTTGCATACGCATGCCGTGCTTTCCGAAAGGAATGCGCGGCTTGTTCTCGTTTATAGGCTAGTGAGTAAGGGGCTTATGGCTGGGAGAATTCCGCGCGTATTTATCAATGACTTGCTGGCTCGTGTCGACATCGTGGATCTTATCGATGCTCGCGTAAAGCTGAAGAAACAAGGCAAGAACTACCACGCGTGTTGCCCTTTCCACCATGAGAAAACACCCTCATTCACCGTAAACAGCGATAAGCAATTTTATCACTGTTTCGGCTGTGGAGCGCACGGCAATGCCGTCGACTTCCTGATGAACTACGACAGGCTTGAGTTTGTCGAAAGCATCGAGGAACTGGCGACAATGCAGGGTCTGGAAGTGCCGTACGAAGCAGGCACAGGTCCAAGCCAAATGGAGCGCCATCAGCGTCAAAGCCTCTACCAGTTGATGGAGCCGCTTGCCGCCTTCTATCAGCAATCACTTAAACAACCCGCCGGTGCACCTGCCAGAGAGTACCTTGCTCAACGCGGCTTAAGTGAAGACGTTATTAACCATTTTGCCATAGGTTTCGCCCCACCGGGCTGGGACAACGCACTAAAGCGTTTTGGTAAGAATGCCGATGACAAAGCCTCATTAATTGACGCCGGTATGTTGGTCACCAATGACAACGGACGTAGCTATGACCGTTTCCGCGAGCGGGTTATGTTCCCGATCCGTGACAAACGCGGCCGCGTGATTGCCTTTGGTGGCAGGGTTTTAGGCGATGGTACGCCGAAATACCTTAACTCACCGGAAACCGAGATTTTCCATAAAGGCCGTCAGTTATATGGCTTGTATGAAGCTCAGTTGAAACATCCGACACCTTTGCGCTTATTGGTTGTCGAAGGGTATATGGACGTCGTCGCACTGGCGCAATTTGGCATCGATTATGCCGTTGCCTCTCTGGGCACGTCGACCACTGCTGACCATATTCAGCTGATGTTCCGCGCCACCGATAACGTGGTGTGTTGCTATGACGGTGACAGAGCCGGTCGCGAAGCCGCCTGGCGTGCTTTGGAAACGGCCCTGCCCTATCTTAATGATGGCCGTCAGTTGCGATTTATGTTTTTACCCGATGGCGAAGATCCTGACACGCTGGTACGCAAAGAAGGTAAAGCAGCGTTCGAACAACGGATGGAGCAGGCGCTGCCGCTCTCAACCTTCCTGTTCGATTCACTGATACCGCAGGTCGATTTGAGCAGCCCAGACGGGCGCACCAAGTTGAGCATGCTGGCTCTGCCTTTGATTCGTCAGGTGCCCGGAGAAACGCTGCGGATGTACTTGCGGCAGCAGTTAGGCAATAAGCTCGGCATTCTTGATGACAACCAGCTCGAAAAGCTGATGCCAAAGCATGCTGACAGTGGGAATACCTACCAGGCGCCCCAGCTAAAACGCACAACCATGCGTATACTTATAGGGTTACTGGTACAAAACCCACAACTGGCTACACTTATACCCTCGCTGCAAGGATTGGAACAAGCGAAGCAACCGGGGCTGGACCTGTTTACCGAGTTGGTAAACACTTGCTTAGCCCAACCGGGCCTTACTACGGGCCAGTTGCTGGAATTGTACCGCGACAATAAGTTCTACCAACAGCTTGAAACTCTGGCGACATGGAACCATATGATCGTTGAGGATATGGTCGAAGAAGAGTTTCGTGCCACGCTTGCCAGCCTGTATGACTCGATTTTAGAGCAACGGCTCGAAATATTAATTGCTAAAGCCCGAACGCATGGACTCAGCCCGGAAGAACGTACCGAGGTCAGTTCATTGAATCAGATTTTAGCTAAAAAGAATTAAGCCTGAAGGCATGGGCTACTAAACAAACGGCTTAAGTGCCGATAAAAAGTGGGACACCGTCCCGCGCTATGTCGCCTTTGTGGGCCGCGGCAACAAGAAAACGCCCCTATACCCTAACGGGTAAACGTTATTGTTGGCGGTTTCGCTGACCAACACCAACCCAAATACTCTGAAGTGTGGATACCGTCTTATGGAGCAAAACCCGCAGTCACAGCTTAAGCTACTTGTCACCCGTGGTAAGGAGCAAGGCTATCTGACCTTTGCTGAGGTCAATGACCATCTGCCGGAAGATATCGTCGACTCCGACCAGATCGAAGACATCATCCAGATGATTAATGACATGGGCATCCAGGTTCTTGAAGAAGCTCCTGACGCCGATGACTTAATGCTGGCCGAAAACCGCCCGGATACCGACGAAGATGCAGCAGAAGCTGCTGCACAGGTACTGTCCAGCGTTGAATCTGAAATCGGACGCACCACTGACCCGGTTCGCATGTACATGCGTGAAATGGGTACCGTTGAACTTCTGACCCGTGAAGGCGAAATCGACATCGCCAAACGTATCGAAGATGGTATCAACCAGGTTCAGTGTTCCGTTGCCGAATACCCTGAAGCTATTACCTATCTGCTCGAGCAGTATGACCGCGTTGAAGCGGGCGAAGCACGCCTGTCTGATCTGATCACCGGTTTTGTTGATCCGAACGCAGAAGAAGACATCGCGCCAACGGCTACCCACGTGGGTTCAGAACTGACCACAGAAGAGCAGAACGACAACGACGATGACGAAGATGAAGACGATGATGCTGAAGACGACAACAGCATCGACCCGGAACTCGCGCGCCAGAAGTTCACCGATCTGCGTGAACAGCATGAAGCGACCCGTGCCGTCATCAAGAAAAATGGCCGTAGCCACAAGAGCGCCGCAGAAGAAATTCTGAAACTGTCTGACGTCTTCAAGCAGTTCCGTTTAGTGCCAAAACAGTTCGATTTTTTGGTTAACAGCATGCGCTCCATGATGGATCGTGTCCGTACTCAGGAACGTTTGATCATGAAGCTGTGCGTTGAACAGTGCAAAATGCCGAAGAAAAACTTCGTCACTCTGTTCTCCAGTAACGAAACCAGCCAGACCTGGTTCGACGCGGCTCTGGCAATGGGTAAACCATGGTCTGAGAAGCTGAAAGAAGTGACTGAAGACGTACAACGCGGCCTGATGAAACTGCGTCAGATTGAAGAAGAGACCGGCCTGACTATCGAGCAGGTAAAAGACATTAACCGTCGCATGTCGATCGGTGAAGCTAAGGCTCGTCGCGCCAAGAAAGAGATGGTTGAAGCCAACTTACGTCTGGTTATTTCTATCGCCAAGAAATACACCAACCGTGGTTTGCAGTTCCTTGACCTGATCCAGGAAGGTAACATCGGTCTGATGAAAGCCGTGGATAAGTTTGAATATCGCCGTGGTTATAAGTTCTCAACTTATGCGACCTGGTGGATCCGTCAGGCTATCACCCGCTCCATCGCCGACCAGGCGCGTACCATCCGTATTCCGGTGCATATGATTGAGACCATCAACAAACTCAACCGTATTTCGCGCCAGATGCTGCAAGAGATGGGCCGCGAGCCGACGCCAGAAGAGCTGGCTGAACGCATGCTGATGCCGGAAGACAAAATCCGTAAAGTGCTGAAAATTGCTAAAGAGCCTATCTCCATGGAAACGCCAATCGGCGACGATGAAGATTCGCATCTGGGTGATTTCATCGAGGATACTACCCTCGAGCTGCCGCTGGATTCTGCCACTTCAGAAAGCCTGCGTTCTGCAACGCACGACGTTCTGGCCGGTCTGACTGCACGTGAAGCCAAAGTGCTGCGTATGCGTTTCGGTATCGATATGAATACCGACCACACGCTGGAAGAAGTGGGCAAACAGTTCGACGTTACCCGCGAACGTATCCGTCAGATCGAAGCGAAGGCACTGCGTAAACTGCGCCACCCAAGCCGCTCTGAAGTACTGCGCAGCTTCCTTGACGACTAGTCGTTAACGAGTCTGGTGTAAACATAAATAACCCCGGTAGCGATACCGGGGTTATTTTTTTATGGACACTTTGCTGGCTCCTTAATATCCTACTCTTCCTGATAACTGCCCATCACTATCTTTCTAAATCGACGGCAACCCATTTTGAATCGCTGGGTAATGGAATGAGACCATGGCTGACACCGGTAATACCATATACGCCGGATGTTGGATAATCCTGATGAAACTCCAAATAAAACGTATCGGCGAAGCTGATCAGATCTTCCGTACTGTCAGCAGACTCACAGGCATCAATATAGATATCCCCACGATAGTCCTCCGGAATAATATCCTTAATGCTCTTATATAGTGCATCACCATTTAAATAAAATGCTTTTGCTTTATCGCCAATGACTGGCCGGTCATTATCCCCTTGAAATGCCCCATGAGAGATAATAAACAGATTTTCACTTTTCTTCAGGGAACGTAATTGAGAATGGAAGATTTTATAGCTGGCCTCATAAATATCCGGATATCTCATCACGGTATTTCTGGCCACCAACTCCAGGTTGGGATCATCAGTACATATAATTAGGATCATAATAATACTCCATCAGAGATTAATAGGAATGATATGACTACACAGTCCAGGTATTATCGCGATTCAGAACCACATCAAGTTCATAAATATTTGCATCAAATTCCAGTTTCTGTTTATTGGTGATCTCACCAATATCCAGCACCTGACCTGGGGTGTAATTACCAAAGGTGACCCAGTAAGTTGGATGAGGCGTAAAGTTCAGGTTGATATTCGGCTGAGCCTGTACGACGAAGGTCCCTGCACCAGACATACCGACCCCCACAGAGGCAACATTCACCGGCAAATTGCCGTCACAAGTGACATACATCGTCCCGTTCTTCGCCCCTTTAGTCTGGTTTTCGAACACGAACGCACCGTCTGAATAATCCAGTGTGACCATATTTTTACTGGTGAGATCGGTAGGCAGACTTTGGGAGGCATCAAATGTCACACCAGGGATAAGCAAACCGGTTTCATCCCACACAAAGCTATAATCGATTGACCAGTCAAAGGATACCTGGGTATTAGGGTGTGCCACTTTGGAAAACCAGGCCAGTGACATTACTTTCGGGTCACTAATATCTGGACTGGTTTGATAAATACAAATTGCACCAGTATTCACGGAGTTATTTACAACGGTTACGGAATATTTTGTCATGTTATTTACCTTTTATAATGAAATGATAATAAATGATTGTGTGTCGTCTTTGCCTTCTTTTACCTTCCTGCGGCTCCTTATTTCAACATGTGTTGCGGGATTTAATTAGCCGAATGCTACGCATCGTAATACCAAAGGTTTGTGTCAATAATTTTGGGGAAACGTCTTCTTTCATGGCGACCTGCATCGCTGCACGCCGGATGGCGATGAACACACCCCAGGTTGAGGGGGTATCCAGATAACCCGAAGAGTCAATTTTCTTATAAAGTTTTTGATAGCTGTGAGCAGAAATAGTTAAATTATAAATCTGACAAAATCGCGTCACCTCTTTAGGAAGATATATTTTCCTTCCACCGTAGAGATGTATCAGATTAAATAAACACGCAAACCCACAATGTTCTGCCAGCTCGGAGGCTACCCAGGGCATAGCGGATAAAATATTCATTTTGTGGCGTTCGCAAAAACGAATTAAACGAGATTCTCTTTCAGAGTGCTGAAGCGGTAAACCAGAAAAAAGCTCGAACCACTCATCCAGACTTTCCTGCTGCTCTCCCTTTTTAAGATCACCCATAGTTTTTTCTCCCGAAGGATCTCCCGCCAATGTTCTCTAACATCACCCCGGTTGAGGTGATGGAATAAGTTTTAGCGGAAAGATCTTGCTTCACACGGGGGAAGCATTCCCCTTACATAAGGGAATCTAAAGGAATGATAAGAGGGATAGCGAGGTGAAACACGGAAGTTTTAGAAATAAAATTCAGACTTAAAGTAGATAAATAGCAGAAAAATTCACTACAGACATTCAAGGCAGGATAAAAAACAGATTTAAAGAATGTTGCTTTCCCGCCTGTTCAGCTAGTGGTTTTTTAAGCTTAAGCGCAGTTCACGATAGGCAGCAACCAGCTCATCAAGCGTTGCGCGGTTCAACCCGCTCGGATTTGGAAGCACCCAGACCTCAGTACGACCAATTTTTAGCGCCTGGCGACCCCAGTTCACTTTACTGATGCCGAATGCCTTGCTGAATGCCTGCTTCCCCAGCACCGCCAACGCACGTGGCTGATAGCGCTCAATCTTCGCCGTCAGGGCCGCTCCCCCCTCGCGTAGCTCATCACGCACTAACTCGGTAGCTTCAACCGTCGGCCGTTCAACCAGCATGGTGATACCGCATGCGGTGTCGAGCAAATGATGCTCCTCTTCAGGCCGCAGCAAACGATCAGTAAATCCGGCCTGATGTATCACCTTCCAGAAACGGTTGTTGGCATTGGCAAAATGGAAACCATGATGGGCAGTAGAAAGACCGGGATTAATCCCGCAAAACACCACGGTAAGATCGTCAGCAATAATATCGGTGATCATGGCGTAACCCTGAGACGTATTTACCGCAGTTATCGCAAAAAAACGCAACAATGACAACAGGCTATAATCGCACACAAAACGCGCATACAAACCGATCACCTGTAGACCTGTTACCGGAACTTACCGTATAATCCCGCCCCACGGCCCCTTAGCTCAGTTGGTTAGAGCACGCGACTCATAATCGCTTGGTCACTGGTTCAAGTCCAGTAGGGGCCACCAAATTTTAGCTTTAAATTCAGTACATTAAGCCACTTCTCTCGAGGTGGCTTTTTTGTTTTTTCGCGATATGAGACCGAAGTAACGAGGGCTAAAAATCTACTTCCGGATTTTCATCTCAATCGCCCTCTCCATTCCCGCATCATAATACCGACTCGGCCATATCTCTTTGGGTGGCATCTTTAATGCGTCGGCGATCAGCTTTTCCCCTTCGGCCAAGGCCTCCTTAGTGCATTGGCGAGTGTTGATGAAGCCAGGCCAGATTTCCGCGAGAGTGCGGCAAGCATGGTGTCTTTTTTACGTAGTCCGGCAATGATATCTGCGGGGTGCCAGTCGGGTTTGATTTTCATTGTGCACCGCCTTCAGTCACAGAAAAATCAGTGAGAAATGGCAGGAAAGTCGGGCTGTGGGAAGTTTTAGTCATAATACAGATTCCAGTAGATGAGGTATAAAGCTACCACTGGAGTTCTCACGCTCTTGGGTGGTAGCCCAGACGGGGGGAGAATACCGGCTCTGCTGGCTACCGGCCTGGCCGAAGTCAGCCTCGCCTGAGCCACCATTAAAGTTATAAATACAACATAGAGAGTATTTCTAACAGGTAGGCAAAAGCGATGACACACAACGTTGTGTTGTCACCAGTAGATTCAACGAGTTCTCACGCCCGGCTGCGGATTTTGCCGCAGCGATGCTGCTATACCGAAGTCAGAATAAGTAACCAAGTAAGCAAAAACCATTTTGCGAACGTATTCCAATGAATTAACAAAACAAAAAAGGCCACCCTTTGGCAGCCTTCTGTCATGCGGTGGCTAAACCTTACTTCAACCCCATCTGACCTCGCAGTTCGGCTTTAGCGGCGTCGAATTCTGTCTGGAATTCAGGTTGCTCGGCCATCTTCTGGGCGATAAGTGCAGCACCAGTGCGGCTCATGACGGTGTCGGAACGGTAGTGGAAACCCGCTACCAAGCGGTTCTCAGCATAGCCCGCCGCGCGGGTGAACAGTTCGTTGCGTTTTTCCGGCACCATGTCGGCCAAAACAGTGGCCATCAGGTAACCCACGGTGGAATGGCCGGAAGGCCAGGAACCTGATTTCGATTTTTTCAGCAGCGGATGAATTTGTTCATCCAGCATGTACGGGCGCGGGCGGTTGAAGAACTTCTTGGCAGAATCATCTACCACGTCTTCAGTAGCAACCACACGTTCAAACAGCGCAGCCACTTTCGGCAACTTCTCAGCGGTAAATTCTGGCCCCATCACGTCGGCAAAGCGCCAGACATCTTCCTGGGCATCGGCAATTGCGGCCTTCTCCTGCTCAGGTGTACGGCTGGCCTGAATCGCCAACAACTCTTTCAATTCGGCTTTGGTCTGGGCTGAGTCATCCGCCGGTGGTGCTGGCAGATATTTACTCAGATCAACCTCTTTGCTGGTGATAAAAGGTTTAGCCTCTTCGGCCGCACGTGCGGTAAAGGCGGCGGAGGTAAAGGTTAAAAAGAGTAATGCGACGAGTGACTTACGCAAGGAAGATCTCCTGTTATTTTTTTTGAATAGCAGGAGAGTAAAGAGTCAGTGTGACAGCTTTATGACATTCCCCCCGCCATGAGGGCAGGGGTATTGAGGATTCAGGCTAAAACGGTACGGACGAAGTCTTCTATCTCCTTGCTCTGGCCGTTTTCAAACAGACATTGCTGGAAACGAGGGCCGCTGACCGCAGTTTTCACCAGCTCCTGATCAATCGCGCGCAGGGTGTCGAGATAGTTATCTTTTACCACGGCGGCTTTGACCTGATTGAGAATGCCTGCGTTACGCACCTGTGGCTCTTTACGGTCCGCCGGATAGCCCTCGCCTTTGACACCGGTGAAAGCTTTCTCAAAAATAAAGCGTACGTTCAGCTCCGCACCCCACCCGTAGCCTTTGGCGAACGGCAGTGACAGCGCATTGCCATTATTAATCTGAGCGAAGAGATAGGCATCAGCGGGGTCAATGCAGTAACCGCAAATCACGCCGGGATGAATATTTAGCGACATCAGTGCGCCCTGCCCAGTACCGCAACCGGTTACCACAAAATCCACCGCTTTGGCGTTGAGCAAAATGCTGGCCATAATACCTAAATGAATGTAGGTGAGGTGGTGATCCTGCTCGTCGCTCATGCCGACGTTGTAAACCGGATAGGATTTCTCATCCGCGACGGTTTTCAACTCTTTCAGCACCGACGCATTTTTAGCGGCCTGGCTATTTTCCATCATCAATGCAATTTTCATCTTCTCTCCAAATAATAAAACGCTATTTCATTTTAATGATAATAGCGTTTTATCAGGTGCCCAGCAGAATTATTGCGTGACCAGACTCACAAAAACGGGCCTCAGTCCTGCATCAGTGCACTGCGTCCGCCATCCATGACAATCGTTGTTCCGGCGATAAAGCCAGCCAGCGGGCTGGCGAGGAAAACACACAGTTCACCGACCTCCTCTGGTTGCCCCAGGCGTCCCACCGGATGTTTCTGGATGGTCTGTTCGCGGGCGATTTTTGCATCCGGGTGCGAGTCAAACCACACCTGGTTACCTGCGGTATCGATAAAACCCGGTGCAATGCCGACTGCGCGAATGGCTGGCCCCCACTCAATTGTCAGGCTTTGCACCAGCGATAACAGTGCACGCTTAGTGATGTTGTATGGCGCGCAGCCCGGCATGGTAGAGAAGGCATGGTTGGACGTCATCACCAGAATCACGCCGCGGGAGCGCTCCAGCGCATGGCGGAAGCACTTGGCCATAAACCAGTGCGAACGCAGATTGAGATCGAGATTGTGATGCCAGTCCCCTTCATTGCAATCGATGCCCTTGAACACGTTTTTACCGGCATTCGACACCAGCACATCCACGCGGCCATACAGTGCTTCGGCTTTTTCGGCAAACCCGGCAATGGCTTCCGTTTGGGTTACATCCACCGAAATGTAGTGGAAATGTTCAGGATACTGCGCCATTAATTCGCGGGCATGCGGCGCTTTCTCAAGCGGGGAAAATGCGCCGCCAATAACGATATCGCCTTTTTGTAAAAAGGATTTTGCGATCGCCAGGCCAATTCCCTGGCTGGCGCCGGTCACTACAACGACGCGAGATGCTTTATCTGACATATCAATTCCTTGAAGAAGTATTCTGACGCAACACTCTGCGCCAGTGGCCAATTTACAGCGCAAAAGTGGTGATGAAATCGCTGAGCTGCACATTGTCGTCGTCGGTCAGCACCCAGCCGGGATGACGACAGTAATCACTGGCAATGATGCCACGACGATACAAAATGGTTTTTTCCGCCTGAATGATGTACTCGCAGTGCGTCATCCAGCGGGTGATCCACGGCAGCAGTTTTGCGTGCAGCTCGCTCGCCTCTGCGCCTTTGCCTTGTTTCCACAGGCGGTAAATCTGCACATAAATCTCAGTGAAGGAGCAGCCCGGCATCACGCCCTTGCCCCCCGCCTCAAGCATTGGCAGCATATAAAGCCCGGCATAGCCATTCATCACGCGGGCCTGTGGAGCAAGTTGCAGAAACTCACGGGTATAATCCACGGGCGGATTGCACTCAATTTTGAAAACCGCGTGCGGGTAGCGCTCCGCTACGTCACTGAGTTGTTCAGGTGTGATTGAAAACCCCGTCTCCCCTGGTGCGTACTGCACCATCACCGGAATATCCACTGCCTCCAGCACCGAGAATATATGGTGACGAATGGCCGCGGGTCCCGGTTGCAGGAAGAACGGCGGCAGCAGCATCAGCGCATCGGCCCCCTGCTTCTGGTAGCTTTGTGCGCGTTTAACCGCGACTTCAGTACTGTGATCGGTGACCGACAGCGCGCGGTACATACCGCTTCCGCTGAGGTCAGAGAGAAACTGCGTGGCCAGCCGTGCGCGTTCACCGTCTTCCAGTTTTGGAAACTCGCTGGCAATGCCAAACAGCGTCAGACCGTCCGCGCCGGTACCGGCCAGATGTTCCAGCAGGCGACCAAAACTGGCGTAATCAACGTTGCCGCTGGAAGTAAACGGCAAAGCGGCGATCGGGTTAACGCCCTGCACTTTTGTTGATAGATTCAATTAATCGACCTCACTCTGATCGGCCAGCACAGCGCCCTCGGCGGCCGATGATGCCCAGCGACGGTATAAACGCAGGAAGCCACGCGGCACCTGTTTTTCCACCGGAACCCAGTGCGTACGGCGT
>Ga0302182_10000666_pt1 | contig 20736 bp, 19 predicted proteins | sample I_Palsa_N3_1_FD_198781 | JGI IMG/M metagenome (GOLD analysis project Ga0302182, IMG submission 198781) | Peat permafrost microbial communities from Stordalen Mire near Abisko, Sweden - I_Palsa_N3_1 | ecosystem: Environmental > Terrestrial > Soil > Palsa > Peat permafrost | place: Sweden...
GGCCTCACTGCACCTCGCCAAAGCGGGGCTGAAGGTCATTTGCATCGATCCCGCGGAAGCCAACCGTCCGCCAGTGGGAGAGTCATTGGATTGGTCCGCCCCCGACCTGTTGAAGGACCTGGGTTTTCCCATGGACGATATCATTGCCACCCACCTGGGTACCTGGAAGCGGCACGTGATTATGAAACTGCCCGAGGGCCCTTCCCAGGACTATGTTCCGGATGCTTGGCTTGCCAATGCGCCCTTCCACGTCGAATTACGCACGCTCCACGTCGACCGCGTGCGCCTGGACGAGGAACTCCTGCGCAAGGTGCTCGATAGCGGCGTCACCATGGTTCGGGACAAAGTCGTCCGGGCGGAGAAAACCGGAAAACGGATCTCCTCCGTGCACACCGCAGGCGGAGAACAGTTCGCTTCCCCTTGGTTTATCGACGCCTCCGGATTCGCAACCTCTTTCCTGGCGCGCGAATTCCATGTTCGCGCGCTTCACTATGGTCCTCCGAAAGTGGCCCTCTGGACGTACCTCCCGGGCAACGACGCGATCGAGGGAACCACTCTCTACATGGATCCCCAACCGTCCGAGTACCTGGACTGGATTTGGGAAATTCCTATCAGCACCGCGGTCCTCAGCGTCGGATACGTCACCACCGCCGAAGAAATAAAGGCCAAGCGTCAGCAAGGGACTTCCGTGGAAGATATTTTTCACCACGCACTCATGCATTTCCCGCGTTTCTCACCGTTGCTGGAGACCGCGAGCGTGAGCCCGCTTTCCGTCATTTCTTTTCGCTCTCGCATTTATCTCGGGGTGGCCGGACCCAATTGGCTGATCACCGGTGAAGCGGCCTCCATGCTGGATCCCATAACGTCGAACGGCGTCACCGCCGCGCTTCGGCATGCTTCGGAAGCTGCTCGGCTGATTTTGCGCCACCGCGCGCGGGGCAGATTGCCGCTCCGCGCCAGAATCTGCTACAGCATGCGCATCCGCCAGTTAGCCGGTTTTTTCAACAGCGGAATCGAAAATGTCGTGTACCAGCCGCCCGTCAGGAATCGCATTGGCATTCGACAAACGGGAGCCGTCTACACCGGCGCGGCCTGGACTCTGAATCTTGTTTATGCCCGCATGCGGCCGGCCGGAATTTTCTCCACCTTTCTGATTTCCATGCTGCTCGGCTTTTTCCGTCTGAGTGGATGGATTTTTTTCCGGCTCTGCAAGCTGGGGTCATGACGCCGGGGAATGTTGCGCAGATTTAGCTCTGTTGGAGAGGGGACTTTCATGTATCTGCTTTCTCGCGGATCCGGCTATCCCGTTCTGTTCATACACGGCATGCCCACCAGCAGCCGCTTGTGGAGCGGCATCATCGACCGCCTGCGCGACCGCTTCACTTGTCTTGCCGTTGACCTCCCCGGACTTGGCCGGACGCCGCGCATGCCTTACGCCGCGAACCAACTGGAGGTGCTGGCCGAACAGATCGAACAAATTCGCGTGGAGCGCAAAATCGACAAATGGCATGTGGTCGGCCATGACGCGGGTTCGGCCGTCGCCGTTCACTACGCGTACCGCTTTCAAGAGCGCGTGGACCATTTGGTGCTTCTCTCTCCGGCCATGTTTCCGGAATTGAAGCCGTTTCATCTCTTCCGTTTGCTTCGCATCCCCGTCATCGGCGAACTCCTTGCGCCCTTCGTGAACGCGATCTTCTGGCACATTGCCATGCGCATCGCACTGGCGCAGCAGGCGGCCGGCTCCGCAAGTCCCGTCGCAGAATTCCGTGCTCCCTTTTCCGGCTTACCCGGCGCCTGGCGCTTAATGTCCGTCATGCGCTTCGGGGATCCCGCAAAACTCCTGGCTGCTGTGCCGGACATGTTGCCGCAACTGCTTGTCCCGACGCTCATTTTTCACGGCGCTCATGACCAGGCCGTGCCCAAACGATTCGCTCAGCGCGCCTCTGCGTTGATCCCACGGTCGCGAGTGGTGGTGGTCGACTCAGGGCATTTCATTCCATTAAGTAATCCCGAGGCGGTGGCCGCGGAATTGCTCCACTTCTTTGCCCAAGCCGCCGCCGTCTAGACCATTCCCCGCGGTGACCGTTGCAGCGTCGCGCTTCACCGCGTCATCTCCAAATCCGCCGCCTCCGCATCCAACCGTAAGAAAGGCCTGCAAGCCCGGCGCCATCGTTGCTAAAATGCCATTTCCAGGCAAAATGGGCTTAAAATCACCAAGCTTGAGGTACCTTTCGCCGTATGCCACCGGACTCGCCAAACGCCCAGGGACCGCGCATTGACTCCTGGAAAGAAATCGCCGCCTTCTTCGGCCGCGATGAGCGCACCGTCAAGCGCTGGGAGCGCCAGCGCGGTTTGCCCGTGCACCGCGTTCCGGGCGGAGCGCGCGGCACCGTTTACGCTTTCACTGAAGAACTAACCGCCTGGCTGCGTTCCTCGCAGCAGCGCGAGTCCCAGGAACCACCGCTCTCTGTCGCGGACAAAACTTCGCTCACCGGCGGCAAATTCGCCACCGCCCCCTTGCAACAAAATCCTCTTGCCTCCGCGCAACTGCCCGCGCCGATCGCCGCTCCGCCGGCCACCACCACACCGTTCGCGGGAAACTCCAGCTCTCGCTGGCTCGCCGCCACCGCGCTAGCTGTGGTCATCGTCGCCCTCCTGGCCTTTCCGCGCTTTTACGAACTGCGCTCCGTGCAAGGTCGCGCCATGCCCGCGATCAGCCGCCGCACCGAAAGCGCCAAGCACCTCCAAGCCGAAGACCTCTATCTCCAGGGCCGTTACTACTGGAACAAACGCACGCCGGACGGCCTCACCTTGGCGCTCGACGATTTCACCAAAGCCGCGCAGCTTGATCCCAACTACGCCCTGGCCTACGCCGGCCAGGCTGACTGTTACAATCTTCTTCGCGAATACACCAGCATGCCCGCCAGTCAGGCGTTTCCGCTGGCCATCTCCGCCGCAAAAAAATCCCTCGAACTCGACGACGTGCTGCCGGAAGGCCACCGCGCGCTCGGCTTCGCTTATTTTTACTGGAATTGGGATCTCGCCGGAGGCGAGCGCGAATTTCGCCGCGCCATCGCCCTGAATCCCAACGACGTCGAAGCCCGTCACTGGTACGCCACCGCGCTACTGTCCGTCGCGCGCTATCCCGAAGCCCTCGCGCAAATCGAGCGCGCCCGGCAACTCGACCCTTCCTCCCCTTCCATCGCCGCCGACCGCGCGGTCATCCTCTTCTCCAGTGGCCGCCAGGACGAAGCCATTCAGATTCTTCTCGATCTCGAAAAATCCGAACCCAGCTTCCTTTCTCCCTACAAGTATCTCGCCGGCGCGTATTTTGACCGTAAGGAGTACCTGAAATCTTTCGACCAATCCGAACGCGCCGCGCAAATCGCCCGCGATCAAAAGACCATCGCCGCCATCGCCTCTGCCAAACAGCAGTTCCAATCCGCCGGCGAATCCGCCATGCTCCAGCAAATGCTCGCCGACCAAATCCAGGGCTTCGCGCAAGGCAACACCAAAGCTCTGGAGGTCGCCAAAACCTACAGTCTTCTCGGGCAAAATAAAGAAGCGCTCGCCTACCTCGAAAAAGCCTATCAGCTTCACGAATACGAACTAATCACCATCGTGGGCGCCCCTGCATTCCGCAATCTTCGCCCGGACCCCCAATTCCAAGATCTGCTCCACCGCCTCGGCCTGTCCATCCCCTATCCGAATTGAACGCCATTGAACGCCTGACCGCCCGTCAAATAAATTTGACTCCGGTAGCAATGAAGGGTTACCTTCTGCGGTAGTTACCTTGGGAGCAAATCATGTCTGAACCTCCTGCCCCAGCGAAGCAGAATCCACAGCGATATGAAATCGCTCAACCGCTTTCCTACGACGCCTTTCCTCTGGATCCCGCGCAGAAACCAGCTGCGGATTTGCCCGCCCGCGGCCTGACCGACCGTGCGCACCTCGAGTCCTGGGACGACGCGGAAAAAGACGTGCCTGTCGTCGCAGAAAAAGACCGAGCCAATTTTATCCCGCCCGAGCGGCGCGTCCTGAAGTCTGCCCTCGCCGATTCCGTTCCCCGCGAAAAGCGCGCCGTCTGGATCGTTCACGGCATGGGCCAGCAAATTCCTTTTGAAACTGTGGATGGCTTGGCCCGCGGCCTGCTCCAGACTCTCGGACAGCTAAATCCTCCGCAAACCCCCACGCCCCGCCTGCGCACCGTGAAAATCGCCGGCCAGGTCTTGCAACGCGTCGAAATCGATGTCCGCGGCGCTGCGCCAGACGCTCAGGGCCACACCAAAAATTACGACTTGCACCTCTATGAAACCTACTGGGCCCCAAAAACCGAGGGCGTCGCCAAGCTCTCCGATGTCGTCAGCTTCCTTTGGGACGGCGGCACCCGCGGTCTGCTCAATTCCTTCAAATCCTTTCAACGCGCCATGTTCGGCGGCATGGGCAGTTTTAAAATTCCCTTGCGCTCGCCCTTCTACCTCTGCATCACCCTCCTCGTCCTCGCCGCCCTCACCGTCATCAACGGCGTAATCCTCGCCTCCTCGGCCGCAAAGACCGGCCTGCCCGGTCTCGGCTCCCTCGACGTTCGTTGGCAAGACCTTGCCGCCTTGGCCACCTGCATGATCGCCGTGGCCTTCACTTTCGGATGCGTTCTTTTTCTTGCCGATCTGAGCAAGCTGCAAAATCTAAACCGCTTCCTCAAACTCCTCTTTTCCACCTTCGGCTGGTTCTCTTTGTTCATTACCGTTGCCGAAATACTGAAGACTGCTTTCCTCATGCTCGTCATCACTCATTTCGACTGGATCAACTCCGCCTCCCGTCGTCCTGCCGCCTCTGCCGCCAATCCCCCGAATCCCACCTGGCTGCAATCCCTCTCTGCCTCCGTCGCTTCCTTTTTCACCCGCCTTCCGTTTTCTGACCTTCAGACTTTCGCCACCGTCATCATCCTTGCTGCCGCGCTCGTTCTGGCGCTTGCTCTTATTTTTCGTGCCTTTCTCCGCTCTTCCGAAAGTCCTTTGCGCGGAGATTTGTTACTGCTCTTTTTCACCTTCCTGGCTTTCGTCCTGAATCTCTTCGCCATCGTGGAGCCCATCCGTATGTATTTCGGGAAGCACTTTCCCATTGCACTTCCCCATTACCTCTCCTTCATCGCCAGTTCTATCTGGGTCTGGCCCTTCTTGATCATGTTCAGCGCCAAGGTCCGCGAAATCATGGTCCAGTACGTCGGCGACGTCGCCATTTACGTCCGCCCCAACAAGCTCGACCGCTTCGATCAGGTGCGCGATGAAATCAAGGAGGCCGCCCGCTCCGTCGTCTCCGCCATCTTCACCGCCTATAAACCTCCGGCCGATAACATTCCCGGCAGCCCGTTCCTGTACCACCAGGTTGCCCTCGTCGGCCACTCCCTCGGCTCCGTCATCGCCTACGACACTCTCAACCGCATCATGCTGGACGATTGGCTCTCCGGAAACGCCCTCCAGGTTTCCGAGCGCGCCAACTCCATGATCACTTTCGGCTCCCCGCTCAACAAAACCGCTTTCTTCTTCACCATCCAGGCCAAAGACTCGCTCCACATTCGCGAACGCCTCGCCGCCACCGTCCAGCCCCTCATCATGAGCTATCCCAAATTCCGCAAACTCCGCTGGATCAATGTCTTCTCCCGCAACGACATCGTCTCTGGCAGCCTGAAATTTTACGACTTGCCCGGTTTTACGAATCCCCCGAACAGTGTCGCCGTAAAAAACATCCCGGATCCCGATGCCTTCGTGCCGCTAGTCGCCCACGTCTCCTACTGGAACAACTCCACCGTCTGGCAGCAGCTCCTCCAGCAAATCGCGCCTTGATCGCCTGCTCTGAACCACGGGAAGATTACTTACGCACGGCATAGTGCAGCTGGACCACGCCGTCCGTGAACTTCGTGCAGGAGATCAGTTTTAGTGGCACTGTGCGGCGGCCGGCTGCGATCAACGGAATGCCTTCGCCGATAAACTTGGGAATTACGTGAATCATGAACTCGTCGATCTCTCCTTCGTCGAGAAACGACGCAATGATGCCGGCGCCACCCATCATCCAGATGTGTTTTCCCTTTCTCTTCCGCAAACGGGTTGCGAATCCTTTGATTCTTTCGTTCACGAACTCCACCCCCGCTGGCGCTGCCGATGGTGGCGCGCTGCGTGTGAAGACATAGTTCTTAACTCTGGTATCGAAGGCCGACCCGGGCACGCCTTTCTCTTGAAAGTCCAGCGCCATGTCGCACGTCTTCCTGCCCCACAGGATGGTATCGATCGATTTATAAAACGCACCCATGCCGTGATCGCCCTTCGGACTCGGGTCGTCGAGCCAGTCAACGGACCCGTCGAGCCGCGCAATAAAGCCGTCGGCACTCACGGCGATGTACACGATGATTTTTCGCTTGTGGACCATAGTTCAGGAGTCACCTCACCTACGCGCTGGGCTGTGGAGGATTGGGGCCCGCTAGTAACCCGCCATCCAGAACCAGAGACTGTCCAGTCATGAAGGAAGCGCCTTCCGAGCACATCCAAACCACGGCTTCTGAGACTTCCCCTGGCTTTCCAAAACGCCCGATGGGATGAAGGCCCAGAACAAACTTGTTGATTTCCGGATTCTCGTAGGCGCGATCGGCCATGGGCGTCTCGATCACTGCGGGGCACACTACGTTGACCCGGATGCCGCTTCGCGCGTTTTCCAGCGCCGCGGACTTCGTCAGGCCGATCACCCCGTGCTTGCTCGCGCTATACGTGGCTGCGCCCGCCAAACCCATCAAGCCCGCTGCCGACGCCATGTTCACGATCGCTCCGCCATCGCCCTGTTTGAGCATCTGTCGGATTTCGTATTTGAGACATAGCCAAACTCCTTTGAGATTGATGTCGATCGTGTGATCCCAGTCTTCTTCCGATTGTTCCGTGATGGGCAGCCAGCGGCCCTCGATCCCGGCATTATTGAATGCAATATCCAGGCGGCCAAACCTTTCTACCGTCCTTTGCACCAGCGCATTCACCTCGGCGGCTTTCGACACATCCGCCTTCACGAACAATCCATCGCCGCCTACTGCATGGATCAGCTCGACGGTTTCTTTTCCTTCCATTTCGCGGCGGCCCGCGACCACCACCTTGGCTCCCGCCTTCGCGAAAAGTATGGCGGTATCGCGGCCGATACCCGATGTGCCGCCGGTCACCAGCCCAACTTTTCCTTGCAATTCTGCGGTCATAATCCCCTTCAGCAACCTGGTTATTTCAAGAATCGAGAGCAGAGTGTAGGCCGTGCGGGAAGCTCACGTCAAACGGCTGGATCAGTGCCTGATAAACGTCTGCCCCGCGCTTGCGGTTGCGTGAAACTCCCCGCCTACCCTCCACGTATACTCCAAGAGGCGCCCATGTCCTATTCGCCCATACTGCTCGTTCACATTTGCGCGGGAACCTTGGGCTTGCTGTCCGGGACCGCTGCCATCTCTTTCCGCAAAGGTTCCCCCCGCCATGCGCTCGCGGGCAAGATCTTTGTCGCCTCCATGCTCACCATGGCGGTCGGCGCGGTGTACCTCGCCATCGTGAGGCATCAACCGAATAACTTCAGCGGCGGGATCATAACCTTTTATCTGATCGGAACGGGATGGCTAACCGCCAGGCGCAGAGACCGGGAAACCAGCCGTTTCGATTGGGTTGCGCTCCTGATTCCTTTGACGCTCGGTATCCTCACCTGGATGAATGCTATTAAAGTCGTGCGCAGCGGGGCCAGCTCACAAGACGGGGTTCCCGTCGGGATGTCCTTTTTCATGGGTTCGGTGATGCTGCTGGCCGCCGCGGGGGACGTGCGCATGTTGCTGCGCGGTGGCGTTTTCGGAGCAAAGCGCATCGCGCGCCATCTCTGGCGCATGTGCTTCGGCCTGTTCATCGCCGCAGGCTCTTTTTTCATGGGACCCTCAAACCGCCCGCTGCGATTGTTTTCAGACGTGGGTATCGGGCAACATCTGCCCCCGGCCTTATTCAGCACCAGCTTGTATTTATTTCTCACCCTGCTTCCGCTGATTTTGCTCATTTTCTGGCTCGTCCGCGTCCGCTTTAAAAATGCCTACCAGGGACAACCGATACAATCTGCATCCACAAGTTCTGATTAACGCTTACCCGCGGCGGGCCGGCTGGCAGGGAAAACTGGGCCGCTGCATTGCGTAACAAAATGCCCGGTGCTAGATTACCCGCCGGCCCCAAATCAAAATCCAAATCCAGTCAGCGTTAAGGAGGAACCATGAAGCTTATGAAGCTCGCAGCAACTTTGTGTGCCGTCGGGTTCTTTGCCGTCGGCGCACTTGCTCAGGAGAAACCAGGCACTATCGCGGCCCTGGAATTCCAGACACCGAAAAACGGTATGGTGAAACAGTACGAAGATGGACGAAAAGCCAAAGTCGAATGGCATAAGCAGCAAAAAGACAAAGATGCGCTTTTTGTATCCGAAATCCTCACCGGGGAAAACACCGGCAGCTATATCGTCGGCCGGTTAGGCTTGCATTGGGCGGATATGGACAAGCCGTCCGTCACCGATGCCGCAGACTTGGAACAATACCGAAAAGTGGTCGGACCTTACGTGGAAAAAGTCACCACCATCTATTACGAGTTCCTGCCGAAGTGGAGCAATCCGTCTCCCGACATGAGCGCAAAATACATCGAAGTGGTTTCCTTCCACATCAAGTACGGTAAGGGCGACGATTTCCGCAGCGCCGTCGCGAGAGTCGTCGAAGCCAACGAAAAGCTCAAGGTGCCGTATCATTATTCATGGTATCGCCTGGCGAACGGTGGGCCCGGCGGCACCTACGTGCTCACTACCGATCACGCCAACTGGGCCTCCTTTGAGGATGATCCCGCGGTCAAGCCCCTGCGCGACAGACTGCGCGAAGCCTTCGGCGAGCAGGAAGCCATGTCGGTGATTGAGCGTCTCAACGGCGCTATCGAGAGCAGCTACAGCGATCTCATCCAGCCTCGTCCGGATTTGAGCTACATGCCGGCCCATTAGCGCGACATCCACAAGTGTCGGCTCTTGTTCGCCGAATCATTCTCCTGGTGTCTCGCGGGCGCAACCGTTCCTATTCCGTTGCGCCCGCGAGATTTGTCTCGTAACGCGGGTGGTCTCAATGGGTCGACGCAACACTAAGCTCAAAGTCTAATTGCTGCAGTCTCCAAGGCTAAAATCGCTTACAGGTGTTGAATCAAACGGAACACTGCCCTGGCTAGGTTCTGATTGAGTGCAGCCCGACAGATCGGTTCGTGCGGCACGAAATGAAAAAACTGCAAACACATTTTCCTCACGAAATCGGGCCTTGTTCAGAAATTGGCTCATCTCGTCAGAAGACCGAATAGCAGAATGAGCCTTGCGGCTTCTTTGCCCTCGCGCAAAAGAAAGCTTTGCCATCCTATCCTCAACGTTGCCAGGCACATAACCCCCGTAAAGTTCGTTCGAACCGATACCACACAGTAATTTAACTTGACAAGTACCCGTGCGTGTGCTACCATGTACCATGGAACTCGCGCTCCGCCCCTTCCTCCCACCCCACCTTTTCTTTACCTCGTTACTTCCTCATCCCATCGCGCCGCTCTTGCTCGATCAACCTGAGCGCTCTCGGCTGCGCCTTGAATTGCAAAGAGCCGTTTCTTCCGTAACCACAACTTTTTCCGTAACCACAACTTTTTCCGTAACCGCAACCGAATCTACCTCTCCCCAACTTGTACCCTCCAACCCCCATGCAATCTATCTGTTTCACCAAAGTGGCCCCATACTCCCGGCCCCCAACTCGCTCCAATCCAGTAGCACAGGCATTCCTGCCTGTGCAGTCTCAGCCTCCAGTAGCACAGGCATTCCTGCCTGTGCGGTCCCAGCCTCCAGTAGCACAGGCATTCCTGCCTGTGCGGTCCCAGCCTGTGTTCCCAAATCAAATGTGCCCTCAATCCCCACAGAAAGAAGACAGAACCCATGCCTCGCAAACCAGCCGCAAACTCGCAATGTGAGTTCCGCTCCCATCTCAACCGCCGCTGCCACATGCTCCTCGCTCCGGATCACCCCGCGCTCTGCACTTTCCACGCGCGTGCCGAAGCCAAAGCCACGCAAGCCCAGGACCGGAAAGCCGCCGCAGCCGAACTCCTCTCCGGCTCCGAAACCTTCTCCTCTCCCGCCACCGTCAACCTCTTCCTCGGCAACCTCCTGAAACAATTAGCCCAAGGCCGCATCCCCAGACGCCAAGCTACCGCCATGGCCTACATCTCCCAACTCATCCTCAACAGCCTCAGCGTCATGCAACGCCAGGAGAGAGACGCCCAAGCCGCCAAAGCCCAAGCCGCAGCCCACGAACCCCAGCGCATCGTCATCGATATGCCCCGCCCTCGCCGCCGTCCCCACCTCGACAACCACAACGATAACAATAACGACTACCACAACAACACCGGCGTTCCCACCGACGTTCGCACGGACGTTCGCACGGGCGTTCGTAGTGGCGGGTCTTCAGACCCGTTCTTTTCTCCGGCGTCCTCAGGCGCCAAATCCACCCATCCATCCGCACCATCTCAAATCGAACAGAACGTCCCCAACCCGCCACCGCCCGCGCCCAATCCTCTCGCCGGCAAAGTTCTGCACCACCTCGACGAACCCGATCCCTCGGACCACCCCGCCCCGCTCCCAACGCGCTGGGGCACCCAGGTCTACGGACGCGCCCCGCGCCTCCGCCATCGCAACTGGCCCACCGGCTCACCACGCCGCCACCGCCATGCGCCAGAACGCAGGCTCACGCTCAACAGATCAATCCCGGATTTCTCGGTGATTTTGCCAGGACGGTTAACCCCTGGAAGAAAAAGCCCTCGGCGAACCGCGGAACGTGGCGGGAAGAACAGTAGCAGTGGCACAGGCACTCCTGCCTGTGCGGTTTTAGCCTGTGCCGTCCTATCGAATCGAAGGCTTTTGCAGACGAAGCGGCGCGAATTCTAAGCGGCGATGGCCGCCGCCGAATCACCGCCGTTTAGGCCGTGCGCACCGCGGTATTGCGGAAGCGGATGGCGGAAAAAATGGTCAGGATGAAGAAAAAGATCAGTGCGCTGAGTTGCGTGAGCTTGAAGGGCGGCTCGGATTGCGTGGGCGCCAGCGCTTTCAGCGCCGGCACTTTTTCAAAGAGCTGCGCGATCAGGACGAAGACGTTGAGGTACAGCGCGATCATGGCGCCGATGACGTAGGTTTTGCGCCATCCGCCGGCTAGTTGGCGTTTGTACAGGGCGAAGAAGGCCAGCGCCAGAAAGATCAGCGACAGGGCCCCGACGACGTAAGAAGGTTTGAAACCGTGAAAGGGGAAAAAGTAACCGGTCACGCTGGTCAGCAAGGTGGTCCAAAGAAACCACGCGGCCCAGCCGGGGAGTTGTTTTTCCGCAAGAAATCCGGCCATGACGATTAGGCCGGTGCCGATACCGATCAAGCTGATGACCACGTGCACGAGCGTGAAGATGCTGAGAATCATCAGGCGGCTCCTTTGGGCAAAAAACTTTTGGAGGCGGCCGTTTGCCCGGCCACGGTGAACTCGGCCGCGCGAAACCGGGTTGCAACGACTTGGGTTGCAACGACCTGGGTGCAACCAGCTGGGTTTGCAGGTTGCACCCACCTGCATTGCAACCATCCGGGCCGCGACGAACTACGCCGCTGCCGGGGCGCTGCGCCCGATGAAGGCCAGCAAGTCCGCGTTGACACGGTCTTTCAGTGTGGTGCACATGCCGTGCGGCGCACCCTGATAGACCTTGAGTATCGCGCCCTTGACGATTTTTGCGGACTGCAAGCCCGCCGCAACGATGGGCACAATCTGATCGTCGTCGCCGTGCAGGATCAGCGTGGGCACATCGAATTTTTTCAGGTCTTCGGTAAGATCCGTTTCGGAAAAGGCTTTGATGCACTCGTAGGAGGCGGGATAGCCGCACAGCATGCCTTGCATCCAGAACGATTCGCGGACGCCTTCGGAGATTTTCGCGCCCGGCCGGTTGTAGCTGTAGAACGGCATGCTCAGGTCTTTGAAAAATTGCGAACGGTCCGCGTGCACTCCGGCGCGCAACCCGTCGAACACTTCGATGGGCAAGCCGACGGGATTGGCGGGAGTCTTCAGCATCAGCGGAGGAACGGCGCTGATGAGCACGGCTTTGGCGACGCGTCCGGTGCCGTGGCGGCCGATGTAGCGAGCGACTTCGCCGCCGCCGGTGGAGTGGCCGACGTGAATGGCGTCCTTGAGATCGAGCGCTTTGGTAAGCGCGGCGAGGTCGTCGGCGTAAGTGTCCATGTTGTTGCCGCTGAGCGGCTGGCTGGAACGGCCATGGCCGCGCCGGTCAGCGGCAATGCAGCGGAATCCGCGCTGCGCGAGGAAATACATTTGGTCCTCGAAAGCGTCGGCGCTGAGCGGCCAGCCGTGGCTGAAAACCACGGGCTGCCCGGTGCCCCAATCGTTGTAGAACAGGTTGATGTCGCCTTTGCCGGAAGCTTCTTTTCCTACGGTGATGTATGGCATGACAGGCTCCTATGTTTGCTGTGTGAAGCTATCGAACTGTTGTTGCGCTATCGAACTGTCGCGTGCCTTCGTCGAATCTTGCTGCGTGAATCCCTCCAACCGCTGCGTACGAGATGCTTGGAAAGGGTTACAGGTCACTAACTATTTCAGCCAAGAACCAGGTGCGGCGTTCGGTCTGGTCGATCCAGTTTTCGATGAGGCTGGCGGTGGCCACGTCGCTGTGCTGGTCGCAGACGTCGTGGAGGGTGCGGAGGAAGCGAGTGAGTTCGCGGTTGTCGCTGCAGAGTTCGTGGAGCATTTTATCCGGGGGCACGGACTCCTGATTGTTGTCCTTCAGGCGCTGATGCTTGGCGATATCGCTGATGGAGTGCAACGTGGTGCCGCCGATTTTTCTCGCGCGTTCGGCAACGTCGTCAGACATGTCGAAGATCTGGTCGGCGTGCTCGTCGAGCAGCAGATGGTAATCGCGGAAATGGCGGCCGGACATGTGCCAATGGAAATTTTTCGTCTTGAGGTACAGCGCGAAGACATCGGCGAGCATGTGGCGCAAGCCGGTGGTGATTTCCTGGACGCCTTCCTTGCTGAGATCCGCGGAGTGCTCGGAGGGCCCGGAAGGTGCTTTGGCCGGTGCAACTGCATTTTTGGGGCTCATGACTGTTTCTCCTATCTTTGCGAGATTTTATCGGCTGGTACGAGACACTAAGACCGTTGCTGCTGCGCCAGGGGCGAGCGCCAGACATTGTACTTGAGGTCGGAAGCGCGGTGTGCGACCAGGGCGCGAAGTTTGCGAGACTTGCGCAGGGCGGCTTTGGCGTGAAAGAGGCGGCCTTTCGCGGCGGAAACAGAGATGCCAATCTTCGCGGCGGCTTCTTTTAGAGAATTGTCCTGGAGCTGCTGGAGCTCGACCATCTTGCGGATGGCGGGGCGCAGCTCGCTAACGGCTTGGTGCAGGATGTGGTGGCGTTCCTGTTGCGCGAAGCGCTTTTCGGGATTGGGCGCGGGGGCTTCCATTTCCCATTGGGGTGCGGGGGCGTCCGGGTGAGCCGGAGCGTCCATGGAAACTTCGCGGGCGGTGCGGCGCTTGCGCAGGGTCATCAACGCAGAGTTAATGGCGATGCGCGTGAGCCAGGTGGCGAAGCTGGAGCGACCGTCGAAGTGCTCGAAGTGCGTGAAGGCGCGGAGAAAAGAATCCTGCAGCGCGTCTTCGGCGTCTTCGAGATTCTTGGTGATGCGGCGCGTGGCTCGAAGAACTTTGTGAGAGCAGCGGCCGTAGAGAATTTCGAAGGCTCGGGATTCGCCGCGCTTGGCGGCGGCGATGAGTTCAGACTCCGGCAGCGATGCGAAGCAATTCTCTGCCGAAGCCGGCATGTCGAGTAAAGAGGTGGAAACTGTATCGGTGGCGATCATCGGGGACTCCTAAACGTTAATTTTTCCCGGCGGCACTGGCAAATCGTTCGGACCAGCTTTGAGAGTGCGGCCATTGGAACGGGGACAGTATGAGAGTTTTCAAATTCCGAATAAACCCCAGATAGTGCCTGCGAACGCCCCCTCAAAAGTATGGGTTGCAGTGCAGGCGCTTTAAGCTGCGACGGCAAAAGAACGACTCTGTGATGTTAATGGGTGTTAACGAATGACGATGCGTTTTCTACCGAAGAGCACGGCGTCGATCGAGAGAACGCCCGGGCCGAGGAAGGCTAGAGCTATGCCGAGAGCGGCCAGCAGGACGGCACTGCGGATAGGTGCGGTGGCATAGAAGAGGAAGGCAAGTTGTGAGATTACAACGAGAAGGCCCGCGACGGGGGTCCACAAACCGGCCAGGAGGAGCAGCCCTGCGGCGACGGCCATGACCTGAAAGGCGACAACGCCGCGCTGCGGCGTGTCGAGGAGGGCGACCACGCCATCGTAGATGAGCAACGATGCGGCCGCGCAGCGGAGGAGCAGAAGGCCTCTTCCGGGCCAACCGTTGGGAAACATGGAATATAACCGTTGCAGAATGCGCCTCGTGAAGGCGAGAAAATGCCTTCGAGAAAGGATAGGAGATTGGCGAGAAGCAGCGAAACCCCAATCACCGGGGTAGGCATACCCCACTTTCGGGGGGTGGAGCGCGGGCGCACGGACTTCAAGCGAAGGGTCTCAAAGTTCGATGATGCCGCGCTTGAGGCCGATGGTAACGGCGTGGGTACGGTCGTTGGCGCCGAGTTTGGAGAGGATATTTTTAACGTGGCCTTTGACGGTGTCTTCGCTGATTTTCAGCTGGTCAGCCACGATTTTGTTGGCCATGCCGCCGGCGATCAGGCGCAACACGTCGATTTCACGCGGGGTCAGGAGGTCGTCCGCGGCATGGTCGGCGATCTGGGTGGCGACTTCGGCGGAGATGCGTTTTTGACCGGCATGGACGGCGCGGATGGTGTCGAGAAGTTCCTTGCGCAGAAGACTTTTCAACAAGTAAGCGCGGGCGCCGGCTTTCAGGGCGCGCAAGACTTGCATATCGCCGGTGTAAGTGGTGAGCACGATAAAGCGGGCATCGGAAAATTCAGAGCGGATGGCGATCATGGCGTCGATGCCGTTCATCTCCGGCATTTGCAAATCCATGAGGGTGACGTCCGGGCGATGCTTGCGGAATTGTTCGACGGCTTCCAGGCCGTTCGAGGCTTCGCCGACCAACTGCATGTCGGGTTCACCGGCGGTGAGAAGCGCGATGCCTTGACGCAGGAGGGGATGATCGTCCACGAGCAAAATGCGGATGGGCTTGGGAGGGGTATTCATTCGCTCAGTGGTCTCAGTTCATCACAATTCATTGGGAGAGAGGTGCGGGTCGGCCGTGGTCGAGGGAATGGTAGAGCAGGGAAGCGGGAATGCGCAACTGGATTTCGGCGCAAAACATTTCCAAGAGCCGGTAGATGCGCCATTTGGCGCCCCGCGCGACGACCCGCGCTGCGGTGGAGCATGTTGTGGGGTACTGCAAAAAGGTAAGGCGAACAAAAAGCGAATATGATAGAATGCCTTCCCATGCCTACGCCGCCGGCCAACGCGACGATGACACAGGAAGAGGTGGACAAACTTCGCCACGGTTTGGCGCTGCTCGCCCATTCGCACGTGGTCGACGCGTATCGAAAAATATTGGGGCAGTTGGTGTCGACGGACTTACCGACACCTCGGATGATTCAAGAATTTATTACCACATGGAAGTTGTTGTGGAAGGACAAGTGGAAGTGACGGGGGGGTCGATTCGGGAAGATTCTAAAGCTGCTAAATGACATATTAGAATGTGTGGATGTCCGAACCGCGAGTTTATCTGGGGACGTGCGCATTCACGGCGAGCGGCTGGAGCGGCGCGTTCTATCCGAAGGGCATGAAGGCCGGGGATTACCTGAGCTATTATTCCGAGCGATTTGACACCGTCGAGATCGATGCGACTTTTTACGCTTGCCCGGCTCCGAAGACGGTCACGAATTGGCGGGACAAGACGCCCGCGGGATTTGTTTTTTCGGTGAAGGTTCCGCAATCCATCACGCACGAGAAAATTCTCTCTGATCGCCAGGAAGAATTTAAAACTTTTATTCAGACGATGGAGCTGCTCGGAGAGAAACTCGGACCGATTGTTTTTCAATTTCCGCATTTCGACAAGTGGCAGATCAAAGACCGGCATGCGTTCACCGACCGGTTGCTCCCGTTCTTGAAGACTTTGCCTCGCGAGCACAGGTTCGCCATGGAGATTCGGAACCGGAAGTGGCTCGATGCGGAGTTCGCGGACATGCTTCGGAGTTGCAATGTCGCGCTGGTTTTGCAGGACCTGCACACGATGCCCGGACCGTCGGAGATGAGCTTCGATCCGGTGACGGCCGATTTTTCGTACGTGCGACTGCTGGGCAACCGCAAACAAATTGAAACAACCACAACGGTCTGGCAAAAAATCGTTGAAGATAAGACCGAGCAGGTGTCCGCGTGGGTTCGTTATTGCCAGACGGTCCAGCGGCGGGGCGTGAAGCAATACGTTTACGCCAACAATCATTACGAAGGATTCGGTCCCGGTACGGTGGAGAAGTTTCGGGAGCTTTGGAAGAAGGCCGGAGGCGGGGAGCTAGGGAAGGCGAAGAAGGAGCCGCTGGAACGGAGTTTATTTGACGGCTTGAGCGGCTAGAAGGCGCCGCGGTCACGTAGTGCGAAGCGCGTATGATTCCAAATATCCGCAGTTGGGACACCGGAGTGTGGTGGCCGGAACCATTCAGTGGCCAGCGAGCCGCAGAAGTTCCCCGCAAAACTACGCTTCCCAGCAGGAGGCAAAACCTTTATTGTGTGGGCGAGGTGACAACCGATGATGCAGGCGATGGCGATATTCGGGATGGTCGTGCTGGGAGTGTTGGTCCTGGGAATTCTGATAGAAGCGCTGTTGCTCTTTCCAGACTTTTTGCGGTACATGAAAATGAAGTCGATGTAGCCACTTTCGCTCCGCTCATGACGGTAGCGCGCCCGCGGATATCTGCCGCGTGATGCCGCGGCGAGGTCCGCATCCTCCTGGAAACGATCGACGCAAAGGCGTTTCCGGCCCAGAGCGGCCGGTATCCTGGCATGCGGCTCCACTGGAGCGCAGATCCTGGGGGGACATTCTCCGGTGCCGAGTGAAATACACGATCAGGGATTTGACAGAAGTGCGGAATTCAGCGGATATTCGCTGCAATGTAAGTCCGGGAGGACAACGTGAGAAGAATATTTTTCTTGGCGGGGGTCTTGGCAGTGCTCACTGCTGGGGCAAACGCGCAAACGGTAAATCCGCATCGCAATGACAAACCTGTTTTTGTGGTTTATTACGGCGACGATTTGAAGGCGATGTGCGATTACCAAGTTTATCCGGGCCAGGAAGAGGAAGCAGCCTGGAACAACATCATGAAGAGAGCGAAATGCCACACGTACATCATTGCGTCCGCCGAAGCGGCGGGAGATGTGAATGCAGTAAGCATTCCAACAGGAACACCGACGCTAGCAGTGATCGAATCGGTGCGAGCTTGGATTCAGCATCATTCGGAGTTAGAGACGCATAGCGTCACGGCGCAAAAAATCCTCGAGATGGCGCTGCAAGAACTGTATCCAGTGAGAAAGGGCAATTGATCGACAATCTTCACGTCGTGCGGCTTCACGTCGCGCGGCGAAGTCTTGGCGAGAGGCTAGGGGCTCGGTGAGGCCGCACGCGCCGCTTCCAGAAGCCATTTCTGCAATACCGGTAAAAAATGCGGGCTGACATCGCGAAATGTGAGACCGATACCCAGATTGGGATGCGAGTATACGACACTGCCAGCAGACTCGAAGAAGGCAGTGGGGGTAAAGATTTTGATGAAAACCGGGGTGCCCACGGGCAGAGGATGGACCATATCCAGGTAGCATCCGTAAAGACTTATTTCGGTCACGCGGACACTTAAGCGGCTTTTCGAGCCGGTTTCGGTCACCTCAGCATCAGCGACAAACGGAAACCTCGCGGTCCTGCGCCGCTCTTGTGGTCGCTGTGGGTCCTTCGGTTGTGAAAAAGTCAAAGGTTCGCCTCAATCGTTTCCCAGCGCAATGTGCATGCTGTCGGGCAAGAAATGTGCGTCGCCGACGATGTCTCGAATGGCAAATTTCGGGCTGTGTGCGACCACGGAGGTAATTCCAGAAGCGCAGGCTTGTGCGGTGAAGAGAGCGGCTCGCGCGTCGATAGCAAAGTGATGGAGGTTTGCAGACGGAGCCACGGTGGTTGAAATCTCCCAAGAGTCAATTAAGCCTAGTTTGCTCCCTGAGGCAGCCGCTTAGGAAGCACCTCTTGCGGGCGGTGTGCCGACTAGGTAATTGATGGCGCTGCTGAGGCCCCTTCTTCAACGGAGGCGGAGGCGGCCGGCGTACTCCGGGCGATCAGATTGAGGGGAATGACCACACCGCAACGCGATTACGCCACAGGAGCAGCGTAGAGGGTAGCATTTCCGCCGATGGTTGAATCAGACAAAGGCCGGTTGAGCAGAGTGTCCCATGAGTTGCCCGGATGACGGGCGACCCAGAAGTCGAGCCACGCCGGAGGCTTTTTGCCGGAGAAGAGCGAGAAAGTCTGCGGCTCGGAGGCATATGGCTTCAGCAGGTCGAGATTGGCCGAGGCGCGCACAAGAAAATCCACGGCGTCGGCAATCGTGTGGCCGTGGCCGCGGATGGCGTAAAGGTCTGTGCCTTGGCGGGCGGCAAGCTCGGCGATCATGACTAGCGGCGTAAGAGCAAAGCTCTGGTAATGCAACGCATTCTCGTGGCGCGCCATTTCCAGCGGCAATGAGCCGTCGGGGTTCATCTGACGGATGGCGCGCACATATTGCTCCAGCGCGCCGCGGTAGAGCGCGTTGTCATTGGTCAAAATACCGACCGATGCGGCGCAGAGCGCCCGCCAGTAGGCATGATTATTCTCTCGCGCATGGTCTCCGGGATGCGGGTCCTGATGGAACATATATTCCGTCACATCGTGCATCCACTTCAGAATCTGTCTGCGCTGATCGGCGGAAATGACCGGATCAGATTGCACGATGGAATACCCGAGCGAAATGGAGCTAAGAGTCCACTCCACCTGATACCAGGCCTGGCTGCTCTCACGGTAGTTGTAATCGAGCAGCGCTTTGGCCGCAGCCCAGCGCGCAAGCAAACTGGCCACGCAGGCGGCTTCTGCGTGATCGCCGGTGGCCACGAAGCGGCTGGCGCCGTCCGTGACCGCCTCCTGGAGTTTCTGGTAAGGTATCGTCGCTTTGGCTTCGTCGGGATTGATTGGCCCGTTGCTGCCATTGAGATAGTGGCGGGGAATGAACATGCGGCCAGCGGGCGGATTGGGTTGCTCGGAGTTGGTGCAGCCGTGCTGCTGCCTGAGAGCCATCAGTACGCGTGGATTCGTGGCCGATGCAAGCTGGGTCCTGCGCGCAGCAACGTCGAGGAACGATGCGGAAGGATCGAGAATGTGCGCCTGATCGACCGGATTCTTTTCCGCAAGTCCCGTGAGGGACGCGGGCAGCAGGAATAAGAAAAAGACGCATGCGGCAGCAAGGGCTTTGTCAACGCAGGCTCTTCGTGGATTCGAGCAAGCTCGAGAGGTTCGCGGCATGGCTTAGGACTCTAGCTAGGGTTTCTGCCATTCTCACACGGCCCCCCTGCAAGTCAGCCCAGGTTTTCAATAATTTCATATGTCGCGCCAATTTGCGTAGCTCGCCTCAGAAAGCGCGCGTGCGGCAACTTGCTAACTGATTGAAAGAATTGGCTCCCCGGGCTAGATTCGAACTAGCAACCCTTCGGTTAACAGCCGAATGCTCTACCATTGAGCTACCGGGGAAATGTGTGTGAGGAATTCAGTTTAGATGAGGGTGCGCGGGAGTGTCAACGCGGCAACGTTTTTTTGCCCGCGGGCTTTGGTGCGCGCTAGGCGGGGAATGCGGAGAGTTCTGGTATTCTGAATTGCTGACAGGGTGACGATGCGTCGCGCTGTTTGAGCACACGTCTTAAAAGGATGGTCATGGTAACTTCGCCAACTGTTTTGCAAGCGGATAAAGCTTCCAAGCGGGTTTTCAATTTTAATGCCGGGCCGGGAGCGTTGCCGCTCGCGGTGCTGGAGCGGGTGCGCGAGGAATTGCTGGATTGGCGTGGAAGCGGAATGTCGGTCATGGAGATGAGCCACCGTTCGCCGGAGTTTGAGGGCATTTTGGCGGAAGCGGAAGGGCGGCTGCGGCGGTTGCTGGGAATTTCGGACGAATACGCGGTGATTTTTTTGCAGGGCGGCGGGAGCTTGCAGTTTTCGATGGCGCCAATGAATTTGTGTTTGCCGGGAAAGCCGGTGGACGTATTGCACACGGGGATGTGGACGGCAAAGGCGATTGGCGAATTGAAGAAAGGTTTTGCTTACCACATTGCGGCGACAACGGAAGGAGAGAAGTTCCGCCGTGTGCCGCGGCAAGAGGAGATGCATTTTTCGGCGGACGCCTCGTACGTGCACCTGTGCACGAATAACACCATCGAGGGCACGCAATGGGCGGAGATGCCATCGACCGGGGCAACGCCGCTGGTGGCGGATATGTCTTCGGACATCGCGTCCCGCGCCATCGATGTGAACAAATTCGGCTTGATTTACGCCGGGGCGCAGAAGAACCTGGGGCCGTCCGGAGCCACGGTGGTGATTGTGCGCAAAGATTTAGCGGAACGCGCGGACAAAAATCTGCCGACAC
>Ga0302182_10000668_pt1 | contig 20678 bp, 20 predicted proteins | sample I_Palsa_N3_1_FD_198781 | JGI IMG/M metagenome (GOLD analysis project Ga0302182, IMG submission 198781) | Peat permafrost microbial communities from Stordalen Mire near Abisko, Sweden - I_Palsa_N3_1 | ecosystem: Environmental > Terrestrial > Soil > Palsa > Peat permafrost | place: Sweden...
TCGACCATCACTATTTATCCGCAGGCCAAGCTTCAACTCAATTATTTCCTGCAGCAGGATGTGATTGGCGAAGATCCTTCGCAGCCGAATGTGAACATTCCAAGCGAGCCGGCCACGCTGGGAATGCTGGTCACGAACGTGGGAGGAGGGACCGCTAATAATTTGTCGATCACCACCGCCCAGCCGCAGATCGTGGAAAACGAAAAGGGCTTGCTCGATACCTTCCAGATCATCGGCACGCAGGTTGGCACCCAACAAGAGTCGCCCTCGCTCACCGTGGACTTGGGAGATGTAGCTCCGGGCCAGACTGCCGATGCAGATTTTCTCCTGACCTCTTCACTGCAGGGGATTCTCACCAATTTCTCAGCGACTTTCACTCATTCCGATGCCTTGGGAGGATTGGATACAAGCCTGATCAGCAGCGTGGTGACACATGACCTCGTTCACGCCGGGGACTTTAACTACGCGGACAGTACCGGCGAGATGGATTACCTGGCCGACGATACGCCGAACTTCAATAATCTGCCTGATACGATTTACTTCTCTGACGGCACTACTGTGCCGGTCAATATCGCTGGTAATGTGCAGTCAGCGTCCACTTCGACGCCTGGCGTATATCAGGTCACAGCCAGCGTTACCAGCGGATGGGATTACTTGCAGCTTCCCGATCCGGGCGCAGGTTACACGCTTTATAAGGTGGTGCGGTCGGATGGCACGGTGATTCCCGTGAGCGACCAGGCGTGGACTACCGATCGTACTTTCAGTCCCGATGGCAAATCGACGATCGATTACGAGCTTCACATTCTTGACGATAACAGCACCGGTTCGTACACCGTGTATTACAAGCCGATCACTGCGATTGCTCCGGCGATTGCGTCGATTCAGAACATCTCCAGCCCGCAAAGTGGAGCGTTGCCGACAGTCACGGTCACTTTCAATGAAGCGATCGACCCCACCACGTTCACCAACGGGAATTTGAATCTCACCTTGAACGGCGGACCCAATCTGATCAATTCCGCCGTCACGATTGCCAAGCTATCGCCGACCACTTATTCGATCGGCGGTTTGTCGACCCTCACAGCCTCGAATGGTAATTACGTATTGACTGTCAGTGCCGCAGGAGTCAACGACGGATTTGGCGATGTCGGGTCCGGCTCTCAGTCAGTGACGTGGGCCACCGGCACGAGTGTTCCGGTCGTCGTCAGCGTGGGTGCGGGAAATCCATCGCTTCGCAACACTGCCGTCTCGTCGGTCGACGTGGTACTCAGCGAGACAATCGTCGCGTCATCGTTCACCGACCAGGATTTGTCGCTCACCTTGAATGGCGGCAACAATTTGATCAACGGTGGCGTCACGGTCAATCCCGTCAACAGCACGAGCTTTGAGATTGACGGCCTTCAGAGCTTGACCGCATCGGCTGGTACCTATGTGTTGACCGTCAACGCCACTGGCATGGTTGATGCCCAAGGCAATCAGGGTGTCGGCTCGGCAAGCGAGACGTGGGTCGTTGACACTACCACGCCCACGATCGTCAGCTTGGGACCGACACCGCAATCTCCACGCAACATCGTGGTGCCCACGCTGGATGTGACGTTTTCCAAGGCCATTAATCCTTCTTCGTTCACATATAGCGACCTTAGTTTCAGCAAAGCCGGCGGGGCCAATCTGATAACTTCGTCGGTTGTCATCACTCAATTGTCTTCGACCGAGTTTGAAATCTCGAATTTTGAGAATCTGGTTGCGCCGATCGACGGGACCTACACTTTTACAGTCAACGCGGCTGGTGTGTCTGATCTTGCGGGCAATGCTGGCATAGGTTCCGCATCACAATCCTGGGTGCTGGATACCACCGCTCCGGCTGCGCCGACCAATCTGAATATCACCCCGCAGGTTGGTGTTTCGGGCGGGAATGATGTCACCACCAACAGTATGGTGACATTGACGGGGTCAATTGGCGAATCGGGGCTTCTTGTCCAAGTCTTCGAAGGATCAACCGATCTGGGATATGCCACCGTTTCCGGCCAAACATTTAGTGAGCCTCTGAGCCTGGCATCGGGCGAGAATGATTTCACCGTTGAAGCGGTCGATCAAGCGGGAAATCTATCGCCTGACGCGTCTATTAATGTGTTCCTGGACAACACGCCGCCGACCGCGTCGTTTTCGGCGGTCACGCAATCTTCGCCGCAAGAGGCTGTACCATCCGTCCAATTGACGTTTGGGAAAGCAATCAACCCCACCACGTTCACCGACGAGGCCCTATCACTTACGCTGAACGGCGGTCCGAATCTGATCACCAGCGGCGTTACTATCACAAATGTCGGTGGAAACACCTACGAGATCGACGGGCTGCAATCACTTGGTTCGGAGCCGGGGGAGTATCAACTCACTTTGAACACCGGAGCGATTACGGACTTAGATGGCAATACTGGGGCGGGCAATCCGTCCGTCACCTGGCAAGTATTGCCGGAGATTTTGCCTGCCGCGTTTAGCAACCTCGCGCTTCCGTCAACCATCACCTATGGGGATAGCACGGCGATCGTCTCGGGAACAATCTCTTCGGGAACCGTCGTGCCGGGGGATGACGAGTTCGTAGCCATCACGCTAAACGGTGTTACCGTTGATGCTCCGATTAACGCACAGGGAGACTTTGCCGCTTCCTTGGATACCACGACTTTGCCTGCTTCGAGTACACCGTATCAAATTCTGTATTCATACGCCGGCGATTCGACGCTGAGTAGCGCGACCGATAGCTCCACAACGACTCTTACCGTCAATCAAGCGCCAACCACGACTATGCTCAGCGCACCTCCAGTCTCAATCATCGCCAACGGGACTACCAGCGTGACCAATTGGGTTACGGCTACGGTCGCCGGTGTCATAGGTGCTGCCGCGCCATCCGGCTTGCCCACATTTGCCTATTATTACGGCCCCTCGGCAACAGGTATGCCCCTGACTTCTTCGCCAACAACGGCAGGTACATATACTGTCGTGGCCAGCTACGGTGGCGACAACAATTATCTGCCTTCCAGCGCGTTCGAGATATTTACGATCGAGCCTGCATCAGTGGCGCCGACCAGCAGCGTTGCGGCACTTCCGTCAGGCTATTCTCCCGTGTTCTTCACGGTCAGTTGGTCTGGTCAGGAAGGGAGTGGCGACAGCCCGATTGCCAGTTACACCATTTACGTTTCGGATAACGGTGGTGCCTTTACGCCTTGGTTGACCAATACGACGCTGACAAGCGCCACATTCACTGGAAACCAAGCTCATACCTACGGCTTCTACAGCGTGGCTATCGATAGCGCTGGAAATGTCCAAGTCACGCCGACTGCTGCTCAGGCGACGGCAAGGACCACCATTTACGGCGACGCCAATCTGGATGGCGTCGTTGACATTGGCGATCTCAATATCCTCATAAGTAATTACTTCTCTGGGACAACATGGGCTACCGGCGACTTCACTGGAAATGGAGTGACGGACATCACCGATCTGGATTATGTTTTGAGCAATTATTTTCAGACCGTATCGTCAGTCGCCCAATCACAAGCTCAGGTCAGCGGTAGCGCAGTGCAAACAGGCCCATCGACGATCACCACGCCATCTCCGGTCAGCAACGTAGATGCATCATCGCCAGTCCTGTCAACGCCTGTGTCGCCATCCGTTGAACCTGTGGCAATGCCGGTGATCGCTACAGTTCCTGCCGCACCGCTCGTTTCGGTTACGCCAACAGACGCCGTGCCGACACCAACGGTGAGCAATCCGACCGCGGCAAGCGTGCCACCTACGCCGGTGGTGACCTCAGCGATAGTGCCCTCACCAGTTGCCAATACGGCTGCGGCTCCCAAAACTGTCAACGCCAGCACACCTTTCTCCATGAAGGTATTTGCATCACCGGTGATTGTCAGTGTTCCTTCAGCGACAATCACACCGCAGTCTGCCAAAGCACCTCCCGCGACGAAGAAGCCATCGGTCAAGGTCCCAGCATCGTCGGCCCCGGCAATCCATCAGCGACCCCATTCCGTTTCCAAAGAACTTCCTGTTAAAGCTCACTCGCTTGGGAGCAAAGTGAAAACGCCATTTTCGACAACCGTCAGGCCGATTGCCGACCAGTTGGAAATATCAAGTGACTCGAATTCATTGCTGTTCGATGCGTGGGATTTCACAGATGTTCTGGACGGCGCTCAGCCTGATGGCGATCAGCTTGAGAAGTGAGGCCAGTGCGGCGAGCGGCATGACCTTCTCCTAGAAAACTACAATGCGACAAAAATGGCAGCAAGGGATTATCGACCGACGGGCACCGTTCACGCAGCGGCGGCAGCATTCAGAGGCCGATACATTCGGAGGGGCCGAAGCCACAACATCGTCGTTTTAACGAGCGGGGTGTTATTGCGGGCGTGTGCCCGGTTGCCTGTTTTGGATGCAAATGGCTCAACCAGGCACAATGAGTTTTCCTTCAACAATGAGGGTGGCAGCCGCAATTCGACGGTCACATCTTTGGTTGCGAGATCGACCTCCGCTCGTGCGATGAATGCTTCAAGCAGCGGGCGAAGGCTTGCTGCGGGCAGCAGCTTAATCTGTTTCGGCAGATTGCCGAGCCTTTCAATGATCGCATCTTCTGAAACGCTTACCGACTTGTTCCTAATCGCAGGGCATTCGGCGAGCCGGGCATCAATTGCTGCGATCCGTGCTTTCATCTGAGCAAGCTTGTTCTTCAGGGCGTCCGCACCAATCTCATCCAACTGGTCAACGACGAATTCGATTTTCCGAACCAGTGATTCCCGTTCCTTTGTGATTTCAGCAATTTCAGCGGGAATCGTTTCTCGCTCCTTCGCTTCTGCATTAATGGCGGCTCGAACATGACCGCGCAGATTGGGTAGTGATAACAGGCAGTCACAGAGCATTTGCAGGATCGCCGACTCAATCGCCTCTGCCGGAATCATACGTCGTAGAAGAGGTTCGTTGGTGGGGCAGCTGATAGCACGACTAACGGCATAATACCTCCGTCTTTTCCCCTTTGGTCCGGTGCGACGGCCAGCTAGTGGAAGACTTCCCTGATCCGGAGGCAACCGCAGAATATTCTTCAAAATAAATTCCGATTCACGATGGCGATCACGGTTCGGCTTTGGGCTCAGGCCCAGGGACTGATGCTCCAATTGTTGTTGTTGTTTGACTGCGGCCAGCTTCTGTATTGCGGGGTCGAGAAACTCTTTCAAACGAGGTTCTTCTCGTTTGATCCAATCAGATGAGGGTCGAATTTGAAGCGGCGGTCTTTTCCTTTGCGCCAGCGTCTGCGCATCCACTTTCACCACTTCCGGTGCAGATGCCGCACGGCGAAAGTAGATCGCGCTGGAACAGCGATTGGCGATACCGATGCCACGATAGATCGGATTACGCAGAATATTTTCGATGACAGATATGGACCATAGGCCGCCGGTAGCTCCCGGAATTCCTTCAGTATTCAATTCCAATGCGATACCGCTGGCACCCCAGCTATCGCAGAATCGGCGAGAAAATATTCGCTTCACGACGGCGACACGTGCTCGGTCGCCGGGAACCAGTTCAATACGTTCATTTTTCTGCTTAATATAATGCGCTGGCGTTCCGGATTTTTCCCGGCGTCCAAAGCGGGCGGTGATCTCCCCAGTGGTCGGATCGAGCTTCAACTGCTCACCATTAGCCAGGTTCCGAATGATGTGTGAAGGCGACCCATCTTCAGCGAGATAGAGCCGATCGATGCCATAGGGAGGTTTTCGACAGTGGGCGGCACGCCCAGCGACCAAAGCGGATTGCGAACCCCTCGCAGAACCGGCTGCGATAGCTTTGGCGGTTTGCTTAGCGGCCGAAAACTGGAGGGTGTGAATTACATCAGCAAAATCGTTCTCAGGAACATAATCCATCGCCCCTACGATTTTCACACCGACCGCCGCTAGCTCATACCTGATTTTGTTGCCATGCTGAGCCCCGGCCCGAGTGAGGCGGGTGCTATCGTGAATCAGCAGGGTGTCGAAATCATCTCGCTCGTTTTTCCGTGCGATAATGGCATCAATGTCGGTTCGAGCGCCCGGGATTGAGCCGGTAATGGCCGGAAGAACAACATCGTCAACCCGGATCATCTCATGTTCGTCGGCAAAAGAGCGAAGAACTTTCAACTGATCGTCGAGGCTGGTATCTGCCTGCCCCTGCGTGCTGCACCGCACTAAGCCGATGTATTTTCGGTTCTTTAATTCTAGAAATCTCACAGTCCCCCTTTTTGATTCCGCTCCTGGCGAACCAGCTCCCGCAGGAAAAGCTGAAGTGCATCATTGAAAGCCTCTTCCTGGCCGGAATCTTGTTTTTTGAATGTGAAGCTGACTTGATGAAGGCCTTGCGATTTCGCCCCCGGCGAAAGAAAGCGGTTCCCATTCGTCAGCTTCAGCTTCCTGTCTCTATCTATGCGGCGTCCCATGATTTTCACCCTCGATGATTCGATAGAAACCAGGTACTCGACCAGGTCTCCGCTAACGATTGGAAAGGAGTGGCATTAGTGGCCGGACATCACAGAAAAAGCTACGTCACGGCGCTTAGTTTGTCAAGACAATTCTCCCCTCATTTAATTTTGGCGTCTGTGCGGATTTAATGGGGTGATGGCGGTCTTTAATACCATTCAAACAGCGGAGCGATTGGGCCTTTCAATTCGACGTGTTCAAAGCCTGATCAAACAGGGGTTACTTCCGGCCACAAAATTTGGGCGTGACTGGATGATTGAAAGCAGAGCAGTTGATCAGCTTAAGAAAAAGCACCGGCCACCGGGGAGGCCTCGAAAGAAATAAATAGTCCTCTTTTAATTTTCGCTAATTACGAAAACCAAAAACTAGTTTTTCGACACCACCAGAGGAAAACTGGCGAAAATCCTTCTCGATAAATGGATTTGTTTTGGAAAACCAGTTTTTTCGGCTGCCAAACGAATTTTTTTGAAGCGAGGGAAGATTTCATTTTTCGGGGCACGTCACATCTGATAAAATGCGGACTCAGATGCGAGTCCTCTAAGTTTGCCCGTCTAGCTAAGGGCAACGTGCCGCAAAGTACACGGCGGCGTCGAGGTACCCAGCTATAAGAGAGATTTCGTTTCACCGGAAGTTTCCGGTGTAGGTTCTTGATTTACTGCCCGGCGGGCTTGAAGGAAATAGATCGCTGGTCATTGGGAGTTAAAAAATGTCGGCATTACAAGGTTTGAAAGAATTGCCAGCCCTGCTCGATGTGCAGCAAGTGGCCGAATTGCTTAATTGTTCCACCCGCCATGTGATTAGGATGGTAAGCGAAGGCAGAATGCCCGCGCCATTTAAGCTCCGCACGCTCGCCCGTTGGCACCGGCTGACCCTCGAAAAGTGGCTAAGCGAAGGTTGCCCTCCAGTGGGCTCTGGAAAAGACAATAATTAAAAATCAAAAGGGCGGGATTTTTAGGAGTGATTATTTATGGCAAGTGTTGTTAGCTATGACAATGGTCTGAAGCGAATCGAATTTTGCCTGTATCCGAACGGACCGCGCAAAACAGTACGCCTGGGCCGGGTGAATTCCAAGCTCGCCGAATCCTGGTGTGCGAAGATCGAGGCGATCATCGCCGACAAGCTAGCTAATCGTCCGCATGATGCGGAACTTTCCCAATGGCTTGCCAATCTGGATGAGGCGATGCTCGGGCGCTTGAAAGCAGTTGGACTCGCCGAAGGGGTCGGCTTGGCCCAGATTACGTTGCAAGAATTCATGGATCGATTCTTCAAGGCACTGACCGGGAAGGATTCAACGCGCACATCCTATGGCAACGTGCGCAGAAATCTCGAAGAATTTCTTGGTGGCCAGCGGCAGCTACGGGGCATCAGTGCTCCGGATGCAGATGAATGGCGCGCCTGGCTGGAGCATCATGAAAATTTATCAACGCCGACGATCTCACGGCGAGTCATTGCTGCCAGGACCATGTGGCGCAAGGCGATCCGCTGGAAATTGGCAACGGAGAATCCATTCTTGGGGGTAAAGGCCGGTAAGCAGGAGAACGACGCCCGCAAAATGTTTGTGGCACACAAGACCATAGACAACATCATTGCCGAGGCCCCGGATACAGAGTGGAAGGTTATCATCGCCTTGGCCCGCTATGGCGGATTGCGCTGCCCATCAGAGATTTACGCGCTGAAATGGACTGACATTGACTGGGAACGAGGACACATCCGCGTTTCTTCTCGCAAAACCGAGCACCATGAGGGTAAGAGCGAACGAACCGTTCCGTTGTTCCTAGAGCTACGCGCCCATCTGCTCAAATTGTTCGAAGAAGCGGAACCAGGCGCAACATTTGTCATTGTGAAAAGTCGGCTTGAATGTCTGAATCCACGTACTCGATTTGAAGGAATCATAGAGAGCGCTGGGGAGAAGCAATGGCCCAAGCTGTTTCAAAATCTGCGGGCGAGTAGAGAATCGGAGTTGATGCGAAAATTCGATTTGGCAACGGTCTGCAAGTGGATTGGCAATTCCCCAGCGGTTGCTGCCAAGCATTACGCCATGTCCATTGATCTAAACGCCGACTTTGACCGGGCTTCGGCCAAAGGTCCAGTGCCACTCCGGACGCAGCAAAATGCGCAGCAGTCAGCGGCGAGCAGTGCATGTCAGGCAATGACCTCGGAACCAGCGGAATCGCCAGAAGCAACGGAGAAACAAAGCTTTGGCAACGACAGTCAAAAACTGTCAAATGCTGACCAACCAGAGGAATGGGCGACACAGGACTCGAACTACATTGCCGTCCAGAATCGGAGCTTGGCGACCATAGGCGAGCGATGCGATGGCCCCGGCGGTGTAGCGGCCGATTCCCGGCAATGTCATCAGCGTCGCCACATTGTCCGGCAAGCGGCCACCATGTTGGCTTACCACCGCTTGGGCCGCTAGATGCAGGTGCCGCGCCCGGCGGTAATATCCAAGCCCTTGCCAGAGCCGAAGAACTTGCGATTCCGAAGCTTCGGCCAAAGTGGCCAAGGTCGGAAAAGCGGCCAAAAACCGATGAAAATAGGGGATAACCGTGGCCACCTGCGTTTGCTGCAGCATCAGTTCGCTGACCAGCACGTGATATGCATCCGGGCAGCCGCTGGCGGTTCGCCAAGGCAAATCCCGACGGTTTTGCCTGTACCAATTCAGCAATCGGCGGCGGAACTGAGCGGTCTTGCCAAGCACGCCTGGAATCTATCCAAAGTTGCGCCGCACGGAAAATCTGGAGCATTTTTCAAATTTTCTGCGTTACAGCCATTGCGTAACACGTTTTCAGTATGCTACAACGCTTACGCCTTCAAAGTAGGGAAGTTAGGGTGTTTGGTGGCTCGGTTCAACGGCGGAATGGATTTCCCCCGTTAGTCCCAGTGTAAGTGGGTAGAAATGCAAGGAGGCTTCTATGCGGACACCCCATGTGGACGACACGGTTCGACTAATGCAGGACATCCCGGAGTTGCAACTGCAACGCGGCGATGTCGGTGTCGTGTGCAGCAAGTGGTTTGCCCCAACCGAAGCATATGAAGTGGAATTCGGTCTGCCCGGGCCGACGCGCGCTTTGCTGCTTGCCGAGCAATTGCAATTGACGGAACAAGCCGATTAGGACGGCGGCGGGGGAACGTTCGGCGGCGCACCTGACGACGGTGGTTGCTGCGAATGCGGCGGCCAATAGTACGGACCCGTGTCGTACAGCTGCAGATGCAGATAGTACGTCTCTTCGCCATCGGTGGGGGCGATCATGTCACGCCAAATCTGGTAAATCCTCGGATCCTGCGGAAATCGTACCGTAATATCGTGCTTGCCCGGCGAAAGTTTCAGCGGCAATAAAAATACCGTGCGCGGCAACGTCTCCCATTGCCGCACATCCGCCTGGCTGGATGCTTTCAACAGCAAGCCTGCTCCGATCAAAGCCAAATCAGTGCCGGTCCGCGAATTGTTATTGCGATAATTCGTCGCTGAGTCGATGGCTCCGGCGGCGATCAAACCCGTGCCGGCAATGTCCTTGATGGCGCGAATCGTATCGATGTCCTGCCAGCGGCGATCCTGCGCCAAGGCAAGCAGATCAACCGTCGGACGGTTTTCGCCGCCCACCGGATAAGCGGCGCCATCAACGGTCACGGTCGGCAAAATAATCGGCCCAACTTGCCACGGCATTGGCCCGAACCCGACGAATGCACCATCCGCATTTGTGATTTTCCTGGGCCCATGCCCGAAATCGACCACCAGCAGTACATTCGATTCTGCGTTGGTTTGAAAATCAGCGACATCGCGCAGCCAGGGAACCAGAGCGACGGCTCGATCGAAATTCGCCTTCGCCTTGTCATCCTCCCCAAGGCGCTGCCAGCAGCGGCCGAGCATTAAGTTGGCCAGGGCAAAGTTGGAATCGACACGGGCGGAATCTTTGTCCGTTTTCGGATCGTAATCACGCAGCTTAAAGAGCGCGTTCTCAAACGCCGCCCGGGCATTGTTGTAGTCATGGCGAATGTAATAAATCAGGCCAAGATAAAAATTGGCCATCGCCCGTTCAAACGGCTCGCCTTTCCAGATTTTGATTTTCTCGCTGACAAGAACCGCTCCGACGGATCGGCCGCCCTGATTGACGCCGACGCTGTTGATCACTTCGTATGCCTTGAGAAAAGCGTCCTCGGCTTGATCGAAGTTGTAATCGGCCATCGCCGCGGAACCGAGACGGCAGTTGTTCAAGACGAAATTCTCATCGGTCTTGGCGGCTAGCGGCTGCAGGATGCGAGCGGATTGGGAGAAAGCGCCGGCGAAATATGCCGCCACGCCTTGTTGCGCGCGGATTTCCTGCGGGGTAGGGCCGCACCCGCCGATCAAGAGCATTCCGCAGGCGGCAACCGTGGCGGCGATCCAACCTACAGATTTCGACATCGTGAGTCTCAATCCAGAAATTCCTTCACCGCGTTTTTCTTTACTTCATATTTATCCGACCAAAGTACATAGCGGTGATTGATATCGGTTAGCTCGTATTGGCAAAGGTAATAGCTCGAACGCCGCCGGGCATCTTCCTTGGTGAGGGAGCTGAATCTGGCCGTCAATGCATAACGCGGCTGAATTTCGTCGGGCGGCGGGCCGGGATCGATCGCCAATTCCTTAGAGCGAAGGAAATGCCATGCATCGCGGTTCATGATCCAGATGAAATCATTCGGATTATGCTGCGCCAGCAAAACTCGCAGCCGCCCCGTGAACGCCTGGGCCGGCCCCGCCGGCAAAATCTCGGCGGTCATGTCGTTTTCCACCGGCTCAACGACGACACGCAATTTCCCTTCCTGGCTCAAAGCGGCCTGCACCGCGGGGCTGGCCATGATTTTCCGCGACATGTCATCGGTCATGGCCACCAGATCGGTGCCGTCCAGCGCGGTGCTGTAACCATGCGCCACGGCAGTATCGTTGGCGCAACCACCGGACCATAGCAGTCCGCATAAAACAGCCAGGAAGATCCATGCGCGCATCAGCGGGCCACTTTCACTTCGTATTTTTTGGGACCCCACACCAAAGCGCGCGTTTGAAAGTCATCAAGCTCGAACGTGAATAAGTAATAGTCTGTTCCTCGATTGGGCAGATTTGTCACGGTGCCCGTCAGCGCAAACTGCGGCTGCATTCCCGGCGAAGCAGAGGCGGCTCCGCCTTCGAGCTCTCTCGACTGCAAACCGCGATAACGGTCCAGATTTTGGATTAGCTGTATCTTTCCGTGACCCTGCTGGGCTAGATTTGCTTTGAGACGGTTAATGAAAATATCGTAATTAGCGCGATAGTCACTGGTCATATTCTCGACGCCGGTCACGACGATCGTCCATTGGGTTCGGCTGTCGTTCAGCTCGGGAAATTGCAGCAAATCCATAGCCATCTGATCCGATGCCTGCACCACATCTTTGCTCTGCAATCCCCTGTCATCCGCACTGAGCGACTGCACATCGGGCCGCTCGTCACTATATTCATGCGAGCAGCCGCCTATCATGGCGGCTAAGCCCATAATTAACAATAGTTTGCGATAATTTGTCATTTGACAATTCCTTTCCTCGGCATCCGTGGATAATTTGAGGCGCGGTATTCAACTCACATTTAGACACGCACATTCTTACTTGGCGAGTGACGAACCGGCAATTGTCGATATTGCCTTACCTTCGGCCGCCAACTGTGTCTACTGGCGAGGGCGAGGCTATGGCCGCCGGTAGTCTCATGGCGGTAGACTTCGCGGTCGGCATTTTTTTGATCGAGGTTGTTTGTGCGACGTTTTTCCGTTTGGATCATGCTCGGCGCAATTGGCTTGCTTAGCCAAAGCGGATGCGATACCGCGCCGCCGCCGAACCGAGTGCCAGTGCCGACGTCCGCTAATCCCGATCAAATGCGGCCAATGGATTATGTCAAGCCGCTGCCGCCGGAAGACAATCGGGTGGATTTGCGCTTTCCTAACCAACCGATTCCCGAGCCGCCGCCACCACCGAACGCTTCGACTCCATCGCCCACCCAGCATTCATTTGCCGATGTGCAGCGGGATTTTCTCGATGCTTATAAACAGGTCGGTCAGCCGCATATTGTGATTTTTGTGAACCACACGTTGCAGGGACAAATCGTGCCGGCGAGCGCTCCCGAGCCTTGGCTTACATCGCAACCCCCAGGCGAGCAGGCCATCTCGGCAACTTATCTTCGCTCCGATCAATATGATCAGGCATCCGCCGGCGCCGTGGATTACGCCGGGATCGAGAATCGCCTAGCCGATTGGCTGAGTAACAAGGGCCAAGTCGCCGTGACACCGCCGGCGACGGTTCGCCAAAAACTATCCGAAAAGCAGATTAAGGAATTGCAGGCAGGCCATGCCGGCCCGGTCGAAGGATTGGACGCCGATATTTTCGTCCAGGTGCAAGCCCATCCCGTGCAGCAGACGCAGCGCGGTTTGCAGTTACAGCTTGAAGTGCGTGCCATAAACGTCAAAGGCGGCCAGGCGATCGGACATGCCACCGTCGATATGGAATCCCCAATAGATCACGGCCAAATTGATGGGACCACCAGGACAATTTCCCGTGAGCTGATGGTCGATATGATTCGCACCTGGACGGCTCCGCTGCCTAATGCCAATCCTCAACCTTGAGCAGATGCAATGTTGGAAAATACCATGAAACCAAATACCTTCTTTGCTGTTGCTGCCTTGCTTTCGGTCGTGCCGCTTCTAAGTGGCTGCGCCGTGAACCCGCCCATTGAGGCCCGGCAGGATCGCTATACGCGCCAGCAGATACATCTAACGTCCGATGACTTGCGTTGGCACACCGCTGTCGACACGCCCCAGGTTTCGCGCGACGATGCGGGATTGCTCTTCATCACGGTGCCGATCCGATCTACGAGTAACCAGCAGCTTTACATCGATTACCGCGTCACATTCTTCGACCGTCAAGGCCGACCCCTCGGCGAGCCCAGCGGCTGGTTGTCCAAAATACTAGCCCCAAATGTGCCCGATCAATTCACTGTAAACAGCACCACGCCTTTGGCTAGCGACTTTCAAATCGATCTGCGCTACTCCCAGTGATTTCGGACTCAGCAGAAAAACAAAAAAAGCCGACCCGGGCAAGGTCGGCTCGAATGGAGCTGGTGGAAAGGTTCTCTGGGTTGTGGGAAGAAAAAGAACCTTCCACATCGGGGGAAGAATGGGCAATAGTTTCTAACGACAAAAAAACAAGCCTGCCGCAGATTATTCGCAAGAATGACGCCAATGACAAATAGTCCAGAGAGATAATTTATAAGCCATTGAAAATACTAAATTTAATGGGAATGCTTATTTGGCGAGGTGTTCCAGCTCGATTGGGAACGCCCCGGCAATTCGTCTTTCATGTCGCAGTAATGCGGCCAAAGTGGCAATGTCATGCCCGCTTTGGCCTTGTTACGGCTGAGCTTCTATAATGCCCGCCCCATCGGCTACCGTAGCCGTCGATTGCACTGATTTGCATTGGAGGATTTAAGAGTGCGTGTTTTAGTCACCGGAGCCGCCGGCTTCATCGGGTCCAATCTTGCCCATCACTTGGCGGCCCAAGGCTTCGACGTGGTCGGAACCGACGATTTTTCCTCCGCGCATTGGAATAACCTGATCGCCTTCCCCGGTGACATGCTCACCCGCGCCCCAACATCCAACCTGGATTCCCTGCGATCGGCCGGCCCATTCCCCGTCATTTTTCATCAGGCATCCATCACCGACACCACCGTCACCGATCAACGGCTGATGATGCTTAACAACGTCGAATATTTTCGCCAGCTCCTGGACCTGGCCGTCGAATGGCAAAGCCGCGTGGTGTGGGCTAGCAGTTGTTCGATTTACGGCCAGGGTGAGGTGCCGATGAAAGAATCCCAGCCGCCCGACCCGCTGAATGTGTATGCCTATTCCAAGCTGGCGATGGAGCGATTGGCCGAGCGGTATCGTGCAAAAATACATCAGCCGATCGTGGGCTTGCGTTATTCCAACGTGTACGGTCCCGGCGAAGCGCACAAGGGCAAATTCGCCAGCATGATTTATCAACTGGCCAAGCAAATGCGCGCCGGCAAGCGTCCGCGCATCTTCACCGCCGGCCAGCAGCGACGCGATTTTGTCTACATCGCCGATGTCCTGCAGATCAACCTCAAAGCGATGAAGTCCACCGTCAGCGGCGTGTTCAACGCCGGCGCGGGAGCCGCCTGGAGTTTTAACGAAGTGGTCGCCCAACTGAACCGCGTGCTGAAAACCGATCTGGCCCCTGATTATTTTGAGAATCCCTACAGCTTCACGCAGGACTGGACGCAGACGGATTTAACCGAAGCCAAGGCGAAGCTGGGGTATGAGCCTGAATATGATTTGGCGCGCGGCGTCGATGCATATTTCGCCAGTGGGAAGCTTGGCGTTTGAATCGGTATATGGTTCGTTGGTATCACGCCATTTTTACCGCATACGGATTTTGGTTGCCCAATGATCCGAGGGGTTCGTGGTCGACGTTTGTTCATGCGTGGGAGCTTTACCGTTTCGGGGGAAACGCGACCAAGGTCGCGGCTAAACGGTCTTATGCGCATGATCCCCATGATGTTCAATTTCGCCGGGCGGCGAAAGAGCATCTGAAATATTCGCCGGCGCGGTTTGATGATGCATGCCGCCGATCCATCGCCATTGGGTTTGCGCGGGCGTGTGAGGAATTTGGTTTTCGATTGCATGCCTGCGCGATTGGTTTCGATCATGTGCATGTTGTTGCTTCGCGCGCTTCTGAACGAGATATTGAAGGTATCGTGGCCGTGCTCAAAGCGCGGGCGACATCACAAATGAGACAAGATGGGACGCACCCGATGCGGGCGTATAGTCCAGTGCCGACGCCCTGGGCGAAAAGTTGCTGGTCTGTGTTTATCAACGACGAGGCGCAATTGACCAACGCGATTGATTATGTCAATCGGCATCCCGAAAAAGAGGGGATGGCGCGGCAACACTGGGAATTCATCAGACCCGTGTAGCCGCGAGCTTGCTCGCGTTTCGTATTTGCGTCAAAAAGCGCGAGCAAGCTCGCGGCTACACAGGGGTTTAGATTACACTCTTCCCCATGTCCGACCCCCAAAAATCTTGGCAAGCCCGCATCGCCGAATCGACCGACGCCATCGCCCAGCAATTCGTCGAATCGATCACCTACGACTGGCGTCTCTACAGACACGACATCGCCGGCTCCATCGCCCACGCCACCATGCTCGCCAAGGTCGGCCTCCTCACCGATGCCGAGCGCGATGCGATCGTCAAAGGCCTCAAGGAAATCGAAGCCGAGATCGACCGCGACGGCCCGAAGTGGGCCGGTTTCAAGCCGGAGCTGGAAGACATTCACATGTGCGTCGAGAGCGAGTTGACCAACCGCATCGGCGAGCCTGGGAGAAAGCTGCATACGGGGCGGAGTCGGAACGATCAGGTGGCGCTGGATATGAAGCTTTGGTTGGTGGATAGCTATCGAAGCCTCTCAACTCTGATCCGTGACCTCGTCAAAAGTTTTGTTGATTTGGCGAAGCGAAGCGCTGACACGGTAATGCCGTCATTCACGCACTTGCAACGAGCACAGCCAGTCCTCGCCGGTGCGGAAGCCCTCGCATGGGTGGAGATGTTCGAACGCGATTTTGGATTGCTCGATGATTTTCGCGCATATGTCACGCCGTTCATGCCGCTCGGCAGCGGTGCAATCGCCGGAACTTCTCTCCCGATTGATCCGAGCGAAACTTCAGTTCAGCTCGAAGCGTTGAGCGACAATCCTCGCAAAGTGGTCTCCTTGGAAAGAGCGCAGCAGATAGCGAAAGAACGTTTCGCGCCGCGTAATTCCATCGAGCACACGGCGACGAGAGACCACGCGCTCGATCTCGTCTATTTGTGCTCACGCCTGGCGATGCACCTCTCCCGCTGGGCAGAGCAGTGGATCATTTACATGACCACGGAGTTCGGCTTCATCAAGATCGCGGATCGGTACACGACCAGCAGTTCGATGATGCCGCAGAAGCGGAATCCGGACATGCTGGAACTGATCCGCGGCCGCTGCGGAAATGTGTACGGTGATCTGTTCGCCCTGATGACCATCCTGAAAGGCCTGCCGATCGGCTACAACCGCGATTTGCAGGAAGACAAGCGGATTGTTTTCCGGGCGTATGACACGGTTTCGCAGTGTCTAACGATGGCCGCCGCCATTGTGAACTCGGCGAGTTATGACAAGGAGCGGATCGAATCAACCCTGGACCGAGGATTTCTCGATGCCACGAGTTTAGCGGAGTTTCTGGTCATCAAAGGCATTCCCTTCCGCACGGCCCACACAATAGTCGGCACCCTCGTGGCTCGATGTGAAAAAGAAGGCAAGCACGCCTTGGCCCAACTGAGCGTCGAGGAATTCAACGGGGTGATCGCCACCAGGAGCGATGTGCGCATCGACAAGACGGTGTACGAAGCGCTTGGAGCGCACAACGTGGTCAAGCGTTACCAAAGCGCCGGCGCGGCGGGTGGCAAACCGTTTGAAGAACAACTCGCGGCGTGGAAGAAACGTTTGGGGATCTAATTCATCCTTGTTTAGCCGCGAGCTTGCTCGCGTTTTTGGAATTAAAAGTTTCCGTTTGACACTTGGATCGCATCCACCAACAGTATCGGCATGGCCAACCGCGCGCGACCCGACCTGAAATATAACTCACTCGATGAGATGCTCGCGGATGTCGATCGATTGCGCGGCGGCCCGATCGAACAAGCGGGCCAATGGAATCTGGCGATGATTCTCGATCACATGGCCAAGGCGATGAACGCGCACGATAATCCAATGGTCAAGCCGATGCGTCGGCCGTTGCGGTGGGTCGTTCGGGCGGCAGTTCATCGCATGGTGCGTCGCGGGCGATACCCATCGATTAAATTCCCGGCACCTAAGCGCATGCGGCCTGATGCGAACATTGCGCTGGACTCGACCTATGCCGAGTTTTGTTCGGCGGTGGAAGGCTTGCGGACGATGTCGGGACCGATCGTCGCCGATACGCCGTTCGGCGATCTTTCACTTGACGAGTTCATCAAGTTGCAACTGCTGCACTGTGCTCACCATTTGAGTTTTCTTAAGCGGCGGGAATAGTAGGAATCCTCAGCACCTTGGCGGCGCGGTGCCAATAGTCCTGGTCAAAGCCCGTCGCCCGCTTGGCCAGCACGTCACGGCGGAGCCAATTATGTTCACGCAAAAGAGCGATGCCCTTTCGCAGACCCAAGGCCAGCGGCGGGATTGGCGGGATCGGCCAATCACTTCCATGGACAACGCGCTCTCGTAGTAACGGCTCATCGAGGATTCGCCGCAAGGCATGGCTTCTGGGTGGTAGGCATAGGGCGGCGGTGTCGCCGTACAGATGCTCGTATTCCCGGAGCATGTTCACAAAATCATCCAGCCAGTCTCGTTCGGTAAAGACCGAACGCGTGCCACAATGAGCGGCGATGACGGTAACGCCTCGCTCGAGCGCCGGCTCCAGCAACCATGGGTCGGCCCAGGCGTCGTTGATACGGATCAGCGATCGCTCGCCGCCGGTGTGGCTGAGCAACGGGAGATTGTAATGCGCCAAAGCCTCGTAAATCGGAAAGCACCGCTCATCGGCGGGGTTGAAACCCTGCACAATCGGTAGCCATTTCAAAAGCACTGCACCGGCGGCGACGCACCGCTCGATCTCGGCGACGGCATCCTTTCTAAACGGATGAACCGAAGCACCGAATCGCATCTTCGGATAGCGGCGACATAAATCGATCACGAAATCGTTGGTGACATACAGATGAGACTTCGCCAGATCAAGCGTGCCGTCATCGTCGTGAACACCATCGAACGCCAGAACTACCGCGGCATCTAACTCGGGAGTTTGATCGAGTGCATTGGCCAGGGTGGCGACCACCTGCTGTTCCGAATGGGCATCATTTCCTTCAATGCCCAATCTCCAGCGCATGAAGCGGAAGGGCAAAGTCCTAAGCAATTGGGCGGAGGTTTGGCCGTGGGATGGAACTGATGCACATACATGCGTGTGGCAGTCGATGATCATACCGCTTCATTTCTGTCGCGCGGTCGACTTCTCGATCGCTTGATGCACTGCCTCGATTTTGTGCTGGAGATCGGCGTGCGCATTCACTCGCACGAGCCGCGGATGTGCTTTCCACAGATCGAGCAGCATTTCGCCGCTGCGGATGGCGGCGACAGAATCCTCAAAGCGGCATGGGTTGGATAGATCCCCATCATACAAACCAAGAGCGGCGGCGGTTTCGAGCCAAATGACAGTGTGATAGCGAGACTGCTCATCGGCCAGCGAAGTGCCGAGGTCTTGCCAATATGCGGAGGGACCTTCGGGCCAATAGGCGGCTCCGTCGATCGTGCCGCGATCGAGCAGTAATATTTTTCCCGGATTGGCGTCGGCCAAACGCTGTTCCTGTGCCGACTGCAGGCGATAGATTTGCCGCTGCACATCCCGGCGTCCGGGCAGATCGAGCCGGTCCCAGCGCGTTTGCAGGGCGTCGTAAACCTGCGTAGCTGCTTCCGGGACCAAAACAAAACGCTCCGGATCGCCGGCGGCAATGTGCCGGGCGATGACCGTCTTGCCCGCGCCGGGGCCGCCTGTGAGAACGATGCGGATCACAAGCGGATTCTATCGCAAATTGTGGTCAGGTGAATAAAAAGACATACCCTGCATACGCCATGGCCAGCGCACCGATCCCAGCGGCCAGGCTCCACAGCGTGTTCTTTTCGCGCGCTGCGATGGCAATCGTCGCAATGGTCACGGCCGTCTGCGCTCCGAGCATGCCAAAGAAAAAATATCTGCTGCGGACGCGATGGCGATCGGATTGAACCGAAGCGCGGCGTACTTCGACTTCGTACAAATAAGCCGTTACCTGATTGGCCTGCGCTTCCCGTGCCTGGCGGGCGGCATCGAAACGCTGTTGAGCCGCAGAGAACGTCGCGAGAATACGTCGCCACTGTGGGTCGGAAGAAGAAGCCATTTTGATCAAGGCGGATTTCAGCTTAGCCAGAGTTTTCAATGGGCCATTAAACGTGTCGGAAACGGCTTGCGCCTGTTCCTCGGCATGGCGGATGGCCTCGCGGACCGTCGTTTCGGTGATTCGCTCGAAAATATGGGGATCAAGCGATTTTTCGTCGCCTGTGCTGAGGGCGTTGTACGCCTTCTGCAACTGGTCGTCGGCGATGAAAGAGGTGCCAAGCGGCGGCAATGATTCGTCCGAGAGCAATTTCAATGCTTGCTGCGTTTTCGGGTCGGTCAGCATTTCGCTCAGTGATGCCGGCGCGCCGGTGACGCCGGTCAGCAGGGCGGGAGAAAAACTTGGATCAGCGTTGCCCTGGTCCACCAACATTTCGGCTGCGGTGCCGGACGTGCTGCCGCGAATTTTCTTGGCTTGGAAAAAGGCCCACTGGTCGCCCGCTTTTGATTGATCCTGTGCGGCGATGGAGCGGTAATACTGCGATGAACTCATCTCGCTGGACGACAACCCAGCCAGCAAAGTCGACAGCACGGCCATGATCACCGGAGTAGCCGTGATAACTTTGATCCAGAGCGATTTCTCCGATGCTTCGACGAGTTTTTCTGTCGGGGGAAGTTTCATGGGGATTAACTTATCCGGTCACAGTGCCAGAGAGATCCGCCGTGCAGTGGGCGCACTTGGTCGCTTTGATCGGAATGATGGACAGGCAGCGCGGGCATTCCTTGGTGGTCGGCTCGCTGGGCGCGGGGGTCCCGCCAACTTTTTTCACAACCGTTCCGGACAACTTCACGATCAGGATGAACACCGCAAACGCCTGAATGATGAAGTTGATAATCGCGCCGACGAAATCACCGATTAAGAATCGACCCCACTTCCAGTCGAAATTGATAGCGTTGGTGGGTTCATTCGCCGCAGGAGTACCGCCGCCTCCTCCACCGCTGCCACTCCCTCCGCCCGCGCTGCCACCTTGAACAACCGACTGCGTCGTCGATGGCTCAGTCGTTGCTGGCTGCGTGGTCACGCCGATTTTGCTGGCGACCGAATGCGTCACCAAAGTTGCAGTGTTGCTGGCTTCCTTCACGCCGGTAACGGCATAAGAGATGGCCGGGTTGATGATGTCCGTCACCATGGCGTGGATCACGTTGCTGAACGCCGCTCCGATCACGACGGCCACCGCCAGGTCGATCATGTTGCCTTTGAAGGCAAA
>Ga0302182_10000693_pt1 | contig 20147 bp, 20 predicted proteins | sample I_Palsa_N3_1_FD_198781 | JGI IMG/M metagenome (GOLD analysis project Ga0302182, IMG submission 198781) | Peat permafrost microbial communities from Stordalen Mire near Abisko, Sweden - I_Palsa_N3_1 | ecosystem: Environmental > Terrestrial > Soil > Palsa > Peat permafrost | place: Sweden...
TCGAGCGAATAGAGATGAGCAACCTTATATATGTAAGGCTGAGCGGATCCAAGCGATCCCGTGTGAACCGGCCGGGGGGCACTACAGACGATGGCAAGCGAAGTTAACTCTCCACCATTGTGTTAAGTCACTCTCCAAATCATAAGGATTTAGGGTGCCAGAAAGTGGGCTTTTCGAGGTGGAATTCCCGGGTAGTGTTAACTCTGGAAAGCGATCGCCGATCGCCGAGCGTGGTTCGCGTCTGAGAACGAGATGTCAAAATAGCGTCGACTGGAATCAATCCGAGCGTGACCCAGACAGGCAGCAACGATTTCAATAGGCTGTCCACTATCGTGCAGGTCTTGACCCAAACTATGCTTGAGCGCGTGTGGTGATGATTTGTGCTTAGGTAGGCCGGCAGTCACGGCGTGCTTTTTATATAGGTTGTAGACGGCGATCCGGGACAGCGAGGCACCTTGGCGATTCGGGAAGAGGTATCCGCCGATCGGACGCTCTGCGAGCCATTCTGTGAGTGCCTTGCGTTCGTCTAGCAGTTTGACACCGTTGGGATAGATAACCTGCAATGTCTTGTCTGAGCCCTTAAGCCGCTTAACGTTCAACGTCCAGTCGCGTTCATTCAAATCACTGCGGAGCAATAAGCCGGCTTCCGATGCTCGGAGACCGTGCGAGTAGATCAAGAGCAGGAGGGACCAATCTCGAATGCTGGATTGGCGTGCAGCATTCAGAAGGTTTAGCAGTTCTTGGCGATTCAAAGGTTCCATTCGTTTCATTGTTTTGTGCTCCCTTTGGGCCTTCCGCCGAGTTTTCCATTCTGGCGAGATGATTTTTTCTTGGCGGGCGACGTCCTAGATCCAAGATACCGCATGACTTCTGCGATCTGTTTCTTGTCCACATTCTCAAGTATACTAACCGTTAGGTTATTTGTCAAGAGAAATCATCTCCTGCAATCAGCTCGCAACAACAAACGCAACAAGTCAGTTTGCGCGTAAAGGTGTGTCTCGATCGCGAGCCCAAATCAACGACATCGCGGATTAGAGCGTGAGGTGAGCTCGAATGTTTTTAGCTCGTTGGGATTTATGGGCAAGAAAAAAGGATTGTTAGTTTGGCTTTGATGGGCACCCGGGCCGCCCCCGGGCGGTCGCTCGGTCGGCTACAGACTGGGAACCTAATTCAATCAATTCTGTGGGTGTATTAATTAGTGTATCGATTCTAAGACAGTTAAGTAGTCATACCGCCCGCGAACACATTTCGATTTTTTCTCTCACGAAGTTGTAGCAGTACTCCAAAACAATCGGAACAATCCGCTCGGAATTTAGTAATCCTGCCGATTTGGTTTGCTGCCGCCCAACGATGCCAACGACCGCTTCCTGCGTCTAGCATTATCTATAACAAATGGTGGGGTTTCTACAGGCTCTGGAAAAGTCTTGACAATGGTAGGGGTTAAACGTACAATTGCCTTACTGAATCGTACGTTAGAAATGCGGAGGGTTTATGGCCACGCCTTGTATCAGCATTAAGAAGATAACAGCGTCGGATCTGCGGGACAATCTCCGGGATTCCTTGAATTCCGCCAAAGAGAACCGAGTAGTGTTGGTGGAAAATCGGCGCCAAGAAGCAAAGTATCTGGTAGACAAGACATTCTTGGATACCCTTGTCAGGGAGCGTGATTCCGTAATTGCAACTCTGGAAATTCTTGCTGATAGGGATCTCACCGATCGGTTGATGAATCTCTCCAAGAGCATTGATGCTGATGTTGCTGCCGGCCGACTCCTAACTACTGAAGACGTTTTTGGGGCATGAAAAAAGGCCGAAAAGCGGCTTTACGTCCAGCAGACAAAAGCAAGCCTGAACTGATTCCTCCCCCAGTTTTTGAAATTCGATATACAGCAGATGCAGGCCTCGAAATTAAAGCCCTCGACGGGAGCATCCGGGAGCAATTACGAAAAGTAATTGATAAAAAATTAGCGGTTAATCCCGAGGGATATGGCACGCCTTTGCGACGGGAGCTTACCAATTTCTGGAAACATGAGTTCGCGACTCATCGCGTGATTTATCGAATCTATGTAGATCTCAAAATTGTCGCTGTTTGCGCCGTAGGACCCCGTAAATCTGGAGACGTAGAGGATATTTACAAACAACTAGCAGCGGCCGCTAAAACTGGCCGTCTTGCAGGTCAAGTAGCATCTGTGTTTAGCACTCTACTGCCGAAGAAAAAGTAATTTCCCGTCGGCCGCCGGCTCATTTCCGTGGACCAGCTTTTCGAGTTATCGGATCCGACGCCCTCGATCGCACAAAAAGCGGTCGGGGGCGCTTTTTCCATTTAGGGGTTGTGCGGCTGCCCGCATTGGCCTGAATCCACGCACCGCAGAGCAGGACCAGAATCAGAGCGACCGATGAAAAGACTATCGCCGCATGCTTCACGCCGTCACCTTCTCGTTTTACCTTCGATGTCTTATACGAACCAAGTGACGGCCGATAGATTCCATCGACGGCTCGACGGAATCAAAACAAGGAAGCTTCAATCTTTTCTTCGAGCGACCAGAACGTTACGACGAAGGGGCCGCCAATTGAAAAATGAGACTTACTAGTTACTTTGTTGAGCCATTGCCTGTCGCTGAAACTTCGACTGGTCCAGTGTTACATTGCCCTGGATGAAGGCGGTGACGTTTGTCCCCTTGGGAATAGTCGTGTCTTTGCCGTGTGCCAGCAGGAATAGTGCCGACCCTCCAAGCGTGAAGATGGCTGTTACAGCCATCGCACCGACCATCTTGCCTGTGTTGCTTCCGCCCTCGGAATTCTTCACCGCTCGAAGCAGAACCTTCTCACCGTCCGCCAAGCGAACCTTATCAATGTTGAGATCAACGTGGCCTGCACGTCCCATACGTCGCTTGTGCTGCGCATCGGTGACAGTGGCCCAAGCAGTTGACCCACGCGGAATGACGACAAATCCGTTTACCAAGATATCGTCTACTGCCTCAAACGCGATGGTCTGCCCGGTCACTGCGTCCGATGACGAAACATTCTCGTCTAGAACCAAATTCACAGGTGTTCCGTCTTCAAGGACAATTGCTTTCGGGGCCTGATCACTCGGTGCCGGAGTTGAAGTTGATGCCGAAGATCCCGAGGCTGGATCAGCCACCGTTGCGGCAGGCGGCGCTTGCGACACAATAGGAGCCGGTGCAGGTTTGCCAGTGGTCTGTGCTGAGTCAACCACCTGCGAAGGAGTACCCGCAGGACGGCAAGCTTTCCCATTGATTATGGTTTCGTTTGGCGCGACATAATTGCCCGTCGTAGCCATGTCTCGGCATTCAACTTGTTGAACTTGTTGCTGGCCCTGCTGTGCCGGAAGGGGAACAGCAAACAACGAGGTCAATAAGATTGTAAAAGTACGTCTCATTTATTTTCTCCTGTTTGGGGATTGGTGCCCTATTCAGGATCGTCAACGTATCGTATATTGGCAATGGTACTTTGACGTATGCGTTAATGATGACATGACTCTTATCGTGATCGAATAGCACAGAGTCGAAGGCAAACTATCAGGGCGTTGAAAAAGTCGGCGAGGGTTTTCAGAATCTCCCGAGTCTTCTTGAACAGTGGTTTTTTCAGTATCAATTGTGGAACGAAGACTCACAGACGCCGGTCTGCGATGATGTCAACTTATTGCTCTCTAATTAGTAACGTAATATAACTCGTAATACTCTCATCAAAGGAGGTTCCCTGGAATGCCAAGAGTTCCCGAATTCTATTCCATCAAGGAAGTCAAGAAACCAGCCGCAAACCGTGTTCATCACAATAACAACTCATGCCCTTCAGGCCGTGACATCCCACAAAATGAAAGGAGATCGGGCACAGGCAACTACAGGTCTGCGAAGATTGTAAGCAGTATGCATAAGCAGCTCGCTAAACTCAGTCGGGTATCTAAAGGTCTATTCGGGCAATGGGCGCCGACTTGGGCTCTAAGGACCCACACGCTGCGATCTGTGACAGAAGCCAAAGAAGAAATGATCCATTGAGAAATGCGCAGGGCGACTGAAAGGTAAGACTTAAACGAGATGAGCCGAAAGATTCAAGAGCGCAACGTCAAAACCCGAACCTTTTCCGCATAAACCGCAGAAAAAGTTCGGTACCCCGCTAATTTCACCCGTGGCTTGATTGAAGTCCGGTGTGGTGCGGAAAGGTTGCCCACCCGCCAGCGAAGGTATTGCTAAAAGCGAGATGAATCGGAAGACTGGAAGGGCGCAACGTCAAAACCCGCACGCTTCAAATACCGAAGAGTGCGGCGCCCCGCGAAGTCCATCTTTTCTCAGCGGATAAGTACCGACGCGATTGCGACAAGACCGACGATGATTGCAGCCCAAAATGCAATTGCCGCCCACTGTGATTTGAATTCGCTCTCGCTTTCATCAACATCAGTCAGTTCAGCCAAAAAATCCTTGGCTCGCTGTCCGGAAGTTTTGATGTAAATGCTATGTAGCACAACGTATCCGATGATGCTGATTATGGCTACGGGAGCTACCGAAGATCGGGAGGTATATTGCAACCATATAACATTCCCTGTGACTAGTATAAAAAGGAATAGAGTCAAGCCCAGAATTCCTTTCGCCAAACAGTTAAAGTAGTAAGCAACTGACAACACCAACTCTGAGAAAAAGCCCGCGACCATTCCCAAAAGAGCAGCTTGCGCGGGTTGGCGGAGGATGGGAACCCCGAAAGATTTAAGTACGCCGAATACGAAAAACCCAACGATGCCGACGGCAATTGCTCTGCGCTCGGATTCTCGCCAAGCGGCCGCAGACCTCAACTGGCGAAGTTTGTACCCCATGATTTTTTAGATCACCACGAAACGGTGCAGTCTCAACAAGTTCATCAGTGAACGCAATTCACCGCCGCTCCAATAGCGGCTCCGGCTGTGGCGGCACCGGTAACCGCTAGAGTGATGCCAGCCGCGTTTAGGACTGCTCCTGTTATCATTACCGTAGTTGCACCACCTCCGGTCCACGCTCCGAGTCCTCGCGCCGCCGCAGTCATCACCGTTGTCGAAAACACGCCAGTGATGCCTCTTTGCGGCACCGCGATTGCCACCCCAACGAAAGCAGTAAGTTCGCCTTTTATAATATTTGGACTTAAAACCTTCGAGGGGTTTAGCGCTCCAAAGCTAGTATCCTTGATATCCCGGTTTACGCACCCTGCAAATGATTCTCCAGGCTGACGATAAGGCCGGGTGAAGAGAGCGCTGACAAAAGTGCTGCCCCAGGACCAACTGCTAGTGTTGCCATTATTTCCATTGTAAGTGGAGTCTGTCGATAGACTTCCATAGGGTATTGGAGTGTTACTACAATTGACGAGGACGCCTCCCAAGCTTGCGCAGCTCTGCATAGTAGTATAGTTACCGGTTCCGTAGTAACCATCTGAGCCATCGGCTATCCAAGTCCCGCCATTGGCGTCGCATCCTCCCTCGTCAATTCCCCCGTCAGCAACCGAATCGTCCGTTGTTCCATCGTCCCACATGCAATATAGACCCGATTGGTCAATTGAGATAAGTGGTCGATTGCCCACGTAGGCATAACGATTCCAGGATTGCGGATCCGTTAGGTTTACTGCGGCCAAGCCAGCGGGATCGGGTGAAATCCAGCGGCCCTGAATCGAACTGTGTTCACGATACAGAAAATCGTACAGGTTCGAAGCGGTGTCTTGGTTTTGTCCGGTGAAGGAAGGATCAGCCGTGCCCGACTGCGCGTAGGGTTCGCCAAACGGGGCGTAGGCGGTGTCCGAATAGATAGTCCGCGTCGGCGTCGAGGCTAGGCGCGAACTACCCAACCAGTCGGGATGCCGGTAATACGCCAGGCCGCTTGATGTGTAAGCTGCTATTCCGCCATCGGGTAATGGAGCGAAGGCTTTCTTGAGGGTCTGTCCGTTCATCAGCCCAAACTTCCCTCCGAGCGGATCGTAAACAATCTGTGTGTAATTCCCCGCATTGTTCTGTTCCACCATGCGGTCCAAAGCGTCGTAGGTCAAGGTCACAGAATCAATCGTAACCGGCCGGCCTTCTGAATCCCAGCCATATTGGTGCTGCGGGTCTTTCGTAAGGTTTCCGTTGGCATCGTAGGTCGGTGTGAAGCTAGGCAGGGAGGCAATGCGATTTGTACTGGGGACTGCATACGTCGGTTGGAACGAAGTGCCGCTGCTTCCGGATAGCACAGTTTTCGTGATGTTCCCGAACGCATCATAGGTAAAGTTCTGGCCCCATATCGTTCCACAGTTCACGGTGGCAAGTCGGGCAAGGTCATCGTGAGCAAAAGAACAGTTCTGCGTGTCTGCGGAATTGAATGCATCAGAAATATCCAATGATGCCGGCGTGCCGAGTGGGTTCCAGTCGATGGTGCCCGTAAGAGACTGGCTATTAACGTTGAATTGGAACTGCGTCATCCGATTTGTGTTGGGGTCGAACATGAACGAGTTAGTGTCGCCGGAACCCAGTGTCATACTCGTCGGAAGACTGGCGGGATTGTAGGTTGTGCCTGCGACCGGGTTCTGACCCGCGCTGGCCGTAACAATTGCAGGTCTTCCTTCTCCGTCCGGAGTATAGGTTAAGGTCGGCAAAGTGGGAAGTCCGCCGATTTGATCCAGTGCACCGTTTGGCCAATAGGTCGCGCTCATGCTGTAGTAGCCGCTGGAATGCGGAGTGGATTCGTAGACGTTCGAAACTTCTCCGCGAACCGAGTAGCTGAAGCCGAGATCGGTGATCTTGGTGCCAGTGGAACTAGCGGCGGTGTAGGCTTCGGCCAAGCGTGTTTTCGCATCGGCCATTGCTGTGCCGTTCACAGTGGCCGTGTCGTAGATGAAATATTTGTTGGATGTGTTCGCTGCGTACGATCCTGACGGATACGTGGCACTTGTGAGCCGGTGCAAGCTGTCGTACGCATAGCAGCTCACGTTTCCTACCGCATCCGTCTTCTTGACCAAATCGTTCTTAGACGTACCGCACGTTGAATCCGAATCGTATACGTACGACGTGGTTGCTGACTCCGGATTTTGTTCCGAAGTCAAGCGGCTCAAATCATCGTATGTGTAGGTTCGCGTCTGCGTGGTTGAGGCCTGCGCGTTCTGCGTGACGCCGATGAGATTGTTGTTTAGGTCGTAGGTGTATTGAGTGAGGAAACCCGTGGCGGCGGTGTTTTGGGCGCAACTTCCGCTGCCCGTGGCGCTGGTGACTTCGCAAACGGAGGTCATGCGCCCTAGAGCGTCATATTCATATTGCCTACTCTTGGTTTTTTCGCCGGTTGGCGCTGGACCACTGGTGATCAGCACGTCATTCTGATTGTAGGAGTAAGTCGCAATGCCGTTGCCCGAGTCGGTAGCTTGAAGAATACGGCCCAATGCGTCATAGGTTGAGGCCAGATTCGGCGCAGTGGAGTTTGTCGCGCCTGCTCCGCCGGCATAAGGAAGCGTCGCCCTGGACGCAAGCCCAACGGAATTGTAGTCCGTTTCCTGACTGTCATAGGTAGACGAGGATTGACTTTCCTTCACTTGTGATACGTGAACGCGGCCCAAGCTATCCAGAGTGACAAGAGCGTCCGAAGTGGAGATGCTGCCGTTGAAATTCAGGGAACTTTCTGCTGACGTCGCGCCAGTATAGGCGATGTTCGTGACGTTGGACTCTTGGTCTTTTACTACGTTTGGCCGCCAGAAGTCAGGGTCGTTGTACGTTATCGAAACGGTTTGGTTATTTTCGTCTGTTACGGAAACTTCGACGCCGCCAGTGCAATTCCAAACCATCGATCCCGAGAGACTCAAAGGTTCGGCGATGGAGGTAGCAAATGAGTTGCCGCAGGAGCTGCTGCCATAGGTCAAAGCGGTTTGAGCACCGTTCAAGTCCGTCGCGTTCAACACATTGCCAGTATCGGCGTATGTATAGGTCTTGCCCAAAGTTGACCCTGTTGACACAAGGGAGGCGATCGTCGTGACATTTCCCCTGGAACCGGTGACGGCCACGTGCTGTGGAGTCCCCCAAGTTGCCGTGGGAGGACCCGTAGCGGCGCAAGCTGATGTGCCACTTGGCGTGCCTTCATCATAGCAGTAGGTTGTTTGTGACTTTAGGTTGTTCGACCCATCGTACACCGTGACACTGCCGGGCAAAACGATTCCGTTGCTCAAGCCGGCATAGTTTGTCAGCGTCTTGCGCACGAGGGAGCCAGGTGCCCCTTTACCATAAGCGTACTCGTCTTTTTCGGCCACCAAGCCAACATTGTTGTAGCTGATATTGGTTTTCGACTCCAGGCCGCTAGACCCGGGCCACTGGGTGACAACCGTGCGCTGAGTGAAAGGCTGCGTAACCGCCGTGGAATTGCAGGGCGAAGCAGCGCCGTTGTAGCATGTATAAATCGTTTCCAGCAGCGTGCCGGAAGTCGACCCTTGGTAGATCTGTCGCTCCGTCTCATAGAATGACGTTGGGCTTCCCGCGACCGGAGTCGGGCTCTGAAAATTGACTACCGTCTGGTTGGTGGGACTGCTCGGATCTGAGATGGTCGTACTCCAGGTCGTGCCGGAACCAGATCGAGTGTATTGCCATTCACCCCCCGGGTTGACCGTCCGCGTCAAACTTGCCGTGCTGCCGTCGGAGCATTCGATGCCATCGTTCGTTCCTGGATATGTGTAGGAGATTAATCCGCCAGTGGGCAGCGTGACCGACGCTAAACGGCCCGTATAGTCACCGGAGAATCCAGGAGTCGATTCGTAAGTGAATGTGTATTCACTTCCATCGGGAAGCGTAATACTGGTGAGAAGATTCTCAGTCGTAGGCCCAAACTCGGCGATGCCGCTGCATCTGAAATTGGTCTTAACCGTCAGCGAGCTGTAGTTCGCGGTGTAGGAAGCGGGATGTGCGTTCGGTGCAGTGTATGTGAAGGTTACGGGGCTGGACGGAGTGCCGGTGCCTGCAACAATTAATGCCACGGTGCCAAGCGTGTCCGTAATGTTGCCGGAATTATCCACACTGATTACGTTTCCATTCCGATCCGTCAGGGTGCCGATACCAGCAAATGAGTCAGTTGGTGGGCCGACTAATGTGCCTTTACGTGTATAAACGGACGCTGAGTTTCCATTCGCGTTCAATGTGTAACCGGATCCGTCAGGTGCCGTCGCGACCAAGCCCGTAGAGCCAGCGGGTCCGCACGGTGAGGAAGGCCATGTTGTTGTAACGCCGAGGAACGGGTGCACGCCGCCAAAAGAGTCAAAATAGGTCCAAGTGTACGCAGTGATTGTTTCCTCGTCGACCGGCGGTAGCTTTGGATTGATGAACGTTGGGCAGGTCTTGCTGAAAGTTTCCGTGGCAGAAAGATGACCCGTGACCGCCGCTGTCGAGCTTGTCCAGCCCCAATTCGAGACGGGCGTCCAAACCTGACTGCCCGATACGCCGACCGGATACCAAACCGAGGTGTCGTAGCCAAGACTATATATAAAAGGCATACCGCGGCCGGCCCGGCTGAAAACCGGCACGTTAATGTGCACGTTCAAGTTACCCAGATTGACGATGTCCGGGCCGCCGCCGAAGCTGCCGAAGGGTGGGGTTCCGGTCTGGACTTGCGCGAAGCAAGGCGCTGAACAAAAAAGTACCAGCACAACCACGAACGACCAAAGCTGAAATCGAAATCTTGGCATAGCAAGCTCCTTCCAGTCGTTTACGAGAAATCAGCCGCGGTTAGTCCCTGATTTATTTTCGCGGAGGTAATCGTCAGCTCGAGTACAAGACCATTGTTTATGAGCTTTTGGATCTGGAAGGGCACAAGGACGCCGTTCACGGACTGGTAAGCCGAGAAATCGATTTCGATGGAGATGTTGACGCTGGCGTCGTTGTCGGGATGCGCGTTGAAGGTAATTGCTACTGGAAGGAATGTTTTGGCATCCAGGTAAACCTCTTCAGCGCTGAGAGCTTGGAAAAAGCCCGTCGGATCGGGCGATGCGCTTTGATATGCGAAATGCAGGTGTTGAACAGTAGCCCCGGCTCTCGTTTCTTGACCCACGAAGGAAACTACGAGACTTGGGTTCGAGAGTTGCGAAAGCACAGTCAGCTGGGGTACGAACCATGCTGCGTCGGTCAACATGTTGTGATAGGCCATGGCGTGGGAGACGCCGTCAGGCGTGATCCACGATCCTTGCGGCACGCTAGTCGAGCTATTGCGAATCTCGCTACGGGTCCCCGAAGTCTCGACAATATCCAAGCGGCTGTCCGGATTGCCAAGCGCTTTCAGTGTGATCGTTCCGTTTTCAATGTCAGATCCGAGAGTGCGCGTCGCGGTCCCGGTCAGTGTTATGTCACTGACCTGAGTCGTGGGACTCAGCGCCGCCATCGCTTGCGCCGCGAAGGCAACAGCTTGCGGGTTTTGGATTGCAGCTTGCTGCGAGTAAGCAGTGAACGGAATCAGTAACAGACAGAAGGGAAGGGCGAGCTGTTTCAGAATCATAGGTTCTCCGCGGCAATGAAATGTGCCTGCGGTATAACGGAACTTGTATTTGCTGTCAAGGTAAATTAAGTACATTTACACTGCTATTCAGTATTACTACGTATCTAGGTTAGGAATCTATTCGGCAACAAAGGACATGGGTGCAGATGGCGTTCACTGCGAACGACGATCAATCAGAACCTAAACCGTGCGAGCGACATGCAAAGCAAATGTTATTGAACGCGAAGTTTGTCGCGCATCTGCCTGCTTGTGGCGCGTGTATGAAAGTAGTGGCTCAGCTGAATCGCGAATCGGAGATGGAAGTCTGTAATTTCGTGATCAGCAGAGCAATCCCCGAGGCGAATGGTGCATCCGTTTGAAGCAAGACTGCGCATAACCTATAGCCGTTCTGCCGTGTGTGTTCGCTGCGCCGGGCGATTGGGGTGTCGTGACAGCCCCCACGATTGCGGAACCTGGGAGGTCTGTCGAGATTATCGTGAAGCGCGAGACGAACTCAAAAGACTAAACGCATTACTTCAGCGGTAATTCGACCACTCGCTGCCCGGCCATTCTGTTAATGCTGATCTGGCGGGGCTACGGGAGGCTTGGCCCCGACTGCGATATAAATTACGTCACTTTCCGAAACAAATTTCTTGGCGTCATCAATTACTCCGACAGCTTGGAGACCTAAGACAGTACGAAGGGCAGACTGAAGGAGCGCGGCCTCCGGGAAGTCTTTGTGGCTTATGACAATGACCACACCAACCAACGCGGGATTGAGGCCAAAATCGTTGGCCATCACATCGGAAGTCCAGCCAGAGTCGTTAAGAACTGAGATCAAATCTGCGCCAAATAACGAAGCGTTTCTGTCTGATGGGATGACGTGCATTTGAAACTTCGCCTTGCTGCCCTTGAGGAGCTGCTTTAATTGTTTCTTTTGGTCCTCGGTCATGACCCACGGAGCGGCTTGCTCGCGAACCTGTTTGATACCCTCAAGGCAACTATCGAGCTTACTCAAGATGGTCTCCGCATCAGCTTGGTTCTTGGCAACACGATTGAGCAGATCTACGAGTTGGACACGAAGTTTGTCTGGAATATTTTGGCAGGTGATTGTGAATTGATTATTGTTGCCTGAGACAGCAGGGCTACAGAGTCCGGTCGTATGAGCATTTCCCGTTGGCGATTGGCCCCAGCATGGTGTTGCAAGTAACAGCAACAGTGCTAGATATCTCACGATCAGTCACCTCCTCATTTTGGCGGTTTCTGCTCCTTGGGAGGTGGTGGGGGTTCGCCATAATTGAACTGGTTTCCATTGCCGGTATTGGCAGGGCTTTGGGCGCCCGTTGTGGACGCCGGCCCGCCCAGACGAGAGGGAACGCTCTGGATCTGATGATCCTTATCGACCTGCTTTGCCGCAAAAAGCCATACCGTAGCGAAAAGGATGGCACCCAAGATCGCCACTACGATCAGTGATACTCGCGGGTATGGTGTCCCAAAAGTTTCGTAGACAGCTTTCAACCACTCTATTGGATTCATTTTGCCAGTTGACACAAACGGCATAGCGGATGGTACCACATCGATAGTTCACTACTAAGGTGGCTAGGCCTGCATGGGTTTTGCGAATGGGATCACAGACATCTCAGATCCATAAAACTCAGCCTCACACTTCGCACACTCCTTGAGGATCAGTTCCGCGCCGTTCTCGATAATTACTTTCGCTCGTTCGACCCTTCGGAAATAGACCCCATTAGGCAGACGCCTTCAAAGCTGTTTCTAGAATTCCCGGCAGAATGTCGATCGCGACGTGCGAGAGGTATTGATTGTCCGTGTAAAGCACCTTCCTGCACGCAACGCAGCCGGGAACTACGGATCCTTTTCTAGCTCCAGGTGGCGGATCGTTTACAAAAGTATCCCAACTGTGGCGCATTAATTCAGCCTGAGCGGCTTGCAGAATTGTTGTCTTATCCATGTACGTCAGGATAGCATCTCCGGATCGGAGCCGGCATAGTGACCGATTACGAGGTCGCATTGCATTTACAGCAAGATTTGATAGAGTCCCGTGAGAAACCTACCAGGGTTCGGAAGGGATCTGAATCGCGATTCATTCAAAAAGTCTTAGAACCTTGGGGATATGAATTATCCCGTCAAAAGCTTCAAAGGCTGGCCGCGAGAGCTACATCCTACGAATCCTTTATATTGTCGGCCACAAAGTGAAGGAACGTTCAATAAAATGTCTTTCGGGGAGAATTAACAATGCAGAGGACGATCTTTCTGCTCGCTTCGATTTTATTGGTTGGCCTTTCAACTCACTCACTGTTTGCCCAACAAGCCACGAATCCGAAACCGCAATCAGAACCGAGAACTCTGAGGGTCTATGTACAAGGTGATTCTAGTCGCTTGTCGGATTTCGTCGAAGACTGTCGGCATGAATTTGCAAATCGAAGCATCAAACTTCAAACAGTTCCTTTCGATGCCGACTTCGAATATAACATCGTGATCGCTCAGGAAAGCTCAATGGGGGGAGCAGCGGCTGCGGTGATCGCACTTGATAAAAAAGGACTCTTTATTGCGTCTGTGGTTCGGTCGGGAAGAATGTCTGGCAAAGGTGCTTTGAATGCTTCGGCGAAGGAACTCGCCCAAAAACTGGCTGTGCTGTCCTCTCAGTAGGGACGGTTAAGGCTTCAGTCCTCCCTTGCGCATGTATTGAGATAGATTGATGCTCTTGGTCTTCAACTCAGCTACAAGTGGTTCTGGCACAGCACAACTGGATTCCGTCAACGCTAGACAGGTTTCAAGTTCGGCAACCAACATTTGGCGGTCTGTGCTGTTCCATCTTTCCGCAACATCTTGCACCAGGCTCGCGAATATTAACGTGGCCGCTTCTTCCGCCGATCTCTTGACAACAACCGCGCCTCCAAGGAATGCCTGGTTTGATGCGAGCCATTTGGTCGCCACGTAGTGGCAGGAATAAGGGTCATTAGCGGTTTCTCGATAACAGTCGGCAACAATTGCCAGGTCCTTGTCGTCTCCAGTCGCAATCGTGAAAAATTTCGGCTGGGCTGCAATCTTTTGAATTAGGAGCGGGGCCACCGCCGACGAACTTGCATCCGTAGTGTCGTAAACTACCCGCACTTTTATCTGCTTACTGGTTTGCGCAGACGCGCTGGTCGCAAGAAATACAAAGGCTCCAAATACCAAGAAATTCTTCATTGAGTTCCTTCCGGCTTCAGTTTTTCGTCCGAACCTCTATGTTCATTCAAGAACACAAGGTACAACTCAGCCGTTTTTGCTGGATCTGACCATTGATCCTTCGGAGTTTTGTTTTTGAACTCTGGAAAGTATTCGTAGGCCCAGTCTAATAACGCTTGCTTCTGAGCATTCGTTATTTTTAGCCAACGTGTGCCACCCTTTTCATCGGGCCGATCTGCGTCAACCAACAGCATCAAGGCTAGGCTGGCAGGCTGAACAAGATCAGACCAGCGTTGACCGCGTTCAACTTGGAGCGTGGAGATTTGATCCATGAATTCAGATTGCGTGATGCTATCCATTTTCTTGAGAAGATCTATTAGACGACGATCAATATCGATGTGTTGATCGTAGGCGTCCAGCAGTGCCACTGCCGTCAGCCGAACATCCTCACTGCTGCGGTTAGTTGCGAAAGGCTTCAAGGGTTGCTTCGCGCAGATAAAGTCATTGGTGGCCAACTTGGTTGAGCGCATCATAGCGGTCACCTGCGCAAATACGCTATTTGCCTTTTTGACTTCTTCCTTCATTTCGTCACCGCGTTGGGCAGCAGTTTTGGCATACCAGAGTGATATCAGAACGGCCTTCGCGAGTCCGTAAGGCGGTGGCTCAGGCTGCACCATGATGGGACAGGACACCAGAGCTTCGGCTTTTTTATCAGGTACTTGGGCTTGACCGACAATCGCGACGCAGAGGATCAAGACAGTGATGGTGATTCCAGATCGAAGGACAGGCATGGCGCAGATTATAGCCAGTGTTACTAGCTATGGGTGTTATCTTTTTCAACGTGCTTAGAGCACGGGAACCCCGACCTAATTGGCGCGTGCGCGGATCGTCAGTGCGCCGAGTCAGGAGTGACGCTATGGCCACCAAGCTTAGTGAAGAGCAGCTGAAGCGCTTGATAAAAGATGATCTGTTTTACGAGCTTAAACATCTCCTATGTGCCGCAACAGAATGGAGTGCACAGGAAAGCCTCGTTGACTGCCATACCGCCAAGATGAACCAACCGTGTTTTCATGTAAAGGCGTATGCAATGGACTCTGCTTTTTTGCACGCGAGAAATCTTTATGAGTTTTTCACTGCCACGATTGAAAGTATCAAGAAGAATGAAAAATGGGGAACACTAACGTGGCAGGACTTCAGCGGCCATGCTCACCAGACATCAAATAAGTACGACAATGATTTCCGGAACGACTTCCACGGTCGTCTATTGCACCTATCACGAAGTCGATCCACAAGGACGCCGATAAAGAATGAAGTGACGATTCTCGCTAAGGACATCCTGCAACTTTGGGGAGGATTTGCGAAAAAACCAGGCATAGAGCCGTATGCGATAGTGTTGGAAGAAATGCAACAGAAAGCCATCAATGAGGCGGTACATGTGGCCGCACAATACGAGCAGTACGGGTTTACATCTCCCTTTTCCTGAGAATAAAGCAATCGACGTCTACCGCGTAAGAGACTAGAATCCACAATTCTGACCCGCGGATCCGATACCTCGCTGGGATCGGAATCCGCGGTACGGTCATCCGGGGTTGTTACGTTCTGGGAGTAATAACCCCGGTTTCACTTCTTTCGCTTGCTACAAGCGTCGCATTTGATCTGCTTCTCTTCCGCGTAGAATTCCACGCCGCATTTCGAACACGTCTTCAAGAACAACTCTCGGCCATTTTCAATCACGGACTTGGCGCGTTCCACCTTCCGGAAGTTGGGCATGCGACTTCTTAACAGCCCCAAAAAGCACTGGGCGAAACAAAGGCGAAGTGTTATCTTAGACCTAAGCGCGAGAATTGCAAGCGCCCAGAGGAGTCGGGACGGTGACCATTCCAGAAATCGCAGAGCGTCTACAGAAGGACTTGGTTGAATCGCACCGCGAAAAGCTCAGAAAGTTTAGGAAGGGAACTCAATTAAAGTTTGTTCAGAAGGCGCTGGGAGACTGGGGTTACGTGTTGCCCGCAAAGAAAATTCACGATCTGGCTGCCAAAGCAAAATCCTATGACGTTTTTATTTGGACGGCGACGAAGAAATGGGAATACGCTCACTCGGCGTCCGGGATCTCACCAGAGCCCCACGCATGTGCCATCAGTCCGAGTCCCCACCCTACGACGTACAAAAAATAGCTCAGCCAGCGTGACCACGCATCGGTGACCAGGGATGCGATTGAAACTGTCTACTCCTACCAGTAGCAGTTCCTCGTAGGGTCAACCACAATCTTAGTCTTGTCGCAATTGTAGTCGCGTTTGATTTTCCCTGTGTAGGTCGGGGGCGCATAATTGACAGTGATTATTCCTAAACTCATTGCTGATTTGCCTTCACTGTCACATTTAACTCCGACTCCGCCAAAAATCGTATCTATAAAAGGCGAGCAGTCGCGAGCTTCGCTATGGCCCTGCGTGGAGAAAGCCCACATTACACCCTTATCGTCACGCTCGTCCATAGCTGCTTCCGCCCAACCGCACGGGTTAACGGTATGTTTGCGGTCTGGCCATGCAATCACTTCAGCTATGTCCCAGTCGTGATCAAGTTGCTTTACGTTAATTTGATCACCTACACCCATGCAACTGCGGTCACCCCGAAGTTCAAAACTTTGGCTCCACAGTTTGTAGCCCGCCGGAGTTGGAGCGGTCTTCATTACGTACCAGTCACTGAGCTTCGCTCCTTTACCGCTCCATTCTGCATCTGACATAAAATATCGAACAAGGAGACCGTTCGGCAGGGTTTGCTCTTTCTTGAGAATTGAGTTTATGCCTATATTCTTGCGACCATCGAATTTGGGACCGACTGAACTTTTCCCTTTGGAAGAAACACTGACAAACGGGAAAACAAGCAGCGACGCGATCAGCAAAACACCTGCGCGGGAAGTAGACATAATCACTCCTACTGTGGGGCGCGACTATAGCATGTCTTGCTACGTGACGAAAGGCTTAAAGAACCCCTCTTTGTTTTCAATGGTGCCGGAAGACCCCGCGGTTATTCCTCAATCACCTGCCAAATACAAAAGTTGAAATTAAAGAGGGTTGAAATTTTCGTTCCCCACCCCGAGCGAAGCGAAGTAAAATGCGGCGGTGCAACGAGGTCAGATCTTCAAACACCGCGGTAATTGGCGCGTGCGCTACCGCGAAACCGTCATTGAGGACGGACAGACCAAGAAAGTCCTCCGATCATCCTATCTTGCGCCGGCCGGAAAAGAATACCCCTCGAAACGCAGTGTTGAGTTGCTTGCAGACCGCATTCTCGCTCCGCTGAATGCTGGAACGACGCAACCCGAATCGGCTTCCACCGTTAACTACTTCATTGAAACCTTCTATCTTCCCCACGTCAAAAAAGAACTTCGCCCTTCCACGTATAAAGACTACAAAAAAGATGTGTACGAAAAGCATGTGAAGATCCGGCTGGGCGAGATCCGTCTGCGGGATTTTCGTACAGTCAACGGTCAGAGAATACTGCGTAATATCGCGGATTCCAATTCTGACGTTGGCCACAAGACGTTACTGCGTATCAAATCGTTCCTAAGCGGCGCATTCAAGCATGCGAAAAGAGAAGGGTTCTTGGACGGCGAGAATCCCATGCGGGATACCAGTGCGCCCGGTAAACCCCAGAAGTTTAAAGGCGAAGTCTATACAATGTCCGAGATTGAGAGAATCGCGAATTGTATAGGAAGCGCTGAGGAAAACGCCGCAAAGGATGGGAAACCCTTCACTCCTTTTGAGGCTTTTGCCGCCCACCAAGCCTTTGCAGTAATTTCCGTGGCCGCCTTCGCTGGTCTTCGGCTGGCAGAACTCCGCGGTTTACGGTGGTCTGATTATGACGGTGAGACATTGACGATTCGTCGTGCAGTCTGGCGCACTCATGTAGGCGCCACGAAGAACCCGAGTAGTCAAGCCTCTGTTCCCGTGTTGCCCATCTTGAAAAAAGTGCTGGACGATCACCGAGTCCGCGTTAATGCTTCAGGAAAATATTGCGGCCCGGACGACTATATGTTCGCCGCCAGGCGTAGAGGCGCCCCACTCAATTTGGCGAACCTGGCTAGGCGTGTAATAATACCGGCATTGTCAAGTTCAGCCGCGGATCACGAGGGGCCGGCAGTGAAGTTTAAAGGCTGGCACGCTTTCCGGAGGTCCTTGGCGACGAACCTGCATTCATGCGGTGTGGACCCCAAGGTGGCGCAAGCGATCCTGAGGCACAGCGACATGAAAACAACTCTGGAATTTTACACGATGATTCCGGATGCCGATGCCCGTGCAGCATTACAGAAGATCGAGGAATGGATCAAGATCGTATAGGCCGGGCCGAAGTAGCTCAGCTGATAGAGCGCTCGATTCGTAATCGAGAGGTCGTGGGTTTGATTCCCACCTTCGGCTCCATCTCTTTTTTTGTACTCCATGCTGTACTCCGATCTATCAAAACAAAGCGATTACATGTAACAACACGCCGATTCGTAATCGGCAGGTCGGCGGTTCAAGTCCGCCTCTCGGCTCCAGCTTCTTGCAGAAGCGTTCGATGCGATCGGTGGTAGAAATTCCTCACGTGGCATCTCCTTTTTAGCCGGCCACGCGGCTAAGTCCCGGTAAGGCGGATTGCCCGCTGGAGAAATCTGCAGACTTCCGGGTGTTCCCAGCAACATAAGAAAGCGGGCGTAATCTTTTGCGGTTTTAACTATTCAATGAACAAGGAGTGTCGAGCATCAAGGAAATTCGCTGTGGCGGGGGCACGGGAAGCGTACTACGCGCACGAGCGAGGAGTTCCGAATCGGAAATTGTGGGTAATTTAAATTTGTAAAGAATTTTGGCGGGAGTATTCTTTTTAACGGGGCCTCGCTAGGCGATCGGTAATTTGATAAGGGTTCAACTTCCTCGCGGGTCGCTACGAGCAATCATTTTCATGAATTTTTGCCAAGTGATGAAACAGAAACGATATCCCTTGGCGGGCAATGTTTTCGTTTTTCGGGGAAAAGCTTGGATGACCTCGAGAAGAATAAGAATTTTGCTCGTGGCGACGGCCATTTTATGGCCAGGTCTGTTGAGTTGTTCCGGCGCGTTCGCGCAACAAAGCAAGATCGGAAACCTGACGGGGCAAGCCAAGCGCGGGAAAGAATTGTACGGACGCTACTGCGTGGGCTGCCACGGTCCACGCGGAGACGGAGAAGGCGAGAACGCGGCCTACTTAAATCCGAAGCCGCGCGACTTCACGATGGGCCTCTTCAAATGCCGGTCCACACCTTCTGGAAGCATTCCACTCGACAGCGATTTATTTGACACGGTTGGGAGGGGCGTTGATACGACCGGGATGCCGCGTTGGTTCCCCCTAACGCCACAAGAACGCGCGGACTTGGTTGCATATGTGAAGACTTTTTCGGGGCGATTCGTGGAGGAAAAGCCGGACAAGCCTGTCGATATTGCCTCCGAAACACCGGTTACGCCCGAGAGCATTCAACGCGGCAGCGAGGTGTATCAATCCCTGAAATGCTTCGAGTGCCACGGAGAAAAGGGACGAGGGGATGGTCCTTCGGTCTCCTCGCTTCGCGACAGCAAGGAGAACCCGATTGTTCCTTACGATTTCACTATTGGAACACGCTTCAAGTGCGGGGAATCCGATCGCGACCTCTATCGAATTTTCATGACGGGACTGGACGGAACACCGATGCCGTCGTATGTTAACTGGGTGACGCCCGCGCAAGCTTGGGACCTAGTCCATTATTTGCGCACACTGCAGGCCGATTATGGAGAAAGATCCAAGACGGCCGATCACAAAGGACTAATTGCGAGGAGATAACGTGGGCGAATTCATCAAGAACAGGCGCGCAATATTCGGGCTGGTGCTTTGCCTTGCCGCTGTTTCATGCGCGGGCCGCGCTGCTGGCCAGTCAGATTACACCGTGATTACTGTCGGAGACGCGGGAACGATTAGCGGAACGGTTCGTTGGGTCGGGCCGATTCCCAAAATTCCCAGACTGCCGATAACGAAGAACACCGAGGTGTGTAATCCGGATGGAGAGAAAACGCGCGATCTGGAGCGATTGCTGATCGGCGCAGACGGCGGAGTGGCCAACACCGTGGTCTATCTGAAGAACATCACTCAAGGCAAAGCGATGGATCTTCCGGAAGCGCGCCAGCATTTGGACCAGAAGACGTGCCGCTATGTTCCGCACATTCTGCTTGTGGCACAGGGCACGGATTTGCAGGTGAAGAGCAGCGACGCCATCCTGCACACGGTGCACATGGCGGGCGCGGTGTCCAACAACATTCCGTTTCCGTTTCAAAACCAGTACATCCCCATCACGATGCGGCGGAGCGGGGTTGTGGACTTGAAATGCAACGCCGGGCATGTGTGGATGAACGCAGAAGCTCTGGTCGTGAAGAACCCGTATTACGCCGTGACCGACGATCACGGGTTTTTCAAGCTGACGGACGTTCCGCCCGGGGAGTACGAGATTGAGGCGTGGCATGAGGGTTGGCGAATCGCTTC
>Ga0302182_10000695_pt1 | contig 20125 bp, 20 predicted proteins | sample I_Palsa_N3_1_FD_198781 | JGI IMG/M metagenome (GOLD analysis project Ga0302182, IMG submission 198781) | Peat permafrost microbial communities from Stordalen Mire near Abisko, Sweden - I_Palsa_N3_1 | ecosystem: Environmental > Terrestrial > Soil > Palsa > Peat permafrost | place: Sweden...
TCGTCCGCCTCTCCCCGCGCCGAAGCTTGTGATGGGAAGATGTAATGACGCATAATACACCCCGCGGGAAAAGGAGACCGTTGAGATGAGCGCGTCAAAAATAACTTTCACTCGTATTATCGTAATCCTGGTGGCATTCGTAGCGTTGCTGGGCGTCGGCTACGGCGTTTTGAACGCCGGCGACAAACCTCCCATGGCCGGAACCGTCGCCCCTGATTTCACGCTGAATTCGCAGGAAGGCACCCCGGTAAACCTGCACGACTATCGCAAAAAGTGGGTGGTACTCTATTTTTATCCCAAGGATTTTACGAGCGGCTGCACCACGGAAGCCCACAATTTCCAGCGCGACCTGGCGCAATATCAAGCAAAGGGTGTAACCATCCTGGGAGTCAGCGTGGATACCGCGGATTCGCACAAAAAGTTCTGCACCCAGGAAGGCCTCAACTTCAAGCTTCTATCCGACTCGGATCACAAAGTTTCAGAGGAGTACGGTTCGATTATGAACTTGGGCGTGAAAAAACTGTCCGCCCGGCACACCTTCATCATCAGTCCGGACGGCGTCATCGTGCAGGAATTTATGGACGTAAATCCCGCCAAACACAGCGAAGAAGTCCTAGCTGCGCTGACGGAGCTGCAAAAAACGGGAGATTAATATCGAAGATTCCGCGGGACGGACCCTGACCTCGATAGGTCGTTCACAAGGTCCGTTCCGCAAAGCTTTTGGGCCTCTACTAGTTCACGGCGGAGCTGTTCAGAGGGCGGCGCCGAAAGCCCAGCCCCACGAGCGCGAGACCCGAAACCAGCATTAGCACGGTGGACGGCTCAGGCACAGTGGGATTCTCGCAAGCAGTGAGCGTATATTCCACTCCCGTGCTTATATCGAAAAGTTCAAAAACTCCAGTTAAGAATGTGGGGTCAGACTCGCTGCCGGTATAGAGCTGCGGCCCAATCAAGTCCGGCAGGCAAGAGAAAACGCTGTTCAGCCCGCCGAGGTCCGACGAGTTAAAGAACACGATCGTATCGGTCATGGAAGTACCGTCAACCGTAAGATCGACTGGCTCCATCGTGAAGGCGACGCCTCCATCAGAATAACCCGGCGTCGAACCCATAGAAATCGTGAAAGAAGCCGTCGTTGGACCCGAGAGCGTGTAAGTCATCGTTCCCGAAGAGTCCGCATTCGCAGGGATGGCCGAAAGAAAAAGGAAAACCGCGAACATGGCTGCAAACTTTAGTGCTGCCTTCATATGGCTCCTCTTTGATCCGCCCCCCTGTGCAGCGTGACTTCTCTGGCTGCAGGCGTTATAAGGGTATGGCAATCGATGTTCCAAAGTGGAGCAGTCACAAGTGCCTCAGTAGGCGGGATTTAGAATGATTCTCAAAATTGTACACGGAAAGTGTTTACTTATTCATGTGCCGGCCAGTTCCCACAATCTTCCCGTATTGCCCAAGTTTGGGCTTTCCAGGCAGGCACAGGGCGACGTGGGAACCAAATCGAGGGAAATATGAAAAAGTGGCAAGTTCTCATGGCAGTTTCTAGCGTAACCTTTTTCGTCAGTTTGACGCTCAGTGCAGCCCCGCAACAGGGCACCTCGGGTTCGAAACCCGGCGCTGCCGCCAGCGCGCAATCCTCGCAAGCCTCGCCGGGCGACAAGGCTGATCCCGATACTCCGGAAGCCGATGATTCGCTGAAACTGACCGACGACCAGAAGACGCGGATCAAATCCATCCGCGACGACGCCCAGGTCCAGCTCAAAGCTATGCAGAAAGACAAAACGCTAAACGACGACCAAAGGCAAAAAAAAGCAAAGCAGATAAAAATGGACACGCGCAAGAACGTCTGGAGCGTCTTGACCGCTGAGCAGCGGACGATATGGGCCGAAGAGGCTCGACAAAGGCGCGAAGCGAAAACCCGCGGGACTCCGCAGTAGTAATCCACCGAGAAGACCTTCGGCAAAAACCTGCGCGGGGCAGAAATTTTCGTTTGAATGCAAATATCTCTTGCATCGGCCGCGAATATCCGTATTCTGCGTTCTGCGAACTCGTGCCGGGTGTTTCGTTAGAGCGCGAGGGTCGTTGATAGGGAGGACGCGACAATAAATTGAGCACGATATCCCTCCCAGCCCAATTCCCTACCCGGGCAATTTCCCCAACAAGACGCACTGCAAAGCTAACCCTCTGGCCGCTCGTGGCTGCCACATTCTTCATGGTGTCCGGCGGCACATACGGCACCGAAGACATCATTCACGGCGCGGGGTACGGACTCGGAATTCTGCTGCTGTTGCTGACGCCATTGATCTGGAGCTTGCCCACGGCGTATATGATCGGCGAACTTTCCGCCGCGCTGCCTGCCGAAGGCGGATTCTACGCATGGGTACGCCGCGCTCTGGGAAATTTCTGGGGCTTTCAGGAGGCCTGGCTCTCGCTGGCTGCAAGCATCTTTGACATGGCGATCTATCCCACATTGTTCGTCGCCTACCTTTCCAGGCTGATTCCGTGGTTCGGCGTGGGCCACCGTGGCGTGATGGTGGGCCTGGCCGTGGTGGCGGCTTGCGCGTTGATGAACATTGCCGGGATTCGCGTGGTGGCGACAACTTCGCTCTGGCTGTTCTTTCTACTTTCCACTCCGTTCGTGCTGATCGTCTTAATTGCGCCTTTGAAGATGGGTGCGCTCTCTGGTGCGACCACCGCGCCAACAACTTCTACTGTGGGGCTGGTCGGCGGTCTGCTGATTTGCATGTGGAATTATATGGGGTGGGATAACGCGTCAACGATTGCGACTGAAGTGAAGCGTCCGCAGAGAACTTATCCTCGAGCGATGCTGCTCGCCGTCGCGGTTGTCGCGTTGAGCTATATCGTTCCCTTCGCTGCGATGTGGCTCACGGGAGTTCCCTCTTCAGCATTCGAAACCGGTTCGTGGGCCGACCTTGCGGGAATGATGGGCGGCTTAGTCGGCGGGCCATTGGCAGCTCGCGCTTTTCGCGTGGCTCTCGTGCTGGGCGGAATGATGAGTGCCTTCGGAATGTTCAATGCCCTGGTGATGAGCTATTCCCGCCTGCCCCTCGCCATGGCGCAAGACGGGATGTTGCCGGCAGTATTCGGAAAGCTTCACCCGAAAACGGGCACTCCGTGGGTCGCCATCTTGGTTTGCGCCGCTGGTTGGGCCATGTGCCTGGGCTTGGGTTTCGAGCGCCTTGTGACGCTGGATATTCTTCTCTACGGAATGAGTCTGACTCTCGAGTTCGTAGCCTTGGTCGCGCTTCGCATCAAGGAGCCGAACCTTCGCCGCCCCTTCCGCGTGCCTGGTGGATTGCCCGGAGCTCTCCTGCTGGGTGTTTGTCCCGTGCTGCTCCTGGGCTTCGCGATGGTCCACAGTGAGTCCGAGCAAATCTGGGGCATGAGCGCGCTCGTCTTTGGTGTTCTTCTCATCGCGGGCGGCTTCTTTGCTTACTGGGCCCAATCCGCCATTCGGAAGGATGGTTGGGTAGCCACCGCGATCAAGCAGCGCAAAGCCGCGTAAATTTTTAATTTGCCGCTTCTTCTGATTGCTCCATGTTCAACTGCAAGTTGTTGCTGCGAAGTCCCTCGTAATCATTTAATCTCGCCACGGCTATGGCGAAGCAAACTGAATCCTACGACTACGTCATCATCGGAGCTGGATCGGCTGGATGCGTTCTGGCTGCGCGACTGACGGAAGACCCGCAAGTGCGCGTCCTGCTGCTCGAAGCCGGAGGACCCAACACTCCGAAAGAATCAAGAATCCCCGCAGCATTTTCGAAGCTCTACAAGACCGCCGTGGACTGGAATTATTCCACCGAACCCGAACCACATTTGAATGGGCGCCAACTTTACTGGCCTCGCGGGAAAATGCTCGGCGGGTCGAGTTCGATCAACGCGATGATTTACATTCGCGGGAACGCGCTCGATTACGATCGCTGGGAAAGCCTGGGCAATCCCGGCTGGGGATTTGCGGAAGTGCTCCCGTATTTCAAAAAGTCCGAGAACCAGGAACGCGGCTCTTCCGCGTATCACGGCACGGGCGGCCCTCTCAATATCGCCGATTTGCGCTATGTGAACCCTCTCACACGCGCATTTCTATCCGCTGCCGGCGAACTTGGATTTCCCAGCAACCCGGATTTCAACGCGCAAGTGCAAGACGGTGCCGGTCTAAATCAAGTGACGCAGAAGAATGGCAAGCGCCACAGCGCTGCTGACGCTTACTTGCAGCCTTCGCTTCATCGCGAGAATCTTTCCATCCTGACCGGCGCGCATGTTTTGCGATTGCTCATAGAAAGAGGACGCGCCGTCGGCGTTGCCTACCTTCGCAACGGCGTTATGGGCGAAGCCCGTGCAGATCGCGAGGTGATTCTTTCGGGCGGGACGATCAACTCACCCCAAGTATTGTTGCTCTCGGGCATTGGCCCGGCGGACGAGCTGGCAAAGGCAGGCGTACCCACGCTTCACGATCTGCCAGGAGTCGGCAAGAATCTCCAAGATCATGTGATGGTCTCCGTAGGATATTTCTGCACGAAGCCTGTAAGTATGGCCAGCGCCGAATCGCTGCCAAACTTCCTGCGCTATTTTCTTTTCAAGCGCGGCCCGCTGGTATCAAACGTCGCGGAGGCCGGAATATTTCTACGTACAACCGCCGGGCTCGCTGAACCGGACCTGCAGCTTCTGTTCGGTCCCGCGTATTACGTGAACCACGGCCTTAGCCCACGTCCGGAGCATTGCTTTGGTTTTGGGCCTACGCTCATCACGCCGGAAAGCCGCGGCGAAATCTGTCTCCGTTCAGCGAACGCGCTGGAGCCGCCGTCAATTCGTGCGAATTATCTCTCGACTGACGCGGACATGCGGGTCATCGTTCACGGAGTCCGGCTTTCGCGGCGGCTCGCGCACTCCAAGGCGTTCGCGGCTTACACCGGAGACGAATTGCATCCCGGAGTGAATGTGAAGAGTGACGCCGAAATTTCGGAGTTCATTCGCAACGAAGCAGAGACGCTTTATCATCCCGTGGGCACCTGCAAAATGGGAAATGATTCCATGGCCGTGGTGGATGCACGCCTGCGAGTGAGAGGAATCGAAAGGCTGCGCGTGGTGGACGCATCCGTGATGCCCCGCATTATCGCCGGGAACACAAATGCCCCCACGATCATGATCGCAGAAAAAGCCGCCGACATGATTCGGCAGGATGCCTAATCGACAGCGGCCGCTTTTCTTCACGACGGCGCGCTTCGTCATTTCTGCTATTCTCTTTCGCGTGCGAAATTCATTTCGATTGGCGGCTTTTCTTTTTGTAGCGGGCGCTTCCATTTTGGCCGCACCGCTGAAGCCCGTCCAGCCGGCGTTGCAAGCATCCGCGCAATCGTCACCGCAACAAGTTCAACAGCCCACCACGCCTGGGCAACAGGTTCCTCCGCCAAGTCCCCTACACACGGGACCTGTAATCGTACTCGACCCAGCGCATGGCGGCATGGACAGTGGAGCGCGCGGTCAAAACGGACTTGTAGAAAAGGACATGGTCCTGCTGTTTGCGCGAACGACGCGCCTCGCATTGGAGCGCGAGGGTTTTCGAGTGGTAATGACGCGAAACGATGATTCAAACCCGTCCTACGACGATCGTGCGGCGCTCGCTAATTCCTATCGCGATGCAGTTTTTGTCAGCTTCCACATCGCTTCCACGGGAACGCTGCATACCGCCCGCGTTTATTCTTATCAATTCCCAGACGCCGTTCCAGCCGCAGCCAATCCAAATGCAGCCGCGCCCTCGGCGGTTTCTCGTCCAGTCAAACCCGCGAGTCTGGTGCCCTGGGAAGAAGCGCAGCGTCCCTACACGGATGCAAGTCGCCATCTGGCCGACATACTGCAGGCTGACTTAGCGCTGCGATTTCCGGGCTCGCCCGGCGCATCTTCGGCGGCTGCCGTGCGAGGTTTACGTTCAGTGGGAGCCCCCGCGATTGCAGTCGAAATTTCGAACGTGTCTGTTTCTGATCCCAACCAACTGATCGAGATGGCAGCCCCGATTTCCACCGCGATCGTCCACTTTGTTGTTGCATCGCGACCGGCCGCTGGTTCGACGGCTGCCCCGGGGTCAAAATAATGCCGCGCAACCTGAAAATCACGCTGGCATTTCTCGCCGTTGCTGTGCTGATCGGTTTGATCAGTTTGCGCGGCTTGGATCGGCGAATTCAGCGGTTATCCGAGAGTACAAAGACCGAAGAACAGGCGAGACGCGAGCTTCTGGCGCCGGGTATTTCGACACCGACCGATGTGAAGGTCCAAACAAAAATCTACTGGGCGGCGGGTCCTGACAAAATTGCGCCTGTACAAGTAGCCATGGCTCTCTCGGCTGACCCCGTCAAGCGCGCCAAGCAAGTGTTGAGTGAGCTGATCGAAAACCCTCCCACCACGGACCAACGCACAATCCCATCGGACGCCGTGCTACTCGGCCTCTACCTTCTGCCGGACGGTACTGCCATCGCGGATTTCACCGAAGCGCTTGCTACCGAAACTCCGTCGGGGATATTGAGCGAAGAAATGGCAGTCGATTCCATCCGGCTTACTCTGGAAAATAACCTCCCCAGCCTCACCCGCCTGAAGATTCTGATCCACGGGCAGGAAGTGGACACTCTGGCAGGCCATATCGATCTGACCGGCTTTTTTGATTTGAATCCTCCGGCTTCGCCAGTCCCCGCGGCACTTGCAGGTACTGCAGCGCAACGTGGCAACAAAAAATAATGTTTGTCGTGGCGCCGATTCGCCCCGGAGACAGTTAAAAAAGACTCCGCGCCACGCCTCTCAGCGCAAAGCGAGCTTTGCTTTCGCGATGTATTGACACTCGCCTTCGCAGTAGTCAAACTCGTTGCCGAAGATTCAGCCATCCGGTCTTCCAATCTCAGAGAGGAGATTTCATCATTGCGAACAGACGGACGCGCCGTCGATCAATTACGGCCGGTGAAAATCACGCCGGACTTTATTCCGCACGCCGAAGGAAGCGCGCTGATTGAAGCCGGTCAAACACGCGTGATCGTTACCGCGACGGTAGAAGATGGTGTACCAGGATTCTTGAAGGGCTCGGGAAAAGGCTGGGTAACCGGCGAATATGGAATGCTGCCGCGCTCAACCGAGAACCGAACACCGCGCGAATCCAGCCGCGGCCGCCAATCGGGGCGCACCCTTGAAATTCAACGAATGATCGGCCGAACGCTTCGCGCCGTCACTGATCTGAAAGCGTTGGGCGAACGCACGGTATGGATTGATTGCGACGTGATCCAGGCCGACGGAGGCACGCGCACCGCTTCGGTTACCGGAGCATTCGTCGCGCTGGCGCTATCGCTGGAACGAATGGTCGCGGGCGGCATGCTTCGCCGAATCCCGCTGAAAGATTCCCTGGCAGCCATTAGCGTGGGAATCGTGGAAGATGAATTGCTTCTCGATCTCGCCTACGAAGAAGATTCGCGCGCGCAAGTGGACATGAACGTGGTGATGACCGGCAGCGGCGAGTTCGTTGAAGTGCAGGCAAGCGCGGAGGGCCGCCCCTACACGCAACGCGAACTGGGGCTGCTTCTTGATTTGGCAGCGGGCGGAATTCGCACACTCACGAAGACGCAGAAAGAATTGCTGCATATGAATTTCACCAGTCCTGCGCGTTAACAGTGCATGCTCGCGGTACCGTATTCATGAAGTTTCTCCTTGCGTCCTCCAATCCCGGCAAGTTGCGCGAATACCGCGAGCTTGCCGGCGATTCTGCCGTCGAGCTGGATTCCATTCCGAATTTCTTCGAAATCCCGGCGTTTGAAGAATCCGCTCCCACATTCGCTGAAAACGCTGCAGGCAAAGCGATTCACTACAGCCGCTTCACCAGCGAAACCGTTCTCGCTGACGATTCAGGTTTGGTAGTCCCAGCGCTCGATGGCGCGCCTGGAGTTCACTCCGCGCGTTATGCGGGACCGAACGCAACCGACGAGGATCGCATCCACAAGCTTCTGCGCGAGATGCAAGGGAAAACGGGTGACCAGCGGCAAGCTAGATTTATTTGCGTCACGGCGATCGCCAGACAAGGCCGTCTTCTCGCCATCGCTTCCGACTCCGCGCAGGGCATGTTGACCGAGAAACCGCGCGGCAAAGATGGATTCGGTTATGACCCGATTTTTCTGTTTGAGGAACTCTATCGCACATACGCTGAGCTGACGCACAAACAGAAGAATCTTCATAGCCACAGGGGAAAAGCTTTTAGGAAGCTATTGTCGCTGGTGGGCACTAGCTAAATTGTTACTTTTCTTCGCCTGGCGCATCTAAACCTTGTGCCCTCTCAACCCCCTTGCATTCTCACGGCAGACGGGGTTACAAAGTAAGCTCGTTTTTCTCCCGAGGTAGTCCATGGCAGCCTCGCGCGCCGCGATTTCTCTACAGCCGTCTTTGCTATCCAGATTGGAAGAGGCACGCGCGCGCACCGACAGTTTATTTAATTTGTTGCCTCCCAATTCTTTTTACGATCGTCCCGTTCCCGAACGCCACCGTCTGATTTTTTATCTCGGACATCTCGAAGCTTTCGATCAAAACCTCTTGGGTGGACCTCTGGGAACCGGCCCTCAAGACGCTGCACTCGACAAACTTTTTGCATTCGGCATTGATCCGGTAGGCGGCGGCCTCCCAACCGACGTACCCGAGGATTGGCCGAATATTGCGAATGTTGAAAAATATAAGAGAGACGTGCGCGAACGGCTCGACGCCAAACTGCGCGACCGCGGCGCGCTCGCATCTAGTGGCCCGGCGCTTGCTGACGGACAACTCCTGCAAGTCGCGATCGAGCACCGCTTGATGCACGCCGAGACGCTGGCCTACTTATTCCACAATCTGCCTCTCGATCGAAAAACGCCGCAGCCTTGGCCGTCCGCCGACCCAAGGCCTGCGCCAACTCAAAGACCGGTGGTGATTCCCGCCGGCACTGCCACCCTGGGGCAGCGAGGCAATTCAGGAGAATCATTCGGCTGGGACAATGAGTTTGAGACGCAGAAAGTTTTTGTCCCAACTTTCTCGATTGGCGCCTTCCCGGTCACCAACGGCCAATATTTGGAATTTGTCCGCGCGGGCGGCTACGGTGATTCTCGTTATTGGGCGGCGGAAGACTGGGCCTGGAAAATTGAGCAGCGGCTCGAATATCCGCATGTCTGGCAGCCCCGTTCGGATTCGCCCGCATCTGGCCCGGATGTTCAGTGGGAATATCGCGCGATGTTTGGAACCATCCCGCTGCCGGAGTCATGGCCTGTTTATGTGAGCTACGCGGAAGCATCCGCGTTCGCGCGGTGGGCAGGGAAAAAATTGCCGACGGAACCTCAATGGCATCGCGCCGCCTACGGCACGCCGGAGGGCGGCGAGCGAACATATCCATGGGGCGATGCGCCGCCGGAAAGTCGTCACGGGAATTTTCATCACCAGCGTTGGGATCCCACTCCAGTGGACGCGCATTCTGCAGGTGCGAGCGCATTTGGAGTGTTGGATCTCCTGGGCAACGGTTGGGAATGGACATCCACGCCATTCGGCCCCTTGAACGGGTTCAAGCCGTTTCCCTTTTATCCCGGCTATTCCGCGGATTTCTTCGATGGCAAGCATTTCGTTATGAAGGGCGGTTCGGCGCGCACGGACGCTTGCATGTTGCGGCGCTCCTTCCGGAATTGGTTTCAGCCGCATTATCCGTACGCGTATTCCACTTTCCGTTGCGTGGAGGAATAGAAATGGCGACTGCTCCGCGATTGGCACCTTCACTTCTTGCCAGCCAGGCTCTGGCTGAATTTTCGTCGGACGTAATCGTAGGACTCGGGCAGCCGGGCCAAAAAGAGCTCCCGTCCAAATATCTGTACGACGAAGTGGGCTCGGCGCTCTTCGACGTTATCTGCCTGCTGCCCGAATATGGATTGAGCCGCGCCGGAATGCGTTCGCTGAAGCGCGACGCGCCCGATATTATTTCCCGCCTGGAAGGTCCGTTCGTAGTCGCCGAACTCGGCAGCGGCAGCGGCCAGAAGACGCGTTTTCTGCTGGAAGCGCTTTCGCGGCGCCAGCGCGTGAATTATTACCCCATCGATATTTCAAGCAGCGCTCTTCATCGTTGTCAGCAGGAACTTGGCGAGATGGACAGGGTGAGCATTGTCGGATTTGAGCGCGCTTATCTGGATGGGCTGCAGGAAGTAGCCGCGCGACGCCGCGACGGCGAACATCTATTGGTTCTTTTCCTCGGAAGTACGATTGGAAATTTCGACCGGCCCGCCGGAGACCAGTTTCTCCGCGACGTTCGCAACGTGTTGCGCGAAGGCGATGCCCTCTTGCTCGCCACCGACCTTGAAAAGCCCGTGCCGCAACTGCTCGCGGCTTACGACGACGCAGCCGGCGTTACCGCCGCGTTTAACAAGAATCTTCTCGCGCGGATCAATCGCGAACTGGATGGCGATTTCGATCTCTCGCACATCGAACACACTGTGCGATACGACGAAACAGAACGCCGTGTGGAAATGCATCTTCGCTCAACCACCTGGCAGCGCGTCACGCTCCGCAAAGCGCGATTTAATTTCTTCCTCCGCGAAGGCGAAACCATTTGGACCGAAAGCTCGCACAAGTACGATCCGCAGGAAGTCCCGCGGATGGGCGAACGCACCGGATACTCTTGCGCCGGCCAATGGTTTGACACTGAGTGGCCGTTTGCGCAGAACCTCTTCTTTGCCGTGTAACAGTTTCCGAGCTGCACATTGGTGTTCGGGTCGAAGCCTAGCCCGCCCGTGATATAGTTTTTCGCCTGATGCAGAAAAACTCGAAGAAAATCACCAAGAAACAATCTGCGCGCGATCGCCGCCCCGCGAAAGCAACATCCGCCAAGGGCACTGGCCGCGGCAGCGGTATGCGTGGGACCAATCCAGAGCGCGTACGCCTAATTTTGCAAAAACTGGACGAAGCATATCCCGAAGCTACCTGCGCTCTCACTCATGAAAATCCTTTCCAGCTTCTGATCTCGACCATACTTTCCGCGCAATGCACCGACGTGCGCGTGAACCAGGTAACCCAGACGCTTTACCAGAAGTATCCCAATGCGAAAGCATTCGCATACGCTAATCCCGTAGAGCTGCAACAGGACATTCGCCCAACCGGTTTTTTTCGCAATAAGACGAAATCCATCATGGGCGCAAGCAAGCAGATCGTTGAAGAACTGCACGGCGAAGTTCCCCGAGCGATGGAGGAATTGCTTAAGCTGCCGGGAGTGGCGCGGAAAACGGCCAACGTTGTACTCGGAACCGCTTTTGGGATTGCCTCAGGAGTGGTGGTCGACACCCACGTGTTGCGCGTATCGCGTCGTCTCGACCTCACAAAAAACACTGACCCGAAAAAAGTGGAGCAGGATCTGATCGAAATCCTCCCCCGCGAAAAGTGGATTCTGTTCTCACACCAGATAATTTGGCACGGTCGGCGTGTCTGCCATGCGCGCAAGCCGAAATGCATCGAGTGCAATCTCGAGACGATTTGCTACTCGAAAGATAAGACTGTCTAAACTCCGGAATTAATAAAGCCTGCCGGGCAAGTAAAGCGCGGGAACACCGTTTAGAGCACGGCGTTCCAAGGCCGTATTCATGAGGGACAAACGTCTTAGCCGGGCTTGTTTAAATCAGTGTTGCCCTGCTTCAGGGCTGTCTCTTCAGCGGAAATCTCAACGCGTTCGCGTTTCACATCCAGGCGAATTCTGGCGAAAAAGCTCATATACACATTCGCGACCCATACCAGCGAGAACCCTGCGATCAAATAACCGCGCCAATCTGAAAACAGCAATTTGAAACGCGTGATGAAAAGAAAAAATGCCGTTACCCAATGGCTAAAGCAGTATTCGCATGTAAAAAGGTAGAAAAACTTTCGCTGGAAGAGTGTCCGGCATTCCTGGCTGTGTTTTTCGCACCACTTGCGCGGTTCGCTGAATAACTCTTCGTGCGTCATTGTCCATGCAACGGACGCGATGGGAATCGCAATAATAAGCAGCCAGAACAACTGTTCCGATAGTGTCATTGAGTTAAGCGAGAATTCGGCCAGCTAAAGAGAAACTGAGTTTGTACCGTCACTTCTATTGTAGATGTTTTCAGCCTGCTCAAAGACGCAATCAACTCAACTAACTCGATGATTCCTACGCCGTCATCCACTCAGAACATCGTTCCGGCACAGGGCGCGCGAATTCTCAGCCCGGGGTCGCTTGCGTCGCGATCTAGACCGCGGAACGTGGCGGCAACCTCGCAAAGTAAGCTAGAATCAAAAACTGAATCACATCGGGGCGTAGCGCAGCCTGGTAGCGCGCCTGCCTTGGGCGCACACGACTCGACTCCAACAACTCCGTCCATTACTTCTAACTACTAACGTTTCCAACAAATCGGGGAATCTGCTTTTCGCTCAAAGATAACTCGAATCGATTGAAAACGTTGGATTCTGGCACAGTTTTGGCACAGGGGGACGCGCCTGCTCCGCGCCAGTCACGAGGTCAACAGTCCATCACGAAACTAAGTAGCTGAGGCACCGATCTTGAAGATCCACTACGGTCCCGAGGAACCCCTACGGAAGGCTGAGCCTAACGGACATCAGGCTGCGTCAGAGCTTCTGCTCTCCAGGCAGGATGTTCCCTTCGTCCATTCGGAACGGCAACGACCAGAAGTAGCAAACATGACGTTTTATGCGGGAACTAGACGCATTGACGTGGACAAGATGCAGAAAGCCTGCAGAGGCGTCGATTCTAACCATTGGGCATCGGTGTCAATACCTTGAGTTTGTCTTAGAGAAAACCTTCGTCAGAATCAATGGGCGATTTCTCGGCATTTTGCTCGGATGGCTGATCGTGAAGAATCACGTTGAGAAGGGACTTGTTGACGTGGATGCCGCCGTTGTAATCGATAAAGCCGAGCTTGCGAAAGCGATTCATGAAGAAGCTGACGCGGGATCTAGTCGTTCCAACCATGTTGGCAAGGGACTCCTGCGAGACCTTTGGGATTTTCATCAGCGGCGCGCGTGACCTCCCGAATTCCGCCATCAACAAGAGAATCCGTGCCAGACGCTTTTCGCTGGAATTGAATAGTTGATCGACGAGGTCGGCCTGAGTTCGCATACTACGTTTGAGGACAAAAGCCAAAAAGAGATCAGAGAAAGCATGCTCTTCGTGAATCACACGAATCATCTCTTTCCGCTCGATCTTGAGCGCAGTGCAGGCCGTCGTAGCGGTTGCAGTGGCTAATCGCAGGCCCGCCACCGCCGCGACGGAATCCTCTCCTAAAAAGTCACCTGCGCCCAGGAGCGCGATCGTGGCTTCTTTTCCTAGCTTTGAAATGACTGTTAACTTTGCGCGACCCTTTTGAAGGTAAAAAACACAATCGGCTCTGTCTCCCTGAGAAAAGAAGGGTTCCTTGCTCTTCAACTGTACGATCCGTCGTCCTATGCCGGCTTTCGCGAGGAAAGCCGCGGGGTCGAACCCGTCAAGGCTTTGCCTAGTCATTCCGAGGACCTGCTAGCTGGAAGAAACTCGCGGGTTTTCATGTCCACAAGAATGTCGCCGTCGCTATTGCTGATTGTGGCCGTATCGCTGAAGGCCAGGTTGATGCCGCTATTCGGAAGGCCAATGTTATCGAGGATGGTCTGCAGATCTTTCGCTGGAATGATTTTCCGGATTTCGCCTTCGATCCCTCCAAAAAGCAGTTCAGATTCTTCAATGCGCGTTCCGACCGGCGGGCGGATATGAATACGAATTTGTCCGGTATCGACGGTTGGAAAAAAATCGCGGCCTACAAAAAGCACCAATACCAGCGACAATAATGCGAATGCTGCAAATGCGCCGGCAACCAGCGGCCGGTTGTCCATAATCCAGTACAAGGATTCGCGATATTTTTCGCGGGCTTTCTCAAACCTCTTGTCGAAACCCTTGTGCACCTTCCAAATCCACCCGTCTTCCGGTCTTGCGGGGGCGTCTTCCTTTCGCTGCAGCAGAGGAAGTTCAGCCTTCATCAGGTAATGCATCATCGTCGGCACCAGGGTGCGCGTCAGCATGTAGGAAGTGAGCATGGCGAAAACCACGGCCATTCCGAGCGGTGTAAAGAGGTATTTCGCCGCTCCTTGCAGAAGAAGAACCGGCACAAACACGATGCAAATGGACAGTGACGAAATCAGCGTGGGCGTCGCGATCTGCTGCGCGCCGTCCAAAATCGCCCTTACAATCGGCTTTTTCATGGCGATATTGCGGTTCGTGTTTTCGATTTCCACGGTGGCATCATCCACCAGAATTCCGACGGCCAGCGCCAGCCCTCCCAGCGTCATCACATTCAATGATTCGCCCAACATATGCAGAATGATGATCGAAGTGAGAATCGAAAGCGGGATGGAGGCGCAGACGATCATCGTGCTGCGCAGGCTTCCCAGAAAAAGCAAAATCATCAGGCCCGTCAGGATGGCGGCGATGGTGGCCTCTCGCACCACCCCCCACACGGAGGCTCGCACGTAAACCGATTGATCGAACAGCGGCGTCACCTTCAGGTCCTTCGGCAATCCCGCGAGCGCCGAAGGCAACTGTTTCTTTACGTCGCTCACGATTTTCAGCGTGGAAGTTTCTCCGTGCTTAAGAACCGTCAGCAATGCCCCGCGCGTTCCGTCCTGGCGAACGATGTTTGTTTGCACTGCAAATCCGTTGCGCACATGCCCGATGTCTTTCATGTAGACCGTAGATCCATTCAGCGTCTTTACCGGCAGCATGTTGAACTCTTCCACCGCTGCGGGACTGCTATTCGTCTGGATGAAATATTCCCTGGTGCCCATCTTCGCCGTTCCTGCCGGGATGATGGGTGCCTGATTCCCGATAGCGGCCGAGATGTCGCTCGGCGAAGTTTGGTATGCGTACAGTGCCCGGGGATCGATATCCACCATGATCGAGCGTGTCTTCCCACCGTAAGGCAAGGGAATCGATGCGCCCTCAATGCGCGCGAGATCGGTGCGAATAAAGTTCTGGGCAAAATCGGCGAGGTCCTGTTCCGAAAGAGTTGGGCTGTTAACTCCCAACTGGATAATCGGCACGCTCGATGCGTCGTACTTGACGATAAGCGGAGGAAAGGTTCCCTGAGGATAAGTGCGCAGGAGCGTCTGAACCAGCGCGGTGACTTGCGCAAACGCAAGCTCCACGTGCACGTTGGGTTGAAAATAAACTCGTATAACTGCAACGCCCGGATAACTACGCGATTCGATGTGCTGGATGTCGTCCACCGTCGTGGTCATAGCCCGCTCGCAAATCAGAACAATCCGCTTTTCCATGTCATCGGGAAGCAAACCGGTGTAAGTCCAAATCACGCTGATAACCGGGATATTGATGGCAGGAAAAATGTCCACCGGCATGGTGAAGATCGAGCCGAGACCGAGGATGGCGATTAGAATCGCCATAACTACGAAGGTATAGGGTCGCTGTATAGCGAGACGGACAAGCCACATCATGGGCGAATCGACTCCCCGCTAGGTCTGTGGAAGATGCGAGAGATATGTTCCAGTTCTAAACTCGAGTACGAGGTTTGGAGAAATTTTTCGGATTTACATAATCTCTCGGAGACTCTACGTCCTCGTAAAAGGCGCTTGTCGACTCAGCCTCAACTGATCCCCAATTGGGGATTTTCACGATTACCTCGATAGCCCGGCAACATCGCGCGGCCTTACAGGATTAGCCAAGGCGTGCAGCGAGTTTACTCGCGAGTCGGATAACCTACGGCGCCGGAGTTTGCCGGCACCACACTAGAAAGTCCGGAGCTTCCGTTGGCTGCGTTCCAATGCTCTACTATGGCTGGAGCACCATCCTGCAGTTTGGCAGCATAGACTGTCCTCCAAGAGCCGGGAGCGAAAGCCATATAGATCATGGTTCCTTCTTTGCCGTCTCCGCCGTCTTTGGCGCCCTTCTCGTCGGTCTTTTCGTCCTTTTCGTCCTTTTCGTCCTTTTCCTTCTTAGCGTCTTTACCGGAGTCCTTATCGCCATTTTTGTCATTCTGTTTTGGCTCAGCGCCTGCTGGACGTCGTCCGGCGCTCTTGAATATCAAGGCGCCCGTCGGGTCCATGGCCAATTCGTCAGCATGCAGGAAGACGGATTCGCCTGGAACATTTGGTTCTATTCCATTGAGAATCACACACCAATAGAAGCTCCCGTACTCAATTGCAGCCATTCAGCACACCCCTTCCGATCGACCATCCGGTCCCAGCTGCCTTTATAGCCGTGTTGAAAATCGAGGCCTTTTGCGGCTCGTACTTCATACGGACCAGATAGTCTCACTGCACCAACTTCAATACTGTTCAAAATAGCTCACAGTTGGGTGCCGGGGCGGCCCCGCGGCTGCGCCCGGCAACCGTACAAACCCTCCAAATCCGCCCGATCACTTCTAAAATTGAGATGTGGATATGTTCTTTATTGCTCGGAAACGCTTTTGAAGGACGTTCGTAATGACGCCTGGTGCGCTCCGTGGCATTTCGATGGAAAAACAAAAGAACTGGCGTTGGTTAGCTCGCATTCAAACGAACTCGATGGTGACCGCGGCGACTGCATGAGGTGGCAGCGAGATGGACAGATTTATGTTCTGCTGTTCGTATTTCCACGGTTGTGGTTGTTTCTCCAGGCATGAAGCGGCCTTCAACTGCTCCACTTGCAGCGCACTCATATAGAGTGGTTCGCCCATGGCCTGCCACAACCGTCGCGGGTTCGCATGGTCCTCGTCAATTCGTTCAATGTAAACGACGCGAGGCTCCGGCGCGTTCGTAATGCGCAGATTTAACAATTCCGTCTGAATCGGATGCCGCGGCATGGCGTGATTCGTCAGCAGGATTGTCGCCGCGTTTTCCTTCCGAACCACCCAGGCGTTCACGGTTTCATGGCTTCCTTCGACAACGAGTAATTCAGTGCCCAGATGATGCAACAACTCGAATGCCCGGTACACCGGCTTCGCGATTCCATGAATACTCAGCAAGCCAAACCCGCCCTGAAATGGAACGGAAGGGAAATAATTCTCCGAAAAAATATCGCTGAAAGTCCAGAAGCTGTAACCCAAAACCAGGCCCGACGCCTCCATCACGATCTTGGAGGCCAGCGCCGCAGTGAAGGGTTCATCGTGTAATGGGTCCCGCGGATTCGATGAAATATTCCATTCCGTGTAGTACACCGGCAGCCCGCAAGCTTGATCCCGGACTTTGATCGCGTCCTCACGCATGATGCTGCGGGGCGCGTTCTCCAATTGAGTGAGCGTGTCCGCGCCAATTTTTCCGAAGGCATCCGTCGGGTAGTGATGCGTCGAAATGAAATCGACGGGCACTTTGTTCTGCTTGCAGAAATCAACAAACTCTGGAATCCAGGCATTCTTCGCGCTGGCCGGTCCGCCCACTTTGAGCAAAGGATCGACGCTCTTAATCGCATCGGCGGTCACGCGATAGAGCTTGAAGTAATCCTGCTGAGTGCCGGTCCAAAATGCTTCCAGGTTCGGCTCGTTCCACACCTCAAAAAACCACTCGCGCACTTCCTTCACGCCGTAGCGTTCCACCCAATGCCCCACCAGTTTCCCGATGAGTATGGCCCACTGGTTATAATCTTTTGGCGGCGTCACGTTGGCTTCGTAACGAAACACGGTCGTGTCGCCTGAGGCGAGGGTTGCGGGCATGAAGCTCAGTTCCACAAACGGCCTCATCCCGATGGAGAGGAGAAAATCCATTATTTGATCGGCGTTGAAAAATGAATAAAGAAGTTTGTTCTCCTCGCAAATAAGTGTTTCCATCTGGTCTGATAACAGCGCATGAAAACGCACGTGTTGAAATCCCAAGTCGTTGTGGCACTGGATCATTTGCGCCTGCCAGTCGGCCCGCAATGCGAGCGGCGCATGTCCGCTCCCGACCGTATGCTCCCAGAAATGCGCGAAGGGTTTGCTCGCCTGTAGGAAATTGCACGTGAAATCCGGCATCTCTGCTCCTGATACTTATCGATTCCGCGGAAAGATGAGCCCACAAAGAGCGCCGCCTCTTTGCGAAAACCTTACGTTCACTCGATGCCTTCCTCGAGGGCATTAGGCGGTCGCCGCGTGGCGATGGCTTACTAGAGGCCGTCCCCGTTGGGATGATTGGGTTTGAACGCTGCTCTCGAGGTTTGTTCATATGTGATTGCATTTATTCCAATCGGAGGGTTGATCTCTCTCTTGAGGATCGACAAACCTTTTGTAGCATTCTCTATAGCCTGCCACTCCAGTTCTCCGTCTGGACTTGTGCGCAGCTCGCTTGTACGTGACCCAATTGCATTTTCCGCAGCAGCAACCCGATCAGAAAGATTCAAAGGGTTGGTCTCCAAGAGTGCTTTCGTGTACAGCTCTTCCCATTTCCATTGGGCATTGCCCATATTCTGCTCTCCCCGGTCGGTGAGTAAGGAGAATAGAAGTTTCGTTTCTTACTTTCTGTATACTTCTGCTCACTTTCGCAAAAGTGGGTAGATACCGGAATGCACGGAAGCTGCTGAAGGAGGCGCGCGGTTGATGAACCGGGCAAACCGACAAAGTGCTGGACCGCTTTCATCGTATCATCCTAAAAAATATCCGCTGGTTATCTCCCCTAACTGTGGTCGTTTCTTGCGGGCCTCGCATCGATATGCAACTTGAAGACATGCACGGGGAACACCACGTTCGACTCCCTTTGGTGAAAGATCGACAGCCTGTTAAGTTGAGCTGCAGGCATCCACAGAAAACCCTGCGAGTCGATCCACATCGCGTCGACCCAAAGCAGTCTTGGATCGTGAAACAGAGTAGAGATAGCACCTGTCGGAGAGATCTTGAGGATACGCTGCTTGTTGGTGTCACTCATGTAAATGTTCCCAGCGTTATCGATGGCTGTTCCGCCGGTCGATGGAGTGATCGCGACGTGTTTCACGTGCTTCAGACGATCGGATTCTTCTACTTGTGGCGCGAGCCATCTCGTTTCGATTTTGGAAAGAGGACCGCATGCAGGTTGGTAATAGAGCCAGCGGCCATCCGGAGAGACTTCTAATTGATCGGCCTGGACGTAGACAGGCTTATCCTTCGCGTCGAGCAGTACTCGTCCTTCCGCTGAGATTGGGTTCACAGCCGTGACCGAGGAGGTGCCCTCCAGCACCCGAAGTCCGACGCCCGTACCGAGGTCCAGGACGATAAGCCCTGGATCGCCTGCATCGGTGAGATACGCTGTGCGCCCGTGGAAGCGAACGTCATCGACAAAACTTTTCGCGCTGGTAAGCGGTGTCAAGTCGTAGACGCGGCGCACGACGTTGCGTGCGATGTCCACTTGCACAAGTTTAGGTCCATGGGGCAACGTAAGCTCACCGAAGGCGGGTGAGCCTACATCTACGAGCCAGAGATCGCCGTCCGGTCCGATTCGTAAAGAGTTGACGAGTACAAGATGAGATCCGGCGTTCGCGGAGGAAGCTTTCTCATTCCAGGTTTCATCCGGATAAGGTTTCGCCTTACCATCTCGCCATTCCACAACCCTGGGCCCGGCACTCCCGTCGAGGTGAGAAACGTTCAGGAACAAGCGATTGTCAGTTGTTGTTGCAACTGCATTGGTGACAAACGGTAGTTGCAACTCGTCGATTAAGCGGTTCTCCACGGTCTTCTCCCGCCCTCGAACCATTGCATTCGGGCAGAGCACCGAGACGAATGCGGTCGCGTATAAGACATAGCGTAGCTGAGAGCTACCTTTCATGAACGCCTCCTTCATCATTGACGGTCGAGAGCCGTCAGTAACTTCCTGAAGAATCGCCTCGCACGCTTTACTTATTCGACTTCGATCGCCGAAAAATCTCCACGTCCCATTGGATATGAGAGTGTCCTTGCCGGATCGGCTTTTGCATCATTGCTCGCTACTGTCATTTCGCTACTTGCTTTGCATTGGCTGCGACGGGCTTCGGATCGTGCCAGCCACCATCCTCCGTAATGATGCGGTCCGCCTCCGTTGGGCCCCAGGTGTTCGGATCGAACTCATGCACGGGGGTCGCGTTTCGCAAAACAGGATCGACCACATTCCAAGCCGCTTCCACGCTGTCTTCACTCACGAATAGCGTAGGGTCTCCTCGAAGCGCATCGCCCAACAGGCGTTCATAGGG
>Ga0302182_10000699_pt1 | contig 20048 bp, 15 predicted proteins | sample I_Palsa_N3_1_FD_198781 | JGI IMG/M metagenome (GOLD analysis project Ga0302182, IMG submission 198781) | Peat permafrost microbial communities from Stordalen Mire near Abisko, Sweden - I_Palsa_N3_1 | ecosystem: Environmental > Terrestrial > Soil > Palsa > Peat permafrost | place: Sweden...
CTGTCCAATAACGCGGATGCTATGACCCACCTGAAGAAGGCTGCAGCTCTGGCGCCGAACACTCAGACCGCGAAGGACGCTGACAAAGAAATCGCGCTGCTGGGTTAGTTCTCCAGAAAATACTTCAGCTTGATACTGCTCAGACGGATTGAGTTCCTCGGAGTAGGTCTCCGTAGATACTGGTGATCTGGCTCATCATGGCCTCGGTGGTGAACTTCTCGGCTGCCAGCTTCCTTCCTGCTTCTCCCATCTGTCTCGCGCAGGCGGGATCTGAGAGTAACCGCACGATAGCAGCCGCGAGAGCATCGGGATTCTCCGGCGGAACGATGAATCCGCTGACGCCATCCATAACGGCCTCTGCATTTCCACCAACATTGGTGGCGACCACAGGAAGTGATGCGGCCATTGCTTCGATGATTGCGTTCGAGAAACCCTCACTCCGTGATGGCAGCACGAAGACATCGGCCGCAGCAAGATGAGTACGGAGATTTGTCACGCCGCCCGCAAAATGAAAGCGGCCAGCCAACTTCAGATCGCGAACCATCCCCTGCAACTCTGAAAAGTAATCGGACTCAAGCACTTCGCCTGCGATGTTGAAGCGCACGTTGGAAAACTGCGTCGCGACAGAAGCGGCAGCTTTGATAAAAACATCATGCCCTTTTACCCGCCGAATGTTCCCGACCGTCGTAACCAGAATTTCGTCTGAGTGTTGAGAAGGTTTGACGGCGGCATTCCAATCCGCCAAATCCAGCCCGTTGTAAATAGTCTGGACGCGCGAAGGTTTGATCCCGTCTACCTCAATACAGTGTTGACGCACCTGCTCGGAGACGGCGAACACTCGATCGGGAGCGCCAGACATCAGGCGATAGGCCGCGTGGTGCTTGCCCGTTCGAAGAATGCCCATGTCCCTTCGACTCCAGATGAGCTTCGCGCTCGACATCGCTTTGGTTACAAAGCCTGCCCAGAGATCGGAGCTCTCAAAAAAAGTCTGAACGATTTGAATTCGTTGCTGTTTGAGAAACTTCCTCAATTCAAGACTGCCTCGCATTGCCGTTAGATCGTAAGTGCGTTGCAGAGGCAACAGATAAACAGAGCACGGCGGCGAGTGCAGGCCAGCACTTCCGGGATCCGCCGAAAACGTCAGGATCGAGACACGATATCCATACTGCGGCAGAAGAGCAGCGAGCTTGAGTACGATACGTTCTCCGCCGCCTAGTGTTTTTGGAAACTGATCGAGCACGAGCAGAACGTGGGGCAGTTCCGAATACGCTGCGTTGCCAGTCGTCTCCTCAAGATGCAGCGGCTTAATCATGCTCATTGAGAAGTTTCCAGTTAACAGGCGTCGAATAGTTCGTGACAATCAAAAGATGCACTCGTACGTCATCGGTACGCCAGGAAGGGATTGTTGACCACCGGAGCCTGATGAGCAGCCGATTCAGTGACCGGTTCGGTTTCAGCAAAATGGAGTGCACGAATCGCAGCAGCCACAATGACCCAAAGCATGCCCGTGATCTCGATATAAGTCCATCGATCGCCAAAAAAATTGGCAACGATACATGAGCACATGGCGACAAACAATCCCAGCCCAAGCCCTCGATAAAGCGGATCCTCTGCTCGTCGGAAGAGTCGGTACGCCACGGCAAGCATCTGCTGCAGCATGCAAAGCACGATGATCATTCCAATGATCCCAGTCTCCACCATCACTTTGACGTACCAGTTATGGGTATCTTTCAGCCCGTCCACGTGCTGTGCCAGCTGATAACTTGCGAAGCCGATTCCCAGCACAGGACTACTGATAATCGATGCCTCTGCGGCCTCCCACAAGTCGACCCGCTCCTGAGCTGAAGCCTCCAGTTTTCCATTGGAGTTTTGGGTCATATTGACCCGCTCCCGAACCGCGGTCGGAACTATGGCTTGCCACGTGACGAGAAAGACCGCAGCGATAACGATAAGCTTGCGATCTTTCAGGAATCCAAGAACGACGACGCTGAAGATGAGAGCCAGATACGATCCGCGAGAGAACGTATACATGTCAGCAAATATCGTTAAGGCAACTAACCCATAGAAGACCAGCCTAAGCTTCTTTCTTTTGACAAATTGCGCGAAGCCCCAGAAGAACATGGCGAACTGGGCAAGAAATGCCGCTGTCTGATTCGAACCGTACCCGAGCGGACCTGTGTCTCTTTTGTTCTCATCGAAACTGCCCCAGCTCCTTGACATACTTTCGAGCAGGCAACTTCTGTCGATCGCTAACAGAGAACACGCCACGAGGATGATGATGATCCGCACCGCCTTCCTGTCCTCGACGACCATACCGGTCGCCGCGAAGATCAACGGAATCAGCATGTAGTCTTTCCAAGTCGCAAAATTTGGGTCGGAAATCCAGATCGGCGGTGGCGCGTTGCCAAGCGCCGTACCGAACCACATCGAGAGATATAGGTAGACTCCGAATACCAGCCAAATCGTGTAGAGCGGCGACTTGGGAATCGATTTTCCCTTGAGAAGGGCACCGACAATGACGGCTATTACCAGGATTGTCAGTACATTGCCACCGAGCGGATAGTCGAGGAAGTGATCCCTCATTGTGCGGTAGGGCAGGAAAGGGATCATGTAATAGAGACCAAGTACAGGACGCCCCGTCAGAGAGACGACACACATGATCCAAAATCCCAAATAGGCAATTACTGGGACATAATGCACTAACCCTAAGCCCAAGGTTCTCCCTCCACACGTCCAGCAAGCTCACTCAAGCAGACTCGACGCCACAGACTCGCGTTAGCTGTCATAGCCATACTTTTTTCCGTCCTGCGGCAAAGTTATAAAAGGCGAGCGCCGCAGCCACATTGAGCATTACAAACGTACTGGCGATGCCGACGGGCTTGAATCTCTTGGCGGACGGAATCAAGGATCCGCAGGCGGCTGCAACGTAGAATATCACCTGTAACCAGAAGATTGCCCCGTAAAACGGCCCTCCAGCAACACCGGAGGCGACCAACATCAAAGGAAGCAGGACAGGAATCAGCAAGCGCAGCAGTTTGTGACTGACGAAGCGAAACAGGAGCGGATTAGAAGGCGAAATCAACCACGGAGCCAGTTGAAGCAACTGGTAGTTTCCGGTCAAGGTGCGAACCTTCCGCGAGAACTCCTTCCCCTTTTCGCTAAAGAGTCGATCGCGGGCAATCGCTGCCGGCTCGAAAACAACCCGCTTCCCTTGTCGCGCTACATTCATCGGCACAAAGACATCGTCGAGAATCGTTCCGGGGGGAATCGCTGTGTAGAGTTCACGGCGTATCGCATAGATCGCTCCGGTGACACCTACCACTGAGCCCGAAGCAGATTCAAGCTTCCTCACCATCTTCTCGATCTTCCAGTAGATGCCGAGCCCTTCCTGCGAGTGACCTCCAGTAGAGTCTTCGAGTATCAACTCTCCGCTCACTGCGCCCACCGTTGGATCCGCAAAACAGGATGTGAGCTCGGAGACCGCATTGGGTTCGAGAGACTGTCGCGCATCCAGAAATACTAGGATCTCCCCTTTGGCATGATTTACAGCCTCGTTCAAAGCGCATGCCTTACCACCGGACTCTTTGAGAACGATCGCGACTACAGGAGGAGACTGTTCCAGCAGAATCTCTGCAGTCCTATCGGTCGACCCATCCGATGCAACTACTATCTCAAGCTGCTCCTTTGGATAGTTCAACATGCGAAGGTTTTCCATCTTCGAGGGAAGATTCGCTTCCTCGTTACGCGCCGCCATGATGACGGAAACGGTCGGCAGATAGTCCGCCTTGGCGATGGATTGTCTTCGCAGGTGTACGCAAATTGAGAGCCAGACGGCATAACCAAAGTACCCGTAGGCAGTAAGCACAAAGCATACCCAGAAGGTCAACTTCACCGTTTCGTCCTCGTAGAGCGTACACAGACCGTCGCTTGAACACGAAAGAGGGAACGGTGGGAACCCGCCTGACAGGAAGTGGCCGGAGTTCCCGTGCGGAACATTGCAATCCTCCAGACGCGTCTTCCAGGCTTCACAATCCCTCGATTACCTCATTCTACTAAACGCCACTATTCGACTAGTATGCCGTCGATTGGCACGTCTATCCCGCTCTTCCGAAGAGAGACGCTTACGAAATGATACGTCGAACCCAAAAGGGGCCACGTACCCCTTTCAGGGGATCTTGCATAACGATCACGGCTGGCAAATCTAACTCTCTCGACTAAACTGATAGCAACCTCACCTCAGCTTCAGAGTGAGACGCTTTTCAAGTTTCAAGGATCGGCCATCGGCGAGAGATCGGCAGACCGCGTTTGCAAGACAAACCATCATCCGCTTTATTTCCGGGTACTTCTAAATTCAGGAACAATGAGCAAAAAGCGATTCGCGATCAACGTAGTGATGAACTGGGCAGCAATGGTAACCGGTATGGTTGTGCCATTCTTCCTGGCTCCGTTCGTGGTTCGCCACCTGGGAGCGACGATCTACGGCATCTGGATCCTGGCAGTCTCCACAGTTGCCTACCTCAATATGCTCGATCTGGGATTGCGCGGCGCGATTGTGCGATTCGTCTCCAAGAGCTCAGCCGAGGGCAACAACGAGGATGCTCAAAAGGCAATCGGCGCGACTCTCTGGTTTCGTTTTCTCATCGCGTTTTGCGTAGCTTTGATCAGCGTTACGCTTGCTTTCTTTTTTCCTCACATCTTCAAAATTCCTCAGGACCAACAACACGCGGCACAAATCACTGTGCTACTCTGCGCCCTTGGAGTAGCGATTTCGCTCCTGTCAGGTGTCTATAGTGGCGTCCTCGCGGCAATCAACCGCTTCGACCTTTTAAGCCTGATCATCGTCCTTCAAACCCTCGGTCGAGCCATCGGAGTCATTGTTATTCTTCGCAACGGTGGGGGGCTTATTGCTCTTGCGTGGTGGGAGTTTGTGATTGTCTTATTGGCCAGCTTTGCGCTGCTTTTCGCCGCGCTGAAGATGTATCCACCGTGTCGTATCCTCGTCCTACGTCCAGATATGGCGACCTTGAAAAGTATCTGGTCTTATAGTTTTAAGTCCTTCATCATCCTCATAGCTGTCCAAGTGGTCTTCTACACGGACAATATTGTTGTAGGGGCTTTCCTGTCCGTTGGGGTAGTTACCTTCTATTCGATCGCGGGTAGTCTCGCCATCTACTCTGGACAAATCTCAACATCCATGGGTTCTACTTTCATCCCGATGGCCAGCCGCTTTGATGCATCAGGAGAGGCTAACAGTCTCCAACGATTGCTTCTGCGTGGCACACAGGCCATGCTGGGACTCATGCTACCAATTGGCGTGACTCTGCTGCTGCGGGGAAAAACATTTATTGGCCTTTGGATGGGATCGCAGTTCAGCGAGGTTTCCGGCACCATTCTTCAAATCCTCATGATCAGCCAGTTCTTCACCATCGCCAACTCGACCGCAGGCCAGATCGCTTATGGGGTCGACAAACATAAATCAGTCGCAAACTGCGCGGCGATCGAAGCCGTCTTTAATCTCAGCCTTAGCCTGGTGCTAGTGAAAACGATAGGACTGTACGGCGTAGCCTGGGGAACATCCATCTCGATGGCTATCGTCCACCTTGTCTTCTGGCCCAGATTCGTGAAGAAGGAATATGGCGTCTCGGCGCAGACCTATCTCTGGGAGGGATGGGGGAAGATATTAGCGTGTTCAATCCCGTTTGGATTTGCGACGGCACTCGTAGATCGTCATTTTCATCCTGGCTCTTTAGTCACGTTTTTTGGACAGGTCCTGTTGACTCTGCCCATTTACCTTCTTGTCGTAATCGCAATCTTCCACAAACCGGTGTTTAGCGCATTCAGGAGATGGCAGGCATCACGGCGCCACGCAGTACCTGGTCTGGTCTAACGAGCGGCTCTGCATCAATTGATAGACGCTAGGGAACAGATACTTCGCTTGGAAGTTCAGCTTTGCTGGTAAGCTCGCGGCATCTTCGTTCCGGCCACCAATAATTTGCGCTCCATCGGAAGTTGCGCAATTTGGTATACAGCATAAGCGCTAGGACACGATATCTATAGCTAGCCACCACCGCTCCCCAAAAAGGCCATTTGAGAAATGACTCGACCGCATACTCCCAATAGCGCTCGTTATTTGCTTTTCTGTAACCCAGAGAGACGTTATAGAAAATCTTCGCCTCAATCTTGCGCTTCCAGATGGCTTTTCTAATACCTGTAAGGTCTTCAAGCAAAACTGTATCCAGCAGTTGCAACGAAGCAGCCGCTGTTCGCGTGAAGTTCTGTGTGACGTTATTTTCCCAATGGCGATAGGTCGTTAGGCTTTCCGGGATGTCTCGAAATCCTCTCGCCGTATAGCGCCTTACAAGACGAAGCCAGAGCTCCCAGTCCTCACCGTAGTGGTATTCCGTACTAAATCCCCCAACCTCTTCGAGAGCGGACCGCCGGATCATGGAAGTAGAGGGAAGAATTGGCGTACGGTAACGAAGCCCTGGCCATAGTTTTTTCGCCGGGAAAGCGGCCATCTGAAATGTAGTTCCGTCAGGAAACAGATATTGAAACGCCGAATAAACGACCACCAACTCCTGATTGGCTTCGATCACGGCTACTTGTTTCTCCAGCTTTTCAGGAGCCATCAAATCGTCACTATCCAAAAACGAGATCCACTCGCCTGTCGCCGCCCGCAACGCCTTGTTTCGCGCGGCAGAGACGCCTTGATTCGTCTGCCTGATGTAAATGATTTTTTCGCCGAAGCTGCTGGCGATCTCGCCCGTACTATCCTTGGACCCATCGTCCACCACAATGATCTCGTGTGCCGGATAGGTCTGGGCAATGGCGCTGTTCAAAGCATCCCGGAGCCAACGCTCAGAATTATAGGCGGGAACGACGATTGTAACTTTCGTCCTCACGATGACTAAAGAACCTTCCTGGCGACTTGAAACGATTACGCTTCTTGTCGTTGACGAGCAATCCGGTAACTCTTACCAAGCCTAACGTATTTGTGCACGTGGAGGGTTAGCAAGTTTATCGGGGTTCGACTGCAACTTCGGGGGTATCTGCCTCAAAACCCTTCATTGGAAGTACATTCCGGACTGATAAGATTCAACTGTAGCGAGAATAATCCGCGGCGAGCCAGGGGTCTTCCGGCATTGAGCATGTCTAAATTTTCAGAGGATGTTGCGCGATACAAGTCATTCGGCGACACAGGAAAACGGCTCTGGCTGAACCCTGCAGTATGGGCAATTGCGATCTATCGGTTTGGCAACTGGCTATATTCTGCAAATCCTTTTGTCTTGATTCGCATTCCGTTGAAAATCCTCCATTTTTTTGCTTACAAATTCTCTGAGGTCATCATGGAGATGTGTCTTGATCCTCAGGCCACCATAGGCGGTGGCCTCTACATCGCTCATATCGGCGGGGTTCACATCAACCCTCAGGCGATCATCGGAAGCAACTGCGACATTGCCCACCGCGTTACGATCGGAGCCTCCGCTATGGGCCGCAAGGGCGCGCCGGTTCTCGGCGACCGGGTCTACATCGGCACCGGCGCAACGTTGGTTGGAAAGATAAAGATTGGCAACGGTGCAAAGATCGCAGCCAATACGCTCGTCATGAGCAACATCCCTGATGGCGCAACGGTCATGGGTGTACCTGGCCGCATCATTATGCGAGCCACGAAGGCTGCCGAATCGCCTGCACAGCCTGTAGCGGAGACCACAGATGCAAAATGACACCGAGCGGCAGGAGTTGCGTCGCAGTATCAAGGAGGCCGCTGCCTCTCAGGATGCAGGTGCAGCAGTAAATCACGCAAGAATACTTCTCACCAGCTCTAGCAAGCCCGTAGACGTAATGTTCTGTGCCTCCGCGTTCACCAGTTTGTCTGATGCTCTCACAAGCCAACTACACGCGAAACAGCTCAAGACCTACGTAGTCCGCTCAGTGACAGTGGAACCGATCCTCCCCTTTTTGACCACCGAAGCAGTGCTGTCCAACTATGTTCTCAATCTGAATGTAGGCGGCTATGGCTCCTACGTCGATGAGCTGCTCAATCCTCAAAGCCCTCTCGCCAAGTTCAACCCAAATCTCGTCTTCATCCTGCTGGATCTCGAAGATGTCGCAGGTCGTCTCCCAAACCTCTGCGCGGACGGTATCGGCGCCGCAGTTGATGCGGAGATCGAAGAATCCGTTACACGCATTGCGCAGCTTCTTCGGAACTTTCGCTCCACCAACTCCGCGCGCATCCTCTTTCAAGGATGCGTCATACCTGATTACTCCTCGCTCGGTGACGTAGGAGAAGCGAATCTACCCCACAGTCTGACTAATGCCGTCTACCTGCTAAACCATAAGCTCGCGGCGGTCTGCCGAACCATCTCCGACTGCGTCTTCTTCAATGTAGATCAGCTCGCAGCTCGCTATGGGCGTGCGAACTGGCGAGACGATCGAATGTTTTTGGCTTCAAGGCTCTCTGTGTCGTCAGCTTTTTTCGGGGCCTACGCGGGCGGCTTGGTCCGCTCATTTTCGTCACTCTTCCGCCCTCCACGAAAGGTACTGTGTACAGACCTCGACAATACTCTGTGGGGCGGAGTTCTCGGAGAAGAAGGGCCGGAGGGGATCGCGACTGGAAGCGCATTCCCTGGTAACTGCTACCTCGAATACCAGCGTTACCTTAAGCAGCTTTCGTCACGCGGGATACTTCTCGCCATCGTCTCGAAAAATAATGATGCGGACGTTCGCGAGGCGTTTCAACTCCGCGCCGCCGACCTCGAATTGTCTTTGGATAACTTCGTTGCAACAAAGATCAGCTGGAACGAAAAAGCGACCTCAATCCGTGAACTCGCCGAAGAGCTGTCTCTCGGCCTCGATTCGTTCGTTTTTGTCGACGATAACCCCGTAGAGTGCGAAGCAATTCGACAACAGCTACCGGAGGTAGCCGTCATCGCGGCTTCCGTAGAGGAACCCTGGAAGTTGGTTGAGCTCCTTTCGTCGCAGCCGTTCTTTGATGCTGCCGTCGTAACCGACGATGACGTCAACCGCCTGAACGAATACAAAGCGCAGGCGCAGCGGGCAGAACTTGCTAACTCCGCTGGCAATCGCGATGAATTTCTCGCTTCCCTCGAGATCGTCTGCACCTTTCTCAGCGCTTTGGACGCACCTCTCGCTCGGTCAGTGCAACTCCTCGCCAAGACGAACCAATTCAATCTCACTACTCGCCGTCACTCTACCGCAGAGGTGGAAGAGTTTGCCGCAGCTGTCGGAGGGCAGGCTGTAGCCGTCCGTGTACGTGACCGTTTTGGCGATGCAGGTGTTGTTGGACTCGCTCTCGCCCGCACAAAGGGCGATACTTGTTCCATCGATTCCCTGCTGCTATCGTGTCGAGTGATCGGACGTGGCATCGAAACCGCGCTCTTGGCGCATCTTGGAGCAAATGCACTCAGAGCTGGAGCTACACGTCTGGTGGGTGAATTCATTCCCACAAAAAAGAACGCTCCATGCGCCGACTTCTATCACGATCACGGCTTCGTCAAAGATGTCTCCGCGAATGAGTCTTCTCCCGACTCCGTCTTCTATCAACTTGACCTGACCACTGCGGCTCCTAAAAGCCCCAGGTGGCTAACCTTGGAAGGAAATGAATCGAATGAGTTCTCAGCAAGTGCCGCAGTCGCTTCGTGACATTCTCGCAGATGTCCTTGAAATCTCGCCCGAAGAGGTCACGCCCGAACTAGGTGTCGGCACCATCGACAACTGGGACTCCTTCCGCCACCTGCAGGCGATCCTCGCCATCGAAGGCGAGTACGGTGTTCAGTTCGATCCGTCTCGCATCGCAGAACTCACCACCGTCTCCCTCATCCAGGCTGAGTTGGTCGCTAAAGGAGCGAAGCTTTGAAAGCTGAGGATCTCGGCTTCAAACTTCGACACGTAGGGGTCGCGGTCCCAGCGCTCGGTCCGACAACGGAAGCCCTCTCGACTCTCTTCGGATACAAAGTAATCTCCGGCCCTTTTGATGATCCAATTCAAAAGGTATCCGTGAACTTCCTCACGACGTCAGACGACGATGTGGCCGAGATCGAACTGATCGCACCGCTGAGTGAAGACTCGCCCATAACCGGGATGCTTGCAAAAGGAGGCGGCGCAGCTTATCACCTATGCTTCGAAACCAGTGATATCGAGCAGGCAGTTGCTCATGCAAAGAGTAATGGCTGCATCATCGTAAGTCCCCCCGTCCCTGCTGTCGCCTTCAACGGTCGCAGAATCGCGTGGATCTACACGCGCTCCCGCCAACTCTTCGAACTCGTCGAGGCAGCAGTTTAGCTCCGATTCAACCTCTGTATGATTCACCCATTGCGGTTTAATCTGTTCGACAGAAATCATTGCTCGGAGAAGCGAGACAAATCCGGTGACCAAACCGCCAGACAGACTTTACCTTCTCTATCACGAACTACGGGCCAGCCGGAGCGACTACTCCTACGTCGTTGAGACCAGCCAGTTTGAGAAGCACGTCGATCTGTTTCTCAAGCTTCGAGCGAAACAACCCCCTGGCTTAAATCCCGAGATCACCTTCGACGACGGACACATCTCGAACTTCGAATTCGCATTGCCCATCCTGCAATCACGCGCCTTCAAAGCATGGTTCTTCATCACAGCAGGATGGACGGGGACAAAACCAGGCTATATGGGGTGGCAGGAACTTCGCGCCTTACACGGAGCTGGTCAGGAGATCGGCGCTCATGGATGGTCCCACACGCTGCTCACTCATTGCGACCAATCACAGTTACATAAAGAGTTGTTCGAAACACGGTTGACCCTCGAAGACAAACTTGGAGCCTCCATCACAACCATGTCGCTGCCCGGCGGTCGTTCGAATGCGCGCGTTCTCGCCGCATGTCAGAAGGCCGGCTACACCAGAATCTTCACCTCAGTCCCCAAAGCAGAACCACAACCCGAGGCCGCAACCGTCGGCCGACTGAACATCCGCGGCGATATAACCCTGGAGTGGCTAGCTTCACTCTTCCAGCCTGAGAGTGGTGTTTTAAACGGCCTCAGAAGACAGCACCAGATAAAAGCCACTGCGAAGAGTCTGCTTGGCGACCGGATTTATGAAAAAATTTGGGCTCTTCTCAACCGGCAAGAGCCAGATACGAACGCGGAAGAAGCCGCTGCCCATGAAGATTCTGCACATCATCAGTAGCGGAGGGATGTACGGCGCAGAGGCCGTAATCCTGAACATGTCGCGCACCCTGAATGAAGGTTCGCACACAAGCATCCTCGGCGTTTTTTCTAACTCTGCGAATCCTAATCTTCAACTTCACGAAGTTGCTGCTCGCCAAGGCATCGAATCGCATCTCATCTCGTGCTCCGGGCAGATCGACCGCACCGTGCCTTCAAGTATTCGCGATCTTGTCGCCCGCACCAACGCTGATCTCGTGCACGCCCACGGCTATAAAGCGGACATCTACAGTTACTTTGCCTTACGCCGATCGAGAACTCCCCTGGTCTCCACCTGCCACACATGGTACGACAACAATCTCACAGTTTCACTCTATGGCGTGGCAGATCGCATGGTGCTGCGAAGTTACGCAGCAATCGTTGCGGTTTCAGAAGACGTAAAACAAAGACTGCTGAATGCCGGCGTTCGCAAGGATAAGATTCACATTGTTTGCAACGGCATCGATCTTCGACCTTTCGACAATGCATCTCCCGCGTTCCGCAAAATCTCCTCGCAAGCCGTCGTCGGTCTCGTTGGCAGGCTGGCCACCGAGAAGGGCATCGACATCTTTCTGCGAGCTGCGGTACGCGTCTTGAACGAGCTTCCATCTACAAAGTTTGTCGTGGTCGGCGACGGGCCAGATCGAAGCCAACTCGAGCTGCTCATCGACGAGCTGGGAATTCGAAACAACGTCACGATGCTGGGCCGTCGAGACGACATGCCCGCCGTCTACGCTTCACTCGATCTCTTGGTCTCGTCCTCTCGTCACGAGGGCCTGCCCATAGCCATACTTGAAGGCATGGCGAGCCGTCTTCCGATCATTGCAACCGCAGTAGGCGCCGTTCCCACAGTCGTTCTCGATGGCCATACCGGAGTGATCGTGCCACCGGAGAACGTTGACTCCCTCGCATCCAGAATCGTAGAGCTTCTGAACAATGCTCCTGAACGCAATCGTCTCGGGACCGCTGCAAGAAACCTCATTGAAGAAGAGTTCTCTGCTGAACGAATGACCGCGGACTATCTCCACGTCTACGAAAAAGCTATCGAAACCAAAAAGCAGCCCGCGCCAATCCACGCAAATTCTTCCGCAGTCCCGCAAGGAAAGACGAAGTGAGCGACAGTACTCGACGGCCAACTGTCTTCCTCATGGATCTGTGGGCCACGGTGCCCTATTACACAGCCTATCTGTCGAAGTCGCTCATGACGAAGCACGTCAAGCTGATGGTTGGCTCCATCTCCTACTACCTCGATCCCGGCTGCTTCTCGGATCGAGAGATCCAGCTTGATCCTGGGCTCTTGAACGTAGTCGGAAAATTTCGACTACCAAAACTGCCACGAAGAGTCCTGAAGCTCCTCGAATCACTGATCAATCTCGCCGTACTGTCACTGCGCTTCCTCATCTCTCCGCCCGACGTCGTGCATGTACAGTTTCTCCCCATGCTTACCTCGCGTCTGCCCGTTGATCTCTGGTTCGTTCAACTTTGTCGCCGACGCGGATCGAAGATAGTGCTGACAGTGCATGATCTGCTCCCCCACAACACGGGCGACAAGCACAAGCAGATCTTCTACGACCTTTATCAGATGGTCGATCGCATCATCTGCCACTCAGACAGCGTCCGCGACAGACTTTCGAAGGAGTTCTCCGTACCTGAAGAAAAAGTCTCAGTGATTCCTCACGGTCCATTTTTCTTCGATCTGGCCGCCACCGCGGAACAAACCCTGCAAAGCTTCGACCTTACGCCACATCATCTTGTCGTGTTATGGCAAGGAATTATCTCTCCCTATAAAGGAATCGATCTTCTCCTGGAGGCCTGGCGCCAGGTTGAAGCAGCAGTGGAAGACGTGCATCTGCTCATCGTAGGCACTGGACCGAGAGAGTTACTTGATCAGATCCACGAACAAATGAACCGTCTCAATCTGCAACGAGTTCAGTTACATCCACGTTTTATCTCAACAGAAGAGCTCGTTGCCCTCTATAGAACAGCGGACATTGTGGTTTATCCCTATCGTACGATCACGACAAGTGGAGCGCTCGCCACTGGGCTGTCACTAGGAAAAACGATTGTAGCCAGCGATCTCCCGGTCTTTCGTGAGTTACTCACCGACCATGAAAGTGCTTTGCTGATCGATCCGCAGAACACGGCAGCATTATCGACCGCGATCATCGAGCTCTCAAAGAATGCCCTTCTAAGAGAACAACTTGCGGAAAACGTGCGAAATATGAACTTTGGAGAGGAATCATGGTCTTCAATCGCGAATAAAACAATTGAGTGTTACAAATCCGTTCAACCTCGTCTGCTGTGATATAAAAAATGAGTACACCATTATTTGAAGCGTTCGTCGTTGTAAGTCGTCGCTCTTTCTATCTGCCGGTTCTGATGCGTTAGGAGATTCGCTCTCTTCAAGAGCAATCTTTCTCAGGCGGGCAAGACTAATTCGATATAGAGCGCATCAACTCACATCCTCACCGTTCCGAATCACCATGCATCGTGCTGGACTTGGTCCGCTGTCCCAAAGACACTCTGCGGACACTGTGACGTCTGCCTTGTCGAGCCTTAAATCGTGTGTACCACGAACGTGGGATAGTACGATCTCTCGGGTTAGCTTGTACTCAAATTATTAGTTACTTTAGTAATTAATTTCCGGTTTAATAAGCTCTGCCTTCTTGTTTCATTTGTGAACTCACTGCATGCAAACCTTGCTGGACATGCAGATGAGAGCTTCTGCGTCGCGAATAAACGAAGTGGGCCCCGGTTTCCGTTTGAGGGTAACTGTAGTAACCATTTCCAAACAAAATATCCATCCGGATGCTTGGGCCCCGATTTTCTTTCGGCTCAGGCGGCGTGATCTGACTAACCAATTTCCTCTTTGTACGGAGCATATTTTGCGAAAAGTATTCAGAACCCTCGTAACCATCACCCTCGCCCTCATCTTCTTCTGTCTAGATTCGACCTCCCCGTCACAGACAGCGAACGCAGCAACAACGCTTGCTATCACCACCACCTCGGTACCACAGGCGACCTACAAGAAGGCCTATACCACCACGCTCAAGGCAACCGGCGGCACACTGCCTTATGACTGGAAGGTAGTTTCCGGCACTCATCCCGCGGGCATCGCCCTCAACGCAGGAACCGGCGCTTTCTATGGAACGCCAACGAAGGGCGGCACATACCCGCTGACCTTCTCCGTTACAGACTCTTCAAAGCCTGCGCAGACAAAGACTGTCAAACTTACAGTCGTCGTCGCGACTCCCGCATTTTCCATCACTACCACTTCGCTGACTGCCGCCGTAAAGAGTTCAAAGTACGCGAGCACCTTGCAAGCAACAGGTGGCACACCAAATTACCTGTGGTCAGTCACCTCGGGCAAGTTCCCTTCAGGCGTCACTATGGCTGCGACCACCGGCGCGATCTCCGGAACACCCACGGTCACCGGAACCTTCCCGATCACCTTTGCAGTGAAGGACTCCTCGAGCCCGGCCCTATCCAAGTCAATCTCCCTTTCGCTTGTGGTTGCAGCAGCAGCCAGCGTCCAGCCACTGACGATCACCTCGTCAGCGTTGGCGGCCGGCACTGAAGGTTCAGCTTACTCATCGCAGTTGAAGGCGAGTGGTGGCACCCCTGCATACACCTGGTCGATTCCCTCTGGCAAACTCCCCGCAGGACTCACGCTTGCAGCGACCACCGGCATAATCTCCGGCACACCTTCGGCCACAGGCACCTCCAGCTTCACTGCGATGGTCACCGACAACAGCAACCCAGCGAACACCAAGTCTGCTGCAACGTCCATCGTTATTGGCGCCAAGACCGCACAACAGACGGGCCCTGGCACCACATGGTACATTCGCGCAGACGGTGGAACCAACACCCAGTGCACTGGCACGACCAACGCTGCTTATTCGGGCTCGGGCACCAATCAGGCTTGCGCCTTCAATCATCCCTACCAGATGCTGAACTACTCTGGTGGCTGGACCAGTTTCAAAGGCGGAGACACCATCCAGTTCGCCGATCCCTCCACTGCGAGCCATACCTATTACATGGGCGAGCAGAACAGTGGTGTGGGAACCGACTGGCACACGCAACTTGGTGGAATTTGCCCTGAGGCAAATGCAGGCGGCGGCGCTGGTTCCAGCTGCATCCTTCCTGCTCCTCCCTCTGGTACTGCGTCCGACCCCACCCGGATCCTCGGACAGAATGCCGGCGCCTGCCATGACTCCGGTCACACTCACCTGGTCAATCCCACCGTGCTCAGCGGCATCGATAACGCCTTCGCGGTTCTCGATACACGCGGGACAGACTACGTCGAGATCTCCTGCATCGAAATCACCCAGCCCGACACCTGCACCGATACCGTTGGCGCAGGGCAGTGCACCGACGCTAAGAACTACGTGCACTACGGCGGACTCATCCTCAACTACCTTACCGCTCAGGGTCCGTCGAACCTCACCCTCCAAGACGTTGCTGTTGTCGGTCTGGCAGGCAACGGCATCCTCGGAAGCCATCTCAACAAATCCAGCAGCGATGTCTTTAGCGCCACCGATGTCTACGTCATCGGCAACGGCGGAGCGGGCTGGAATGGCGACGGCGGCGGATGCGACACCTCCTGCGAGACCGTCGGAACCATGAACCTGTCTCACGTCATGGTCGACTGGAACGGTTGCGTTGCGGTTGAGCCCTACAACATGACCGTGCCCGATACGGAGAACGCCTTCAACTACTGCTACGGACAGAGCGATGGTGGTTACGGCGACGGCTTCGTCCAGATCGCCGCAGGCAACATGACCCTCAACGTTACCAATAGCCACTTCCGCTGGAACACGCAGGACGGCTTCGACTCACTCCATCTCAGTGATGACGTGACGACCTCGCCTGCGATCCATATCTCCGACTCCTGGTCCGAGGGCAACGCCGGCCAAACCTTCAAGCTCGGTGCCGGTGCCGCCTCAACCGCCATCAATAACGTCTCCATCAGCAACTGCCGCATCCTCACCACCGCATCGGCGTTCCCCAAGAATCCCTCCGGCTGGGCGCTGGACGGTGCAGATGCTTGCCGCGCTTCTGGCGATCACTGGGCCTTCCAGATGAACAACGGCACGACCATCACGCTCGAGAACAACACCTCGGTCGGATACGGCACAACCATGTACGACGTGGGCTGCGCTGCTCTGGCTCCCAACTGCATGACCAATGGCGCGAAGTTCATCTTCCGAAACAACATCAGCAAGGGCTATCCCGATCCAGGCAATGCGAACAGACTCGCCTCCGGCTTCTACTTCGGTAGCGGAAACGTATTCCTGAATACCGGTTCGGCGATAGACCACAACCTGTGGAACACGATGGGTACAGGATGCCCAGACTCCTCAGTTGGCATCGAGAAGATCTACACCTGCGCCGATCCTGACTTGGTGGGAGAGTCGAACATCAACGCCATCAACCCCAACATCCCCACCTCCAGCCCGGCGGTCGACTCTGGTATCGCGATCACCGGTATCACCACTGACTTCAACGGTGTCACCAGGCCAAACCCACCAGCCATCGGCGCCATGCAACCATAAACAAACCCATAACCCTGTAACCCAGCCGGCCGCATTCAACCATGTGGCCGGCTTTTTATGTCTCGGAATCCAACCCAACTCCCCAGAGTCATCACCCCAACCGTCTATACTGGCAAAACTCCCAGAGTCCCTCGGAGACTGGAGCCTATGAAACTTCGCATGTGTCTCAAGGCGCTTTGCGTACTGATTGTCGGATGTGCATCGCTGCCGTTGTATGGCACAACCTGGTATGTCAGGCCCGATGGAGGAACCAGACACTCCACCAATGTTCCCAGTGGTCAGTGTGACGGCAAAGCCGACGCGGCACCTTCAGGTGGAAAGGCCAATCAACACTGCGCCTTCAACGACGTTCGCATGCTTTGGGAAGATGGGACCTACACTACGGGCACTACATTTCCTAGCTGGGGATGGGTGATCGCCGGCGGAGACACTGTCATCATCCGTGGATCGATCGGAACAGGCGCCTCCTACAGAGTTGGTTGGAACAGCCCTTCAACGTACTGCGAAAAAACTGTTTGCTGGGGACTTACTGGCGATGCCTACTCGTCAGGAGCACCTCCACCTCCATCAGGCACAGCAGCGCAGCACACGCGTATCCTCGGCGAGAACTACGCTTCGTGTCGTAGCGCCTCAGCTAAAACACAGATCCATGGCGGCTGGGCGGTGACGAATGTGCTGAGCCTCTCGGGCACCTCGTATGTCGATGTCGCCTGTCTGGACATCACAGACTTCTCAGCTTGCGGAAGGGCCTCCCAGACTGTCGGGTGCAATGGGACGCAGGACTTCGCACAGGTCGGAATTCGGCTGAATAACAAAACAACCAACCTTACGCTCACCGATCTTCACATCCACGGTCTTGCAGGCTCAGGAATCGCCGGCCCAACCGGTGACGGCGTCGTCATGGACTATGTCGACATCTTAGGAAACGCATCCTCGGGCTGGGATGCCGACCCCGGCGATGGAACCACAGGCAAGGGTAGCCTGCTGGTCCAGCACTACAACATCAGCTGGAACGGTTGCGCCGAAGAGTATCCCATCGTGCATTCACTTCCCTACGGAGACTGCACCGATCAAGACCACGGTGGATATGGAGATGGCTTCGGCACAACCACCAAAGACAGTGATCCTCCCGGCTGGCAAGTGCACTTCGATCACGGCACAGTCAGCTACAACACCCAGGACGGATTAGATGCGTTACATATTGGCGGCGTAGGCTCCAGCATGACCGTTACCAACAGCCTCGCCTTCGGCAATATGGGCCAGCAGATCAAGGTTGGCGGTGCCGCGGCGACGATGATTGGAAATCTTATCGTGGGCAATTGCAGAGCAATGTCAAACGATATCCCCGGCACGCCCAAGGGATACAACGCTCACTTAGATCTATTCTGTCGCGCCGGTGATACTGCAGTTCTGATTATGGTCCCCGAGAATCGGCCTGCGATCTTCCAGAAAAATATCATCTATTCCAACAACCATGTTGCCTTGGAAGTCGAGTACCCAAACGATCATTCCTCTTCTGCGTCCTCGATTAAATACGACGACAACATCTTTATCGGCTTCCCCAACTCGGAAGGGCAAAACTCGACGCCGATCTACAGCAACACAGACCTCAAGATGTTTACCAACCCAGGTGCCAGCTTCAGCAGAAACGTTACCTATCACCCAAAGAGCAACTGGAAGTGTCCAGCCACCTCACTGCATGAAACCGAAGGCAGCTGCAGCGATCCGCATCTGAAAGATGAAAGCTGGCATCCCTACGGCTATGGCGATGCTTCGCCTCTCAAAGCAACCGACAAGAGCTCATCGAACACCGACCCCAGCCGCTCAAACGGGCTCTCCTATACTTCGGTAGTCATCGGGTCGGTCGGTGCAGCCATTCTAGCCACGGGTACTTGGCAAGGACTAAGGTATCTACGCAATCGTACGGAAGGGCCCAATTGAGGCCACAGATCAAAGCACCGTATCTGCTCGACTCCCACCACTGCTCTTCAAACCACGCGCTCTTTTCAACATGCTCAACCCGTTTCGAGCTGTGTTCGATACCCAGGACCTAGTGTCTGCCCGCATCTTCTGCAGATACCACGTTCGACGATACACTCTCTCCAAAATGACCCTTCGCTGTCGAATCTCAGACAACTGATCGATCATCCTTTCGAAGACTACTTCCGGTGCGAAGAACTCTTCCCACGCTTCCCTCGCCCTTTGGCCCCTAACTTCGCTTTCACCCACATGCCGCTCTAACAACTCCGGCAATCGCGCATAATCCCGCTCTGGAACCGTCAACAGAAAGCTCTCCCAATTAGGCCCCGGAGGAAGCGCGTACTTATCAGCCAGCAACACCGGGGCAATCCCCATCTCCATCACTTCAAAAAGACGAATGCTCCCGAAACCCATGCCTCGAGGACAGAGGGCGAAATGCGATCGAGCCAGCGTATCGGCATACTCTTTCTGAGCCTCTCTTCTGCCCACCATACCTTCTTGCCAGTGCATGAAATCCGTCGTCGCCAAAACCTCTACATCTGGCCTGTTATAGGGGTAGTCCAGAATATTCGCTCGCACCCTGCAATCTCGTCTGCCGCGAAAGCAGAACAAAAGCTCCTTCGGCTCGGCAGGCCGATGCCGCACCTCCGAATTCATGGAGCTTCCGTACCGCGAAAAATAGATGTTGCTCTGCGTCCTCCACAACTTTGGCTCGCCTTCCTTGGCGGCGCTTCCATAAACTCCTGGCACGTAGGGGATCAGCGCATCGATCTCCGAATACGCCATCGTCTTCTCTGGATACTGTCGAATGAGCTTATTTGCCTTCGCCTCTGCAAGGGACTCCAGGTCACCCGCGAGCACGATGATCTCTGCTTCTTCCGGATCGTCAGTCAGAAGATGTTGCTGAGTGCGGGAACGAGCATGCATCGCAAGAATTTCCGTGCGTCGCAAGGCGCTCTTTGGGGTGCCGCTCGCGGCAGCTATGTGAACCCGCATCCGCCAATATTAGCATCCAGCTTCGAGCATCCAATGAACCAGTTGCTCGCAACCCCAGAATAGGGCTCGCCTGATTGTGTGAGCGACAAAGGACTTATCTGGTGTTATGCCGATAGCTTACTTAAGAGAGGGACGTCCCAGTTACCTCGGCCTAAAGGAAGTCCTATTTCCTAAATGTCGGCAGCTCGACTAGCGTCGCCGCCGTCCATTCCAATTTAAAATGATCGATCCCGCGGTCTTCACATTCTCAAGATCAAGCGGATAGATCGCCGTGGCTCGCAGCGAACTCATGAGCGCAGCCCAAGGTTGATTGTTCTTTTT
>Ga0302182_10000706_pt1 | contig 19878 bp, 13 predicted proteins | sample I_Palsa_N3_1_FD_198781 | JGI IMG/M metagenome (GOLD analysis project Ga0302182, IMG submission 198781) | Peat permafrost microbial communities from Stordalen Mire near Abisko, Sweden - I_Palsa_N3_1 | ecosystem: Environmental > Terrestrial > Soil > Palsa > Peat permafrost | place: Sweden...
GGCAAACTAGTCAATCTTGACGTTCCCGTGGGAACTCGCATCATCGCCAACAGTGCTACGCCTAACCACGCAGTAGGGTCGCTCATCGAAGAGGTGATCAAAGATCATAGTGGTGCCACCATTGCAATCCGCTGATGCCTGCGGCATCGAAGATATAAGCGCACTACGTCCGAAGGCCGACCGCCATTGTTCGACTCGGTCGGCCGGCGGTCTTTTACCTCTCTTCTGCATTTAGTTGATTTGAGGGACGGGATGTCGGCGATGTGCTTGATATTCTCGTCAGTATGATCCAAAATGTCGCAGTCTTTTGTGCCTCCTCAAACGGTGTTCACTCTGCTTACCGAACGGCGGCCGAACATCTCGGCCGCGTTCTGGCTTCCCACAATATCGGTGTAATTTACGGCGGCGCCAACGTAGGTCTAATGCAGGCAATTGCTGAGGCGGCTCTATCCGCTGATGGTACTGTCGTCGGTGTCATTCCAGAGGTACTCGTGGATCTTGAAGTGGCATATCATGGCATCACCGAACTTCATATCACCAGCTCTATGCATACGCGCAAGGCTCTCATCGGAGAAAAAGCTGACGCGTTCATAGCGCTACCAGGAGGTTTCGGTACCCTCGAAGAACTTTTCGAGGTGCTCGCTTGGCGAACTCTCGGAATTCATACCAAACCTATAGTGCTCCTCAACACAAATGGTTTCTACGACAAACTTCTTGTCTTCCTCGATCACTGCGTAGCTGAGGGGATGCTTAAGATGAAAAACCGTCAACTTCTTCTCGTTGCAAAAACTGTGGAGGATGCACTTGAGATATTGGAGGTAGGCGGCCAAAGATCTGTCAATGGGTGAGTTCAACGAATCTAGCTACGGTAATGCCTGCATCATTCGCTTTTCTTTCAAGATACGCTCAATCCCATCCCAGAGGACGAGCCTCGCTTGCAGCGCGATCTCCGCTGCTTCGCTTGCTTCATCCCACTTTACGGCATCATCTCCGCAGAGTTCGGAAACCATTTGCAGCGCCATGGGCCCATGCTCTTCTCCATCCACTTCAATATGACGTTCCATATACCAGCGCATAAGTTCAAGTTTTCCATATAGACGTTCATTTTGATCTCGAATGAAGCCGCGGAACATATCCGGAATCAAGTCTTCGCGTCCGAAAGTAAATGCTGCCGCGGTGGCATGGAGACGGTTCCCTTCAACGATCGCGAATGTATTACGCACAAAACTTTGCGCTGCATCGGGAGCCCCACTTTTTATAAGTGCCTCTTCCCAGGATGACCCGTTGCCCAAGCCTTCTATCAGAGTCTCAATTGCTATTGTGGATGCGCCACACTTACGCATTGCCCGCAAGTAAAGTTCAAAGTGACTCAATGTTTCCGCCTGATAGATGTCACTTGCTTCGCCTAGTACAATCTCGTTAATCAATCGGCGACTTGCGGCAAATTTGCTCGGAACCCAGGGTATCTCCATGCAGGTTAGTCCGCGCTGTAGAGTTTTTAGTAGCGACATAAAATCCCAGACGGCAAATACGTGCACTTCCATAAAGACATGCAGGTCTTCTACGGTTTTGAATGATCTATACAAAGAGTGGCTTGCCAAGCGTTCGCACAAGGGGCGTAGCCGCTCCGCTAAGATCTGCAACCGCCCTGTCTGTACCAAAAGATTCATCGAACTCTCCTATAGCCCTTTGGGCACGCAGGCGTGACAACGGCACACGCGTCGGAGGTACTCCCAGGAGTAAATTCCACTTTCGTGCCCGTCGCTCCATTTGAATTTTAATGCGTATTTGCCTATTGGTGTAACATCCAGCGGAGTTACTGGAGCTTTGTACATCTTCAGCAATGTCGGCTCGCTAGCTTTTTCTTCTCCTGGGTGTCTGCCTGTTTTCTCCCTGTCCTCGTGGCACGTGGCGCACGGACATGCATTCCGCAGCCATATGAAACTCCATGCGCTTTCGTGTCCGTCCTTCCAATCGATCTCCACTCCTGTGCCCTCGGTTTTTTTCACCCTTACCTTTTGGGGAGTTACCGACTCCTCTGACATCTGCGCATGCTCGAGGTCTTCCCGCTGCGCCTGTTCTGCGCTGACAATACGTATACCTTCATGACTCATATCGTGCTCTCCTAATGCTCGCTTCGTCGCCAAGCCACGACTCGGTTTTCTTTGCGTTCGTGCTCCTACGAACCGCTCTTCCAGAAAAAATAAGCAGCCATAACGCATCCCGTAATTACAACAATAGTCCGTAGAGCATTCGCATTCATTCGCCGGGCGTACCTGGCTCCAACGTAACCACCTGCAGCTGCAAATACCATTGAGATAAGGCAGTAACGCCAGATTATGGCGCCGTTGAATATAAACGTAATCACGGCGCATAAGTTTGACAAACAAGCGGCGAGTACTTTCAGTGAATTAAGAGCGTTCATCTCCTCCACTCCGAATAACGCTAGAGCGCTCATGATCAAAAAGCCCGCGCCGGCCCCAAAGTAGCCGATGTAAAAACATACTGGCAACAGTACGAAAAATAGCGGGATCAGTGCGGGAGTTTTCTTTATATGAGGTTCAGTTGATCGCTTTCTTAACCATCGCGAAATCGGACCACTAATTCCAAATAAGAGAGAGGCGATTAATAATAGCCAAGGCACCAAATGCAGGAACGTGATCTGCCGAGTATTTAGCAATACAACAGCCCCGCTGACTCCGCCCAAAATTGAAGCTGCACAAACAACTGGCAAAAAATCTCGGGTTAGGTCTCCACGCAAAGCAGCAACCGACGTCAGTTGCCCAGGCCAAAGAGCAACCGTATTGGTGGCATTTGCCTGAATGGGAGCCACCCCAATTGATAGCATGGCCGGAAAGGATATGAACGACCCACCACCTGCCATCGCATTCATTACTCCTGCGATGGAAGACGCCACAACCAGCCAAATGTAATGCCAATGCGAACTAGGGCTTGGAATCATCCATCTTCCATTGTATCGAGTCCTCGCAGACAACGCTTAGCTCTAGGTCATAACTGGATCTGCGGAGTTGCCGCAATCAACCGGCGGGTGTATTCGTTTAGAGGCGCATCACAAACCTGGCTGCAAGCTCCCGACTCCACTAGTTGACCGTGCTGCAACACTGCAACCCTATCGCACAGATAACGCACTAATGGCATTGAATGAGAAATAAACAGATATGTCAGCCCATGTTCCCGTTGCAAGTTCTGCAACAAATTTAGGATTTGTGCAGCCACGCTTACGTCTAAGGCACTGACAGGCTCATCCAACACTACAAACTCGGGTTTTAGAGCCAGCGCACGTGCAATGTTGATTCTTTGACGCTGGCCACCGCTGAACTCATGAGGAAACCGTTCTAACACTGATTCATCCAATCCAACGGACCGCAACATCTCCTTCAGTCGCGAGGACAGATCTTCCGACAGGCTTTCCCTATGAATCTCAAATGGCTCGGTCAGTATTTGCCGAATCCGCATCCGTGGATTCAAAGCAGCATAAGGATCCTGAAACACGATCTGCATGTTTCGTCGCATTTCACGGCTCTGATGTGATTGCATAGATTGCAGGTCCAATCCTTTGTACTTCACGACACCTGCAGTTGCTTTCTCTAATCTCAACAAGAGGCGCGCAACGGTACTTTTGCCAGATCCCGATTCGCCAACCAATCCTAATGTCTCCCCTCGTCGGATAAAAAGCGAGACGTTATCTACTACGCGTGCTTTTCTATACTCCTTCACTAAGCCCCGGGCTTCTATCAACGCGGTCGCATCCATAGGTATAGCCAGATATTAACATCCGCCGCCGCCCAGTCATAGATGGCTGGCGTGTCGGGGAGGTGCTAGTTTTCGTCAAGCTGTTTCGATCTCGGACGCTCTCGCCACCAGACGAGCGGAATCGTACGATCGCTAATATGTCGTCGCGGAAGGCTCTATAGGTATACTTCTTCGGGGAGATAGATCAACCTCTCAATTCCGCTGGAATACGAATGTTCCACAGGAACCAATTTGGGCTCGGAGCTCTAGAAATGTTCATGCGTAACCGTTCTGCTTTTATGTATCGCGCCATCGCAGTTGGTGCCGTTCTTCTCGCGAGTCTCTCTAGTTCTGCACAATTTATTGGCAACAACACGCAAGATGTCGACAAGCGGTTGGACGATCTCCTCGCCAAGATGACGCCCGATGAAAAAATAGACCTCATTGGTGGCGATACGCCATTCCGCACCCATCCTATCCCCCGCTTGGGTATTCCTTACTTCCAGATGGCAGATGGACCTGTCGGTGCACACATTCCCGCACCAACAATCGCTTACGCCGCTGGCATAGGTTTAGCGGCTTCTTGGGATAGGTCACTCGCTCTGCACATTGGTCAGCAGTTGGGACGCGACTCGCGCTCTCGTGGTGCGTCCTTTCTCCTCGGTCCAGGAGTAAATATCTATAGAGCTCCTATGAACGGCCGTAACTTTGAGTATTTTGGGGAGGATCCTTTTTTGGCAAGTGCAGTCGCCGTAGGGTATATCGAAGGCGTACAGCAGGAAGGGGTTTCGGCGACTGTTAAGCATTATCTCGGGAACAATTCGGAGTATTTACGTCACGATTCTGACTCAGTCATCGACGAACGAGCTTTACGTGAAATCTATATGCCAGCTTTCGAAGCTGCCGTTAAGACCGCCAAGGTCGGCGCGATAATGGATTCCTACAACCTTACCAACGGCGAGCACATGACGCAGAACCACCGGCTCAACGTCACCGTTGCAAAGGAAGAATGGCACTTCCCTGGCATCATTATGTCGGACTGGGTCGCGACCTATGATAGTGCTGCAGCAGTCAAAGGTGGACTCGATCTTGAGATGCCCTTCGGCGTGTACTACTCCAGAGAAAAGTTACTTCCCTTGCTAAAGGAAGGCGCTATTACTCAGGCTGAAATCGATGACAAGGTGCGTCGAATACTGCGCGTGGCAGTTGACTTCGGTTGGCTCGACCGGCCACAAATGGACATATCCATTCCGCGATACAATCTCGACGGGCGAGCGGCCTCGTTACAGGGTGCCCTTGAAGGTGCTGTTCTGCTCAAGAACGATAGGAGCGCCCTTCCTCTCGATAAAAATGCCCTGAAAACGATCGCAGTTATAGGACCGACGGCAATTCAGACGATTACAACCGGCGGCGGTAGTGGAGAAGTAGTTAGCTTTGCCAATACGAATCTCCTAGTTGGCATTAGCAACGACGTTGGACCACAAACGAAGGTCCTTTACTCGCGTGGTTTGTACAGCATTAACCAGATGTCTCGATTAACGCGGTTCACCACTGATTCTCAAGGCACAATGCCAGGTGTTACGCACACCACCTTTGCAAAAGCGAACCTCGAGGGAGATGTGACTGGCACTGTCACAGAGACAGCTATGATAGCCGCTGGTTCGACCCGTCGCGAGCCCGAGGAGCAGGAACTTAATGCGCTTACTTCGCACAGAAGTGCATCTCCTTATGTGCGTACCACTACCAGTAGTCGTTGGACTGGTTATTACACCCCGATTGAAGCTGGCAAGTTCGCGATCTTCATCCAAACGGATGGAAAATATAGGCTCTCAGTCGACGATGCTATTGTCTTCGATAGCTCGGTAGTTTCTAAATACATACTCAATCAGACGAATCTAGAACTTACCCAAGCCCCACATAAAGTCGTTCTGGAACAGCTTTCTCAGCAGCTAGGGTCGGTTTCCGGCATGCGTGTCGGGATTGCTCCTCTCAACACAATCGTGGACAAAGATGCTCTTGAGATGGCTTCGCGCTCAGACGCGGTGATCCTTGCAGTGGGCTTCAATGCATCTTCAGAGTCCGAAGGCGGAGACCGTACTTTCGAACTCCCCGTTGGTCAAGAGCAACTCATCCAGCAGATTGCTGCCCTCGGTAAGAAGACGATCGTTTTCATCACTTCAGGTGGCAGTGTCGATGTTTCGAATTGGAAAGATAGGGTGCAGGGAATTTTTGAGACCTGGTACGCAGGAGAGGAGGGTGGTGTGGCAGCGGCTCGACTCCTTTTCGGCGAAGACAACCCGTCGGGCCACCTGCCTATTAGCTGGGAAAAGACGATAACCGATAATCCGAGCTATCGAAACTATTATCCAGATTCCGGCACTAACAAGGTCGTTTATCGAGAAGGCATTTTCGTGGGCTATCGTGGTTACGAACACAATCACGTGGAGCCGCAATATCCATTCGGATTCGGGCTCTCCTATACGACCTTTTCTTTCAGTAAGCTAAAGAGCTCTCCTTCAGGCGATGGTCACTTTACGGTGACGTGCGATGTTACAAACACGGGAAGCCGTTCAGGTGCAACCGTGGCGCAGCTCTACGTGCGTCAGGTGTCCCCTACGGTGGAGCGTCCCGTGAAAGAACTAAAAGGATTTGAACGAGTTGCTCTGCAACCTGGCGAGACAACGCACATCTCGTTTAGTCTCGATCCTCGCAGCTTTAGCTATTTCGACGTAACCTCTGCAACCTGGCGAGCGGAAGCTGGAACATACGATTTAACGTTGGGCGATTCGTCGCAAGACATTCGGCAAAAGATCACGATTCAACTTGCAAAGACTCTGACAACTTCTGTAAGTGAGTAGTCAACCCATTACGTGGGATTGCAAAAAATATTATCTAGAACTCTTCGTCGCGCTGATGGAAGTGGAAGCGGACATAATGAAAAAGGATGTCAGATAGGATCTGACGCAAAGCGTTCGTTGCTTGACCATTCTGGAAACGAGCGTCGTGAGGTCTTAGGTATTTGACACAAAATAAAAGACTTACTTCGTCGAGGGTATAAATAACGCGACCCTAGGCGTAGATTTCTGCTGTTCATTGTCCGAGCCGCGAAAAGGGCAGTCCTGGCGAAGCGAGCGATAGCTCAGTGCCAGAAATTCTTTATTTTTCAATTTAATGTGTTCTGTTCTAGCAAATTGCGACAGAGCGGTAGTACATTACCCTCCAAACACGCCGTGTCGCACACCTTGTGACCAAACCTATCGAGGCATAACCCGATAGGAGACGTCCATTTCGGAGAACGAAAGAAGCGACAGAGATCGTGTCCTTGAGAATCAACGAGATCTCCTGGGAAGTTGCCATTTCTAAGGTTTTCAACCATGTCAATTCCGTAGCTCAATTATGCTTTTGCATCTATAGTCATCGGCGCCATCAGTCTCTTCGGGTCATTGGAAGGTGTCCAGCAATGAAGTTCCCTTTCCGTCTATCGACTGCTCCTATATCAATCTGGCTATGTCTTATTGTTTTTTGGCTGATCTGCCCTGGCAATCCGCTCCAAGCGGCTTTCTTGGCTACTTCTACGGACATCCATCCACTTGAGGCCAAAGACTCCGCTTCTCAAAAGGGCACCGTTATCATCCCTGGCCCCCTTCGATCTTTTCTGCGAATGGCAGGAATTAGTCAAAAAGCCTCTAAAGATGATGTGTTGGCCTTGCTCGCCCGAAACGTTTACCTTCGTGGTTATCAGCAGAACAGCCCTACTGAATTCCTATTATTGATAGATCGCTACCTGAACCAAGCGAGAGAGCTTCAAGTTTTGGCGGGTAGTAACAGCATTATTAGGGTTGCCGGTTGCGACGACGCTGGAACCCTCGTTCAAATTCTAGGTTACCGGCTACGAGAAGGATGTGGACAAAAAGACTCTACTTTAGAGACCGCAAATCCGGAAAGAGCTTTTCTTACAATCGATTCAGGTTTTCCTCTAGTTGAACTCGAAGAAGCTCTCCAGAAAGGAATTCCTTTCTCATACCAGTACCAAGCTTCTCAAGTTCCAGCACTATTCCGTGAGGGCGACTGGGCTGGGCTAAGCCAAAATTTGAGGAGAAGCTCCGGTAGTTTGATAGACGTGTTGCTGGGAGACCCTTCAGTTGCTCGCCTTTATTGGGCGTTATCTAAAACCGACGACGAAACGAGCATTGCGTTGCGGAACTTTCCAGGCCTCAAGAAACTGCTTCCATTTGGCAGCATCTTGGATTTCTATGGGAGCCAGATCTGTATTCGCTCAGGACACGTTATCGTACCTGGGGGAGAAGGCGCATCTGCTGATTGGAAAGAGCTTGTCGGTGCTAGCCCCGATTCTCCGGGAGATTTCGTCGCAAAGCTACTGGCAAAGGATAGCGGCTGGTTGGCTGCCTACTTCGATGCTTTATCACGCGTCAGTCGGTCGCAGCAAGTGCACCTTACAGAATCGCTGCGACTGAAGCAGCTATACGACGTCTTTCAGAAAGGCGCTGCTGGCACGAACGCAGTGAGAGGAGTGTTCCCAAGAGCTCCGGATCTTTTGGTGCTATTTAGCAGAGTTCAATGGGAGTCTAATGGAGAGCCTCACGTACCAGGGAATCTCGAGGTTTGGAGGGAAATCGTCCTCCAGAAGTGCGACTCAAAGACTGTTCGAGGATGGGTAAAGCGTGCCAAAAGCTGGGATCGGCCAGAACAATTGCTCCAAACGATGACCGCATTGTCCTCAATTGACAGTGATATTGGACCGCTTCAGATTTACCTAACCTTGAGTGAAATAGATCGCGGACGCCCGTCTGGGAGTCGTCTATCGGTCGAAACGGTACGCCAGCTAGCTGATCGGTTTTCGAAGCTGAATAGTTGGTATCTAGTGTTCGCTGAGTTTCCGGCCTTGAATGATGTCGGAATCGACCGTTTCGTGAACGCTACCGACGTAATTGAAAAAATCCCTAACCAGACCCTTCGTGGAAACGCTCTGGGATCTTTTCAGGCGATCGTAGGACTCTGGCAGGTCCTCGCCCGACAAGGGCAAATTCCAGCTAGTGAAGTGAATATTTCTTGGCAAAAGGTAATTGAACCTTTCACCATAATTCCTTCTTCTACTCAGCTCTTCGATAGCACCCACAAATCCCTCCAGGAACTTCTACTCGCGGTTGATCTTAAGTCTGACTCATCTCAACAAGAGCTAGTTTCGATGATCGCTGGCCCGCACCAAGCGGCTCTGGACGGTCAACGCGAGCACACAGCGTTAGTCGGGAGAATCAATTCAGTGTTGGACGACCAGCGTCTAGTCTCTCTCGATACATTGTTCGCTCTTAATGATGGCCTCAAGGAGATGGCTCAAGGGAGAGGGCACCCCGACCTCCTGCTTCCACTTGCGGCAGAACTCCACGAGTTTGACTTGCCACGTCCGATCTTCACCAATAGCGAGAAGATCAGTTGGGCGCCTCCGAACTATACCGCCCATCACGCGGAACTCCAGGTGCGGACGGATCTGACAAAGGTCATCACTGGCCAGAGTTCACACGCGCAAATTGAAGCAGCTCGGGGTCAGCTTGCGCCTTTTCTGAGAGATACACTCGTCGGTTTGAACTATGCCTACTATGAACCGCCCGGCGCTCAAATGCTTCACCATAATCCACTCTTCGTTCGCTCTCACGATTTTCTTGGAATTTCAATACAAAGCCCGGATCGACTCTGGAGTGCTCCCATTTTGTTGGGCGCAGGATCGCCGGCGGGTGGCGGGGCATATCTGGTGGGATCTTTAGTTGATTTGTCTTTCGCGTTAGCAGCAACTGAACAGGATTTTATCTCTCCAGAGAACGTGCAAGCGCTGATCTGGAAAGACCTAGTGCCGGAACTTCTGGTTGGCGCTACGCTACCGCGATGGTGGAGCGTAACCCAGGTTGAACTTCACGCAGTTACCCTTTATCAGAAGTCTGGAGAAGAACTGTTGACTGCGTCCGCATCAAACCCCCTTCTTCGAGAAAGAGCTATCTCGATCCTTTCTGATCGTCTAACCTCTCAACGATTGGAACGAGTTCAACAATCGTTGCTTCGTTCGGAAGACGTGGCTGCGATACTCCCTCGAATGACCCCAGCCGAAACCTCGTACCTAACAGCTGAGTATGAAAGTAGATTTCCCGAAGACAGCGCATCGTGGGGAGCATCAGGTAAACAGCTTCAGGAATTTCGGCGACTCTACCCATCTGAAGTAAGCTGGGACCGAATATCGAGAGACTTTGGTGTGCCACACCCAACGCTAGCCAGAACGAATGGTTGTCAGTTGTTGAATGTAAAACCGTTCCCCTTCTTTGGCTCTTACTCCAGTCGCCTTTTCGGAGAGTCGTGGGAGTCCAGCAACTTGTATTGGGCTCGACTTGCTGATGAGACTGGTTATTCACCAGTCGCGCTAAATAGTCTAATTCCCGAGTTGAGTCGCCGTGCAGTCGCAAAGATTTTTGCGACGGAGCCTGACGACTGGCCAGCAATTCTTCGTGCCATCCAGGAAACCGGATATGAGTTTCTGCACAGCAACACTGCCACGCTCCCGAAGGGAGAAGACATCACTTCTACTATGTCAGAGCGGATGGGAAACAATGCGAATACACCTTAAGAAGACTATGGCGAAGCGACATCTTCTATTTCTTTGGCTACTGTCGTTTCCAATTTATGGCGGTGGCTATAGTGCAGCCCAGAATGACTCCTCACGCATTCGAGTAAGCGTCGTCCTTGTACAGTTGAATGTCGCAGTAACTGATGGAAAAGGGAACTATGTTAGCGGGCTCAACCCAGAAGATTTTTCTATCACTGAAGATAAAATTCCTCAAAAGACTGCCACCTTCGAAGAAGGAAACGAGCCTCTCCGGCGATTGATTGACGTTTCTCCATCCATCGGTCACTCTTTGCAGGACGTAGGCAAAGATTCGGTGACTTCTGTGCAGAAGGCTGCCGCAGAGGAATCGGTTAAGACCCCAGAATTGTGGGCTGGCGGTGCAAACGTTTTTATTCTTTTCGACACCAGCAACTACATGTACCGCGGCTTTGTATTCGCACAGGACTCTATTGCCGACTTCATCCGATCCCTTGAAGGTGTCAGCAAAGTGGCACTCTATTCTTACAGCAGGGATCTTTCTCGAGTGTCTGCGCTTACATCTGATCGATCGCAAACCCTACGTGGTGTGCGCAACACAGTTGCTGGAGATGATGCCGCACTCTATAACTCCCTCCTATTGACGGTCAAGGATGCCGCTCGGCTAACAGGGAAGAAAGCTATCGTTGTTTTTTCTAATGGACCAGACAATGCAAGTTTGGTTCCCCCCGAGGATGTCGCGGAACTAGCCCAATCCACTGGCACAATCATTTATATGATTAGCACGCAGCAAGCTGAAGATGAGCCGGTTTCTACAGCTGTCTTCGAGAGAATGAGCAAGGCTACCGGTGGCAAAGCCTACTTCTCGAAGAGTTGGAGAGATGAGAAACAGGCGTTTGCTTCTATACGAGATGATCTCGCTCATCTCTATACTCTCAGCTACTACCCACAGCCCAATCCAAATCGTGGGTGGCGCACGATAACAGTAAAGCTCAATGGCAAAAACATGCAGAAATATCATCTCCGAACTCGAGACGGATACCGCCTTCTCCAACAGACGCAGTCTGTAACCGATCTGCCATTGCCCAATTCAGATCCTATTTCGCAGTAATAGGACGTCGCGGACCCTGACGTGAGCACATCTTTTGCAGTCTTCTAGACTGCGATGCCTATGGTTGCCATGGTGCTTGCTACGTCGCGTAATACGTAATCTTTCGTAAGGTAGTCTGGTGAGAGCCTGAGCCGATTACCCCGCGCATCTGTTGTGATGCCACTACTTTCGAGTGCCCTTGCAAGAGATACCGCCGAAGAGCTCTCTATGGTCAGGAATCCGCCGTGTCTGTCGTCTGCTCCCTCTGATCCGATCCCAGCTTCAGCAAGATATTTTTTTAGGCGACTGAGACGGTCAGTGCAATACGTTCGGATTCGGGCAACCCCCAATTGGAGAGCGAGCTGCTGTCCTGCGCGAGCCTGATAGTAGGTCAGGATCGGAGGGGTGGATTCGAGGAACGCGTCTCCACCCTTTGCGAATCGTGGGGGATCAGGGCGGTCGTAAAGAAAAGGTTGATCTTTGGCGAACCAGCCGATGTCGATTGGCTTCAAATCACTTACGAGAGCGTCTGGGGAGACATAGAGGAAGGCTGCCCCGGGGCCGCCCCGGAGGTATTTGTAACTTCCTCCGATCATAAAGTCGGCCTTCATCTTGACGACGTCGACCGGGAAGACTCCGATAGCGTGGTAAGCGTCGACGAGGAGACGTGCGCCTTTCCTATGGCATTCCTCAGCCAGGAGATCGAGGTTGGTTACTATCTGGCTAGTCATAAACAGCACTTGTGAGACGACTACGAGATCCGCGCCGTCGTGGACTTTCTGCATCAACGGAGAGAGATCGATACTTCTATCCATGGCTGTGCACGAGACCAGTTGAAGGCTGATCTTTCCCATTGCTGCATACTGCTTCAGAATTACGTCGATTGAGTCGAACTCTTCTATGGTGGAGACGACCCGAGACATTGAGGGAAGTGCATTGAGTACTGTGCGCAATCCCTGTCCCGCAGAGGTTTTTGGCACTATGCAGTCGTACCTGGGAGCGCAGATGATCTGCGCGATCCGTGACCGGTGCGCTTGTTCCTCTTCAAGCCAGGAGTCCCAGGCATCTCCGAGCTTTGTCTGCCAGAGACTAAGTCCTTCGCGCAGGTCCTCTTCTGTTTGATCGAGTGGGCGGCCCAGGGAGTGGTTCGCGAGATAGATGCCCGGTGCCGACAGTGTTTTGGAGAAGAGCGGAAAGACGTGGAGGCGTAGGGCCTCCTCGGTTAGCGGTCCGGTGCCCATCGCTGCTATCGCATGCTCCAGACTCATTCCTTTGGCGCCTCCGTTCGGGAAGCCAGAAGTTCCGGAAAGAAGGTGAGCTCGAGTGCCTGTCGTAGAAAGCCCACTCCTGAGGATCCGCCGGTGCCGCGGCGAAAGCCGATGATGCGTTCGACTGTTTTGAGATGGCGAAAGCGCCAGAGTTGAAAGTACTCTTCAACGTCTACCAGCTTCTCGCACATCTCGTACGCCTCCCAGTGTTGCTTCGGGTTGCGATAGATCTCTCGGAAGACTTCCACGATGGCTTCGTTCCTGAGGTACGGCTTAGACCAATCCCGTTCGCGGATTTCGTCGGGAATGTTGTAGCCGTGCCGGGCGAGGTGTCGCAGGAACTCGTCGTAGAGGCTGGGAGCTTGGAGGGTGCGGGTGAGGTCGTCGTGGATCGCGGTGTCGTGTGCGAAGACTTTGATGTTGTCGGCGTTCTTGTTGCCGAGGAGGAATTCGAGCTTGCGGTACTGGAATGACTGGAACCCGGAGGCATTTCCGAGGACGGATCGGAACTCCATGTACTCGGAGGGGGTGAGCGTCTCGAGTACAGACCATTGTTCGAAGAGCTGCATTTGGATGAGTTTTACGCGGGACAAAATTTTTAGGGTGGGGGGAAGTCTGTCGTGGCGTATGTGGTCGATGGCGGCCGTTAGCTCGTGGATGACCTGCTTGATCCAGAGTTCGGAGACCTGGTGCTGGATGATGAAGAGCATTTCATCGTGGTGCTGGGGTTGGGATAGCGGCCGCTGCTGTGCGAGCAGGCCTTCGAGAGACAGATAGCCTGAGTAACTTAGTCTGTCGGAGAAGTCGCTTACGATATTTGGTTCGACTGGACGCTGATTTGTGTTTGTCATCTTCGCCTACCTACGAATAGTAATTTCTTTGCGGCGAGTGGGTGGGTCCCCCCTCCCCCCGGGGGGGGTATTTTGCAGGGAAGTTGTTTGGATACAAGTGGTTAGCGATAGGGTGTGTCTCTAAAGTATTGAATCTATGAGGTTTACGCCTAAAATACTTGTTTTGAGGGAGTTGGGTGGCTGTTCTGTTATGAGCTGTCGATTTGTGTGTGCATCAGAGTGGTGGTTTGTGGTCCTTCGTGGTGGGTTGGTGGTGCGTTGTGGACAAGTTAAATGCGAAGGGCTGCCGCAGCTTTCGCCGGTGGCAGCCCTTTGTTTCGATCTCTTCTTTAATTGTAGCGAATTGGGTGTAACTCATACGCCAAGTTTGGAGGAGATTTTTTAGATTATTTTTCTCAAGATGATTTGAATGCGCCTGCTTTGCCCTGCGCGGGCGGCGGTCACTTCGTGACTTGTATACCGGCTTCGCCTTGGGGCCTCCCGATGGTCGGCGGAAGATATTGTTGCCACCGATGGGAATACCTGGATTTGACGTGGCTTCTGCGGCGTTCCTATACTTCTCCCACTCGGAACGGCAATTCAAGGAGGAATTCTATGTCAAAGCGTTTGCTGTTGTTCATGCTCTTGATTGCCGCTGCTACCGGCGGGTATGCAGAAGATGCATGGAAGGGTCATCAACCGAATCTCGTTCCACAACAGAGCGGTACGACGCAGTTGTTGATTGCCGTCAGTCCGGTGAACTCGCGAGTCGTGTGGGCAGCCGGAGCGGGCGGTACGTACGTGGTGACGACGGATGGCGGTGCGACGTGGAGATCCGGAGTCGTGCCTGGGGCCGAAGCTCTGCAGTTTCGCGATGTGCAGGGCGTGAGCGATCGGATTGCTTATCTGATGTCCATCGGAAATAACACCGGAGATTTTAAAATTTATAAGACGGAAGATGGCGGCGCGCACTGGACCGTTCAGTTTACGAATACGACGGCGAACGCCTTCTATGATTGCTTCGCGTTCTGGGGGCCAGATCGCGGCATCGCGCACAGCGATTCAGTCAACGGAGTATTTCCTGACATTCGCACGGACAATGGCACGACCTGGAAGTCGATCGCCAATAGGATGCCATCTGCGTTGCCGGGCGAAGCTTCGTTCTCGTCCAGCGGAACGTGCATTACTACGCAGGGATGGCAGAACGCGTGGATTGCTACCGGCGGCTCAAACATCGCTCGGATACTGGCGACCCGTGATGGCGGCTACACCTGGAATGCGTATGACACTCCGCTGGCGAGCAATGCGAATGCGGGCGGATTCTCGGTCGCGTTTCGCGATCCCTGGCACGGCATAGTTGGTGGCGGCGATTTGACCTCGAACAGCTCTGCCCAGGCCGCGACCTCGAGTAATGGCGGCGAGAGGTGGACGCTTACCACCAAGCCTCCCATTCCGGGAGCGATCTTCTGTCTCTCCTATGTGCGTGGCATTGAACCTCAGGATGATTGGCGGCATCGCGACGACTTTGGCCATGAACACGACCGGACCGTTGTGATCACGACGGAGACTCAGCCGAACTTTACCTCCGGCGCGGCTGCGTGGAGTCCCGATGAAGGACAGACCTGGTACAAACTGCCGGATGTGAGCGGTTACTGGGCGGTCGCTTTTGCAAATCCAGAGGCTGGATGGTTCGTTGGTAACAATGGGCAGATTCTGAAGATCAGCTTTTAGCGCTTTGAGTTTTGGTCTATCGCCGCCAATCAGAAAGCCCATAGAAATGCGCGGCTTCGGAGAACTACTCGCCGATGCACTCCTTTGGAGGGCATTCACTCATGCTGCTATCGAAGCAGTGGTAATCCAGCCTCGCTGATTATCTTCGCATCAGGCCAAAAATCCGAGTGCGAGTAGGGAGATCACAATGAGATAGATCAGCGGATACGCCCATCGTCCCACTCCATGCAGCTTCATTGCTAGCGCTCGCTTCCCATGATTTTGCAGAAGAAACACACCCAGAATCTCAAAGATGCACAGAAAGCAAAGTGTAAAGCTGGCCAAGAAGACCGCATCCAGAAACGAGACGTAGCCGATCCGGGGCAGATCACGCGCAATCGTAAATTCGAATGCCACCATCGACAGCATCATGGTCATCGGGATCTTCAGCGTCCAGTCAAACAGCTCCACATCGATCCAGAACGCCACGCTTGGAATTAGCGCCAGCATCACGAGCGGCACGAGAAACTTCCAGATGTAGAAGCCTGATCGCCGCTTCATCGTAATCTGAAACACAGCCTCGTTTGTTGACGGCAAGTTGAGTCCCCCTCTGACCCTGTCCACCGTGTACTTCATCTCTCCTGAAGTCCACCCTGAGAGCTCTGTGTCCCGGTCGCGGCTTATCCCGGTCGAAGGCAAAGCTTGAGGAGCAAAGCGAACGTCTTCCTCGGAAGTGTAGAAGGTGTGAAATTCGAGCCGAAGTAATTGTGTATCGAACGGAAACCTTCGAAAGTCGAAGTTATTCGACACGATCGAATCGAAGCGCTCCACATAGTTGACTAGACCATCTTTGTCGGAGGTAAGCCAATACTGCATCGACTTATGTGAGATCGTATTTGTCGACTCGATGGATGGAGCCCAGATCTCACCTAATCGATAAACTCTCTTCTTCTGATCCGTTGCACTGACAGGCAAAGCGAGCCTTAGGTCTTTCCATCTCGCGGTGAGATATCCGCTCACCTCAAATGTCTCTTTCGTCTCGTCGATAGCGACAAAGTCCGTGACATACAGCGCAACGGCAACCTCGACCGGCTGGCCACCGAATGATGGAGGCTGGAGCAGATTGGCGCTCTCTACGTTCTGTTTGTCTGTCTGTTTATTCGAGGAGTCTTTCTTGGTTGCGGCATCTGCGGTCAGCGTCGTCAGGCATGTCAGCATCGCTACGCATATCATCTTCCGCCAAACGGATATTCCCATGCGATGAGCTCCGATCCAGAGGAGAAGCTTATACCACTCACAATTCGGCTGGTTAAACGGCCTTTTGCCCTGCGCGGGCGGCGGTCACTTCGTGACTTGTATATCCCTTCGGTTGGTGCTCCCGTTGGTCGCAATCAGGATTCTTTGCCGACCAGCGGGAGGCTTGGGCGCCCGCTCCGCGCGTAGCGGTCTTTTCTTTAGATGTCCAGGTTCTTTACGTCGAGGGCGTTCTCTTCGATGAACTTGCGGCGGCTCTCGACGTCTTCGCCCATCAGCGTGGTGAAGATCTCTTCGCAGGCTGCGATGTCTTCGAGCTTGACCTGAAGCAGAGTGCGGCGTTCGGGATCCATGGTCGTCTCCCATAGCTGCGGAGCGGTCATCTCTCCCAGTCCCTTGTAGCGCTGGACCTGGTACTCTTTTTTGCCCTGTTCGATGACGTACTCGAAGACCTCGCGCGCAGTCTTCTTCTCGACTGGATCCTGCGATGCTTTGCTGGAGCGCTTGGCTGGCTTGGTCTCGGCTACGGTTCCGGGAGCTGTGGCGGTTTCGGCGACACCTTCTTCGGAGGCGACCTCTTCTGCCTCTTCCGCGGCGGCTTCGGCCTTGGTCTTTGCGGCGTACTCGATGAAGAATGGCGCTACGAGCTGCTCTTTGATCTGAGCGTGCTTGGCGAGCATCTGCCGGCTTTCAGGCGCGGAGGCCAGTGCCCAATCGATGCTGCGAACTGCGCCCTGTGCGTCGGTGTAGCTGACGGAGTAGCTGCGGTGCTCTTCGTCCATGACGACGTCGCCGACGTTTTTGAACTGGTAGGTCTTCTGCATGGCGACCAGACGCTGGCGCATGGCTTCGACCTTGGTGGGAGTCTCGAAGTCGACGCGGCGAACGGAGTCTTTGCCTTCGTGGGCGAAGAGCTCGGCGAAGGCCTGGGTGACGTCGTCGTTGCGGAGACGCTTCTGTACCTTGTCGAAGAAGCCGAGGTAGTCGTTGAGCTGACCCATGTATTTGGTGAGGGCTGCACCTTCGAGTTTGCCGCCGTCCGCGCCGTAGCGGATGACCATGCCGTCGGAGGCGCGCTTGACCATGACGCTGACGTACTCGCGATCGTCTTTGATGTACTGCTCGAACTTGCCCTTCTTGATGCGGTAGAGGGGTGGTTGAGCGATGTAGACGTGGCCGCGCTTGATGAGCTCGGTCATGTGGCGGAAGAAGAAGGTGAGCAGGAGCGTGCGGATGTGCGATCCGTCGACGTCTGCGTCTGTCATGAGGATGAGCTTGCCGTAGCGGAGCTTGCTGGCGTCGAAGTCGTCTTTGCCGATGCCGCAGCCGAGGGCTGTGATCATGGCACGAATTTCTTCGTGGCCGAGCATCTTGTCGTAACGGGCCTTTTCGACGTTGAGGATCTTACCTTTCAACGGGAGGATGGCCTGGAACTTACGGTCGCGGCCCTGCTTGGCGGTTCCGCCTGCGCTCTCTCCTTCGACGAGGTAGAGCTCGCAACGGTCGGGCTGGCGCTCGGAGCAGTCGGCGAGCTTGCCAGGGAGTCCGCCGCCGTCTAGTGCGCCTTTGCGACGGGTGAGGTCGCGGGCCTTGCGGGCAGCTTCACGGGCGCGGGCTGCGTCGATGGCTTTATTGATGATCTTCTTTGCGACTTGCGGATTCTGCTCGAGGAAGGCGCCGAGGCGCTCGTTGACGAAGGCCTGGACGGTGCCGGCGATGTCTGAGTTGAGCTTGCCCTTGGTCTGGCCTTCAAACTGAGGCTGCGAGAGCTTGACGCTTATGACGACTACCAGACCTTCGCGGACGTCGTCGCCGCTGAGGTTTTCTTTTACGTCTTTGAAGAGGCCGAGGGACTGGCCGGCGGCGTTGATGGTGCGGGTCAGTGCGGTCTTGAAGCCGGAGAGGTGGGTTCCACCGTCGACGGTGTTGATGTTGTTGGCGAAGGTGAAGACGGTCTCGGAGTAGGCGTCGTTGTACTGGAGGGCGATCTCCATGGCGACGTTGTCGCGCTCGGCTTCCATGTAGATGGGCTTGTCGTGGAGGACGGACTTGCCCTTGTTGAGGTGCTTGATGAACTCGGCGATACCGCCGACGTATTTGAACTCCTGGTGCTTGTACTCGCCGGTCTTGGCGTCGGTGGTGCGCTGGTCGGTGAGGTGGATCTCGAGGCCTTTGTTGAGGAAGGCGAGTTCGCGCAGGCGTTGGGCGAGGGTGTCGTAGTTGAACTCGGTGACGGTGAAGATGGATTTGTCGGGGAGGAAGTGAACCTTGGTGCCTTTGCGGGTCGAGGCGCCCATCTTGCGGAGCTTGCTGATGGGTGCGCCCTTGGAGTAGTCCTGCTCCCAGGCGTGGCCGTCGCGCCAGATCTCGACGTCGAACTCTTCGCTGAGGGCGTTGACGCAGCTGACGCCGACGCCGTGGAGACCGCCTGAGACTTTGTAGTTAGAGGCGTCGAATTTGCCGCCAGCGTGAAGCATGGTGAGGACAACCTGGACGGCGGGCATCTTCTCGCCGTTGATGACTTTGTCGTCGACGGGGATACCGCGGCCGTCGTCGACTACGGTGATGGAGTTGTCGACGTGGATGGTGACGTCGATCTTGGTGGCGTGGCCGCCGAGTGCCTCGTCGACGGAGTTGTCGACGACCTCGTAGACGAGGTGGTGGAGGCCCTGTTCGCCGGTGGAGCCGATGTACATGGCCGGCCTGAGCCGGACGGCTGCCAGACCTTCAAGGACGGTGATGTTTTCGGCTGAATAGCCGCCGCCTTCTTTTCCTTTTCCGGTTTCGTCCTTGATTTTGCCAGCTCCAAGCTCTAAAAGAGCACCTTCGGTGGGGATTGCAGTCGATGCCATGTATCTCCGTTCAGCGGTTGCTGAAGTTGCAGGATTTTCAGCCTTTTCCGTGTTCGCGCAATTCGCGAAAACCCGCGCCGTTCCAGCGCTTTAGACACGTTCTAGACTGAGTCTCAGTCTCTTAAGTATAGCACGCTGGAGGGGGTCCTGAAGGGTGCCGGGGACCGAGGTTGAGACTGCCCCTTAGGCAATCGCTGGCCCATAGGTAACCGCCGTCTGGTACTCCGAAAGTTGTACTGTAGTAACCGGCGTCACTTGCTATGCTTCGGCTCGTAACTCCCCGAGGTGAACCAATGAAATTGAACCGTTTGATCGCTGTATCGATCGTTGGATTCTCACTGCTTACAACCTCCAGCTCAGCCTTCGCTTGTGACCATGATCATGAGAGTGGCGGCTCGTCGTCCTGGTTCGGCTGGTGCCATCATGATCATGACCATGATGGTGGAGGCAATAACGGTAGCGGCGGTAACTGCCCTGGCCATGGTGGCAGCGGTAGCGGTGGTAGCACGACAACCCC
>Ga0302182_10000708_pt1 | contig 19824 bp, 18 predicted proteins | sample I_Palsa_N3_1_FD_198781 | JGI IMG/M metagenome (GOLD analysis project Ga0302182, IMG submission 198781) | Peat permafrost microbial communities from Stordalen Mire near Abisko, Sweden - I_Palsa_N3_1 | ecosystem: Environmental > Terrestrial > Soil > Palsa > Peat permafrost | place: Sweden...
CCCCGAGGCTTATCGCAGCTTGCCACGTCCTTCTTCGTCTGTTGGCGCCAAGGCATCCACCGTACGCCCTTAGTAGCTTAACCATAAAACTTACCCAACACGTCTCAATCCATCGAAGATTGAAACCCTAGAACCATCGCAACGAAGGGTCTTGCAGCCCTTCGCGAAACGGCTTCAGGGGCGGCGCGCTTCTCTAAACTTCGATTTCTCGAAGTCCGGAAATTCACGCGCTGAGCCAATGCCTGGACAAGTTCGCCTTTCCACATTGCGCTACTCTCGAGCAAAAATTTGCGGTTTATTGCGCCATGCGACCTTGAAATCGCATAACACAATGCCAGCTTCCTTCAGTTGTCAAAGATCGTCGTTCCGCTCATCAACTTCCGATCGGAACGTCTCCGCTCCCGGCGGAGCGCGTCTTCAGTTTGGAGCCGAAGCCGCGAGCAATAAAAAACCCGGCGTCGAGCGCCGGGCGAGTCCGTCCACTTCCTGGGCCACTTCGTGAGCGGCCTCTAGGACGGATATGCTCGATGCTCGATTGCGTTCTACCCGGTGTTCGTAACCAACCTCACCTCTTGGGCAGACCCAGTCTGTCAGGAGAATCCCCGGCAAACAGAGGGGCCACCGACATCAGGAGATTGTAGCAAAATTCCAGCTTTCGTCAAGAAGTAACCGTATTTATTTTACGGTGCTCCCTGTCGCTGGCCCTGTGGATTTCACTCACAACTGTGGAAATCGGTTCACCGCTCGCAACGCCCGGCCCAACGAACTTCGAAAGCGCCCGAGTTCTATCTTTCCGGCTTGATATCCAGCAGCATTCCCGGTCCATTCGTGCCGGTCTGCACCTGCGGCACCTGGCCATTCCACTTCGCTATCCAGCGATCGGTCACCGCCAATTTCTGCCACTCGATAATATTCTGGCTGATAGACGCTGCGCGCACGCGGTTCGATTCCGCTTCGCCGTTCGCCACCGCAATCTGCGCTTTCGCCTGACCCTCGGCCGCCGCTACCAGCTTCGCTGCGTCCGCTTGTGATTGCACTAATTCATTTTGTTTCTGGACCGCGATTTGCTGCGCCTGCACCTTGGCATTGATCGAGTCAATCACCGATTGCGGAGGACGCGGCGAACCGATGAAACCGAATTGATCGATTACCACGCCGATGTCAGCCACCTGTTTCTGCAGGTCTTGACGCGAATTCTGTTCCAGCTCGGACTTTTTCTCGCCCATGATTTCCTGCACCGTGTATTGCGAACCGGTGCGGTTGATGGCGTCGCGCGCCACGTTTCGCAGGAATCCGTGTGTAAATTGGGCGATGTCGTCATTTCGAAATTTCACGTAGAACGCGGGAACCTTATTCGCATCCAGATGGTAAGAAACGGAAAGATCGCCGTACACCGTCAGGCCGTCTTTGGTGTTAAACGACATTTCTTCGTTGTTGACCGATCCCTCGTTCGGATCCTTGGTCCATTTTGCCGTCTGCACCGACGTGGGGTATTCCACGATGGTGGACGAAAGAAAGTTGTAGAAAACCCAGCCGGTTCGGATGGGCAGATCCTCCACACCTCGCTGCGATCCTGCCAGATCAACCTTAATTCCCACGCGTCCCGGGCCGATCCGCGTCGCGCATCCCATGAAAAACAGCACAACGAACAACGGAATTACCAGCAATCCATACTTACGCATGATCATTCGTTCTCTCCTAGAGATTCTGCTGGCCGTGGGGTGTCGTTTTGTGATGCCAGATCCATTTCAGGGCTGCCGGGAACAGCACGAATACCAGGACGATCAGCCCCACGCCACCCGCTACCTTCAAATCACTCGGCTGATTGATTAGGTTGAGTCCCTGCGTCACGAGGTAAATCGCACCACAGACAACCAGCACCAGAGCCGCATAGACAAATCTCTCTCGCATCGCCTTTTGAGCCTCGGTCACTCTGATTCAGAAATCTGGATCGACACATATCTTACGTCAGTAGGTATCTCTCTCCCTAAATATTGCGGAACGCCCGCGCGGATCGCTGCCGTTCTCAGGATCGAAGATTGGAAAGTGCCCCTGCAGCTTCCGGGGGGTGCAGATTGCGTGGGTGATTTATAACGGGAAGAGTCGAAGGCTATAAACACGTGCGAATATATTGGGGTTCGCGGGAGCCTGATTCAGTTTGCTCTCCGTCTTGCGGCGCAATGTGTGCTTCATCATTATCGCGCACTTCCGCCCGTACGGAGTCGCGTTCCTTTGGCTTAAGCGCCGGCGCGGGGGGCGTCTAGCCTTTATTATGCTTGAAGTACTCCACCTGCCGCAGGCGCTTCGCGGCTTCCGCGCGCGTTTTGTAGGGTCCGCCCAAATTCTTCCCGCTTTTCTCCGATAGCACCTCGTATCCGCCCTTCACCTTTTTAATCATCGCTGCCCTCCTCAATTCATTTTTCACCGCGTCACCGAAGTGTCACTCTACTCCGCCCGCAAATCAATCCAGTAAGTACCGTATTCCGCTCTTCACCGGCTTGTCGGCGGAACGATCCCATTCATCCGCAGATACTCAACCAGTTGTCCATAGTGATCGTTGGTGTGCATCAGCGCCTCCACCGTCAAGCCGAGTCGCGTGGCCGGTATCTTTCCTTGCAGCGGCGAAATCGCAGAGCTCACACCCGGCTCTAGTTCGTTGGTGTCGTCAATCGACGCCACCGCTCTGTGCAAGTACGCGAAGGAGCCCTTCAGATACTCCATGATTTCGGCCTTCGTCCTCACCGGGTCAGGGCCGGTTTCATCTCCCGCATCCTCCGGTGGTTTTTCCCTTAGGATGGCCGCACCCAGAATGTAATTCGTTGCCGAGAGATGTTTCACTTGCTGGCCAAATGTGCGCACGCCTTTGAATTCACCTTGGGTCGGAACAAACTGGTACTTGTCCGCGGGCATTGCATCAGCAAGCGCGATGAGTTTCTTTTCTTCAAAGGTCACCCAGTAACCCAGCACCTCGGATGCCGGCACCCGGGCGCCGTAGCCCGCTCGCCCGGATGGCCTCGCGTGCGCATTCGCTGCGGAACGTGCGGAGTGCGCATGAACAGCCAGGGTCGTGACGAGCAGGAGGCAAGCGACCTGTGAATACGTCTGGCGCATAGTTTCCTCCCTGGAGGGTGAACTTCTCCTCCTTGCACGCCCTACATCTTGCATGCTAGAAGTTGAAGTCAACTTTAAGTCAAGAGCTTTTGTCGAAAAATAGGCACTCCCGGAGGGCGCGTGAAAATCGGCGAATTGGCTGTGCGTGCGAAGCTGGCGGCGTCGGCGATCCGGTATTACGAACAAGAAGGCCTGCTCGCGCCGCCGCCCCGCGTGGGTGGCATCCGCGTGTATGGGCCGCAGGTGATGCACGAACTTGCCGTCGTTCAATTTGCCAAGGACGCTGGCTTCACCCTGCCCGAAATCAAACAGCTGCTGCACGGCTTCCCTAGCAGCACCCCAGCCTCGGAGCGCTGGAAGAAGCTTGCTCGCCGGAAAATAGCGGAGATGGAGGAAACCATCGCCAGGGCCCGGGCGATGAAGACGATGCTCGAGCGCGTGATGAAGTGCGAGTGCCGGGACCTCAAGCAGTGCGCGCAGGGAATGGCTCGCCGCGCCGAAGCAAGGCGCAGGATACTTGCGCGAACGAGCCATTGGGGAAAGCGTTCCACCGCCGGACCGGCATCCCGGACTAGAATTCCGGCGCAAACCAGTTCCTGATTCCTACGGAGCGTACGCCGTTAAGCGGATGCGTCTCGCTTGCAAATCCCCGCGACGATCAAGCCCAGAATCAGCAGTTGAATTCCTCCGGCAATCATCCACTTGATGACCAGCCGGTACGGAACGATATAGACCGTATATTCGCTCAACGAGTACGGCACCACGGTCATGAAGGTCATCACGATTCCATACCGAATTCCCTGCTCCAGCCACGGCTTCGCTTCCCGTCCGCGGGTGTAGATGTAGGCGAACATCGCAGCGAAAAAGAACTGCCCCAGCGCCATGGCCCAAAACCGGTGCATGATCCCCTCCGCGTTTCGGTGGCTCGCGGCGATGGCGTCGTAGTCCGGCATCAGCCACACGCTGTGCACCAGATAGTTTGTTCCCATTAAAACGATGTAAGCCACGATGATCGCCAATACCAGTTTTTTCATGGCGCTGCTTGCCTCCTGCGTTCGGATTTTGGGCCGTCGGAATACTCAGTGAGGGAAACTTCGGGACCTGCATTTCGCGCCCCGCAGCCGGAGCCTAGCATTGCTGCCCCTGCAGGAATAGAAAATTCTTCGCGGAGCGGCAGGAGGGCTTGTGGGTTTGCGACTTCCTCGGCGGGCGCCGGATCTACGGATTCGTGACCTGCTCGGAAATGCTTTGCGCGCGCATCAGCACGTATTGCTGCTCCCAGGCCGCGTGCGCCGGACTCTCGGCATACGCATCGGCCGCGGCGCGGTCCCGGAATTCGATGGCGAAGGCCGCATTGAAATCGCGCGGCTGCAGCCGTTCGGCTTTGATCCATACATTCTTCACGCCGGGAACCTTGGCGGCCACTTCCTTAATGCCATCAAGGGCTCTCTGCTGGTCCGCCTCCGAAACGCCTGGGTTCCATTTGATGATGGCCACATGAATGATGGTTTTCGGCTGCCCGAATTTGTTTTGCCCCGCCACGTAGCCGCTCGCAAAAAGCCCGAGCGTGAACAATCCTGCGACAAGTACGCGAGCAGCCTTGCTAATATGAATTCGCACGTTTCCTCCCCGTTTTCTTCGTGATCGAGTTTACGTGACCTCTTTGCCGTCGGGCAACAATTGTGATGAACCCGCCGCTCACTCGTTTGACGCGGCAAAGTCATCGAGGACGTCACGCCGCAGAATCTATTTGCTTGTTGACCCACGGGTTTCGGGTTCAGTACGATGCGCAGACAGTGACTTGCCTGCGGTTGTGGGTGTATCGCTCTGAGGGGGCGCCATGTTCTGTTCCAGGTGTGGAGCTAATGTTGCGGAAGGCGCGGCCTTTTGTACTTCGTGCGGGCAGCCGGTGGCCGGATCTTCCGTCGCTCCAGCCGGCCCGGTTCCGGCCGCGACAGCGCCGGCGTATGCCCCACCGGCCCAAGCCGGCTGGCAAGCCCCAGCCGCCCCTGCAACTGTGGCTTATGCCGGGTTCTGGCTCCGTTTCGTTGCCTGGTTCATCGATCGAATTGTTTTGCAGTTTGCAAGTTCAATTATTACGTTGCCCTTCGCAGCATCCATTGGAATTCGTGAGTTGATGCGGATGCATCCGTCCTCGCCGGAGGATTTCGCTCCCCTATTCGAAAATATGCGGAAATTCTTTTTTATAATTCTCGTGCTCGAATGGCTTTACTACGCACTCCTGGAGAGTTCGGCATGGCGGGCTACGCTTGGAAAAAAGGCCCTTGGGCTGGAGGTCACAGATTTAGCAGCGGCCCGTGTTACTTTTGGCCGGGCGACCGGCCGCTATTTCGCTCGCTACATTTCCTTTTTTACGTTAGGAATCGGCTACATCATGGCTGGTTTCACCGCCAAGAAGCAGGCCCTGCACGATATGATCTCGGGCACGTTGGTGACACGCAAAGTATAATCACGAGACCCATCGCCGCGCACGAAGGAGCTCGATGTTCTGTTCAAAATGTGGAACCCAGATCCCGAATGGCGCGGCCTTCTGCGCCGCCTGCGGCCAGTCCGTTGTCGGGCCCGTGCCGCCCGCTGCGGGAATTCCCGCCGCACCGCTCGTGGCCGCTCCCGCTCGGCCCATCTCTGCGTTTGCACCCTCTATCTATGCGGGCTTCTGGCTGCGCTTCGTGGCCTACGTGATTGACTCGATTCTCAGCGGAATCGTGTTCGGAGCGCTGTTACTCATGGGCATCGCGATCGTGGGCTTTTCCTCTTTGAAGAATTTGGTGCAAGGCTCGGAAAGCCCGGACGAGTTCTTCGCTCCGGAAGTTATCGCAATCATCTTATTGATCGCGGGCGTGTTTCTCATCATGCACTGGATCTATTTCGCTTGGATGGAAAGCTCTTCGAATCAGGGAACGCTCGGAAAGATGGCGCTGGGGTTGATTGTCACCGACCTTTACGGGAACCGCATCACGTTCGCGCGGGCCAGCGGACGCTTCTTCGCCAAAATCATAACCGGGCTGATTCCTCTCTTTATCGGTTATATACTGGCGGGAATCACGGAAAAGAAGCAGGCCCTGCACGACATGATTGCAAGCTGCCTGGTCCTCAGAAAAACCTAAGGCCTAGACGCCCCAGCCGTAGCGCTCCGAATGCACCAGCGCGTCGTGGGACTCCGCTCGAATATGATCGGTGAACTCGGACGCGCGCACGACCCGCGAGCTTTGTTCCGCGATGTCGATCGTGCGATAGCCGTGTTCCAGCACCCGGTCCACCGCCGTTTCAATCCAGTGCGATTCGATGTCGAGTCCAAAAGACTCGCGCAGCAGCAAGCTCGCGGAGAAAATCGCGCCCAGCGGGCAGGCCACGTCCTTGCCCGCGAGCGACGGCGCGGAACCGTGAATCGGTTCGTAGAGCGCCGGGCCGTCGGCCCCCCGGCTCATGGATGGAATCAGTCCAATTGAACCCGCCAGCGCCGCGGCTTCGTCACTCAGAATATCTCCGAAGAGATTGCCGGTCAGAATCACGTCGAATTGCGTCGGGCGCAGCAGAATTTGCATCGCGGCATTGTCCACATAGAGATGTTCGAGCGTGACGCCGGGATATTCACGCGCTACGCGCGTGACCGTCTGCCGCCAAAGCGTTGACGTTGCCAACACGTTGGCCTTGTCCACGCTCGTGACCCGCCGGTTCCGCGCTTCCGCGCGATCCAGGGCGTAGCGCGCCACGCGCTCGATTTCAAGCGCGCTGTACGAGGCCACGTCCCAGGCATGGGCCTGGCTGCCTTCTCCCTCTTGCACGTGCTCGCCGAAATAAATGTCTCCGGCAAGCTCGCGCACGATTTCAAAATCGGTGCCGTTGATGCGCTCACGCCGCAGAGGTGAAATTCCCTGCAATGCAGCGCGCAGGCGTATGGGCCGCAGGTTGATGAAGAGTCCCAATTGCTTCCGCAGCCCCAGCAGGCCTGCTTCCGGGCGCTTTGCAAGCGGCAGAGCGTCCCACTGGGGTCCGCCGATAGCGCCGAGCAGGATGGCATCGGCCGAGCGGCAGCCCGCCAGCGTTTCAGCCGGCAGCGGCGTACCGAAGCGGTCAATCGCGTTTCCGCCGAACGCCAGCTCGCGAAATTCGAAGGTGTGATTGAAAGCTGTGGCGCAGTCCTCGAGCAGTTGCACTGCGGCGCGCGTCACCTCCGGGCCAATTCCATCGCCCGGCAGCAACGCAATCGTTTTTCGCACTCCACCCATGGCCGTTCTCCCGTTCCCTTTTTCCGCGTACTTCGCTTCAGCGCGCCGTCGCGGTGCTGGCGTCCTGGTCCGCCAGTTCCGGAGCGCGGCCATGCCGGACCTTTAGAATGATGGCGAGCAAATCGCGGTCGGTGACTTGCTTGGCGGCGTCGGCGCGTTCAATCGCCTGCGCGTAGCATTCCGCAAGTTCCGCTTCCGTCGTTTGATAGCCCAACTCATCCAGCCGCGCGCGCACGGCGTTGCGCCCCGAGTGCTTTCCCAAGACCAGGCGACGCGACGGAACCCCGACTTTTTCCGGCACGATGATTTCGTAGGTCAGCGGATTCTTGAGTATGCCGTCCTGGTGAATCCCCGCTTCATGCGCAAAGGCATTCGCGCCCACCACAGCCTTATTCGGCGGGACGCTGACGCCCGTAATCGAACTCAGCAACCGGCTGGTGGAATAGATCTTCTGCAGCGTAATGTTCGTGGCTGCGCCATAACGCCCCTGTCGTACGTGCAGCGCCACCGCAATTTCCTCGAGCGAGGCATTTCCCGCGCGCTCCCCGATACCATTGATGGTGCATTCCACCTGGCGCGCTCCGGCGGCCACGGCTGCGAGCGAATTGGCCACCGCCAGACCCAAATCGTTGTGGCAATGCGCGCTGAGAACAATGTTGGGATAGGCGGCCAGATGGCGCCGCGCGGAGCGAAACATTTCGGCGTATTCCTCCGGCGTTGTATAGCCCACCGTATCGGGCAGGTTGATGATGGTCGCGCCCGCTTCGGCCGCGGTCGAGATCACGCGCAAAAGGAAGTCCGCGTCGCTGCGGCTGGCATCCTCCGCCGAAAACTCCACTTCCTCGCAGCGCATGCGGCCGTAGCGCACCATACTCGAAACCTGCTCCAGCGCCTCTTCGCGCGTGATGCGCAGCTTATGTTTGAGGTGCAAATCCGAAGTGGCCAGAAAAATGTGAAGCCGCGGTTTCGCGGCTGGCTCCAGGGCGCGCAAAGCGGCGTCGATATCCTCTTGGCGCGCCCGAGCCAGAGCGGCGACGCGGCAGCCCAGGATTTCAGCCGCGACCGCTCTTACAGCGTCCAGATCGCCTGGAGAAGCGATCGGGAACCCTGCTTCGAGCACATCCACGCCCAGTTGCTCGAGCTGGCGCGCCAACCGCAGCTTTTCCTCGCGATTCATGGAAAAGCCCGGCGATTGCTCGCCATCCCGCAGCGTGGTGTCGAAAATCTGTACTCGCTCCATGGACACTCCTTGCACTCCGAGTGGACTCTAATTCGCGCAAGCCTGTCCAATTTATATTTGTTGCAAGTGCGATAAGTTTCTCTTATATATGGATTTGGCCCGGGAGGGCCGTTTCGTGGATCTTGCCGCGCTGCAGGTCTTTCAGATGGTGGCAAACGAGCGCAGCTATTCCCGCGCCGCCGAAAAGCTCTATCGCACCCAGCCCGCCGTCAGCATCGCCATGCGCAAACTCGAAGACTGGGTGGGCCAGCCCCTGTTCGTTCCCGGCTCCGGCGCTCGCTCGCTCACCGACGCCGGTGTGCTGCTCTTCGAATACGCTGAGCGCATGCTCAATCTGCGCGAGGAGATCCGCAAAGGCCTCACCGAGCTCCGCGGCCTCGAGCGCGGCCAGGTTTCGCTCGGCGTGAACGAAAGCTCGATCCACGCCCTGCTCCCGGCGCTGGACCGTTACCGCAAGCTCCATCCCGGCATTCACATTCGCGTCCATCGCGTCTTTTCCCGCGAGGTTCCGCGCGAACTTCTGAATCACCAGCTCGATGTCGGCGTGATTTCCTATCTCCCCGAGGAACGCGAGCTGGCTGCTGTAAAATTCTATCGTGACGCGCTCGCTCTCGTGGTCTGGCCCGGCCACCGCCTGGCCAAGCGCCGCGAAGTGGACATCTCCGCCCTGGCCCAGGAAACTTTCGTCGCTCACATCGTGGAATCGCCCTACCGCCAGCGCGTCATACAGCTCTTCGCGCGCCACCGCGTTCCGCTGCGCATCGAAGTCGAGTTGCCCACCATCGAAAGCATCAAGAGATTTGTGGAGATGAAAAGGGGAGTGGCCATCGTGCCGCAGATGTGCGTCGAACGCGAAGTCGCGCGCGGGGATTTGCACGAGTTGAGCATCCGCCAGATGCGTATCGAGCGGCGCCTCTATCTGGTGTACCGCCAGGATCGTCCGCTGCCCGCCGCAGCGCAGGCTCTGGTGGAAGTCATTCTGCCGCGAAAAAGATCGTCCGCTCGCGCCTAAGTGCTACCTCTTCGAAGCAAGTTCGTCCAGCGCGGCGCCCACGCGCGCCAACCCTTCGCGCACATTTTCCGTTTCGCCGCCGATCCCGATCCGAAAATGATCGGGCGCATCGAAAAAGCGCCCCGGCACCACGCTGGTATCGAATTTCTCGCGCAAGAGCTGGCAGAAGGCGTCCGCATGCCCAATGGAAAGCTGAGGGAACGCAACGGCCCCGTCGTCGGGCCAGATGGTCAGTAGATCCGGGCGCGAATCGATGAACTTCTTCAAGAGTGCGCGGTTTTCGAGCAATAGTGTCTTCGCTCGCGCGCCAATCTGTGGCAAATGATCGAGCGCGATCACGCTGAGCCTTTCGGCCGGGTGCGGGGACGTTACTCCGAAGAGATCGTTCAATCGCCACATGCGCTGCGCCAAGGGTTTCGCCGCAAAAATCCATCCGCAGCGCAAGCCTCCCAGCCCATAGGCCTTGGTCAGGCTGCCGGTGGCGACGAAATTCGATCCCAGCAGAAAGGCGGTCTGCCACGGCGCGTCCAGGCACGATTCCAGGTACACCTCGTCCACCAGCACGTGCGCACCCATGCTGCGCGCAATTTCTCCGATGATACGCAGCGAGGTGTCCTCGGCCCGCACGCCGCTGGGGCTATGCAGGTTGGTCACTACGATCAGCCGCGTGCGCGGCAAAATACTGCGCTCCACTTCCCGCGGATCCAGTTGAAACCCGGCCTCGAACTTTCGCGGAAATCGCCGCACCCTGGCGCCCAGATACTCCGCGGCAGCCACCAGCGCTTCGTAGCCTGGTTCTTCGATCAGCACCTCGTCGCCCGTCTCTACGAGCGCGGCCATCGCCAGGTGATTCGCCATCGAAGTTCCCTGCGCCTGCACGATGCTTTCCACCGGAACGCCCGACTTCGCCGCCAGCCGTTCCAGCAGCGGCTTGTATCCGTAAGAGTCCGCGCCGTTGATTTCAAGATCCTCGATGCGCACACCCAGCTCAGCCAGCGGAAAATCGAGGACGCCGCTCGAGCCCAGGTTGTATTTCGCCGGCGCACGCAGCTTCGACCACTCGATATAGGCCGAACGAATTTCTCGTCTCTGGCTCATGGGAACTCAGTCGGACCCGGCGAGCCGCCTTGTGTGCCCGCGCAAAAGGAAATAGATGGCAACCCCGCCAAAAGCATACACACGCCTCCACCCGCATGACGAAAGTATTTTCACGACATGTTGAGAAATATTAACCGGCTGGCTAGCTTTATTTGCAGTGAACCCCGCCCCGGCATTATCCGTGTCGGTCGAAAATATCGCCTTCTACCCTTCATTGAGACGCACCGCTTGCAATTCCGTCCGTTGCGCGTAAGCTTTTCAGTTGCGTCAGATGGAGCGATCACATGGCCAATTTCAATTATCTCGCAGAGCGGCAGATAGGAATCGCGGGAACTCGAGGTCACCGCGGGCGGCTGGCGCGGATGGCATTATTGCCGCTGATGGCATCGATTGCTTTGTTACCCGCATCGCCCCGTAGTGCCGCCGCGCCACAGCAAGCGGCTCCGCAGCCGGCCACGGCAGCGCCGGTGGCCCAGGCGAGTGCGGCTTCGGAGGGGCCGGCGTCCAAGCCTCCCACGCAGGATTATCTCGTTTACGTCGTCTGCGAAGCCGCGGACAGAGTCGTGCTCCTGCGCTTCGGGCCCCAGGGACTCAAAGAAGAGCACGAGACGCGCATCGGCCTGATGCCCACGGATATCAATGGCCCGCATGGCATAGCCGTTTCGCCCGACAAGCAATATCTTTACGTTTCGGTTGGGCACGGACGCCCCGATGGTTCGGTATGGAAATTGAAAACCGGAACGGACGAAGTGATTCGTTACGCGCCGCTCGGTTTGTTCCCCGCGACCACCGACATTTCCCGCGACGGCGCCTTCATCTACGTGGCCAATGCGAATTTTCACGGCGACATGGTGCCTTCCTCCATCTCCGTCGTCGCCACCGAACCCATGGTCGAGGTGAAACGCATCACCACTTGCACCATGCCGCACGGCTCGCGTTTGAATCCGCAAGGCACCAAGCATTACTCCGCCTGCATGATGGACGACATGCTGGCCGAAATTGACACGCAAACCTTCGAAGTCTCGCGCCATTTCATGCTCGGCGCGGGTAAAGAGATGGGCATGGCCGGCGCGCCGGACAAACAAATGAAAATGGGCGATCTCACCTGCGTGCCCACCTGGGCCCAACCTTCGAACGACGGCTCGGAAGTGTACGTGGCCTGCAATAAATCGAATGAAATCGTAGCGGTGGACGTGGCTTCCTGGAAAGTGGCCCGACGATTTCCCGCCGCCACCGGCGTTTACAATCTGGCCATGACCAAAGACGGCCGCTTGGTTGCCACTAACAAACGCAGCCAGTCCGTTTCCATCTTTGATCCAAAATCGGGTAAGGAACTCGTGCGGCTTCCGACCAAGCGCAAGGTGGTTCACGGCGCGGTCGTGACGCCCGATAACCGCTACGCCTTTATCTCTGTCGAAGGCATCGGCTCGGATCCCGGCACGGTTGAGGTGATCGATCTAGATTCGATGAAGACAGTAGGAACGCTCGACGTCCCGCAACAGGCCGCCGGCATCGACTTCTGGAAGACCGAGCCGAGCAAACCCTAGTCCAGCGAAAAACTCGACCCGCGCTCAACGATCTTTTTAGTCCCGCTCGCGCCATTGCATGGAAGAAGGCGCCGCGCCGCTCGATTCCGATTCCGCGTTCGCCTTGTCCCATTCTTCGCGCGTCAGCGTCTTAATCGCCCCGAGTTTCTTCTTCCCGAGCGAAGCGTTCGCTTCCTGGATGTCTTTGGCCACAAAAGCATCGAATTCCTTCATCACATCACCGAGCTCGTGTTCGAGCGAACCAATGCGGGCTACCTGATAATCCCCCGGACGCCCCTCATAACCCACCAGGTCGCCGTAGAGTTGCGCGGTCTTTTCGCGGATACGCTCTTCGCCCGTCACCGCGCCGCCTTCCTTGGTAGCCACGATTTTCTTGCGAATTTCTTCGGTTCGCCCGGCCAGGTCCTGAAGCCGCTTGCGCAGCGGATCGCTCTCGCCGAGCTTGCCTGCCCGCTCGGCCAGTTCGTCGCGCACGCGGTTGATGCGGTCCACATCGAAGCTCATGTCGCCCAGCATGTTGTACACGCGCATGGCCGTCTCGAAATTCAGCTTGCGGTCTTCCACCGTGAATTTCGCGCGCGGATCCAGCGTAATAACCAGCGGCGTCGTGTACGTTTCCTTGCCGCGTGTCATCTTCACCGTGTAAGTGCCCGGCAAAATTCTCGGCCCTTGGCTCGCCTCGAAAGCAGCCGTAGCCGCCGGAGGAACGTGCGGCGCCTTGAGTCGCATGGGCCACTCCACGCGGCTCAGTCCCCGCCGGCTATTGGCCGGGACCGTATCAATCAGCTTGCCCTGCTCGTCAAATATCTCGATCTTCATTTTCCCGAAAATGTGCCGCTTCCTCTGAAAGTAGGTGATCAAAGCAGCGTCCGGCGGATTCGCTCCGGTGAACACGGCACTCCCATCGCCCCAGCCGCCGCTGGCGTTCAGCCGCTGCTGGGCCGGTTTCCCCGGGACAAACGCGGCCTCCTGTACCAGCACATCTGGAGTCAGTTTTCGCAGCGGCGTGATGTCGTCCACGATCCAGATGCCGCGGCCGTGCGTAGCCAGAACCAAATCCGATTCGCGGGGCTGCACCACGATGTCGCGCACCGCCACCTCCGGAAAATCGCGGCCCTTGTACTGCGCCCATTGCTTCCCGCCGTCAAGCGACACCCACAATCCGAATTCCGTGCCCACGAACAACAAATTGGGCGATTCACTGTCCTCCTTAATTACGTGCGCGTAACCGCGCACTCCGCTGTCCTTCGCCACCACCGGCGTCCACGTCTTGCCGTAATCCGTAGTCTTGTACACATGCGGGTCCATGTCGCCGAAGGTGTGCCGGTCGAACGCGGCATACGCAGTGGCGGGATCAAAGCGGCTCGCCTCCACCCAGGAGACCCATGAGGCCTTGGGCACGTCCGGGACATTCCCCACCACGTTCGTCCAGGTTTTCCCCGCATCGCGTGTGATCTGCAGGTTTCCGTCATCCGTGCCCACCCAGATGGTTTGTCCATCGCGCGGGGATTCGCTGATGGAATAAATCGTGGTGTGCGTCTCGGCGTCCGAGTTATCCACCGTCACGCCGCCCGATTCCTCCTGCTTCTGTTTCTCCGGATCATTGGTGGTCAAGTCGGGGGAAATGCGGTCCCACGTTTGTCCGTGGTCGCGCGAACGGAACAGAAATTGCGCGCCGATGTAAATGGTGCCCTTTTCATTGGGGCTCATGTGGAGGGGCGTGTTCCAGTTGAAGCGCAGCTTGCCTTCGCCGTAGTTCGGCTGCGGCTTGAGGCCGCGAACTTCGTGAGTGACCCGATTCACGCGCCCCACTTCGCCGCCTTGCGATTCGGTGTAGACGTAATGGTCGTCGGACGGATCGGGGAAGGCCCAAAATCCATCGCCGCCGTAGAGATTTTCCCAGCGACCGTTGGAAATTCCTCCGGGATACGCGGAATCGCCCATCCACACGCTGTTGTCCTGCAGCCCGCCAAAGACGTGATAGGGATCGTCCGCGTCGACGCTCACGTGATAGAACTGCGAAATGGGCAGGTTGGCCGCCTTCCACCAGGTGTTTCCGCTGTCGTAGGAGTACCACACGCCGCCGTCATCCCCGGCGATCACGTGCTCGGTATTGTCCGGATCGACCCACACGTCGTGGAAATCTCCGTGCGCGCCGCCGGAAATCCCGCTGAAGCTTTTCCCGCCGTCGTTGCTCATAATCAGGCCGAGGTCCGGCTTGTAAATTTTGTTCTCGTCCTTGGGATCCACAATCAAGTTGGCGAAGTAAAAAGGACGCCAAACCATCAGGTTGCTGCGGTCGCGCTCTTGCCAGGTCTTGCCGCCATCATCCGAACGGAAAAGCGCGCTGCGATTGGATTCGATCAAGGCGTACACCACTTGCGCATTGGACGGTGCAATAGTCACCGCGATGCGTCCCCAGGGCTTCGCCGGCAGGCCTTTGGCGCTTTTCTCGTCCAGCTCCGTCCAAGTCGCGCCGCCATCGTTTGTCTCGAAGAGCCCGCTGCCGCTGGGCGCCGTGGAATTTTCGCCTCCGGAACGGAAGGTCCAGCCCTTGCGCCGGAAATCCCACATGCCAGCGAAAATAACCTTCGAATCGCGCGGGTTCATGGACATCATGGAGCAGCCGGTCGAGAGGTTCGCGCCCTTCAGGATTTTCGTCCAGCTTTGGCCCCCGTCCGTCGTCTTGTACACGCCGCGAGCTTCGCTATCGCTCCACAGTTTTCCCGGAACGCAGGCATAGACCGTGTTGCCGTCCTTGGGATCGATAAGAATTTTGGAAATTCGCTCCGATTCCTTCAAACCCATGAACGTCCAGTTTTCCCCGCCGTCCACGGATTTGTAGATTCCATTCCCGATGGAAACGCTGTTGCGCGTCCACGGTTCGCCGGTGCCCACCCAAATGGTCTTGGGCGTTTGGGGATCGATGGCGATGGCTCCAATCGATTGCACCGGCTGTTTGTCGAATACCGGCTTGAACGTTGTCCCGCCATTCACCGACTTCCATACTCCGCCGCTCGCCGCGCCGATGTACACGGTCAGGCGTCCGTCTTCTTTTACCGCCGTCAGCGCCGCCACACGGCCGCTCATCTCCGCGGAACCGATGTTGCGCGCGCCCAGGCCTGAAATCGTATCCGAGTCAACTTTGGCTTCCTGCGCCGCGGCGTATTTCGAGGCTGGAAGGATAGCGAGCACTATCAGGGCGCCGATTCGAAGGCCATTTCTTGCAGTCAGGAGCGTTCGGGAAATCACTGTGCACCTCCCGGGGCCTTGGCTGAGGGCTTGGCGGTCGGCATGGCAAAGACCGAATCATCGAGCGGCACGTTTATTTCCACTTTATCTGCCGCGTACTTCACGCGATTGGGATCGCCCTTTTCGCCGGCCTCAAACGCAAACGAGTAGTACAGTCCTTTTACTTCCTCGTAATCTCCAAAGTACGTTTCGGAATATTGCACCGTCCCGCGGATGTTGCTCTCCGTCTCGATTTTGAGTTCGAGAAATGAGTCGGCGTCCAGAAAGTAATAGCGCACGTCGCCGTTCTTGAGCGATAACTTGATCTTGTAGCAGTCCGTCCCTTCCACCGAATCGTGTCCCACGAGTTCCGCCTTGTGCCCCTTTTCCTTGTAGTCCACCAGCGGGCCGTCAATATCGGCATCCTCTTCGAGGCTCTTCAAATCATCGCGGGACATCAGCTCCGCGTCCCGCCTGCCGCCGAAAGGATTCACCTGCCAGCCGACCTTGCCGTCATACGCCTGGATTCCCGCCAGGCCTTGGATGATTTGTTCCTCGCGCACCTTCCCGGGACGCTTGTTCTCCTGCATGAACCCGGCGCGGAACGAGCCTTGGCTGAACTTCCCGGTCATGCGGATGGTTTGCACCGACTTCATTTTTTCCATTCCGCCGTGCGCTTGAATGTTTTTGGCGATGATTTCATCCACGCTCTGGGCGCGCACTCCCAAGGGCAGGAAAACGACTGTGGCGATGGCGATCAAAAACGTGCGAAGCATCCGTAAGCTCCTTAGCGGTATTTATGCAAGCCGGTACGCTCTCAGACGAGCCCGGAAAAGCATGGTTAGCACTTTCGTTCTGGTTATTGGCGCGAAATCCGCCGCGCGCGAGTGTATTCCAATCCCCGGTCAAACGCCACTCGGGGGCCCTCGCCGGCATCCAAAAAAGGCACTCGCCAGGCGCATCCGTAGCCGGTCTTGGCACCCGGTGCTTCCTTCGGCGTTGCAAGAATCCCGGTACATTGGCACGATATAGCGGTGCCTTTACCGGCAGGTGAGGTCACGCCGATAAATTTTCGGCCGCAATCATGCATCGAAAAGGGATCATGGAATGAATTCAGGGGCCAACTCCGGGGCTGAGAACTCAGACGCTCCCTCCCGCTTCCCAAATTTGCCCGAGCGCATCCGCGGGCTCGAACGCCTTGCTTACAACTTGTGGTGGAGCTGGCAGCCCCACGCCCGCGAACTCTTCCGCTCGCTCGACCTCGCGGCGTGGCGCGCCGCCGAACACAATCCCCTGCGCATGCTGACGCTCCTCCCCCAGCCGGTCCTGGAAGACGCCGCCAGGGATGCGGTCCTGGTAAAAAAGTATGACCAGCTTATGGCCGAATTTGACGCCAATATTGCCTCCAAAACCGGCTGGTTTACGGTCGAATACGGTTCTTCCGTGGTATCGCCCCTGGCCTATTTTTCCGCCGAATATGCCTTCCACCACTCCCTGCCCCTCTACGCCGGCGGCCTCGGGGTGCTGGCGGGGGACTATATAAAGGAATGCAGCGATCTGGCCATTCCGGTCGTGGCCGTGGGGCTGATTTATTCGCGCGGGTACCTGAAGCAAAAACTCAATGATGACGGCTGGCAGGAAGACGACCAGAAAACGCTGGACCGTTCGTGTGATCCGGTGAGAATCGTGCGCGACGAAAACAATCAGCCGCTGGTGGTGCAGGTGCCGCTGTTCGATCCGCCGGTGCAGGTGCTGGTTTGGCGCGCGGACATTGGGCGCGTTCCCGTGTATTTGCTGGACACGGAAGTGGAGAGCAATCGGCCGTGGGACCGCGCTATCGCCAACCGGCTTTACACCAATGACCCCGAGCAGCGCTTGCGACAAGAAATCGTTCTCGGAATGGGCGGGATGCGCGTCCTCGAAGCGATCGGCATACGCCCGGCGGCGGTACACATCAACGAAGGGCATCCGGCGCTCGCGTTCCTGGAGCGCGTGCGCGCCCTAGTGGAGGAAGGAACAAAGTTTGAAGATGCGATTGCGAAGGTGCGCGAGACGTCGGTTTTCACCACGCACACTCCGCTTTCCGCGGGCACGGACGTTTTCCCGTTCCCGCTGGTCGAGAAATATTTGAGCAGCCACTACGCCAAATTCGGCACCGACCGCGAGGGTTTGCTGAGCCTGGGGAGCAACCCCGCCAACCCCGACGCCGGATTCAACATGACCGTCTTCGCCCTGCGCCTTTCCAAATTTTGCAACGCGGTGAGCAAAAAGCACGGCGAAGTGGCGCGGCACATGTGGGCGGGTTTGTGGCCGGACAAGAAAGAGCAGGACGTGCCCATCACCGCCATCACCAACGGCGTCCACCTGCGGACCTGGATGGACACCACCTGGCTGCAGCCCATGCTCGATAAGTACGTCGGCCCGGGATGGTTTCGCGATCAGGACCGGCCCAAGATTTGGGAGGCGGTGGACAACATTCCCGACGATGAGCTGTGGTGGCTACGCTTCCGCATGAAAGTTTTGCTGATCGATGAAATCAACAAGCGCGCGCGGGAGGAATGGACCAGCAAGCGCGTGCGCGCGCAAAGCGTGATTGCGTTCGGAGCGCTGCTCGATCCGCGCATTCTGACCATCGGATTCGCGCGGCGGTTCACGGGCTACAAGCGGCCGGATTTGATTCTGCAGGATCTGGAGCGGCTCAAGCGCATCCTGACGAATCCGCTGCAGCCAGTGCAAATTATTTTCGCCGGGAAAGCGCATCCCTCCGATACCGTGGGCGCGCAGCTGATTCAAAAGGTTTTTCATCTGGCGCAGGACCCGGAATTTGCGGCGCGCATCGCGTTCGTGGAGGATTACGACCAGCACTTGGGTCAGCGCATGGTGCGCGGCGTGGACGTGTGGCTGAATAATCCGCTGCCTCCGCTCGAAGCCAGCGGCACGAGCGGAATGAAAGCGGGCGCGAACGGCGTCCCCAGCCTTTCAATTCTGGATGGATGGTGGATTGAAGGGTACAACGGCAAAAACGGCTGGGCCATCGGCGAGGCGCCCGCCGGCGACGAGCCCCAACCCGACCGGACGCAGGCGGATGCGGAATCGCTCTACCGGCTCCTCGAAGAAAAAGTCATTCCGCTGTACTACGAGCGGTCCGACGACGAAATTCCTCACGACTTCGTGCAGGTGATGAAGGCGGCCATCAAGAGCGTGGCGCCGCAATTCAGCACGCGGCGCATGGTGAAGGAATACGTCAGCCGGTTTTACATCGAAGCGCTCGGACTCGAAGAACCCATCGCGTCCGGCGGTAAAGGCCGCTGAAAAATCCAGAGTGAAAATGCCCCGCATATCGCGAACTCTGTGGCTCGCTTTTGTGCTGAGGATTTTGATTTTGTCCCTGCCGGCGCATCCTCCGGTGCATGCGGCTGATTCCGGGAACGATTTGCCGCAAGAGGCATCTCACGCAGCAAATTCCGCGCAAACGAAATCTACTGACGCGGTTACGTGCCATGCGGAAGGCAACGAAATCACGCTCGCCTGCGACTACGCGGCAATCGCGACTCCATCTGGAGACGCGGGCGGCGAAGCGCGCATAGTCCTGAATCACGCGGAGTTTTCGTTCAAGACGAAGCATGACAATTGGATGCGCGTGGAACTCACGTTCTCGAACGCAGGCGCGGCAAAAATGGCGGAGTCCCGGCAGGTCTATCTCGCGGTGGACGACGCCGAGGGCCACAACTACATCCGGCGGCCGCTGCCGCATGTGGATTTGCGCAGCCTCGCGCCGGGCGAGCGCCAGACATTCTCGGACCGCCTGCTAATCCCCGCCCTGCGCCCCGGCAGCTACGTCATTCATCTGTGGATCCCCGATCCCAATCCGTCGCTGCAATTCAACTCCGCGCACAATTTCCTGCTCAGCAGCGTCGGCGTCCCTGACCAAAAGTCGGGGCTAAACACGCTCGCATCATTCACCGTCGTTCGCTAACGGACTATCCGATCCCCATCGGCCTCCGAAGACATTCATCGACTTAAACTTCTGCTGAGATTCGCGTCCCCCGTCAGATGCCGGCGTACCAGGAATAGCCACCTTCTGGGGCGGCGGAGCCCAGGCCCTTTCCGAACTTTTTCAGGCTGTCGGTGACGGTGATGTGGGTGACGAACTTCACGCTCTTGTAGCCGAGCTGGCGTGGGACGCGCAGGCGCAGCGGGCCGCCGTTGGCGATGGAAAGTTCGCCGCCATTCATGCCGTAAGCGAGAAAAGTTTGCGGATGCAGGGCGTCGGCCATGTCAATGCTTTCCCACCAGTCGGGCTCAATCGAAAAGTAAACCACGTAGCGCGCTTGC
>Ga0302182_10000715_pt1 | contig 19730 bp, 17 predicted proteins | sample I_Palsa_N3_1_FD_198781 | JGI IMG/M metagenome (GOLD analysis project Ga0302182, IMG submission 198781) | Peat permafrost microbial communities from Stordalen Mire near Abisko, Sweden - I_Palsa_N3_1 | ecosystem: Environmental > Terrestrial > Soil > Palsa > Peat permafrost | place: Sweden...
CGCTACGACCTCGTCGTTCGTTATTTGCCGCAGTATCGTGACACGCAGGATGCAATCGATAGAATCCGTCTCCTCTCTCCATCCGGCGAACGTGTATCGCTTGCCCAGTTGACGACAGTGAAGATGGAAGATGGTGCAGAGACTATCAGTCGCGAGGCAGGGCAGCGCTTTGTTGCTATCAAGTACAGCGTCCGTGACCGCGACCTCGGCAGCACCGTCGAGGAGGCAATCGCCAAAGTCAACGATCAGGTGAAGTTGCCACCCGGCTACAAGATCGACTGGGCCGGTGAGTATGAGAGCCAAAAGCGCTCCTCACGCCGCCTCATGCTGGTCTGCCCGATCACCGTCGTCATCATCTTCATCATCCTTTATTCCATGTTTCACTCCGGCAAATGGGCGGGCCTTATCCTCGTCAACGTCTCCATGGCTCCGGTTGGTGGCTTGCTCGCCCTGCTCTTCACCCACACCAACTTCAGCGTCTCCTCTGGCGTCGGCTTCCTCGCGCTCTTTGGCGTCTCCGTACAGACCGGCGTCATCATGTTGGAATACATCAATCAGATGCGCGTACGCGGGCACTCCATCGAAGAGTCTGCAATCGAAGGAGCTGTGCTTCGACTTCGCCCCATCATGATGACCATGCTCGTCGCCACTCTCGGTCTTCTCCCCGCTGCAACTTCACACGGCATCGGGTCAGACTCCCAGCGTCCCTTTGCCATGGTGATCGTTGGTGGTCTCATTGGCGCACTCCTCATCAGTGTCTTCCTTCTGCCCACACTCTATGTCTGGATCGCAAAACCCACTGATGTTCTACCCAGCCCAGAGACGGAGTTTGAGAACTAATGTCGTTCAATCGCGTAGGCAGAAAGCCAGTTGTATCGTTCCAGGTAAAAGGAGGTTCTGAAAGCCCTATGGCCAAAAAGAAGCCCAAAAATAAGCTTCAGACCGTCCTTGCCGCTGCTTGCCTCCTGAGCATCTCTTGCGCTGCCTATTCGCAGACTCAACCGTCCAGTTCTGCCCCCGTGATTCTGACAATGCAGCAAGCAGTCGATATCGCGCGCATGAAGAATCCTACGCTCCTCTCTTCGCAGCAAAACCTCTTGTCGGTCAAAGCGCAGGAGGTCCAAGCCGGTGTCCGCTCCAACCCATATCTGACGGGCGGCGGCTCCAATGTCACCCTCGGCGCCGACTCCAACAACCCATATGATTACTATGTGGGCGTAGGGCGTCTCTTCGAGCGCGGGGAAAAGCGCCGATGGCGACTCGACAGCGCTCGCTCCACTACCGCTCAAACCGACGCGCAGTATCACGCGCAGGAGCAGCAGACCATCCTCTCAGTCCGCCAGGCCTTTACCAGCTTCGTAATCGCCAAAGCAGCAAAGAAACTCGCGGATGACAACCTGGCAGACTTCAAGCACGAACTTGATATTGGCCGCGAGCGTTACAAGGCAGGCGATATTGCCAAGCTCGACTTTGAGCGGCTCGATCTGCAACTCGCACAATTCGAAACCGACGAATCGAACGCCATCACCAGCGCTCAGCAGGCCAGCATCCAGCTCCAGGCGCTACTCGGCTACGATAAACCGCGCACGGACTTCGACGTAATCGGAGATGTTGTTCCACCCGTGGTCTCCGAAACGATGGAGAGCCTCGAACAGAAAGCAATCGCCGCGCGCCCCGACTATCACGCCGCCCATCTCGGCGTAGCTGTCGCCGATGCCAACGTCAAGCTCGCCTATGCCAACGGCACCGCCGACCCCACCGCTGACGTAACCTACAACCGCAACGGCCCCGACAACTCCCTCGGATTTGACGTCACGCTTCCTCTGCGCTTCTTCGACCGCAACCAGGGCAACAAAGACACCGCGAAGTACACAGCGCAGGCCACTCGCTTTACGGAACTGGCGACGCGAAACCAGGTCTTCGCCGACGTCGATCAGGCATGGTCCGGCTATGCCAACGCCAAAATCCTCTCAGACCGCTACAACGGCCACTATCTCGACGAAGCCAAAGACGTTCTCGACATCTCGAAGTTCAGTTACGAGCACGGCGGCCTTGCGTTGATTGACTATTTGGACGCTCTGCGCGACTCCCGCTCCGTCACCACAGACGCCCTCAACGCCTACTCCCAGACCTGGATGGCAATCCACCAGCTAAGCTTCTCCACCGCCACCGAGATCATCCCGTAAACGCCACCGAATCGTTACAACGATCCATAAGGAAGCGATAGACACACCACGTAAGCGCATCGTGGGGACAGAACACAAAACCCCAACCGGGCACTCCCCCGTCGAGTCGAGACTTGCACGTGCGTCCGGGCGCAGTCCACCAGCCCCAGGAAGCTCCAAAGAGTAGTCCGCCGCGCGAATGAAAAATAAAGTTGAAAAACATGGCGTATTTTTTGCGCTCAAAAAAGTGGTTGCCAAAACACCACATTCACCACGCGTTTCACCACAAACTCACCACGTTTTTACCACCATCTGCAGCCATAAATAGCCAAAAACCCCTTGAAAAAAGGGTTCTTAGTGCCGTTCAGATATTTTTTAGAGAATTTGGAGGCGCGGGTCGGGATCGAACCGACGCATAAAGGTTTTGCAGTTTTGATGCCTTCATCTAAACCATCTGAGGCATACCTCCGAACCCAGCGCATGATGGTCGTATGGGCAAGACTCAGCACGCGCTCAGCCATCATCTCGACCAGGTCCCGGAAGCTGAACTTGTAGCGTAGGTACCAGCGAACGCACAGGATGATCACCTCGCGATCAAGTGCCGCCCTGCAAACAACTCTTCGATACTGCTCAGTTTGCTCATCGCTGGTCCTCAACTCCCCGAAAGACCAATGTACCCAACCGAACTCGCTATTTGCACCAGAGCCGTCTGCTCCATCATTTCGTTCATCCCGGAAATAGTGGATAGAACACTATCGGGGACCGTGAACATCGCGCTGCTAAGAGCGCGAGCGTTCGCTAGTTCGCTCTGAACAAACGCTGACACACCTAAGCTGTCGATCACTTCTCCTTGGTCAGTGATTGCCTTCATAGCCTGAGCCAATTGGGACTTTACACCAAAGTCGATAGCCGCCGATTTGAATAGCCGCGCGACTTCAGATTCGCCACGCATCAGCTGGTCAGCAAGATCGTTATTGTTCAGGTCACTCATACTCCGATGTAAGCGTCATCTGCTCTGTGTCACATCACAAATTTCTTGCACTCCGATTGAGTGCGTCATATTCCGGTTTACTCGCAGAAACGATAAGTTCGCAATGGCACCGGCTATGGGAGCTATTATTCTGCGGAGAAGAAGCGCTTCCGCTGCACCCACTTAAAGCCTTCATGCTTAGTGATTGCAGCAATTTCGATTGGACCACCGACTGTTTTCTTACGCGTGATCGCAAAACGGACGAATCTTCTTGTTGTTTCCACCATGAACCGCGCTAGATCAATTGCATACTGTATCGGTGCCGCCGTCAGGATCCGCGTTTTCGCATTGGTGATGTTGGCAAGCCACTCGACATCAGGAGATGCATCGGCAAGCGCCTCGTACTGCTCCAGCGTGAGGACACGTTCACTATCAATACTGACTAGCTCGTATGCCACCGCCTGCCCGTTGCTTAGGTTTCTAAACAGATAATGTATTTTATCGAGTTAGAAAGTCAGCACACTCGGATGGGCTTTTCTCAATCTCTTTTATTTTGACGTTGCAATCGCAATCATCGCCGCAGGCACCCAAGTTGCCACTTTGAACATCATCGATGATTTCATTTTGATCCCGCACCTTTTGATTCCGAGTGAGGGTCAATTTGTATTGTTATTTTGTTTGAGATCAGGCGTGAGACACCGGAGCCTGTAGCTTCTGGCACAACACGCAATACTTGAACAACATATGTGCCTGGTTCGGTTAAATCGCATGTCCCGCCTAGCTGGACTGTTTCTTGTAGATGATCACCCGGTCTCAGCGTAATCGCTGACATGCTGAATAATGGTATCCCATTATTCGAACTCGGTTGATTCTTGAGATCGCGTTCTTGCACGAAATGACTATAGCCAATGTAGCGAACAATGGTCTGGTAACCAACCGAGGTATCACCCGTGATTTGATCTATTGTGACGTCATGGTCGGACGAATTTGTAAGCGTAGCGGTGAGTTCCACGGTACTTCCGTCCAATGGGCCCTTGGGAGCAGAGATAACAAGTTGAATCGGATTGGGCGCGCTCTCGCCCACCAACTTGCTTGCCACGAGACCACCGAGCAAACAGACTAACCCAATACGTAGACCAACGGTTTTGGAGGTCATCACGCTTTCTCCTTTCCTCGCATAGAGTGCTAATCCGCTCTCACTTACATTATTCCTCTCACAATGTATTGCAATGCGGCTCACTGGGGCTTGTTAAGTAGTTGCTCCACTGGTTGGGGTATGAAGGATTAGGCACAAAAGGGGCAACATATTCTGAACTGCCTTTTCTGTCAATACTCCAGAGGCCACTAAAGAAGGATCCACGAGGTTCCGCTGTACCCGTAAATCCCCATGGCAATACCCCTAAAGGAGCGGGAATGGCATCTGGTAAAGCTGGCATCCATAAGAGATAGGTTTGAAATGAATCGCTCAAAGACATTCTGTTTATGGTGTCAGGGAGAAAGACGCCTGGGCTATCGTTTTCTGGAACTTCAGCTGGCGAATATAGATGGTCGAAGGCATATGGATATGTACATTCTTCCGTTCCGCCAGACGTTCGGTCATACACTTGAACCGAGCTTGCCACCTGAAGCAGATATATGTCCCCCGTAAAGCCAAGCGGGTCTGTCAGATTTGGAGTTATTTCTATACCGCTAACATTATTACTAATCAGTATGTTGTAAATCCTGCGCAACTGCATAAATTCCTTTGGTGGATTCGAATATCGCCCGACAATGGTTGGGCTTCCGATGTCGCCGCTCAATAATGGTTGGCCGGGGTTTGTAGGAGTGGGTTGTAGGATTTCAAATGTCGCCTGCGCCGAGACCGATTCTCCACCGGAAAGCGTCGCAGTGTATGTCACTGTACGGAAGCAGACCTGTTGCCCATTAACGCTTTGCATCGAACAAGAGTTCAAAGCATCGATCCAGTGATACGTAACGGTGTCAGTCGCAAGCTCGCTTGCCTGAACCAAAACAAGCTGACAATCCGCATTTGCGCATGTGGGGCTTACGGACCAGTAAACTGGACCATTTTCTCCATACGATTTGACTAAGTTGCCGGGTATCGACCAGCTTTGGCTCTGAACCGACGCTCCATTCGCATTTGATATAGAGGATGTCAATACGATCTGCTCGCCAATAACTACGATCATTGGGTTATCTGTGGTTGTTCCTGTGATATCAGTGCCATTTGCAGAAATTGTTGCGGTGGGAGGCGGTGGAGGGGTGCAGGTACTGGCCGCCGGAACAGCGTCAGAAACAGCAGATGAGGATGTGCCCGATTTTGTCGTGATAAAGGTACCAAGCGGTATCTTCATCAAGTCCGGAAGTTTCGCCCGCGCAACGACGTTTGAGGATGGGCAGCCTCCACCGCTGCCGCTGAGCACGACATCGACATCCAAGACAGCTGCGACTTGACCATTCAAGATATAGTAAAGCTCGAAAAAATCGGTCGTAGCTGACGTATTCTCAGCCGTCCAGGTATAAGTCGCTTGAACCGCAGGCAAAGCTGGGCTTCCAGTAGGGCAGCCGGGAAGAGGGCCGCTTACATCAGCGACAGAAACAGTACCCTGAGTTGGAGCTATGTTGATGGAATAGCTCCCCAGACCGGCTGAAGTCATACAGTTAATGTAATACCAAGTAGTTTCAGCTATGACTGGAACCCCAGGAGTTACGTCGATCGTCTTGGCTGCTGCCGAGCGCCAAGACATACCCAGGAAACAGAGGAATATGACCGTGCGTAATTTAGCAAGGAGCAAAAATCTACGGGACATGCGTACCTCCGTCGCGAAACTTATGCGAACGTTAGCATCGAAGTTATTGATGCTAACGCAAATGAAAGGCAAAGGGCTAAAGGTAATTTGTCGATCAGGATCTTTCTGTGCCGCTCGGCTGTTAATACTCGCGGCCATTCAGAAGCGCTTGAACTTCAGAATGTTTTTGACAGCCGAGACCACTTGATGCAATCCTTCACCCGCTAATTCTTGTGCCATGGAAACTCCCGGAATCCGTTGGGAGTGGCGATAGATATTACTGATCATATCTACGGCGTCGACAAACACTGGCTCGAGTTTTTTAGGAAAGGAAGAAGAGGAGAACTGATCATAAAAGTCCACCACGGCATCTCCTGAGAACATCCGCTCCTCTATTTCCAGCCAACATTTCTGCATCTCGTCCTCGGATGGCAACCAGCCGCAGAAGCGCTCTGCACATTGAATAGTGAACTGCCCTACTGCATAAACTTCCAAAATCTGCAGAGGGACGCCTAGCCACGGAACATACGTGGCGGCGCTAAACAACAGCATCTTCTTCCGAAGAAACCAAAACAGCCGATCGACCTTTGCATCCGAGCAGTCTGGATTGATCTGCAGAATAGTCTTGATCAATTTGCTTTCAGCGAGGTTACATCCTATACCGCTTACATATGGAGCGAACCAGAGTGCAACCGTAGCAGCCATTGCAGTTGCAATCGCGCGAGCAGCTCGTGTGTCTGAATCATCGCCCGTGTCATAAATCATTAGTGCCGCGTTAGCCATAATCGCACGCTCCCTTCTTGATCACGTTATTGGTTTGTGACGTGTAAATTCTCGGATTTATTTGGAGGAACCGGAGTTAGCTGCTACACCAATCCCAAGAGCAAAAAGCCCCGCTCCTACTAGCCAACCGATGGCACCTCCCACGGGGCCTCCAACTGTAAGACCAGCAATCGTGCATCCGTCCCATACGGTACTGCCTACGAGTGCAACTCCGACTAACGCACCGCCATTGTTGCCATCGTTCCCACTCTTTCCGTTATCCTGTTCGCTCATAGCCTTGATCTCCTTCTCCTGGATCCGTTCAGAATCTTGTCCGGTACGGCTCAGAGGTAATTCGAACTAACCGGCCTTGATCAAAAGGTTATTCAAATATGACACTTGAGCCGCCTTCTTTTTATTTGGGCAGTAAGTTTCAACTTTTGGTGAGGACCTAACAGTTTTTGGAGATGTCAGCTCTGGGATGGCATAATGCATTGCGTATGAATCTGCCATCTGCCTCTGTTCAGTTGCGTATACGAGAAGGGCTTCTTCAAGAAGCGAGGATCGAACCCAGAGCGGTACCCGTGTTGGGGGTGTTATTTCAGAACACCATCACTGCAGCTCTTGAGAACCGGGCTCCCTCACGCTTAAAAGTCTCCGAGATCTTGCAGCAGAGCCTGCGGATGCAAAAGCACAAGAACAGAAATGGGAGAGAGAAAGACGGTCCTGCGAGTGAGCAATCTACGCGAGCTGCACTGACTCATCTAAGGAAAAGACTTGAGGTGTTCTTTAATCAGGACGGAAAAAAGACTGGCAAACAGGAAAAGGCTCCTCGTGAATTCTTCACCATCAAAATTGAGGAAGGAAGTCACATCCTGCAATTCATACCGAAACGGTATGCAGGCGAGAAGGTGAGAAAATTCTGGGGAGACTACTTTTCTACCTTTGCTCCTACTTGTCTGTATTATCCGGCTCCTCAGTTTTTTCGTCACAAAACGGGGTCATATATCCGTCATCGCACTGCTAACTGGCAAGGTCAGGGTTCTGAGATCACTCGGCTGCTAAAGTTGCAAAGCGGAACTGTACGCCCTACATCCAGTTTCGTTGCGTCAGGGATGACTGGAGCTGTCATCAGGTTCTTTGGCTGCTTCTTTCGCGACGATACTATGCTTGAGGCAAAGTCTCTAGGACCGACAGATATTTATATAGAGTGGGAGCGCGACACAATCATAGTTTTAGGAACTCCGACCACGAGTTTAGATTTGATCAAGCGGATTGAAAGAGGTATGCCTTACCGAACTCAATTGGACGAAAAAGGTGTTGCATACTTTTGTCATGAATCCCTACCCATCTATCTCGATCAGGATGAGGAGGCCTCTTTCGATAGAGAACAGGTTAACATCAAGAAACATGTTCTTGTGACTCGCCTCATAGAGTACAGAGAAGACCGGGAAGATCAACCGCATTTTGAAAGGAGATTATGCACGCTGCTCTCAGGTCATAGCCGTGCGGTTCAGGCCGTGACATCTGTTCTGACCTCGGAGGAATCAGTGACCGAGGTATTAACCAAATTTCGAGGGAAATTACCTAAAGAATTCCAGATAATCTTCGAGGTGAGCTTTGACACGAGATATGGAGAACTGAAATTCCCTCGGACCAAAATTGTCTATGCCAAGAGCCTGAAATCGAGGCCCCATTAAAGATGGCGCTGGTCTATTCCTTCTACAAACTTGCGCACTCTCCTTTATATCTTCCGGTGAAGCATAAAGGTGCCAGGATGGATTCGGGTTACGACCCTCAGGTAACGTGATGAGTTGGACCCGTTCGTAAGAGGCGTTTGGCCTTGGCCTGCCACAGTATTGCTGTTGTTAGCTGTAAAAACAACGCCGTAATTTGAGTGGCCCGTTTCCGCCGGACCAAGAGAGATATATGGAGCCTGACCGGATTTGGGATCTGCTGAATGCTCACAGGAACTACGGGATAATTATCCGTCACTGTCAGTCCTGTCGGACCACCGATGATGCTGAAGCTCGTAGTTTCAGCGCTATCGTGGAGCACCAAGGACCCTACCCCGCAACTGTGATTACATGTCTAGTCCCCTAGAGTGAGGCGTGGCTTCCATCGCAGAAAACGCCACTCTTGCTGCTCTTACAACCGCAAAGGGTAAACCGTCTTGGTCTCTGCTGCCTCGAACTTGATCGGGGAAAGGTGTCAGCCATAAAGGCACGAAACCAGTTTGCGCAGATCGAGGCACTGAGCTGAACGGCCTCCCTTTTTTCTTAGAGACCTTTTTCGCCTACGACGAAACATCGGCGGGACTTGTCACATTTACCGAAGAGAGCAAAGAGTGCTAGAGTTCGTACTCGAGGTTTACTGAGACGGATACTCTACAGCAGATCGCACAGCAGCGAGCTCTTAGTCGGCGGGAGTTTCTTCGCTCCGCCGCTGTAGCAGGTGCGGGTAGCCAGTTATTCGGATTCACCCCAATGCGGGCGGCCAAGGTTCTTCAAGGCCAGAAGACGGTCGTGGTGACGTTCGGCGGCGGCGCACGAGACGAAGAGACATTTGCCCCCGAGGGACAAGAGAATATCCCCCATCTGATGAAGGAGCTGATTCCTCAGGCTACATTCTTCACGCAAGTAGTCAATCGGGGAATTCTGGGCCACTACGTGGCGACTGCAAGTCTGGCGACCGGCATCTATGAACGGTTCGACAACTTCGCCGATATTGCCCCGGAGAATCCCACCGTCTTCGAATACTTCCGCAAAGGGCTGGGCAGGCCGGTCAACGACGCGTGGGTTATCGCTCCCAGCAATGGCTTCAATCGGATCGGCCAAAGCGCAGGAGGAGCATTTACGCCGGGCTTCGGAGCTAGGGTCGTTCTACCCAAGCATCTACTCGCGGCAGCGCTGGGAAAAATCTCGACCAATACGGCCGGGCTCGAATTTCTTTTGCAGGACAACTACGAGGATGTGCTCTTTACTCCGCCGTCGGTGCAGAACCAGTTGCAGCTTTCGAAGCTTACCGAGATGCTGCATCTTTCGGCCGATGACTTCGCGCATCATGCTACCACCCTGTCCAGCGCGGATGAGCTTTCTGTCTACGTGATGCGACAGTTGATGCGGCAGTTCGCACCGAGTCTGCTTTGGATCACTCTGCACGATATGGATGTTGCGCACACCGGTGCCTACTCGCTGTATCTCGAGGGCATTCGTCGAACCGACCGCCTGTGCGGGGAGATATGGCAGATGATCGAGAGCGATCCAGAGTATAAGGGCCGAACGACGATGCTGATCCTCCCCGATTTTGGCCGCGATTCGGACTTCAGCCCTTCGGGAAATGGATTTCAGCACCATCGTACTGGAGATCCGCTTTCGCGAACGACGTGGATGATGGCAATCGGGCCACACATTCGCCAGAACCGCACGGTGGACAGGCCTCTTGACTCCGTTGACCTTGTTCCCACGCTGGGAGCGATGATGAACTTTGCAACTCCGATGGCCAAAGGCAGGCCGATTGTGGAGGTGCTTTGATTACACCGAGCGAGTTGCAAGTCGAGAGTTTCGCGCGGTACCCGTCACAGGCGCGCTCTTTCGCGGTGGCCAATCTTCCGGTGTTCAAACGAATGCCATTGATTTTGGTCTCTCTCGAGCTGCGACAGGCGATCCAGTACGACTGGTGCTTTCCTGCCGAGCGAGAGCAGTTATCCCAACAACTCGAACTGCTAAGACGGATGGATGCTGCATCGTTCGATGCCTTGATGTCGCCTTTTTCCGTGATCCAACTTCCGTCGGAACTGCGTGCGATGGATTGGGTGAACCAGCCGCAGCAGTTCAGTGAACAGCTAACGGCTTATCTCTGGTCTCAACATCAAATCGATCGCTATCACGAGGCGGCACAGGAGTATCAACAATATCTGCACAAGACCGTGGAAGAGAAGCCTGTGGCTACTCCACGCTGGACCATTGTCGCTATCGGAAAGGGAATACAGGAGACGGAGTTGCCATTGTTCCGGCGTCTGCTGGCGCAAGGAACACTGTTTACGAATGTCGATCCTACCGACGGACTGGAAGTTTTGCTGGCAGAGATGAAGTCGAGGACACAGAAGTATCCTCTGGAGTATGGGCACTGGTACATCGAAGGTGGCGAACCGCACGGGGGAGCCGAGAGCGTGCAAGGATTGACTGTGATGTCGTACGCAAAGCTGGCGCCAATCGCAAAACGCGAGTTTGCCTTGCTGAATCAGTTCACGAGCCAATCCCCCGGTGGGAAAGCTGGAGTAGAGGCGGTGAGTTCATATGTAGCCAGCCTGAAACCCGACGATCTCGGTCTTAAGGGGACATCGGCAGATGATGTGTTGCGGCATTTTGAGACGAATGTGCTGACTCAGGGAGCCGGATGCCAGATCTACAGCACAACCTTTGTGCAGTGGGCATCACGTGAATGTCTGCACCGTGCCCAGCCGCTTACTCTGTTCGCCCGATTCGCAACTCGCCAGACGAGTGCTCCCATGGAGCAGTTACTGGCGCGCGATCCGCTCCAACAGTCGCAGGACCCGGAAGGCTCGCTGATCGATGCGGATATGGGAGCCTACTACACGTGGATCAATCAATCCCGGCTCACAGGCGCGGATCAGTCACGATTCCTGGTCTGGTTCGAAGGTCATCGAATTGCGTGCGCGGTCTCTCCCTCTTTGCCAAGAGGGACCACGTCTACAGCGTCTGCGAATATGCTGCAGGTTCTCGATTGGATGAGCTAGCAATTGCACTTGCGTGGAAGTCATCGCAGTTCAGCGGCGAAGAAGTTCCGAGAAGCCGGAGTTCCAACCTCCACTGGCAGCGCTCGCGAGCGCCAAGCCTTCGAGCGGTCCCGTTTCGTTCCGCCGCCGCTAACGAATCAACGTTTGATGTCGTTGGTTCCAGCGCGACGGTGTATTGCTTCTCGCCTCCCACCTCCGGCCATGCCCCTAGAGAGATCCACAACCCGAGGAATGGTAGGGCTGCGGGGGTAAAACGGAGGACCAGCCCCTGGCCTGTCCTCTTGCGGTAGAGCGCGGCCCACCCTGACTTGCCCACTTGGACAAATAGCTTGTGCGCCGTAACGCCATCCTTCTCCCCCACTGTACTCAGATCGATCACGGCGCCCGATGCCGACTGTGCGTGCGGCCAGCCAATCGAGCTGTCCTTCTCGAAGAGTCCAGCCGCGGAGTACTCAACTGCAGCTCCGTTAATCTCGTCCGGCAAAAGGATTCGATCTCCTGCTTCGACCCGTAGCAGCGGATGAGCCGACCAAAGCCACGTCGTAGAAGAGTCTGAGAGACTGAGCAGATCATAGTCCAAGACCAGGGAAGGGCCATCGAGCCAGGCACGTCTGGTCAGGCGCAAAGGGCGCGATTGAGCATCGGCATGAATGGTGATGGACCGATCATAAGAGTCGGTGTGCCACCTACTTCGCCAAAGATCGCCGTGATCGGGCACCGGCGGCTGCCCTGATATGCTGCCGCAACTCGCGACGCTAGGCAGGCACTCATCGAACCCGCCAAGGTCACCTTCGTCGAAGCCGGCAGTGCGCGAGACGTGACGGTAACCATTGAGCGCAGGGAGCAAAAATTCTTCCCCCGTTCGGACGCTGCGGAGGGACGAAATCTTACCGCCAAAGGCAGGGAGGATCTGAATCTGCACAAGCTCATTTTGCAGAGAAAGTGTTTCTTCGGTATTCATCACTCTAGTTGTATTTCCTTAGTCCAATTTTATATGGAAGCGCCGATGTCAAAAAATACTTGACAATCGGGATTCTTGTGTGAAACCTTCTTTTGCGGTAACGTGCACGGTATTTTAATGTATGACTAAAACACCAAAGTGATGCCTATCCTTCGTGTACCTACACATTGTAGGGTACTCACGGTCTTTCTGTTTGAATTTCCGGTCTGAGTCTATCGGCACTAGTTAAATCAAACTGCTCCAACGAGCAACCAGGAGAAGTTCCATGACAGAACGAACAGTTCATCCCACAGAATTAGGGAGATCGACTTCCCAAACTTTGCTTCGGCGCAAGCGGGACCCGCGGTTCCGATTTCCAGGGATTGTCGCTCTTTGCGGGTTGCTGTTCGCGACTTCTGTTATGGGACGCTCCCAAACGCCCGGAATCGCCGAAAAGCCCTATCAAGGCTGGACCAGTTTCAGTCAGCAGACGATATCGAGCAACTTTCTGACGCAAGCAAATATGTCCGCTCAGTCGGACGCATTGCTTTCCTCGAGCCTGCAGACTCATGGTTTCAACTACATCAACATCGATTCAGGTTGGCAGGGGAGCTTCGATGCCAATGGCCGACCCATACCCAATTCCACAACGTTCCCCGATATTGGCGCGTTGGTGGCACATATTCATTCGAACGGCCAGAAGGCCGGCATCTACTGGATTCCCGGCGTGGAGTATCCGGCCGTTGTTGCGAACTCGCCGATCCTAGGAACCCCCTACCATATCCAGGACATTCTGGTGGTTCCGTATACCGCAGGCAACGCCTTCGGGGGGGCGGGAACTTCTCCGTACCACTACAAGATCGATTTCACAAAGCCTGGAGCACAGGAATACATGAACTCTGTCGTGAACCTGTTCGCTTCGTGGGGCTTCGATGCGATCAAGCTTGATGGCGTAACTCCCGGTTCTTACAGCGATGATTTGTCGATCGATAACCGGGCGGATGTGGCAGCATGGGCGAAGGCGATCGCCCAGAGCGGACGCCCGATGTGGTTCACCATCTCCTGGGCGCTCGATCAGGATTACCTGAGTACCTGGCAGCAATACGCAAATGCACGCAGGATCGACGGGGACGTCGACTGCGAGGGCAACTGTTCCACGATTACAGACTGGGCCATGGCTTCGTGGCGTTTGTACGACCTCGTGGGGTGGCAGAATGCCGCAGGCCCTACGGTCGGTTGGAACGATCTCGATTCCCTTGAGGTCATGAACAACACAACCTCGGGCCTGAGCTACGAAGAGCGGCAATCAATCATGACGCTGTGGGCGATGGCCAATACGCCGATGTATCTGGGCGGTGATCTGACAACGCTCGATAATTTTGGTAAACAAATCTTGACCAATGACGAGGTGCTTGCAGTCACTCAATCCGGCCATCCGGCGATAGAGGCTCTTGCCGGGGATACTCCGGTATGGATCTCCGATCTCGGAGGTGGAAGCTACTATGTCGCCTTGTTCAACCTGAACGCGTTTCCCTCACGAGTCGTCGTTCCATGGAGCAGCCTGGGTTTCGCAAATGCTACTCGTGTGCGTGATTTGTGGAATCACATCGAACTTGGGAGATACGATCGCGGGTTCAGTACGACCATTCTCGGTCATGGAGCGAGGCTGCTGAAGGTCGAGGGTGCGGGAGATATTCATACCATTGAATCGCAGAGTTATGAAGCAGAGTCCGCTACGCTGAATGGTTCCGCCGTGATTGCCCAGTGTCCTGCCTGTTCGGGCGGAGAGAAGGTCGGTGGTCTTGGTCTGGGCTCCAACAACAACGTCACTTTCAATAGCGTCATTGTGCACCGGGATGGCGTGTATCAGATGCAGATTGATTCGATGACTCAGGGACCGAGGTCTTTGATCTATCGAGTAAACGGCGGTCCTCTTCAGACGCTCAATGTGGGGGGAGGCAGCTTCTTTCTTCCATCGAGCACTACGGTTTCGGTCGGCTTGCACACCGGGGTCAACAGCATCCAATTCGGTAGTCCCACCAGCTATCCGCCTGACATGGACCGCATCGTCATCAGTGGAGATGGGCGCGGGGCTCCTTCTCTTCCGAAATCAACAACGTATGAGGCGGAAAACGCTACGTTGGCAGGAACTGTGACTCCGCCATATTGCGAGTACTGTTCGGGAGCGGGCGAGGCAGGAAACATAGGCGGCGGCAGCGGGAACACCGTGACTTTTACCAACGTCAACGTCGACACGACCGGAACCTATCAGATGGAGGTCGACTACCTGACTGCTGCGCCCCGTTCATTCTTTATTTCCGTCAACGGGAATGCCACTACGGAGCTGGATCTCAACGGAAGCAGTTGGAATTTGCCTGCAAGCACCGTGATTCCCGTTCAATTGCAGGCTGGATCAAACACGATCCAGTTCGGCAATAATACCGGCTATTCACCCGCACTGGATCGCATCGCAATCGCGCCAGTCGTGGAGTCGACAACACTGACGGGAACGATCGTGAGCAAAACGGGTAGCGAAGGCCAGCGTATCTGGAAGGTTTCGCTGAACAACTCGGGTTCGGGGCGTGCTCTCGGGACGCAAATCAATACCATCTCGGTAACGCAAACGGCCGGAGACGGAAGCTGTCATCCAAAGGCGCTCACTCGGTCGCCGGTCGAACTGAAGAGCATCGCGCCGGGCGGTCATGCAGAAGTCGATATCCCGATTGACTTCTCCAGGTGCACGGCAAGCGCGCGGTTCAGCGTCAGCCTTATCTTCTCTGCCGACAACGGCGCGGAGGTTGGCAACTTCGTGGGGAGTGAGGAGACACGTTGAAGGGTCACTTCCAAACTCAATTCTCCGAAAAATCAATCAGCGCGGTGCACTGGATGAGACAGAAGGAGCAGGCGCTGCAGCTCCATCTGCAGCGCTTCGGAGAAGTCGGAACGGTATTTGCAGCTCCAGCCCGGGTAAACCTGATTGGGGAGCACACCGACTACACCGGTGGATTGGTGATGCCTATGGCAATAGGGTTTCGGACTGTAGCTGTAATTAGTCCGAGGTCAGACAACAGGGCAGTCTTTTATTCGACGAACTTCGAAGAAGAGGTCTCGTTCGAGATTACTTCGATCGGACTGGTGCCCGGAGGCCGGTGGAGCGACTATCCGGCCGGGGTGCTCTGGAGTCTTCGCCGAGAGAGTATTGAGATTGGAGGCTTTAGTATAAGCCTCGTTGGAGACGTGCCTCTGGGTGCTGGACTGAGTTCGTCGGCCTCTGTAGAAGTGGCCACTACCATGGCCTTGCTGGGGCATGCAAATGTGACGCTTCCACTGAAGAAAATAGCGACGCTCTGCCGGAGAGCCGAGAATGAGTATGTCGGAGCGAAGAGCGGGATCATGGATCAGTTTGTCGTTGCAGGCGCGGTAGCGAATCGGGTGATGCTTCTCGATTGCAGATCATTGGAGTTCGAGTCGCTGCCGCTGCCCGTAGAAGTGCGCGTGGTGATCTGCAATTCGATGGTGAAGCACGCAGTCGCGACAGGACAGTATGGCGACCGGCGCGACGAGGTGGAGGCCGGGCAGGCAGTGCTTCGGGAGCGGCTCGGACTTGAGTTGCTGCGGGATGCTACGTTGACGAACCTTGAGACTTACAGGAGTGAGATGAGTGCAGCCAGCTTTCTGCGGTGTCGGCACATTATTACCGAGAATGGGCGGGTGCTCATGGCAAGGGAGGCTTTGTTGCACGGAGACGTGAAAGGGTTTGGAGGCGTGATGCTGGAGGCGCACGCGAGTATGCGGGACGATTTTGCAGCAAGCTGCGAAGAGGTCGATGCTCTAGTGGAGATTGCGATGCAGCAAGAAGATTGCTTTGGAGCACGGATTACCGGTGGGGGATTTGGGGGGTGTACGGTCAATCTTGTGCGTGCCGAGGCAGTAGAGGAATTTGTTGAGGCGTTGCGGAGGACGTACAAGGAAAAAACTGGAATTGTTGCGGACTGTTTTGCCAGCGCTCCTATGGATGGTGCGCTGGCGACGCACGGCGATCTGCGATGAATCCACTTGCAGAAAAAAATCCCCATCGCAGGTTCAATTCTTTGAAGCAGGATTGGGTGCTGGTGTCGCCAAATCGGACGCAGAGACCCTGGCAGGGACAGATGGAGAAGCCGGTCACTCCCGTTACACTGACCTATGATCCGGACTGCTATCTGTGTCCTGGGAATATGCGGGCAGGGGGGCCCGGACCGACAGCTATAAGGCCACGTATGTCTTCGAGAACGATTATTCAGCTCTAAAACTCGATGCTCCGCAGTTTTCAAGCGATGAGGGAGGGAAGCGGTTGTTGGTTGCCGAGGGTGAGAGCGGCGTCTGCCGGGTCCTCTGCTTTTCTCCACGGCACGATCTTAGCCTGGCGAAGATGGCGATGAAGGAGATTCGCGCAGTCGTGGATGTGTGGAGCGAGCAGTATGTCGAACTCGGCGCGCGAGACGATATCGACTATGTGCAGGTGTTTGAGAATCACGGCGCGATGATGGGTGCGAGCAACCCGCATCCGCATGGACAGATATGGGCCAGCCGGTCGGTTCCGAATGAGGTGGCGGCGGAACAGATTGGGCAGGCGGCGTATCTGAAGGAGCATGGGTGTTGTCTGCTCTGCGCTTATCGGGAGATGGAGGTTACCCTGGGTGAGCGTGTGGTGGCGGCGAATGAGAGCTTTGTCGCGGTGGTTCCTTTCTGGGCGGTCTGGCCGTTCGAGGTGATGATTCTGCCGGTCCGGCATGTGGCCGATCTGGAGTCGATGACTGGGGCGGAGCGCGATGGGCTGTCGGCGATATTGCAGGCCGTGACGCAAACCTACGATAAGGTCTTCGATACGCCGTTCCCATACTCGATGGGGCTGCATCCCCGGCCGTGTGATGGGGAAGAGCATCTTGAGTGGCATTTTCACGCCCATTTTTATCCACCTTTGCTGCGGTCGGCTACGATCCGGAAGTTCATGGTCGGGTTTGAGCTATTGGGAGGTCCGCAGCGGGACATTACTCCGGAGTCCGCGGCAGAAGTCTTGCGACAGGCCAATGCGCGACTTTTCGCTTCGAAGTCAAGATGATCATAAAGGCATGATCGATGCTCATCGTGATCCCCAGTACGCATGCGTTCGAACACATTGAATCAACATTAAAGCTAAAGGAGGCGAGTTGATCGACAGGTGTCCTTCGGCAGAGTTTTCGGGGCATCGCGAGCCGATCTTGCCGCATGTTCAAATCTAATTTGCTTGAATCCAATATCCGATTGAAGATAAGGACCGCCCGTCCGGCATCCTGGATTGACTGCGATGCAACTCGGCAATTCCCATCTTTTCTTGACAAGGCTGCTCAAGCTGCCTAGAGTGTGATTTGCGGTAACGTAAACGATAACCATTTTCTATGAATATAAGAACGATTTTCCGGTTTCCGATTTATTGTTAGTTGCGCGGCCGGCGCGTTACCGAGGAATGGAACATGTCGCAAGAAAAAGCGTTTGACGATAACAGGGACATCGCGGCCGAGGGTGCAGAACCGTTGAAGCTGCAACTACCACCTGCGCCTCCGACAGAGACAGGTGCCGTGAAGGTCTGGGAAGAGCCAGTACTGATCCGGTCTTACATGCCGGCGGTACCGGACCCGAATCCACTCTTCCTTGAAAAGCGTGTGTACCAGGGAAGCAGTGGTCGAGTGTACCCTTTGCCCGTCATCGACCGGGTCGACACGAAGCCGCAGGTTCACGGGTGGAAGGCAGCTCACATTGAAAATGAGTTTATTCGGCTGATGATCTTGCCGGAGATTGGCGGACGGATTCAAGTTGGTTTGGATAAGATCAACGGCTACGACTTCTTCTACCGCCAGAACGTGGTTAAGCCCGCCCTAGTAGGTCTTGCAGGTCCCTGGATCTCAGGCGGAGTGGAGTTCAATTGGCCGCAGCATCACCGGCCAGCGACCTTCATGCCAGTTGAATTGACGATTGAGCGCGACCCCGATGGGTCGGCAACGATCTGGTGCAGCGATCACGATCCTATGCTGCGGATGAAGGGGATGCACGGCGTGTGCCTTCGCCCGGGCAAAGCTTGCATCGAAGTTCGGGTTCGTCTCTACAATCGCACGCAGGACACGCAGACCTTTCTATGGTGGGCGAATGTTGCGGCGCACGTCCACGAGAAATATCAGTCCTTCTTTCCAACGGATGTGTGGTTCGTCGCGGACCATGCCAAGCGCGCGGTCACCGAATTTCCCCTCAGCGAGGGAAGTTATTATGGAATCGACTATAGGGAGCGAGCTGTCGATGGGGTTCCCGAGGATGAGAAACCTGCGCATTTCGTGCCGGATGGCTCGTACCCATCCAACGATTTAGGCTGGTACGCGAATATCCCTGTCCCGACGAGCTACATGATAGCGAATTCGAAAGGGGACTTCGCTGGCGGCTACGATCATGCGGCGCAGGCGGGCATGGTGCATGTAGCTAATCATCACATCGCTCCCGGAAAAAAACAGTGGACCTGGGGCAATCACGAGTTTGGCTACGCGTGGGACCGCAGTCTCACCGACTCGGACGGACCGTATGTTGAATTGATGGCCGGAGTCTACACCGATAACCAGCCGGACTTCTCGTTCCTTGCACCCGGCGAGACGAAGGCCTTCAGTCAGTACTGGTACCCGATCCGCGAGATAGGTGTGCCTGATCTGGCCAATCTCGATGCAGCGGCCCGAGTACAGAGGGAACCCGGCAAAGCGGTGATCCATCTTCTTGTCACTCGCGCTTTTCCCGATGCCACGGTCTCTCTGCAAGCAAACGGCAAGGAGATTTCTAGATGGTATGGCGAGTTGAGGCCAGAGTGTCCTCTGCATACGGAGGTGCCAATCGCCAGTGATGAACCGGAGATAGAACTCGTATTGAAGACTGGCGCTGGTGCGGAAGAAAAGGTGATTCTTCGCTATGCGCCGACGCAGATCGTACCCGCGCCGCGTCCAGCGATTGCCACGGAACCCGGCCTGCCGGAGAGCATCCCGTCCAGCGATGAACTCTATCTGATCGGGCTCCATCTGGAACAGTACAGGCATGCGACGCGAAACCCGGAGCCATATTGGCTTGAGGCCGTCCGCCGAGATGCGGGTGACAGCCGGGCGAACCATGCACTCGGACGATGGCATCTGAGACGCGGCGAGTTCGGGTTGGCTGAACAGTATCTTCGCGCCGCCATCTCTCGCTTGACGGAGCGGAACCCCAATCCTTATGACGGCGAGCCTCACTACAACCTCGGGCTTACGCTGAGCTATCAGGGCAAAGTCGCCGAAGCCTATGAAGCCTTCTACAAGTCCAC
>Ga0302182_10000721_pt1 | contig 19651 bp, 14 predicted proteins | sample I_Palsa_N3_1_FD_198781 | JGI IMG/M metagenome (GOLD analysis project Ga0302182, IMG submission 198781) | Peat permafrost microbial communities from Stordalen Mire near Abisko, Sweden - I_Palsa_N3_1 | ecosystem: Environmental > Terrestrial > Soil > Palsa > Peat permafrost | place: Sweden...
ACTTTTTTGCTCACAGGGCTAAAATTACCTATTTTACCAAACATTGGGTTATTTTTACCTGATCTATTGATGTTTTTTTGAGAAATACTCATTTTTGTTCTTATTTCTTCTGATTTAACTTTACCTTTATTAATTTCACTCATCTTAGCGATAGTCTCTGCTGTATGAGTTTTATTATAAAAAGGATTATTTTCACCAGTACGACCAAACATTGGGTTATTTTCACCTGATCTATCAATATTTTTCTGAATTTTACTCATTAAAGCTATTGATTCATCCGAGTGGTTATATCCTAATGAAGAACCAGCTATTTTTAATATATTATATTCAGGTACCAAGCTATCTATATATTTCTGTTCAAATGAAAGTATTAATTTACGAGCGTCTTCTTTAGATAAATTAGATATATCTATGTATTCAAGAATTGATAAAGAAAAAGCAGAATGAGTATGAAGAAGAAGAGCTCTACAAATATAATTATCCAATCGTTTTAATGCTAAAGGAGAATAATAAAATTCTAAACGATTAGATAGATCTACTGCACTACCTACATATTTTTTACCGCTTTCTTTATGGGTAAACATGTAGACTCCTGCAAGACCTTTATTATCAGATAAAATTCGTAATTTATCAATATTTGTATCTTCATAAAATATAATTGGAATAAATGTTGTATTATTTAACATAATTTTTTTAATTTGAGTTCCTCTTTATTTATAAAACGGATTGAAGAGTGGAGAGTAATAAAATAGAGTGGAGAGTAATAAAAATAGAAAAGACTATTTAATTCTGATGGATCCTCTTAAACGATAAAAAGCAATTACAATACCTAAACCTATGGCAGATTCAGCTCCTGCTACTGCGATAATATATATACCGTATACTTGCCCAATTGCGTCATCAAAAGCAAAAGATGAAATTAAAATCATAAAGGTTACTGCTAATAACATTAATTCAATAGAAATTATTAATAAAATAATATTTTTACGATTCAAGATGAATCCCAAAATTCCTATTAAAAACAAAGTAATTGATAAATTCATAGTTATTTATATTTATTTTTTTTTTGTTCCCAAAATAATATTAATCATCTATTATATACTCCGCCGAAAGCGGGATTCAGGCTTAGATTTTAATAATATATTTCTATTATTAATAATATATTAGAATAATTTTAATAGTATACTTATTTATTTGACACACTTTGTGGTAAAAATGTCCGTTAAAAAATTAATTAAATAAGAAATTTATTATTAATTAACAAAAGATATTTTCTTATTTTTCCTTTTGTCTCCTTTAAGCCTTTATCAGGGAAACCTTTTTAAGTATTTACCCTTCTTTCATTAAATATAAATTATATTTTTCAATGTAATCCCATTTATCATAATGACAAATGGATTGCTAAAAGCAGAGCACTACTTGCTATAATTCAAATATAGATCCTACTTAAATAGGTTTCGCAGAATACCAGCTATCTCCAGGTAAGATTAGCCTTTCACTCCCTATCACAGCTCATCCAGTACTATTGCAACAGTAGTTAAGAAAAGGACGATAAAATCCTTCTCCCCTTTCCTTTCAGAAAACTGAAAAAAAAAAATTAAATTATTTACCTGTTGTGAGACTTGAACTCACACGCTAAAAAGCAATTGATTTTAATTCAACATCGTATACCAATTTCGACAAACAGGTAGGTATATATTTATATAATGAATTAAAAAGATTACAATTCATAGTTATAAAATTTATATTATAATTAAAGTTAAAGTCTTTTAATTATTTGTGGTACCCGATCAATAATATCTTATTTATAATATTTTATTTATAATATTATATTCAATTTATATTGGAGATTTTCTTTAAGATTAAAATATAATTATAGTTTACCGCATAGGATTATTCTCTGGGATGTCATGTGCGTTTCAACACAGATATAGTTTACTTAAAAAGTTTAATAATTGCGTTTGTTAACATTTTAATTTCTAAAAAAAAAAAATAATGACACGACTACAACCATTCTTTTCAACTATCTAAATTTTTATAAGTTTTTTACATTTAGTAGAAACTTAAAAAATAATTAAAGAGAAATTAAAAGGTAAATCCGATATTTACGGATTTTCTTATAAGATTAATTCTAAGTTATATATAGGTTCTTCAAAAACATTAACTATCCGTTTCAATAATCATATAAACAAATCTCAATATAATATTTTGCTTAAAAATGCTATAAATAAATATAATTTATAAAATTTTATTTTTATAATTTTTAAATATTGTGAGCCAGAGAAGCCGATATCTCTAAAGCAATTTTATGTTAATAAACTTAAACTTAAGTATAATTTTATTAAAATTGCTGATACCTCTTTAGGTTATAAACATAAGAAGGAAATAATTGCTTTAATGAGTAAAGCTTCATCAGTTAAAAATAATCCTATGTTTGATAGAACTCATTATGCTAAAAGTAAAGCTAGAATTAGTGCTGTTCAAGGGATCTCTATATATGTTTATTCTTCTGATAAATCTATACTTATTAACACTTTTTATTCTACAAATAAGACAGGAAAATTTTTTAATTGTAATTGTCAAACGGTTTAAAAATATGCTAAAAATAGAAAGATATTTAAAAAAGAATGGTTTTTATCTACAACCTTAATTTCTTTAGATAAAAAGTTAATTCAAATAATGAGGGATAGAAAAAGGACTATCTAATATGATAACGTTATATTTTTACACCCAATTTTTAATTAAATTATTAATATTTTTTATATAATTTGATGAAATATAGCTTTTTTATTATAATTACAACTAATTTCATAATTAGAGTTTTTTTTATATCGGTATTTGTTAATTTAAAGAGGGTTATTTTATTAAGGATTAATTTTATAATACTAATATATTTTATGGTTTATATAAGGGGGTATTATTATTCTTTTTTTTCAAAATATACCAGTGTATATATAATAACAACATTGGTATAAAATTTTATAATTGACTAAATTATCTATAATTTAAATCTTAATTATTTGTTCAAGTCTTTTATCTAAAATTAGAAAAATTACTAAATATTTAATTAAATTTTTTAATTTACTTTATTATACCAAAATTGTAATTTACTATATTTATATAATAAATCTTATGTTAGAAAGATTTATCTTGGGTATTTATGCGTTATATATTATATATTATATTTTATATAATTTTAAGTTTATATAAAATTATTAATATAAGTTTTTTTTTATAAAAATAACCATTCCAAGAGAAAAATCTATAAGACCTTATAATGATAACTCCATAACGTTAGGACTTATATATTTATTTTGCGAAGCCGATATACTGGGAACAAAAGATATATAATAATTATATAAGGCTAGGATTTATGCTTTAAGGTTATTAATTTAAAATTAATCTACCTATTTTTTATATTATTAATTTAAATGAATTCTTTATTATTAGATTTATTAACATTTCTTTCTGTATTATCCGCTCTTTTGGTTATTACAGCAAAATCGCCCATCATTAGTGTGTTATTCTTAATTGCCGTTTTTATTAATTTAGCTGGATATTTAATCTTATTAGGTATTAACTTTATAGGGTTAGCATACATTATGGTGTACATTGGAGCAATTGCCATATTATTCTTATTTGTAATTATGATGCTTAATATACGATTAGTTGAATTATCTGAGATAGGTAATGAATACAACAAAAACGTACCATTAGCAGTAATTGTTGCATCTGCCTTAAGTTATTTAGTACTATCAAATACTATTACATCTAAATTCGATCAAATTTATTTAATTTCAGCTTTATTTGATAAAATTAATTTCTGGTTAGCAGGTATTGATTCTTCAAGTAATGTTATTAATGCTGCTTTTAACACTACATATAATAACATCTTTGTTAATTATGACGAAGTTCAAGTTATAGGTTCAATGTTATACTCTTCTCATGGATTATACTTAGTACTTGTATCGTTTATTCTGTTATTAGCAATGATTGGTCCAATCATCATCACGTTAGATAAAAAATCTAACACCCCCCTTACAGTACTTTAATTAAATATAATAAAATGTCTCTCAACAATATTTTATTGTTTTTTATTATTTTTTGTTGAAGTTTTATCTAGGAATTATTAACTTTATTTACTAAAACAAACGAAATTTTATTTTCAATTTTTGTACCTATAATAATTTATGAAGATGCAGATACAGAGAAATTTAAAAATTTAACTGATAATAAAGTTAAAAAAGCAATTTATTTATGAACCTATAAAAAAGTTAAGTAAAAGATATAGAAGCTTAATAATTAATTTATTAAAACGAATGTTTAATTATTTTTCTATTGGATACTTAGATCGTCATAAAAATATATTTGTAAAACATTAAAAAATTATAGATATTCTGTATTTTTTTTAAGAATTTATGAATATATTAATATTCCTTATTTATTTTTTTGATAAAAATTCTAAGAGACTAAAATTTACCTAATGTGATGGAAATCAGTAAAATGGTAATTTATAACTCTATATAAACCTATAGCTATAAATATTGTTCTAATAAGTATATGAAAACCATGGAAACTTGTTATAAAATAAAATGTTTTACCATAAACTGAATCTGCAGTTATAAAAGGACCTTATATATATAAGTAAATAATTTTCTTTTTATATTTATTTATAATTATTATATAATTAAGTAATTTATAATTATTACATAATTAAGTAATTTATAATAATATTGATATGTTTAATTTATTAATATGTTTAATTTATTAATACTAAATAATTATAGTATTTATATATAATTTATAAACACTCATAACTTATTTAATAATTTTCAGTAAAAGGTTTAATTCCTCTCTTCATTTATTATAAAATATAAAAAAGCAGTTATAGGTAAATGGTATACCAGTGCTCTTCCAAAGCGATATTCCTTTTTCGATTAAAGGTAACTGCATAAACCTGGTTAGCTTTATAAGGTTCATCCTCCCTTAGCCCAGGATAGATATGATGATAAGTAAGGTCTCTAAAAATATATAACTCTTTAAAGGGTAAAAAGAGTTTAAACAGAGATAAAGAATTAATAATAATAATAAAATGATAATTAATAATACAATGACAATTAATAGTACAATTAATTCACTATTAGAAGCATTAATTGTAATAGGACCTTTATTAGGTTCTATAGCATATGTTACTATTGCTGAGCGTAAAATAATGGGAAGTATGCAAAGAAGAATAGGACCTAACCGTGTAGGTCAACAAAAAATTAATGGACTTTTTCAAGCTAGATATTATCATATGTCTATTATAGCATATGATAACAACAATAATAATAATAATAATAATAATAAACACCCAATTGTTATTGTTTATAATGACATAAATACTGATAAAATAAAAATTTTATCTGATAATAAAGGTAAGAGTGGTATTTATTTATTTACTCATAAAGAATCAGGTAAAAAATATGTTGGTTCTGCATTTGATTTATCTCAACGATTTAGTAATTATTTTAATAAGAATTATTTAGAAAATAATAGTAAATCAATGTATATTTATAAAGCTCTATTAAAACATGATTACCCAGCATTTACTTTATCAATTCTTGAATATGTAGATATTACTAATTTATCTTTAGAGGAATCAAAAAATAAAATACTAAGAATTGAACAGAATTTTTTAGACGATATAATACCTGAATATAACATTCTTAAAATAGCAGGTTCCTTATTAGGCTATAAACATACTGAGGAATCATTAATTAAAAGAAGTGGTAAAAATAATCATTTTTTTGGTAAAACTCATACTAAAGAAAGTAAATTAAAAATCTCTAATGCTTTAATCGGAAATATACTTTCTGATGAAACTAAAGCAAAAATGAGTCTTGCTAAAAAAGGTTTTATCCCTCATGAAGAAACTTTAGGGAAACTAAGAAAAAAAGTATATTTATATGAGAAAGATAATAAAAATATAGTATTTAAGGAATTCGAAAGTTATACTGAAGCTGGAAAATTTTTAAATTGTAATGTAGCCACTATATCTAGAAATATAGATAAAGATAAAGTTTTTAAAAAAGAATGGATATTAAGCTCAATTTTAATAAATAAAAGCTAATAAATGGCAGGGGAAAAATAATATGCCATTAATTCTAATTAAACACCCCCCTACTTTTTCAAAAATAAGAAATATTACCCCATTATTCTATATGACATATAGAATATTTCGTCGTATACTCCTTTACAAGTTTAGTAAAGGTTTTTCTATTTAAATAATCTATAATTAAATAAAGTAGAGCCTTAATAAAGGATAGAGAAGGGGGATTTATTTATTTTTTTTCTTAGTTTTTTTAAGGATAAATTTATGACAGATCCAGCCTCCAGCTTTGCTAGGGAGGATTTCTTCCTGCAGTAAAAGAAACCTTTATAAAATAAATAACTGGCCCTGACCTTTTACAATCATATTATCCTTATTCATTATTAAATATGTCATACATATTATTTTATTCAATCTCTTTAATTTCCTTATTTTGTTTAATTTCTAATTCATTTAAATTAAGCATTTCTAAAACAAGATTCAATTCTGAGTTACTTATTTTATCTTCATTATATTTTACAATAGCTTCAGACAAAACATTAAATTTATCTTCATATGGAGCAAGAATTTTATTAAGTTCTTCCTCTGTTAATTTAGTATCCTTAAAATTCTCTTTAATTTCTTGTATCTTTGTATTTACATTTGTTATTAAATTAATAGTTTTTTCCATTAATTCATTTTTTATTTCCATTTGTCTTATTCCTTCCATTTCATTAACCTGAGCGATAGTAAATCCTAATGAAGTACTATTAAAATATTCAAAAGGTACTACACTATTTGAAGAATTACCAATAATATCTCTATTATCTGATTCAGGATAATAATGAATTATCTCATTATAGTTTGTAGTAATATTCGGTAATGAAAAACTTCTTTCTTTTCCTTTATGTCTTTCTATGGTTGATCTTTCATTTATTTCTTTTTCTATATCAGTACTAAATCTTTTTAAATCTTTAATTTCTTGATCAATTTCATTAAAATTATTAACTATTTTATCAATAACATCATTTTGTTTATTAAAATAACTAGAAGATTGATTTTCTATTAATTCATTGTTATTAACTAATGTTGATAAATGATTTATAATAACATTTTGTGTATTAATATGTTCTTCCAATGAATTTATACTATTTTGATATGCAATGTAATTATTATCTGAAATATTAGTCATATCTGTATTACTACTATCTGCAGTGTTATTTCTCTCATGACTATCAAGAAAGTTTTTAATTAATAAGTCCCCAACATCAGTTTGAACATATTTATCATTTAGCACTTTTATTCCTAGATCAGTTTGAGTAGATTGGTTATTTAGTTCTTTTATCTTATTTTGTTCTTCTCCTCTTTTGAGAGACGTCTCGCTGGCAGGAGTTATAAGATCATCTAAAGGTGGAGTAAGTACAAAGATAATTTTATTTTCATTTTCAGTGTTAAGTTTTCTAAAGTTATCGGAACCCGGATTCTCTTCTTTATATTTTACAGTCAATTTAGCCTCCGAAAAAGGAGCGTCCTGAAAGGAAGCTGAACTATTATTATTTAAGTCACTGTTAGAATTATTATTACCAAAATAATTATAAAACTGGATTAAACTATTAGTAACTCTTTGAGTAATTCCTCCAAAAGTTAATAAAATTATTGTTCCAATCCCTCCTAATAAATTATTAAAATCATTAAATATTTCTGTAAAACCTAATAAGCTATCATTTTCTTCTATAACATCATCTACCTCGTCAGTAGATGCACCTGAAAGAGATTCGCTATCTGATAGATCATTTTCTGAAGGATTAGTAATATCGTCATCATTATCAATATTATTAATTAAATCTTGTAAATAATCAAGTATAGCTAATGTCATACTTCCTAACATAAAATTAAGTATATACAAAAAAAAAGAATTTGTAGGTAAATCAACATACATATCAAATATTGAGTAGTCGTTAAATATATTATCATTTTCTATAATAGTATTATCTCCTTTGTCTTCGTAATGATCTACGGATGCAACTTCTGAATTTTCAACACTAATTGTATCTTCTTTATTCTCATGAATTTTATCTTTTTCTTGATTTATCTTAGATGTAGAAACCTCATTTTTTAATAATTTGTCTATTTCTTGGGAAAAATTATTAAAATATTTATTGTCAAATTTAGGTAGATCAAAACTTTTATTATATATTAAAGCAATAAATTGGCCAATATTTGCGATAAAAATTCCAATTCTTGTATACGATATTGAATCAGATACTGTTGTAAACATACTTGAAAAAACTATAAAAATCATATATAATAAGAATAAAATTATTAAACTATAAATTAAAGTAATAAAATAAAAAGTATTTTTATTATATCCATTTAACGGTGGTGTTGAAGGTAATTCAACTTGTAAAGGTAAAACTTTATTTATACTAATTGTTTCATTATATAAGTTCTTTGCTATAATTTTATAATTTTTATCTTTTACATTTTTCTTTATATTTTTACTTAAAACATCGATTATTTCAGGTATATTTGAATTAATACCTATAACCATCCTTATATTTTTCTCTCCCTCTTTTGGGTCTTTTACCAACGAAGATTTATCTAATTCAACTAACTTAATACTTTTATTTACTTGTTTAATTGATGTAATACTTTTATCTTCAGTAATAGCCCTTGATAGAGAGGGGTAATGGAATAAAGATGAATCTAAAGAAGATTGATTAATTGTTAAAGTATCATTCAAACTAATCTTAATTTCTTTTCCATCAATAGGTGCCTCTAAAGGAAAAGATTCTTTAATTACTTTTTCTAAACTTACTATTACCACTGTTCTAGGTATACCTTGTTGCAATTCACTTAATTTTTTTAATTTTTCTACCTTTTCATAGGCAACTATTGCAGGAGCTTGAGCCCCCTGAAACTCCTCTTTAGCAGAATATTCAATTAATGCTAATGAATAATATCTAATCTCTGAAAAAGATTCTTTTAATTCTTCTTCTATTAAAACAATTGTTGTAGCAAAATTAGAAGTAATATTGTCAAAATCTTATTTGTTTTTTATAATAACTATCTCCTAAAGAAGGGTTGTAAATATTTAAAATATACTTACTATCTTTAAGAATAGAATTATCACTATTGTAAATCCATAATAATTCAGTTATTTTGGATATAGCTTTTTGAATGCTATTTTCTGTTCTAAAATAGAACATAAATTTAGTTGTATTAATTGTTGTATTAATAGTTGTATCAATTCTTGTATTCATTTTTATGTTTATAAATAATAAAATTTAATTTGCCCGCAAGCAAACAGTAAGATGTTTCGTAAACTAATTATTAGTCTTCGAAGCATTGTATTATTAAGTGAATAGGCTATAGCTTAAATAGTAACCAGTAAACCTCGTGAAATAATTAAGTAAGAAAGACTTTATGATATATAGTCTTAGATATATTTAATAGTTAACAAAGCTTAAGCTTCTTCACTTATTTATTTTTTTTTCTAAAATATTTCCTAAAATAATAAAATTTTTAAATGCTTTCTATAATAATTACATTCTTAATATTTATTCTACGTATAATCAAGATTTTTAATTATACATCCCCTTTAGGCAACTCTTTTTAAATTTACATCTAATAGATATTATGATATATAGTATATATTTTTATATATGCATGAGTTTATTATTATTATTATTATGTTAATTTTTAGTTTGTTCAAGTCCTTTGATTAAAACCCAAAGGCCTAAGTTAAAGTGAACCTTTAGCTATAAACCATCAAATTGCGGGAACGCCCTAAAGCAATTTCAACTAAACAAGAACGGTAACGAATCTTGTGGCACAGGTAATGACTCGTGGTATAGTAAAATCGAAATTGATGCACGAAAGGAAATGGGTAATCCGCAGCCAAGCACCATTATAAAATGGTGTGCAGTTCATCGACTATACGGTGGTTGGCGCAAGCTTAAGATATAGTCAGACCCTACTCGAAAGAGTATTTAGTTTATTTATTATTAAACTATTTTGGGATATTTCGTATTATGGGTTATTACAAGCATTTGCAGATGCTTTAAAACTATTAGTTAAAGAATTAGTATTGCCTTCAAATACTGATAAAATACTTTTTGTATTAGCACCTATGATTTCTTTAGTTTGTGGTTTATTAGTTTGGACTCTTATACCATATGGAAAAGGTTTAGTAATAGCTGATTTTTCTTTAGGGATTGTAACAATTTTAGCTATATCTTCAGTAGCAGCTTATGGAATAATATTAGCAGGTTGGGCTTCAAATAATAAATATTCATTTATTGGTTCCTTACGAGCTACAGCTCAATTAATAAGTTATGAAGTAGTTTTTGGATTAATAATTTTATTAGTAATTTTTTTTGTAGGTTCATTTAATTTAACAACAATTATAGAATCTCAAAAAGCTATTTGGTTTATTTTTCCTTTATTTCCTATCGCATTAATGTTTTTAATAGCCATTCTGGCTGAGAGTAACAGAGCACCTTTTGATTTACCAGAATCAGAATCAGAATTAACAGCAGGATTCATGACTGAATACTCTGCTTTCCCTTTTGTATTTTTCTTCTTAGCAGAATATGGAGCTATTGTATTCTTATCTACATTATCTTCAATATTATTCTTAGGTGGTTATTTAATCCCTGGAGTTGAATCTAATGGTTTAATGACTGGTTTATCTTTAGGATTTAAAACTTCTTTCATATTATTCCTATTTATCTGGATTAGAGCAAGTTTTCCAAGATTAAGATATGATCAATTAATGTCTGCAATCTGGTCTAAAATGTTACCAGTAGTAATTGCGTTCTCAATTTTAATTCCGTGTATCATTAAAGCTTTTGAAATATATTAATTTATAATTAAGATTTTTAAAATATACACCCCCCTAATATTTTAATAATTATATTTTTTATAAAAAGAAGGTTCAGTTTCATGAAAAGGATTCAGCTTTATAATAGGAAGATATATTTAATAATAGGAAGCTATAAAGAAAAAAAGCTGAATTATTTTTGGTAAAATATAAATATATTATTATTAAAAATTTTTAACTTAGTAATGACGATACTAATAATTTCTATTTTATTCATCAATAATCTCTACGGATTTATTTTTTAATCTTTGTATCCGCTATTTTTTATGATTTTAGTGTACAAATTTTAGGAGGATTATTTCAACCAATTTTATTAACTCAAAGCCCATTAATTTTCTTGGGTAATTTTTCTTTTATCACGCCGGTAGTTTTAATTTAATTTTAATAATTAAAACGTTATAAAATAAAGGCGGGCCCAAAGGAGAAGAACTTAATATTTTATATCTATTTATCTCCTCTTTTTAAGATAGTTTTTTATTAGGACCTACAATTATTTATTCTAATACAAATACAGATAAATCTAAAAATTTAACAGATAACAAATGTTTTGTCGGAATCTACATATGAAAACATGAAAAAACATAAAGAATCGGATAAAATACATAGGTTCTGCTATAGATTTATCAATACGATTTAGATCATATAATTCTAAAGCATATCTTATTTGTTATAATTACAGTTATACCTATAATGCTTTACGTTGTCAAGGTTATTCAATATTTAGCTTATCTATAATAGAAATTATTGATATCTCGAATCTGTCAAAAGAGAAAACATGAAAATCAATCCTTGAGCGCGAACAATATTATATAAGTTCATTAAATCCTAAATATTATATTAACCTTATAGTAGAGTCTCGTTTAGGATCAACCCACTCAGAAGAATCTTTTGTTAAATTTTCAGAAGTTAATCATCCTATGTATGGAAAGTCTTACTCTTCTGAAGTACAAGATAAAATTAATAAAGCTCTAACAAGTAAAATTACCCTTGAATCTACAAAAGCTAAAATTAGTAAAGTTCATATAAGTAAAACTTTCTCAGAAAAAACGAAACTTAAAATTAGTAAGGCTCTAATAGGTAAAGTACTAACTGAAGCTACAAAAACTAAAATTAGCAAAGCTAATATAAGTAAAACTTTCTTAAAATTAATTAAAGAAAAGACTAATATTTCTAAAGGTATTACTATTTATATTTATACTTCTGATAAATTTTTAATTGATTTTACTTTTGATTCTTATTGTTAAGCTGCTGAATTTTTAATGTAGATAAAAATACAATAATACGCGATATTAAGAATGGTAAATTATTTAAGGACAAATGGGTTTTATCTACATCTGTTTTTAACCCGGCTTCAAACTAAGATAATGATATCTAATTATTATAATAGGGTTATAATATATTATAAATAGATAATAGCTAAAAACAAAGATACTAAATTAATTTACTAATTTTATTTAATTTTTTATAATCTTAAAACACCCTTCTCCTAGTAAAATGATTCTTGATAATTTTAAAAATTAATTGTAAATAATAAGTGGCTATAAATTATTATTACCGGTATAAATAGATAATTATTAAGTATTATCTTTTTGTACGAGACTTTAATTTTTTTTAAAAATGTTATTTAAATTATTTAATATATTTTCAATTGCTCATTGTGATGTTGCAGAACCATGGCAATTATCTTTTCAAGATGGTGCATCACCATCTTTTGATGGAATCGTAGATCTTCACGATCAAATTATGTTTTATTTAGTAATAATTGTTATAGGTGTATCTTGGATGTTAGGAATAATAATATTAAAATTCAATACTGCTAAAAACCCTATCGTGTACAAATATTTTACACATGGTACAGTTATTGAATTAATCTGGACTGTAACTCCAGCATTAGTATTAGTTGCGATAGCATTCCCAAGCTCAAGATAGGGGCCTATATATTGGTAACAATATTTTAGTATCAAGCTATATGCTGGAACCTCCTAAAGCCTTAAGTACTTCTATATAAAAGTAAAAATCTTAAGGATAAACAATGGACAATCAGCAGGAAACCAAACCAATTATAATAAATTGGAAGTAGGATCCTCAGAGACTATACGCTTGACATCCTGACTTTAAGGATGATGATATAGTCCAATTTACTATGAAAATAGTAATTAATAATAGTCAGACTCTTGTATTTAATGGATAACCCGATTTTTTAATTATTTATAAGTCATATAGAGTTAATTCGTGGGTATAAATTTCAAAATTATTTTTTTATTTGAAATATTCGATTTCTTAGTTTTATTATCTTTTGTACCACTTATAATTTATGATAATGCTGAAACAGATAAAAAATTTTTTATCTGATAATAAAAGTCTTGCAGGAATCTTCATGTTTACTCATAGAAAATCTGGTAAAATCTATATTGGTTCTACTTTTGATTTATCTGTTCGATTAGGAAAATATTATTTTCTTTCACAGTTAAAAAAAATAAGATAATTATATATCTAGAATCTTAATCCTTCATTCTTATTCTGCTTTTAGTTTATCTATTTTAGAGTTTATAGATATTAGTGGTTTATTTAAAAAAGAAGCACGTTTATTAATATTTGATTTAAAGCAGTCTTATCTGAATTTGGCCTTTTCGGAGGATAAACCAAATAATTATAATATACTTAAGATACATAAACTTTAAAAAAATTCGATTATATATATATAGTTAGTTTTTTATAAATTTTTTCATTATTGTTTACAATATTTTACATTAACAACATCAATAAAAACATATTCTTTTATGTAAATTCATATCAGATCATATCCTTTTATGACTACTCTTGAATATTTATTTTATTTAAATATAAATGGTAAACAGGTTAAAACTATTTTACCTAATTTAATATATTATTTAGATGATGTAGCATTTGCATATTAAGCTATGGATGATATAGCTAAAGCTCGATTAGGCTTTTACTTTTATACAAAGCTTATACATTTAGTAAAGTTTATTTATTAACTGGTATATTTCATTATAACTTTAATTTAATTCATAGAGTATAAAACCACAAGAATACCTCTGTAATTAATATAAAAGCTGAATCAACGCCTTTATTTAAATCATTAGTATTTCCACATTTTCATTATAGTATGACTTATAAATTAATTTAACACTTTGTCCCCTTTAACTGTAAAGTTAATTGAATAATTTTGCTATATGCTGGAAACTCCTAAAGCCTTAAGTACCTATTATTGTAAAGGTAAAAATCTTAAAGATCCCTATTTTAGGTATCTATCTCTCTTTTAAAGGGAAGGATAATACAATGGACAATCAGCAGGAAACCAACGATATGAAAATATTTTTCCTTTTTAGAATGATTTTTCTTTAAAAAATCTAGTAGGTTCCTCAGAGACTACACGCAAAACATCCCTTAGACAAATCTGAAGGATGATGATATAGTCCATGTTCTCTCTCTTATTATATAAGTGAACGAAAGGTAGAGAAAAAGGAAGTAATAGATCCTGCAATTACTGTTAAAGCTGTAGGTTCTCAATGGTTCTGGAGTTATGAGTATTCTGATTATATTTCAGATTCTGGAGAACCAATAGCTTTTGATAGTTTTATGGTTCCTGAAGCTGATTTAGAAGAAGGTCAATTTAGATTACTTGAAGTAGATAACAGAGTAGTATTACCTGTAGATACTCATGTTAGATTTATTTTAACTGGTAGTGATGTAATCCATTCTTTTGCTGTTCCTGCTTTAGGTCTTAAATTAGATGCCATCCCAGGAAGATTAAACCAAACTTCAACGTTTATCAACAGAGAAGGATTATTCTACGGTCAATGTTCAGAAATCTGTGGAGTTAACCATGGATTTATGCCAATCGTAGTTGAAGCTGTTTCTTTAGAGAAATACATGGCTTGGTTAAACGAGCAATTAAGCTAAACTCCCCCCTTTTTAAATTTAAATAGAATATTAAAAGGATTAGTTTTTAACTAAGAGATTTTTATCTAAATATATGGTCTTTTAGAAATATTTGGCTAAATACTTTTTATTTATTTAGAATCAAGAACTATTAAAAGTATTTTCTATTTATATAATATATAAAGTAAATCTGAGTCTTACATTTAATAATATATATTATGGGAGGTATATCGCCACTCATTCTGGTCTGACATATTTATCTCTGTATTTTGCCTATAAATATAAAAAACTAAAGTAAATAATTAATAAATTAAAAAAGATTTTATCTTTTGAAAGTTGATAATTAAAATAATAAAAGATTTTATAAAATAAAATAGTTAAAGTCTTTTATTATTATTAAAAAATAAGAAAATATCGTGATTAATTAACAATAAATTTGTTATTTAATTAATTTTTTAACGTATATTTTTACCATAAAGTGTGTCAAATAAATAAGTATACTATTAAAATTATTTTAATCCTTACTATTAATAATAAAAATATTATTATTAAAGTCTAAACCTTCTAGGCCTGAACCCTGCTTTCGGCGGAGTTAAAAAAAAATCCTAAATCATTAAAAAAATAATTTTAAGTTATAAATAATTTTGAGAGGTAAGTCCGAGTCTTACATCTGGCAATAAATATTATGAGAGACGTATCCGCCACTCGTCCTGGCTTGATTAAGTATATATTTAATAGTTTATTTTATTTAATCTTCTAATTTAAAAGGTTTTATTTAATAAATTTTATATTAGTCTGGAGAACCAAAGCTCTGGCCTATTGGGGGCTGGATGTTTTACTTTTCTGAAAAAAAAGCTAGGAAAGATATATACAACATGGATAAAATTAGGATTAAAGAGAGAATATATTATATATTATGATGCACTACAATTCTTTAAAATTAAAAACTAAAATGAATCACATTTATAGTTTTTTTTGGTCTTGTATTTTTATACAGACTTTTTTTTATTTTTAAAAAATAAAAAATATTGTTTTTAATTATATTTTTTTAATAATATGGTATACTGTATGGAAAATGCAAATATGGGGGATTATGTTTCACTTCGTAACAATTTACTATCACATGATATTATTTATATAAGAAGAGAAAACATCCCAACTGTAGAGTCCTTCTATAAATCTTATATTCTTTTAAATACAATAAATAATTACCAACTTAAAAATATATCAAATTTTTTATATGGTAATATAGATGTATTGAAGGATTGTCAAATTTTTGGTAATTTACCTTTAAAATTTAGAGCATATGCTTTAAAGAATATAAAGGCTATATTAAATAGTTATAATAATATGTCAATCGATATAAAGAAATTGTCTGTTCATTCTTATGATATACAAAATTATTATATCCCCTATGAATGTAATATAAATAGTAAATTTATATATGGACAAGATATAATTCGTGTTAGAATAGAACAAAATACACTTTTTTTAAACTACTCGAGATTACCTAGTATTACTATTACCGGAGTAGATTTTACAAATATTAACTATATTTAAGGTTAATTATTATCTAATTTATCAAAAATAAATAATAATGATAAAACTTAAACACCCCCTTCTTTTATTTTTTATTAAGGATATTTAAATTTATTTTTATTAATATTTTTATAATATAATAATCAGCAATTTTATAAAAAAACCTTTTTAAGATTTTTTAGATTAAGATAAAGTTTATATAGTTCGAATCTTATTTATTCTTTTTTATTTAAGCGGACAAACTTTCTATTTTTCTTATAATGATCTGTTCCTTGTGGACGAATCACTCCTCTAGGGGGATCTTTTGAAGTTTCATTAAAATATTAAATAAATAAAGGATTTTCATAAACAAAAAATTATGGTACGTTGGCTTTTTTCAACAAATGCTAAAGATATAGGTACTCTATATTTAATTTTTGCATTATTCTCAGGTATGATTGGTACTGCATTTTCTATGTTAATTAGATTAGAATTAGCAGGACCAGGAATCCAATATTTACAAGGTGATCATCAATTATATAATGTAATTGTTACTGCTCATGCTTTTATTATGATTTTCTTCTTGGTTATGCCAGCTTTAATTGGAGGATTTGGTAATTTCTTAGTACCAGTAATGATTGGTGCTGTAGATATGGCAAAAAAACAATTAAATAAAACTTTTTACGTAACTTATTATAAATCATTAATAAAAATTAATATATTAAAAAGAATGTTCTTTTCTTCATCAAAAAACAGATTTGTTATTGATAAATCTCTCAATCAAGATTTAAAAAATTCTAAGACAGATATACATCTAGATTCTTATTTAGCGGGATTATTTGAAGGTTTATTTGAAGGGGTACGTGGCTACGTCCGTTATACATATGTAGTAATAAGTACTTTTATGAGAAATATGATAACTCTTACTACAATTGTTAACTATTCTTTTATATTATCTAATCTTATAGAATCTTTTTATTATCTTTTAAAAAGATCGGTTCAGATCTTCTCATATTTAACTAAAGTTTTAAACTTAAGATTACGATTAATTGTTAATATGATTGATGATAATTCTTTATTAGCAAAAATTACTAAAAGTAATGATTCTTTAAACAATAATTTACTTGAAGACACTAAGGTTCCTTTTATTGTTAAAAAATCTCGAAATATGAAATATATTACAGATGAAATAGGCGATATACCTTCTTCCTCAGGTGAAATATTAATAGGGTTATTATTAGGTGATGTTCATGCTTCTAAAGTTAATACAAAAAATACTAGATTTTTATTTGAGCAAGGGGAAGTTCACAGCGATTATTTATTTCATCTTTATGAAATATTTAAAGATTACTGTAAAACAGAACCTAAAATTTCTAGTAAATTCGATAAACGGACAAATAAGACTTATTCTAGAGTTAAATTTTCTACTTTAACTTCTCCTTTTTTTAATTATTATCATGATCTTTTTTATTCAAATGGAAAAAAAATTATTCCAGTAAATTTAGGGGAACTATTAACTGCTAGATCTTTAGCATATTGGGCTATGGATGATGGTAATAGAGTTGGTACTGGATTTAGATTAAATACTCAATCTTTTACTGAAGATGAAAATTTATTTTTAATTAAAATTCTTAAAGAAAAATTTGATCTAAATTGTACCATTAATACTCATAGTAAAGGCCTTTATAGAATTTACATTACTACTAAATCTATGCCTAATTTTAAGGATTTAGTATCTCCTTATTTTCATGAATCAATGATGTATAAATTAGTTGAAAAAGATATCAAAAATAATACTGACATCAAAGATAATAACGATAATATAAACACCCCCCCATCAGATAAAAATTTTAACTCTTTTCTAACTGGATTTTTTGAGGCAAACGGGCATATTTGGATACCTAATTTAAATGCTACTAAAAAACATAACCCTAGATTTTGTATAACTTTTCATTTGAAGGATAAACCTTTAGCTGATAAATTATTAGAAACTTTAGGTTATGGATTTATTAGAATTAAATTAAAAGAAAATGCTTGTGTATTAACAATATCTCCTTTAAAAGGATTAATTAATGTTATTTCTTTAATAAACGGTAATATGAGAACTCCTAAAATTCATCAATTATATTCTTTAATTGACTGGATTAATGATAATCAAAATACCAATTTAAAAAAATTACCTTTAAGTACTAATCCTTTAAATTCTGATTCTTGGTTAGCTGGTTTTATTGATGCAGATGGAAGTTTCTTAATTAGACATTCTACTTTAGAAACAAGTAAAAAAGAACGAATAGCTTGTTCTTTTGTTATTGAACAACGATTAATAGATCCTAAATCTAATGAAGATTATTTTTCAAGTTTAAATCAAATAGCTAATTTATTATCTACTAAATTATTAATTACAAATAGAAATTATTATAGACTTAATGCTACTAGTTTAAACTCTATCAAATTAGTTATTGCTTATTTAGAGCAATTTAATTTAAGAAGTTCTAAATATTTAGATAGTTTAGATTGGATGGAAGCTGCTAAAATAATTATAGATGATAAACATTATACTTTAGAAGGAAAAAATAGTATAGATTTATTAAAAAATAAAATGAATAGAAATAGATCTATAATCGATTGGGATCATTTAAATAAATATTAATTTTTAAAATATGAAATTAATTAGACTCTTGCTAGAAGCAGAGGTTCACCTTGATTATCTATTCAGGGCTTATGTTATAATAAACTCCCTCTCTAAAAAGTTTTATTTAATAAGGGAATGCCGTTAATATAAGTAATTATATTTATCATTAGTTCGCTATATGCATGGAATCCCTCGAAGATAAAGTGTTTACTTTTAGTAACAGGTTTAAGTACTAGATTAAAATAACTAGTAATAATCTTTAAACACATGGGGAGAATATGCAGGAAACCAACAATTACAAAGTAATTTAGTAGGATCCTCAGAGACTACACGCGAGCCTCCTTTATTTATAAAATTAAATAAAGGATGAAGACATAGTCCGACCATTAACGAAAGTTAATGGATAATTGATTCCCTCGATTAAACAATATTTCATTTTGGTTATTACCTCCAGCATTAATTTTATTATTAGCTAGTAGTTTTGTAGAAAATGGTGCTGGTACAGGGTGGACAGTTTATCCACCTTTAGCTAGTTTACAATCTCATTCTGGTGGTTCTGTTGATTTAGCTATCTTCAGTTTACATCTTGCTGGGATTAGTTCAATGTTAGGTGCTTCTAACTTCATTACTACTATTATTA
>Ga0302182_10000729_pt1 | contig 19452 bp, 17 predicted proteins | sample I_Palsa_N3_1_FD_198781 | JGI IMG/M metagenome (GOLD analysis project Ga0302182, IMG submission 198781) | Peat permafrost microbial communities from Stordalen Mire near Abisko, Sweden - I_Palsa_N3_1 | ecosystem: Environmental > Terrestrial > Soil > Palsa > Peat permafrost | place: Sweden...
TCGCACCCACGCCTGCAACTTCAGCAATTCGACCTGCAGCGCATACTTCTGCTTCTCGTACGCGTGACGCGACATCAGGTTCCGATACGGATACCCACCGCCACGCCAGTCACGCGCCAACTCGTCGTCGGGATGCCGTGAAGCGCGTGCATGCCAAAGTGACGGATCGCCTTCCAACATGACGCTGCGCAGAGCGGTGGTTTCATCGGGGGAGAGGCCGCTCATCAATGTCTTGATGGTGTCCATCAGCGTGCCCGGGTCCTGCGCGGCACCCGTCGACAGGACATGCTGCAAAGTGCTCGAAATTTGTTCGTTGGCGGCCTCGACGGCGCGGCCAGTTTCACCAATTTTCGCGGCGCGCGGAGTGTTGGTCGCCAGTACGTCGCCGCGAGCGACGCTTCGCACGGTTGGATCGCGAGCGTCGGATTTGTCGTGCTGTGATGTCAAAGTCTGTTCCTTATAACTAGGCGCCCCGCCTCTCAGGTTTAACGAGGCGCTGCCTGCCTAAGCCGGCGTCGCGGCCTTCTTCAAGACAACGTAGAGCTTGTCCTTCAAAAGCAGCTTTTCCTTCTTGAGCGTTTCGATAGTTCGACCATCCGCGGGTAGCGGCCCACCCTCCATGTTCTTGATCTCATGATCCAGTTCGTTGTGACGCTGAAACAGTCGGGCGAAGTGGGCATCTTCAGTCTTGAGCGTAGAAATCAGATCGCGAAATTCTGGAAACATCGGTAGCTCCTCATGCAGTTTGCGGGCAAAGCCGCAGGGTCAGTAAGCCTGGATATCTTGGCATTACTACACAAGTCCGATGTTGATATCGCTCGTGTTTGCGTGAGTTTTGGCCTGGGCAGGTTGGGTTTGGAACGAGCGCGAAGGACGGGGTGGCAGATCGAGAAACAATCAGACCCAACAATGCAAAAAGCCCCGGCAGACATCGGCCGGGGCTTTCTTCAAACCACTACTTAATTCAAATTACCGCTTATCAATCGCCTTCGCTTCGCGCGGCGTATCACCGATAAACAACTGACGCGGACGACCAATCTTCTGTTCCGGATCAGCGATCATTTCGTTCCACTGTGCAATCCAGCCCACCGTCCGCGCCATTGCAAACACGCACGTGAACATGGCCGTCGGAATGCCCAGCGCGCGCTGAACAATACCCGAATAGAAATCAACATTCGGATACAGCTTACGCGACACAAAGTACTCGTCTTCAAGCGCAATCTTTTCCAGCGCCATTGCCAGCTTGAACAACGGGTCATCGTGCAGACCGAGCTCTTCAAGCACTTCGTGACACGTTTCACGCATCAGCTTCGCGCGCGGATCGTAGTTCTTATAAACGCGATGCCCGAAGCCCATCAGCTTCACGCCCGAATTCTTGTCCTTCACCTGCTTGATGAACTCAGGAATGTTGTCGACAGAGCCGATCTCTTCCAGCATGTTCAGCGCGGCTTCGTTCGCACCGCCATGCGCCGGGCCCCACAAACAAGCAATCCCTGCAGCGATACAAGCAAACGGATTCGCACCCGACGAGCCAGCCAGACGCACGGTCGAGGTCGACGCATTCTGCTCATGGTCCGCATGCAAGATCAAAATCCGATCCAGCGCGCGCACGAGCACGTCGTTGACCTTGTACTCTTCGCACGGGTTCGAGAACATCATGTGCATGAAGTTCGCGCTGTACGACAAATCGTTCTTCGGATAAACGAACGGCTGGCCAATCGTGAACTTGTACGCCATCGCCACCAGCGTGGGCAGCTTCGCGATCATGCGAATAGCCGACACTTCGCGATGACGCGGGTCATTGATATTCAGCGAGTCATGATAGAACGCTGACAACGCACCAACGGCAGCCACGAGCACCGCCATCGGGTGTGCATCGCGACGGAAACCGCGGTAGAAGAAATGCATCTGCTCGTGAACCATCGTGTGCTTCGTGACAGTTTCAACGAAGTCTTCCTTCTCCTTGACCGTCGGCAGATCGCCGTGCAGCAGGGCGTAGCAGGTCTCCATGAAGTCGGCCTTGACCGCGAGTTCCTCAATCGGATACCCGCGATACAGCAACTCACCCTTATCGCCGTCGATGTACGTAATTGCCGAATTGCACGCCGCCGTCGACATGAAGCCCGGATCGTAGGTGAACTTGCCGGTCTGGCCGTACAGCTTGCGGATGTCGATTACATCGGGGCCCAAGGTGCCCTTGTAAATCGGCATTTCAACGCTCGGCGAGTTGTCGCTGAACGATAGCGTGGCTTTAACATCTGACGGGGTCATAGCACATCCTCAATCGAAGTATGGAAACAGGTTTTCGATAATTCGCACGACTCTTGCACGACCGCATGGGCTGGCTCAATGGACTAACTCAGGCAGAGCGCAGCATCTCCAGCACGCGGGTCATATCCGGCGAGGCCAGTTCGCCTTCAGGTTCCTTGCGTGCCAGCAGCAAGTCCATCAGGTCGTTGTCGCTCAGTTCCAGCAGTTGCGTCAGCACACCGACGTCCGCGTCACTGAGGTCATGCTCATATCGGCTGAAAAAACGCTCGAAGATCAGATCGTTTTCCAGCAGACCGCGCCGCGCGCGCCAGCGAAGGCGTGCGCGGCGTAGAGGGTCGGACTGATGCCCGGAGTCATTCATGACACAAGTCCTTCTCAGACAGCGCGGCGCACCATCAATTCTTTGATCTTGCCGATAGCTTTCGTGGGATTCAGTCCCTTCGGGCACACATCGACGCAATTCATGATGGTATGGCAACGGAACAGACGGTACGGATCTTCCAGGTTGTCGAGACGTTCACCCGTCGCTTCATCACGGCTGTCTGCAATGAACCGATAGGCTTGCAACAAGCCCGCCGGACCCACGAACTTGTCCGGGTTCCACCAAAAGCTCGGGCATGAAGTCGAGCAGCTAGCACACAGGATGCACTCGTACAGGCCGTCGAGCTCGTCGCGCTCTTCAGGCGTTTGCAGACGCTCTTTTTCCGGCGGCGGCGTGTCGTTGATCAGGTACGGCTTGATCGAGTGATACTGGTTGAAAAACTGCGTGAAGTCGCAAATCAGGTCGCGCACGACGGGCAGGCCCGGCAGCGGACGCAACACGATCTTCTGCGGCAGGTCGTTCATGTTCTGCAAGCAGGCCAGACCGTTCTTGCCGTTGATGTTCATGGCGTCCGAACCGCACACGCCTTCACGGCAGGAACGGCGGAACGACAGTGTTTCGTCGACGGACTTCAGCTTCAGCAGTGCGTCCAGCAACATGCGCTCGTGCGAGTCGATCTCGATCTCATACGTCTGCATGCGGGGCGCTGCGTCCTTGTCCGGATCGTAGCGGTAGATTTCAAAAGTACGCTTTGCCATTTCGATTTCCTTGCCTTAGAAGGTACGCGCTTTCGGCGGCACCGATTCAACCGTCAGCGGCGTCATGTGCACCGGCTTGTAATCGAGCTTGTCGCCTTCGCTGAACCACAGCGTGTGCTTCATCCAGTTCTCGTCGTCACGCGTTTCGAAGTTGCTGTGCGCATGCGCGCCGCGGCTTTCCTTGCGTGCTTCGGCCGAGATCATGGTCGCGCGCGCCACTTCGATCAGGTTCGCCAGCTCCAGTGCTTCCACCTTCGCCGTATTGAACACCTTCGACTTGTCCTTCAGGTGCACATGCTTCACGCGCTCGGACAATTCCTTGACCTTGTCCACGCCTTCCGCCAACAACGCGGACGTGCGGAACACGCCTGCGTGCGCCTGCATGGTCGCGCGGATGTCGTTGGCGATCGATTGCGTGTATTCACCCGACGACGAGTTCTCCAGCACGGCGAGGCGTTCAAGCGCGGCGTCGGCGGCATCGGCCGGCAGCGGCTTATGTTCCTTCATGTCCAGCGCATGCTTGATGATGTGGTTACCGGCCGCGCGGCCGAACACCACCAGGTCCAGCAGCGAGTTCGTGCCCAGGCGGTTCGCGCCGTGCACCGACACGCAAGAACATTCGCCGACCGCGTAGAAGCCATTGACCGGTTCTTCGTAGCCGCCCTTCAACGTACCCACGACCTGGCCGTGAATGTTCGTAGGAATGCCGCCCATCTGGTAATGGATGGTCGGCACGACCGGGATCGGCTCCTTGATGCAGTCCACGTTCGCGAACTTCATCGCGATCTCGCGAATCGACGGCAGACGCTTCATGATCGTCTCGGCGCCGATATGCGACAGATCCAGCAAGACGTGGTCCTTGTTCGGACCCACACCGCGACCTTCCTTGATTTCCTGGTCCATCGAACGCGAAACGAAGTCGCGCGGCGCCAGATCCTTCAGCGTCGGCGCGTAACGTTCCATGAAGCGTTCGCCATCCGAATTGCGCAGGATCCCGCCTTCGCCGCGCACGCCTTCGGTAATGAGCACGCCCGCGCCCGCAACACCGGTCGGGTGGAATTGCCAGAATTCCATGTCCTGCAAAGCGATGCCCGAGCGGGCGGCCATGCCAAGTCCATCGCCGGTATTGATGAACGCGTTGGTCGATGCCGCGAAGATCCGGCCCGCGCCGCCCGTGGCGAACAACGTGGTCTTGCCTTCGAGGATGTGGACGTCACCGGTTTCCATTTCCATGGCGGTCACGCCGAGCACGTCGCCATCGGCGTCGCGGATCAGGTCCAGCGCCATCCATTCAACGAAGAAGTGCGTCTTGGCTGCGACGTTCTGCTGATACAGCGTGTGGAGCAACGCGTGACCGGTACGGTCAGCGGCGGCGCAAGCGCGCTGTACCGGCTTTTCGCCGTAGTTCGCCGTGTGGCCGCCGAACGGGCGCTGATAGATCGTGCCGTCCGCGTTACGGTCGAACGGCATGCCCATGTGTTCGAGTTCGTAGACGGCGCCGGGCGCTTCACGGCACATGAATTCGATCGCATCCTGGTCGCCGAGCCAGTCGGAGCCCTTGATGGTGTCGTAGAAGTGATAATGCCAGTTGTCTTCGCTCATGTTGCCGAGCGACGCACCAATACCGCCTTGGGCCGCGACGGTATGCGAACGCGTCGGGAACACCTTCGAGAGCACTGCGACCGACAGACCCGCACGGGCGAGTTGCAGCGACGCGCGCATGCCCGAACCACCTGCACCCACGATAACTACGTCGAAACGGCGACGCGGCAGGGACGTTTTAATTGCAGCCATTCTTTACACTCTCCAGAGAATCTGTGCCGCGTAGCCGATACAACCGACCAGCGAGCAACCTCACTATCCAAGTCCGCCTCATAACATTCCGGCGATTAAGGAGAGTGCACCGATTGTGGTGAGTGCGATGCGCATTCGAAAATACCAACGTGGTAGCTCGCCCGCCTTGTAAAACTTCAAGTCTGCCGCGAGACACCCAACGAGTATGGCTGCCATCGCGACAAGCGATCCCGATTTGTCGATGCTCAGTGCGACCCACGCTGCTATCGAAGGCACAACGCTCCATCCAAGGCCAAGGTGGCTCTTGTTTAACGTCGAAATCCCGATTCCCCAGTGCACAGCGCCAACAAAAGAAACAATGCACGCCCCGTAGGCTAGTAATGCGTGCCTGAGAAAATCCTGATGTGAACCAGACGTATGCAGGAGCAGCGCCAAGCCAACGAACGGAATGAGCCCGGCATAGCCCAGTGATCTTGGGAGTGTGGTAGGGGCGGTCGGTAAAGGGGTCACGCTTTCACCGTATGTTGAAGCGCTCCGTGTCCACCGTCGACACCAATCTGTTGACCAGTGATCCATCCCGCGTCTTTACTGAGCAGGAATTCTATAAGCGCCGCCGTGTCGTCACCGGTGCCCAGGCGTCCCATCGGATTGAGCTTTGCCATGCGCTCAGCCGCCTCCGTCGACCGCGTGAATTTCGCCGACATGGCAGACGCGGTGAGACTAGGGTGCACGCAATTAATGCGGATGTTTCGTTCGGCATACGTCGCTGCTGCGGTTGCCGCGAGCGCCGCAACTGCTGCTTTTGCGCCTGCAATAGCCTCGTGATTGGCAAATCCGGATCTCGTCGCCACCGTACCAACAAGGACTGCACTCGCGTGTTCGCGATGTTTCAATTGTGCGATGACGAACGCGCGTAGCACATGCCACGCGCTCAAATAGTTCTGGGTCGTTGTGGTGTCGAGCTCTTCAGCAGTGGTGAGATGAAGCGGCTTGATCAGGATCGAACCCACGCAGTGCGCGAGCCCTGTTACGGGTCCAAAACGTTCTTCTGCGATCTTGAGAACGTTCGGGGATGAAGAGGCATCGGTCGCATCTGCGACTACGCTGAGTGCCCCGGGGCTAAGTTCAGCGGCAAGCGCTTCGAGCTTGCCTGAATCGCGTGCGCTCAGCACCACGTTGATGCCCCGCGCATCAAGACGACGCGCTAGCGCCGACCCTATTGCCCCTGTCGCGCCCGTGATCCAGACCGTTTCCATTAACTGCTCCTGGTTCCATATCGACAATCTGCACTGCGACGCCAGGGCCTAGTCGCGCTGGGGAAGCAAAGTCAGAAATTCATTCCTTAGCGCCGGGTCTCGACGAAAGGAGCCGCGCATGATGCTATTAACCATTTTCGATTGATCATCCTTGACCCCACGCCAATGCATGCAGAAGTGGTCTGCTTCAAGAACGACTGCGAGTCCGTCCGGCTTCAGCTTTTGTTCAAGAAGGTCGGCAATTTGCGAAACGGCTTCCTCCTGGATTTGCGGTCGCTTCATCACCCAGTCGATCAACCTCGCGTACTTTGATAAGCCGATTAAATTCGAATTTTCGTTTGGCATCACACCAATCCAGATCCGACCCATGATCGGGCAGAGATGATGGGAACACGCACTCCTCACCCGAAGCGGACCTACGATCAGCAATTCATTTAGATGTTCGACGTTGGGGAATTCCGTCAGTGGCGGCGTAGCCTCGTAACGGCCCGCGAAGACTTCTCGAATAAACATTTTTGCGACTCGCTGGGCGGTGTCACGCGAATTGTGATCTGCCTCAAGATCTATGACCAACGAGCGCAACACATCCTTCATCTTGCTCGCTACTTCTTGCTGAAGAAGGTCGAGCTCGCCCTCTCTGAGGTAGGGCGCGATGTTGTCGTTTGCGTGATAACGCACGCCGGCGTCGGTCAACCGGCTCCTGATTCGCTGCGAAAGCGGTACGCCCTCATCCGGGTAGGCCGGCGCCGGGTTCTCAGGGTTCTCATCGAGTAGAGTATCGGAAAGATCGTGCACGAGTTGATCCATGTTATTAATTTCAGACCTGTTTGTTTGGCTGCCTTGTTTGCGGCTCGTCGCCGATTTCGAGTCCTTCTGCGCGGGACACGCGCTCAAGCGCGGTCTCGATCATTGAACGCGCTCTATTGGCGACATCGGCAAGATGGCGGTGCAGCGCGGCATCGGCCGGTGATCTGGAGACGCACTCGTCGCTGTAGGTTTCGAAATCTGACAGTTTCATCACGAGTTCAGCGAGATGGCGCGGACATTCACAGGCTATGGTGGGCGATAAGCTGGCGATCGCGAGCAAGGAGCGATCGGAGAAACGACGCGGCGCCCTTGTCCATTGGAAATCTGCAGTGGGTAGACGCTGAAACAAGTCGTCGACTATCTGGGGAATATCCAACATTCCTAACGATTCACGATGCAGCCGGACGCCCGCAAAACGAAGTGCTTCAATCGCTATGGTCGTTCCAAATCCGTATGCAACGGTGACTGCATCAACGTTGAGTGATTTAGCAAGATGCAGGATCGCTTGTGAGGTTTCCTCCTGCAGCGATGCTATGTGCACCAGCAACGCTTCGGCTTCCAAACTGGTGCGGGATCGGGCTTCCTCCAGTGTGTCGTAAATCACGATAGATGGATTGTTCAATCCGTTTCCGTTCAAACGTCCTACGGGCACGCCGCCAATGACGATCAAGTTCCACTTCCGGAGTCCGGGAGAGTTGCGCATCTCAGCTTCAGCGTGGCCGGCGATTTCCTTGAGCTGATCGATGTGCAGCTTGGCGATGGATCCGATTGCATGACCTAAGTTGACAAGTGCCTTCAGCAACACGATGCGCTTTACATCGTCTTCAGAATAGAGTCGGTGGCCTGTGTCGGTCTTAGCCGATGGCACAACTTCGTAGCGGCGTTCCCATATGCGAAGTGTTGCGACGGGCATCTTCGCTCTTCTTGCCACAGCTCCACTTCGAAATCGCGGCGCTCCCGATTCGTCTGCTTGATTCATCTCTCATCTCTCCGGCAAGTGAAACGATTCTATAGCTAAATTTGATCCAGACGAATCGATATTATCGTTTCAATATCGTTTCAATCTAACAGAGGGTTGTCGGGGGCGCCGCATGCGTAGTTTTCGTGATCCCGGACGCACGGGCGTCCCTGTCGGGCTCCGGACCAATCCGGCAATATTTCGCACTGAAGCGACATCTACCGCGTCCGGCTTTACCCAAAACAATTCGGGGTGCGCTTCGCGGCGCGGCATCGCTTCACGAAGCTTTCTCCAAAATCCGACCGGCTTTTGGAGAAAGATCGAGCCATAGAACTACTGCCAGTCGCCTATGAAAAGCCTTTTTCTACATCACGACGCGAAGATCAATGGTTGTTACGCGCCTTCTGGCGCTTGATAATCGGCTTTGAAGTTTGCCCGGTCGCATGCTGATGGTGTCCAATGTGAATCTTTTGAAGAAGGAGCAGAACGTGTCGCTACTACAGCTTCAGCGGCGGGCATGGGACTATCTTCGTGCGGGGGCCAGCAACGGGAGGGCGCCATTCACGGTCATGCAGGCAGCGACGATTGGCAGGCGCGGTGCTCCGTCGGTCAGGGCCGTTGTTTTGCGCCACGTTTTCGAGGCGGAGCACCTTATTGACTTCTATACGGACGTCCGATCTGAGAAGACTGCTGAAGTGCGCGCCGACCCGCGCATAGCCCTCGTTGGATATGACCCGGAGGGTATGGTGCAGCTTCGTCTGGAAGGCGTTGCATCCTTGGTAACCCAAGGGGCGGATAAAAAGCGGGCGTGGGACGCGAGCCGTCTGCACAGTCTTGTTCTCTACCGAACCCCACTTTCTCCCGGCACGTCTATCGACCGCCCTGATGATGCGTACCCCGCGCAAGCTGATGGGCACGGTACCGACGTGGCTGGCTATCAAAATTTCTGCATTGTTCGGGTCAGCTTGAAAACACTCGAGATGTTGGACTTGTCAGTGCCCGCTGCCCACAAGCGTGCACGTTACTCTCGCACAGGGGATGAATGGACCGGGCAGTGGATAGCGCCCTGAAGCGGGATCTGCTTTTCAAGTTGGCGACTCGACACTGCGTGAGGCGCTCAAGAGTAGTTTGCGTAGCTAAATAACTGTCTTGTCTGCGCCAGTCTTAATGGCTTGTAACCAAACGGTAGGGATGAATGCGCCTATGCGATGACTTGGTTGGCAAGCTGCGCATTGGCGGGGTCGTGCCTTGTCAGAACGCCACCGGATCTTTGCGAACAGTCGCCGGCGCTATGATGCGTTGCTCGCGTGTCTAGCCGCGTCTGTCGTGGCCGACGCGGTATGCCGTGGGGGCATTCACCACACCGTATACGCGATCCCGTTCGTGTCGGTTATTGAAGACTTGTTGCCACTGGCTGAGCAAAAGGGGGGGGATCTCGGCGTAGCGGGAGATCGCGATGCCTTCGTTTCAGTCGACGAGATGGACCTGGTGACGTTGGTCAGGAATCTTGTGAATAACGCGATCCGATACACACCATCCGGCGGACAGGTAGATTTGATGGTTATAACGGATCGAGGCGCGACGGCGATTCAGGTCGAGGATACAGGGCCTGGCATACCGGAAAGCGAACGAGGGCGCGTGTTCGACCGGTTTTATCGTGTGTTGGTACCGATCAAAGCGGATCTGGCCTTGGTTTGTCAATCGTGCAATCGATCGCAACGAAAGTAGGCGCGAGAATAGCACTGGCCACCGCCGGTCAAACCGGCCTGCGTGTAACTGTGACCTTTTGAATGGTCGCGCGGCGATTGGCGTCGGATCGACGAGTGCGAGTCCGAAAATAGCTCACGGAGCCTTCGATCGTTCAGGAAAGCGACACGCCCAGAACATGACCAACACCGAATGTGAAAGCTGCGGCGACTAGTCCGATTCCGACTTGGCGTGTTGCCGAAAACATGGCGCTTCGTCCGTTGAATACCGACGTGAAAATGCCGATAGCGGCAAGCCCAATCGCGCTGGCCACTACGCACTGAACCACTCCGCTGACGCCATGCGCCCACAAGAAAGGCATCGCCGGAAAGATGGCGCCGAGCGAAAACAGGCAAAAAGACACGCCCGCCGCCGACCACGGGTTTCCGCCCAGTTCGGCCGGGTCCAGACCAAGTTCTTCACGTGTCAACGTATCAAGCGCCTTGTCCTTGTCGCGCATCATCTGCGAAGCAACTCTTTTCGCTTCGTCTGCATCAAGTCCCTTCGATCGGTATATGAGTGACAGTTCGTGCTCTTCCGATTCGGGAGAATGCTCGAGTTCGTCGGCTTCCCTGGCAATCTGGGTAGTCGCCAATTCCCTCGCATTGGTCACGGACAGCCATTCGCCAAGCGCCATCGAACAAGCTCCCGCGACCAGCCCGGCAAAGGCGGTCAAAAGAATGGCCTTGTTGCCTGTGCCAGCGCCCGCCACACCCATGATCAGACAAAAATTCGAGACCAGTCCATCATTTGCACCGAGAACCGCAGCGCGTAAGTCGTTACCAGACGAAACGCCTTTGTGCCAGGATTCGGCCTCTGCGATCTGCGCTCCCTTCGACGTTTTGGCATCGTCTCCATGGGCCATTGCCTGAACGACACCCGCGTGACGATGTTCATCGGCCGACATCTGACCGGCATCCGGTTGACCGGAATATTTGTCGCGATCCGCGTACTCTGCTGCAGCAAGAGTGGGAAGAACGAAGGACACGCCGAACAGATGAATTGCACCTCGCATGATGCGAGTTTTAATGCTCAAGCTTGCCGACGAAACGCGAGCCCCATTCGCCTTCAGCTTGGCAGCCCATATCTTGGCGTGTTCGCGTTCTGATGCAGCGAGCTCAGCAAACACTTCTTTCCTGGTGCTGTCCTTTTCAACCTTCGTTAAGGTCTCGTAGAGCGCCGCACTGTGAAGTTCGTCCGCAAGGTTTGCCCGGAAGCGCTTTAGTTCTTGATGTGACGCCATTGCATGACTCCTCTGTGCGGGCATTGATTAGTTTTCGAGATTACCGCGCACAGTCAAGAATTGGCTTAATCCCACAAAGATTAGAGTAAGCACGAATACCAACCGTTCTCACCTAGTTTTCGAAGCGTTTTACGAAGAACAAAACGAAAGAACATTAGACGCGAAGCGCACGCCTAAGGTAGAAGTGGTAATGAAATCGCGTCTCATTTGGTGTTCCTATGCATCGCCATGCGCCTTATTTTCGCTCCTGGCGCTGACACTCATTTTCAATGTAATCGACGCTATTTAGGAGATCGTGGAAGGAAGTTGAGAGCCTGTTGACAACACACGCCGATATTTCCTGAGTTTGTCGAAATTCAGAGGCCGCGACACGTAGCAGTGAGAAGAAGGCTAACACGTGACGCCGTGCTTCAACGACCGCGCAGTGTGTTCGCTTCGACGTTAAGCCTAGCTCGAACTCTTCGATATTGCGAAGCGCATGCTCGATTTTCGACCAGTTGCAAACCTGTTCAAAATAGATCTTGGGCCCTTGGATACCACAGATTGCTGCGTTTGCCTCATCGGCTAGATCGCGGCTGACATTCTCAACATCTAATATTTCGCGCAGTCGAGAAAGTGCCATCAGGTTGAAGGCGCGTCTGACTCGAACCGCCTCCAACGCCAGTATCGATAAGCCGGTTCCTACGCCGATAATTGCGCCAATCGCTCTATACAAGGAAGCGCCCATTCCCATCTACAAGCACCAGTGGTAACGAAATTGGCGAAACAGGGTTTTCGCGAAGTGCAGATGCGGGCAGCAAGCGACACGGAACGAAGCTGTGGTCGCATGAGGCGGCCTGATGCTTAGTTTCATATAGAGACCCGCATAGTCTGTCAGTTGAATGCCGCGTTGATATTTAGGATCGCTTTAGCATTGTCGAATCGAGTCTCGACGCTAAATAAAATCGCACCTTCTGCCGGACGTTTATTCTTCGCTGACATGCATGCTAACGCGTCAAACTTACGGTGGCACAAAAAAGTAGTCCGCGACTGGCACCCCGATAGCCACCACCAGTATCGCCGGACCGATACCCATGAAAAATCCTACCAAGACGGCCGCAATTGTAAAAAAGAGCGCGGGCATGTGCGCTTCCAGGACGGGATGCATCAATTCCCGCGCGCCAAAAGCGGCGAGTGCGGCGACAAGCGCCACAGCGTAGCGCCACGGGCCGCGCGGTGCCCAACTCCTTGCGTTATTTAGCATTCGTATTCCGTTGACCCTCAATAAACATCGGTCCCGGCGAACGATGCGACCATAGACTAGACCACTAAGACTTAGGCTTCCCTTAGACTCGCGATAAATCAGTTTTCACCAGGCAGCCGTTGTCGATGGCGCGACCTCGTTGCGCCGCTGAGCACAAGGTGCGATCACGCTCAAACTTCTGGGCTCCTGGCAGAGTCGCTCGCGAGACACACTACTTTTTCGAGGAGGCCGCCGACCTATATAGGGATCGGTTAAATAAGGCTCGTGTCCCAATGGTGCTAATGCAAGAGCATCAAGAAATTCCAGTGCTCCAAAAGTGGCAAAACTAGCGTCGTATGGTTCTGGCGCAGTACACGAGTTGCTATTGCTGCGCCGGTGCGCACCAGTTTCTAGCCTCGCGACGCAGCATTTGGATGCGCTACTCCTGACCGGATAGCAGCCAGCCGGACGGACATAAATCCGCAAAGTCGGGCTGGTAGACCGCACCACCCTAAGCGTCAGCTAAGAAATGGACCTTATCGTCTACTTGCTTATTGCGTGTCTGGATCCTCACGAGTTTCTGGTTCGATCACCTCACCCCTGGGCACCGCCACTAAGTCGAATTCTCGCGGAACGCTTCTCCACTGAAGAACGGGAATTGTTCGAGACAATCTTTCGTCCAAGGGTGGAGGCCCGGCAGTTTGTTACTGCAGACCGGATCGCGTATCTCACGGCTCTGAAACCGCCTTCGTAATTGCAAGTCGTTGTGTCGATAGATTTTCAACTTGTGTACGTCAGCGTTCTTATCGCACGGGATCTGACATCCCAAGCAACATATTTGGCGTTCGACGCGTTCAGGTTATGCGAAATCCTCGAAAGATGCGTCGAATCGACGATCCAGACATTGCTGGTGAAGGCACCGATATTTCCGGGCATACAATAATCGACGGAAGCATCGGGTCGCGATAAGACACTTTGCGGCTGAAGGCTGAGGGCCTGGATGTCCCAAGGAATCCGGTCATTTCCGCGTTAGTGGTTCGCAATGAGCGCACTCTTTTCTTAGCGCTACGCACCGGTGCCGGCATGAAAGAAAGAAGATTGAAGCTTTGATTTGTTCTCCATGCCGATCATGGAGGGCCCCAATCATCCTATCTATTTATCCTGCTTGTCAGTGCGCACGCACGAACGAGCGCGCGCAAAACGTAAAGTTGTTTTCGGCTCAGCACTCGAGATACGCAAGTCTGGCTCTGTGACGAAAGAAGGTCGGCCTGTTAATTGCTATTCAGGCTCGGAGGATCGCCCGCTTTCTGTCGCCGTTGGCTTTGCCGACAAGCTTGCTAGCTCGTAAGCTTCCTGCAGATTTATCTCCCGACAACACTGCACGAACCGACAAACTGTCAATGATCGCGTTTGCCGCATCAGCATTGCCACGACGCTGCAATTCATTCACGAGCACGTTTTGTAGACTTGGCCACACTCCTTGCTCCTGCCACTCGGCCAGTCGCCGGCTGCACACTTGACCAGCACCGTAGCCGAGATTCCGAGGAAGCTGGGTCCACGAGATACCCGATCGCAGCACAAATACAATGCCGGAAAATACCGCACGGTCTGGTGCTCGGGGACGCCCGGCATTGCGGCGTGCGGGCAACGATCGCGTAGGGATCAATGGTTCAATAAGCGCCCAGAAGTCGTCGTCTATCGGACCTTCAAGCATGGTTTCCCCGGAAAAAATCAAGAACTCCGTCTCTCTATGTATCGATTCTGATTTGAGCGACTCAACAGAACGCTTAGTTATCGTCGTCACCAAGGCACCGTTTTATTGGGCGACACTTGGTTGATAACCGCGACCGCCGTTCGCATACGGTGAGGCCCGCGAGAGCGGGCAGGACCTGCACGGCTTATCAATAGAACAAAAAACTTAGCGCAGACTTAGGCAGCGCCGGCCCCGGGCTCCCTTGCGCTGCCAACGGCGACATCACCCGCTAAAGCAAATGATAATAAATCGCATGAAAACCATCGCTGGCGTTCTGCAGCTCCAAGCGTCCGCCGTTGCGGCGAGATCTCGGACACGATCGAAAGACCGAGCCCGCTTCCGCTGGACACCGTCCCCGGCACGCGATAAAACCGCTCGGTCACGCGGACAAGCTGGTCATCGGGAACGCCTCGTCCCGAGTCCTTGACGCTGCAAACGAGATAGCCTTCTCGGTTCACGACAGCAACGTCAACCTGGTCAGCGCCTGCCTTCGAAATCAACGTTCTGGAACCGGTCAGCAAGGGTTTCGAGGGGCGGCAGAGGCACATTGATACCGGTTTCGGGCGCACCCGGACTCACGCGTGAAATGATCATCGACATACCGTTGCCATGCGCATCGGGCCACGTCACAGTGGGGGCCGCGAGCATCAGCTTGCCGCTTTTGATCAAAACGCCGATGTCGTGCAAGTGGCTGTCCTGCAGCCGGCTCGCCTCCCGGTAACCACCGGCGAATGACAGAGCACCGCCCATCAACGCAAACACCACGATGATGCCGATGATCGACCACGTCAATTGTCTTGTCAGCGAACGTGGCTTTCGTCCCGGTCGACCATCCATCCCACACCTCGTATGTTGCGAATCGCGCTATGCCCGATCTTCTTGCGAATTGTATGGATCAGGTATTCGACAGCGTTGCTGTCGACCTGCTCGTTCCAGCCGTAGACCCGGTTCTCGAGTTCACTCCTGGACAGAATGGTGCCGGGACGCGAGAGGAGCGCCCTCAGCACCGCGAACTCTCGACCCGACAAACGGCACTCGACATTGTTATACACCGCGACCAGCGTACGGGGATCGAGCGACAGCTTGCCGCTTGAAAGCGTGGCGTCGGGATGGTGACCGAGCTTGCGTGTTGCAGCACGCAGCCGCGCCAGCATTTCGTCCAGGTTAAATGGCTTGACCAGGTAATCGTCCGCTCCGCTATCAAGCCCTTCGATACGATCATCCACGCCGTCGCGCGCAGTCATGATGAGGACCGGTATATCCGCGTCACGCTTGCGAAGATCGCGCAGGATGCTCAGGCCATCTCCGCGAGGAAGGTTCAGGTCGAGCAGCACGGCGTCATGCTCGCGGGTGAGCAAGGCGCCCATTGCCGAGGGCGCGTCCATGACCCAGTCAGCGACATAAGCCGCGTCGTGCAGTGCTCGAGCAATCGCAGTACCGATCAGCTCGTCGTCCTCTACCACCAGGATTCGCATGCGAGTGTCTTCCGTTGCACAAGATTACAAACGGTTCAGGTTGCCTAACTATCAGCTAAGGCTATAGGTCTATTTTACTTGTATGTGTAGCAACTGACACTTTTTACGCCCTGACGAGCGGCTTGCTCCCCTATCTGTCACGCGGTGGTCGTTTTCCGCAGCACAAAGGGCTTCCTGTGACTGTTGCCAGAAGCGCGACCCGATAAGTCACTAAAGCCTGTCGGCTAACTTTCATTTTCATATGGAAGACAGTTACCCATTCACAAGACCCGAGTCCAAAACGCCGTTCTTGAATCCTGTGCTCCGATCGACATAGGCCGGAGTCGAAGAGACACCTATGATCGTTCCGTGCAATCGATCCCTGGCATTAGCGGAGTATCCATGAAAACACTGTTCCTGCAGGCTCCTTCTTACGACGGTTTTGATGGCGGAGCAGGTTCGCGATATCAGGCCAAGCGCGAAGTCCGGTCGTTCTGGTACCCGACATGGCTCGCCCAGCCGGCCGCGCTGATTGAAGGAAGCCGTTTGCTCGATGCTCCCGCCGATGGCCTCTCGGTAGAAGCGTCGCTCGACATCGCACAGCAATACGACCTCGTCGTCATTCATACGAGTACACCGTCGTTTCCGACTGACACCCTGTTCGCTGAACAATTGAAGCAAAGAAATCCGGCGGTGCTCGTCGGCATGGTGGGTGCGAAGGTCGCGGTCGACCCGCACGATTCGCTCGTCGCCAGCGAGGCAATCGATTTTGTCTGCCGGGAAGAATTTGACTTCACCTGCCGGGACATCGCGCAGGGCTTGCCGCTTGCGTCGATTCCGGGCTTGAGTTATCGCCTGGCCGACGGCGGGATCATGCATAACGAAGCCCGTCCGATTCTCGAGAACATGGACGAACTGCCGTTTGTCGCGCCCATCTACAAGCGCGACCTGAAGATCGAAAACTATTTCATCGGTTACCTGAAACATCCCTATGTATCGATCTACACCGGGCGCGGGTGCAGGTCGAAGTGCACCTTCTGTCTCTGGCCGCAGACGGTCGGGGGGCATCGGTACCGGACGCGTTCAACGGAGAACGTGTTGGAAGAAGTGAAGTGGATCAGGGACAACATGCCCGAAGTCAAGGAGATCATGTTCGACGACGATACCTTCACCGACTTCAAGCCGCGGGTGGAAGAGATCGCGCGCGGACTCGGCACGCTTGGGGTCACGTGGTCCTGCAATGCGAAAGCGAACGTGCCTTACGCGACGCTCAAGGTCATGAAGGAGAATGGCCTGCGCTTGTTGCTGGTCGGCTACGAGTCGGGCGACGATCAGATCCTGCTGAACATCAAGAAAGGCCTGCGTACAGACATCGCGCGGCGCTTCAGCGAAGATTGCCGCAAGCTCGACATCAAGGTTCACGGCACCTTCATTCTCGGCCTGCCGGGCGAAACCCGTGAAACGATCCAGAAGACCATCGAATACGCGAAGGAAATCAATCCGCATACCATCCAGGTGTCCCTTGCCGCGCCTTATCCCGGTACGACTTTGTACAAGCAAGCGGTCGACAATGGCTGGTTGCAGGAAAACAAGGTCATCAATCTCGTTAGTTCAAAGGGCGTCCAGCTTTCGGCGATCGGCTATCCGCACCTGTCGCGTGATGAGATTTATCACGGCCTCGAAGAGTTTTATAAGCGCTTCTATTTCAGGCCGTCAAAGATCTGGGAAATCGTCCGAGAGATGCTGACGAGCTGGGAGATGATGAAGCGGCGCTTGCGTGAAGGCGTGGAGTTTTTCAAGTTTCTCCGGGCTCACGAGGCATGACCCCGGATGTGCCCGACCTGCCCGGTCAGTTTCCCGGCGTGTCACCTACGAAACAGGGAAGGCTTCGAGCGCTGTATGTGAGATTCGCGTGGCTGGCAGGCGCCGTCCTGCTGACAGCGTTCGCCATTCACGCCGGCAGCCTGCATATGGCGCATGTAACGCTTCGCTGGGCAGCTTATGTGTGCGGTGCAAGCGCGGCCTTCGGAGTCCTGTACATGCTGGTTGCGGCGGCGTTGACGAGGCGCTTTCTGGCGCGCCCCTGCGCGGAGCCCAGTTCATTCCCGGGTGTGACTATCATCAAGCCCCTGCATGGGAACGAGCAGGCGCTGCTCGAAAACTTGTCTGGATTTTGCAAGCAGGATTACCCTGGTCCCATACAATACCTGTTCGGCGTCCACGACAAGAGGGACGCCGCGCTCGAGGTGGTGGAACGCTTGCGGCGGCTGCATCCTCAGGCTGAGATTGCGATCGTGGTCGATTCCCGGCTGTATGGCCCGAACCGCAAGATGAGCAATATCCTCAATATGCTGCCCAACGCGCAGCATGACATCCTGGTGTTCGCCGATAGCGACGTCGGGGTCAGTCCCGGGTACCTGCGCGGTATTGTCGGCGAGTTGCAAAAGCCGGGAGTCGGCCTGGTCACCTGTCTTTATCGCGGGCTACCGGATGCGGGTTTCTGGCCTCGACTGTCCGCCAAGGCGAGCAACTACCAGTTCCTGCCCAGCGTCGTGGTCGGCATGGCGCTTCGGCTTGCACGCCCGTGTTTCGGACAGACCATCGCTTTGCGCCGGGCGACACTTGAAAAAATTGGCGGCTTCTCACAGTTCACTCATCATCTTGCCGAGGACCACGCAATTGGGGAAGCCGTGCGGCAACTGGGAGAAAAGGTCGTTGTTCCACCTATCATTGTGACGCACGCGTGCGTTGAAACCAGCGCCTCGCAACTGATCTCTCACGAACTGCGCTGGAGCCGTACCATCAGAACAATCGACCCGGCCGGCCACCTTGGCTCGGCACTCACACATCCGCTTGTGTTCGCCTTGTTCGCCATCGCATTATCCGGCGCGGCGATGTGGACCTGGCCCCTCACGCTCGCGGCACTCCTCACGCGGCTCGCACTGAAACTGCAACTGGACCACGCGCTTGGCCAGGCTTCCGAAGACCTATGGTTATTGCCAATATGGGATCTCGTCTGCTTCGTCATTTTCGTCAGCAGCTTTTTCTCGACGCGCGTACTTTGGAGAGGCTTCCAGTTCAAAGTCGGCCGCGATGGCCTGCTCTATCCGCTTGGGGAGAAATGATTGGTGCTGCTCAATCCCCGCGTTTGTTTGCAACGAGCACCTGGCTGACGCGCTCATCGTCAAACCGAATTTCACTTACACCGCATGACTAAATATCTTGGCCGCGTGATAGCCGCGCTTGGACTGATCGTGGCACTGGCGCTGGTGTGGCGCGAAGACCCGCGTTCGGTATTCGCGCTGCTACGCTCCGCGGGTCCCGGCCTTGTCCTGGCCGCCGCCGTCCATGTCCTGCCGATGCTGGCCAATGCCCGTGACTGGCAAACGCTCATAATCGGAACGGGACGCCCGCGTCTGCTCACAATGCTGCGGCTAGTCTGGATTCGCGAGTCGGTCAACAGCCTGCTTCCGGTCGCGCGGATCGGCGGCGAGATCGTCTCGTTTCGGCTGCTGACCCGCGCGGGTTTGCGGACCTCTACTGCCGCGGCAAGCCTGGTCGTCGACATGCAGCTCACGCTGATCAGCCAACTCGTGTTCACGCTGGTCGGCATAGCGTTCCTGATGGGCCACGCCACGCCGGGTGAACGCCAGTTTGCGGTGGAGGTGCTCTGGGGACTGGCCCTGCTCACACCGCTCCTGGCAGGATTTGCCTTGATCCAGCACGTCGGCCTGTTTGAAAGACTGGGCCGCTTGTTCAATCGCCTGACCAGCGGCCAGATTGCGGCGCTAGCCGGTCCCTCGCTACGCATCGACCAGTCAATCAAGCTGATCTGGAGAAGACACGGAGTTGTGCTGCGTTATCTGTT
>Ga0302182_10000737_pt1 | contig 19283 bp, 15 predicted proteins | sample I_Palsa_N3_1_FD_198781 | JGI IMG/M metagenome (GOLD analysis project Ga0302182, IMG submission 198781) | Peat permafrost microbial communities from Stordalen Mire near Abisko, Sweden - I_Palsa_N3_1 | ecosystem: Environmental > Terrestrial > Soil > Palsa > Peat permafrost | place: Sweden...
GATATAGCCGCGAGCGCCGCCGCCATAGAACGTTTCCTCGCCCATGAGGTGGTTGAGCGGACCATTCACTCTAAGCCGCTCCACGAGATCCGGATTGGCCATGAACAGCCGTCCAAACGACACCAGATCGGCGCGGCCGCTCGTCACCGCATCGATCGCCATCTGCCTGTCATAGCCATTGTTGACCATCCAGACGCCATCGAAACGGTCATGCAGAGCGGCATAATCAAACGCAATACTGTCCCTGGCGCCGCCCGTCTCGCCCTCAACAATGTGCAAATACGCCAAACCGAGGGGATTGAGGGCGCCTACGACATGATCGAAGAGCGCCTGCGGGTGGCTGTCCTGTGAGTCGCCGGCGGTGGAGACCGGGGATAGCCGAACGCCGAGGCGATCGGCACCAATGGCGTCCGCACAAGCCCAGGAAACATCGAGGAGCAGTCGTGAGCGGTTCTCGATGGAGCCGCCGTACGCGTCGGTACGATGATTGGTTCCGTCGCGTAGAAAGGCGTCGAGCAGGTAGCCGTGGGCTCCATGTAGTTCGACGCCGTCGAATCCGGCCTCGATGGCTCGCATGGAGGCGTGACGGAAGTCCTCGATAATTCCCGGGATCTCGTCTAACCGGAGCGCACGCGGCATCGACACGTCGACGAAACCCTTTCCGGCCAAGAAAGTTTTGGTTTTTGCGCGGATCGCGGAAGGGCCTACGGGTGCTTGGCCGTCTTGCTGGAAGCTTGTGTGGGAGACACGGCCCGTGTGCCACAATTGAACGACTATGGTGCCGCCCTTGGCGTGCACAGCGTCAGTAACCCTTTTCCAGCCTCGGACCTGATCGTCTGTAAAGCATCCTGGCGTACCGGCGTAACCTTGCGCTTGAACCGAAATCTGCGTGGCTTCGGCGATGATCAGGCCGGCCGTGGCGCGTTGGGCATAATATTCGAGAGCGAACGGTCCTGGCACCAGGCCTGGCCCGGCTCGATTTCGGGTAAGGGGAGCCATGACGATGCGATTGGCGAGTTCGAAGGCGCCCGCACGCATGGGTTCGAATAGAGCCTGAACCGAACGAGTTTGGTAGGTTTTTTTCATGCTGTGGCTCACGGATTATGGGTGGCGAATTGCGTGGGAAAAAGGCGCGCTATCGGTGCCGCACGAGGATTGAACGAGGCTATGTATCCTGCCGCGTCATTGATTGCCCTCCAGCATTTCATCGGCTCTCTGGTCGCCTTGAGTCTTCTCAGCGGACGAGAGATCTCCGAAAAATTTCCGGCGTCCTGATACCTATGCTTTGATGGCAATAGGAAGCATTTGACAAAGTTCGCGTCGAAAAATATCAAGACCAGTAAGCTTCTCGACCGTAGAAATTATGGAGCTGAGTCTCGTACATGCGGTTCAGAGGAACGGCGTCAACGAACGCTGGACTATGCTCGACTGCATCGCGAGTGAGCGTTGTCGAAACCGTAGCTCTGGCCGAATCGACACTCTCGATCCATTCGGTCGACAGTAGTATTTCCCTCGCGCTGTTCCACCAGTCTCTTGTATTGACAGTCATGTAGCGGACGACCCATGTCTCATCGTCGAACACAAAATCGGCGACATGCCCGATGGTGCCGTCCGCGGTCGCCACGGAGAAGCTTCCCGCCTGTTGCGCACTCAGCAGATGTAGGTCGGCACGCGAGCCTTTGACGTGAAGCGTTGGGCGCAGTTGCAGATATTCAAGGCCAGGCGTTGAGTCACCGGATGCGGGGTGAGACGCAAAGGTCGACCTGACTCTGGCGGCCCAATAGGGTCTGCATCCGTAGTAGTCGAACAGCTTGGACTCCTGGAGGCGGGAAACGGGTTTTCGGGTATCGATTGGAGGGCTGCCCGTCATCTGCCGCTGTGTCAGGTTCAAGGTGACAACGCCTGCCGCGAAATCAATCCCTCTAACAGAAAAAGGCGATACCCATATTTCCTGCCAGTTGTTCCATCCCGTCGCCTCGATAACGATAACGATAAAGCGAATACCCCACGTCTCGTCATCGAAATAGACATGTTCTACCGCGCCAAGATGGCCATCCACGCAAGTTACCTTGCAGCCTTTCAGATCTTCTATGCTTCGCAACATAAGGGTGCCCTATCAATAAAAATGGCGAATCTGCCTGCTCGTCGAAGCCGGCCACGAGAATGGAAAATTCTGTTGGCACGGCAGGTCAGCCTTGATGCACCGACAAGCCGTCACGCCGTTGCAAGAATATGAGTAAGCGTAAAGGTGGAGTGCCGCTGGCGATAGACTCGGAATCTACTCATGAACCCATAAAGGTTCCTCCGAATATCTTCACTTCCTGCTTTCGACTATCCGTGACTTCGGGTAGGTCATTCTCAGGTCGTCCAATGTGTCGAGGAGGATCCAGATCGGATCGACCTCGCATTCTTCTTGCCATCTCGTGTATTCGAAGCGGCGCGCCTGACGTAAGGTATATCTGGGACTGGACTTGAAGACCGGTCAGGTGCGTGTAGTACTGGTGAAGCGACAGGACGTCGATGACGCGAGCGCATTGACTGGGCTGCTGGGCCCGATCCCCGTAGACGAACCTATCGACAAGATCGGCGGTGACCGTGCGCACAATACACGGCACTGCCATACAGCGATAGCCGTGCGCGGCGCCACTCCCTCGATTCCACTCACGAAGGGGCAAGGCAAGGCATTGGCCTGAGCGCATGCCCGGCGAAAGCTGGCACAACGAGGTGGAATAGAAACATACCGCGACGCGGCCGGCGCACATGGGAGACGCGCAGCGGCTATCACTAGCGTTCGCTTGACCAAAACAAGATCTGCCGTATTTGATTTACTTACGGGTAATCGTCTGTGTCGCGCCGCATCGGTTCGCAAGCGACCGACACGGCGATCCGAATCGGCGTGCTGAACCGAATGGCAGCGCTTACGCGCCCTCAAACCATTCGCATCGCTTGAATTCATGAGCACTAGAGAAGCTGTGTTTTCGCGCCCGAGTTACGCAACGACGCCACTCGAGCACCGAGGCATTGCAATGGACGCAAGTCTCTCCGAGCCATGGGACGCCGATCCGGAATGACAAGAATTTGTGCGGCGATCGCCAATTAGCCTAGCACCGTCGTGGGGTCTAGGATGTGCGAGTCATCCAGGAAGCGCGGGGTTGCATCAGGCAACGTCGCGCAAGTCTCGACTCCCTTTGAGTCGATAGACCGGCTCCGCGTAAAAACCCACGCCCCTGTACCCGCGTTCCATAGCAAGGCAGCTCGGACCATCGCTCTATGCAGGTCGATAGAGCAATCACACCCTGATAGTCCTGGATATCTCCAGATCGATCCAGACCACGCCTTCACGTAACCCGTGCAGCAAAGCGTCTCGCTCGGTTATGAAAATCTGACTATCCTTAAACTCGTGGGCGAAGTCGCCGCCGAGGCAGCGAGCAGTCACTTTGATCTGACTGATAAAGCCGCCTTCGGCTTCGTGCGTTGCTGCAGTAACTGACCAATTTGCATTTCCATCGTCGACTCTACCAGACAGATTCATGAAGATCTCCTCGCAGCTTTTTCTTCTTTCGGGATAGACTGCCAAATCCTCCTGACTGATGCAGAATTGTTCATCACAATCCTACGCGGTCGTCCTATACAGGAGCGATTGCGAGCCTCGACGAGGACACTGAACGTACAAGCTGCACTCATCACTCGAGATCATCGCCGACACTAAGCATAGACTCTGAAGCCCAAAAACGAGAAGCTCGGAAACTACTCAGGCCTAAACATGTGCCTCAATCTCCAGACGGTAAGTTGCAAATAGACGCCAGAATCTCAACGCTATTCGCAGGCCGGTCCTTCGAACCCCTTGCTCAAAGCTATCGAAGCCGTAAGCTTCTGAACATGACATCTCAAGGTGCTTGTTTTCAGGCGCTTGGCAACTGCCGATATCATTCGCCGGCGCCGGCAAACACGAGTTGTGCGAGCGAATTTGCGGCTGTCCATGTCCTCGCGAGATTCGATCGCGGGAGATCGTTTCGCCGCGGGATTCCTTAACGCTGGGTCAAGAGGCTATGGGAAGCGCGCCGCGAGGTAATAGTCAGTGCTGAACGCAAGCGCACTCATGCATGAGTAGTTTCCGATGCTGTCCCTCTAGATCGGTCTCGGTTATGTTTATCTCCCGGGGGTAGCTGACTTTCAGCTCTCAGTAATCGCTTGAATAGGCAAAGCTTCAGGTTTTGCAGTGATACATCCGCTTAAGCCGAGTCTGTCGTCAAAAGACGAGTTCTGCAGTCGATAATCGTGCCTACAGCTGTCATCCAAATGACAGGGGGAATTTATGTCCTTTCCGAATCGCCTGCTTCGGCCCGCAGAGCAGCGACTTGCAAGTCTACCGTTACCTTGCTCGCTCGTACTTCCTGGAGGTCAACGGCTCGGCGCGGCGCGACCTAGACTCGCGTTTATCGTCCACGACTTGCGCGCGCTCTTGCATCTGGCGAGAGGCGCGATCGGGCGGCTAGCAGAAGAGTACGTGGAGGGTCGGCTCGAGATCGAAGGCGATATGCGTGATCTTATGGCGACAGCACCGGCATTATTCGGCAACGATCCGACCCAAGCAGCCAGAAGATGGTGGCGCCGCCTTGTGCAGCGTACACAACGCCAAGTGTGGGAACACACTCATCATAGTCGCCAAAAGGATAGCACGCAGATTCAGCAGCACTACGACGTTTCTGACGACTTTTATGCGTTATGGCTCGATCCAAAGCGAGTGTATTCTTGCGCATACTTTGCCAATCCAGCCATGACTCTAGCCGAAGCCCAGGAGGCAAAGCTCGACCAGATCTGCAAAAAACTTAGGCTGCGCTATGGCGAGCGTTTCATCGACATCGGCGCTGGTTGGGGTGGACTCCTATATTGGGCGGCCGAGAATTATGGAGTCGATGCAACTGGCATTACCTTATCCCTGAACCTGTACGAGTACGTCAGCAGGCTCATTCAACAAAAAGGTTTGCAAGGTCGAGTACGTATACTTCCGCAAGACTACCGCGACGTCGACGAAGCCATGCCCTTCGATAAAGTGGCATCAGTGGGAATGTCCGAACATGTTGGCCGTCCTAACCTGGTTCGTTACTTCGCGAAGATTCGTCGTCTGCTAAAACCGGGCGGTCTTATGATGAACCACTGCATTACCGCTGCCGGCACGGACAGCTCGCAAGTTGACGGTGGGATGGCCGATTTCATCGACAGATATATTTTTCCTGGAGGCCAGCTCGTGCACGTAGGACTTATTCTGGGCGCGATGGCACGGGCTAACCTCGAACCCTTGGACGCCGAGTGCTTACGTCCCCACTATGCTCAAACACTTTGGCACTGGGTTGACGCGTTGGAGTTGAATCTCGGGGAGGCCCGGCGTGTGCTTGGTGCGGACGCTGAAAAGGTCATTCGCGCTTATCGACTATACCTAGCCGGCTCGGCAATGGGGTTTGAGCAGGGCTGGACATCTTTATTTCAGATCCTCGCGTCACGTCCAGACGGCGTTGTCGAACCACACGAGACGCATCGGAGCCGACTGTGTGCTATGCAAAGCCGATATCCATTCAATCGCACGTATATGTCTGACCACGGCAGTAGAAGCTTAGCGGATTATCGAGGAAGCGGAAAACCAGCCGTGAGTGGAAGCCTTCGTCATGATGTCGTGTCAACAGACGACGACATTCACCGGGCTAGCCCCGTGAGATCCCGCGCTTGCAAAAGCGAATAATACACGGCAGTTCGCAACTGCCCTTCGGAATTATCGAATCAGGAGTGCGACTTGGACAAATACCATGAACTTGAGACGTCACATTGGCATCTCGACGATATAAGTTACGGCGATATTGATATCGCACGTGTGCGAGAGCGTGAAGAGCTGTTCATTCTTGTGTGCAGCGCGTCGTTTATCGAGAGCTGCTCGGACATCTACACGCACAATCTTGTAACCAATTTCGCAGACGACTCGGAGATCGCGGACTGGCTGAGTGGGCAATGGGAACCGGAAGAACTGCTGCACGGACGGGCACTGAAGGCTTACGTTGAACATGTCTGGCCGGAGTTTGACTGGAACCGAGCATTTGCCGACCTGTTGTTGGAATACTCGAGGTTGTGCAGCGTGGAGAAGCTTGAGCCTACACGCGCTCAGGAAATGGTTTCGCGATGCATCGTTGAGATGGGCACCGCCACTTATTACGAGGCACTCCATGCCGTTTGCGATGAACCGATTCTTCAGGACCTTGCATGGCGCATCCGCAATGACGAGTTAAAGCATTACAAACACTTCTATCGCTATTTCCTGAAATATCAAATGCAGGATCCTATCTCCCGGTCTCAGGTGGTCGCAGCGCTTTGGCGCCGTCTTATCGAACTGCGCCAGACCGATACAAGAATAGCGATACGATACGCCGCTAAATGGGGGTTTTCCGGGAGGGAGAGTTCGCCTTCGTTCGAAGATATCAGCAAACGGGTTTTCGGATTAATGGGCGTGCACTATCCAATCAAACTCGCGGTGCAGATGACGCTCAAGCCACTGCAACTAAATGTCCGTTTGAGGCATTTGGCCGAACGCCCGCTGGCGATGATAGCTAGGCGGGTGCTACGAAGTTAGCGAAATGCGTTGATTGGAAGCTTTGGATATAGCACTAAAGGCACGTTGATCGGTTTGGTCTTCTATGTAGAATTTTTCAAAGATGACCTGGAAGCTCTAAATCATCGAAAGCCGCGCGCGAGAATCGAAGCGGGCTTTGGCCTTCGTCGAGGATGTGTAAAACAGGCCCGTGGCTGTCGTGAAGCGTGATTGAATAACCACCGCTGGCGCTTGTTTCCTCGCGAAACGAATGAATCACATTGTTCCAGTGGGCCACGCAGGCGTAAGAGGCAACGACCGATCTTGCGAGAACGCGTGGCGTGGGAATCGAAGCGAAAATTTTTGGTTTCGAAAGAGCTGAGGGCAGCTCTGGCATAGAGCCGCCGAGCGTTTTGATGTGAGAAGGCTCCAGTGACACGCAGCTTTCGTGAGATTGTCTATAGCGAAGGTTCGCCTGACGCGGTACGAAGCGAGAGGATGTCTTGCAGGCACGGTGTCCAGAGGGTACGAGACCACCGTCACGACGGCTCCAAAACGAACTGGGTAGTTTCCGAACCTGAACTCTGGATCACGCGCGCCTATGATAGATGCGTTCCTCCACCGCAAGCTTCTATAGGAATTACCATGACACCGTACGGCATAGTTGTTGCCACCTTCGACGACCATCAAGAAGCAGATGCAGCGGTGCGCAAGCTAATCACTGCGGGTTTCGACATGAAGCACTTCAGCGTGGTGGGAAAGGGGTACCACACTGACGAGAAAATAGTCGGCTTCTATAGCATCGGTGACCGCATGAAGATTTGGGGAAAATATGGCGCATTTTGGGGTGGATTGTGGGGACTTTTTTTCGGCTCCGTTTTTATTACGTTCCCGGTGATTGGCCCCGTTGTGATTTTGGGTTATCTCGCTGCTGCTGTGGTTTCGGCGGTAGAAGGGGCGGTGGTAGTGGGGGGCATATCAGCCCTTGGGGCCGCACTTTTTACTGCCGGTATGCATAAGGATAGCGTCATTCATTACGAATCGGTCATAAAAGAGGATGGATTTCTTATAGTGGCTCATGGCCCTGCCGAAGAAATGGCCAGAGCCAAGGATAACCTTGCTACGTCTTATCCGAAACGCCTCGATTTACATGAGCGCTCCGACATGGAGGCCGTAGCCGAGCCGGCTGTATAAGAGCAATTTCCCATGGCGGGCGCGGTACCGCTCGTCAAAGAGCTGTGGTGTAAATAGATACTCGGATCGAAAACTTCCTATAGGTCGGACGCGTTATCGAGCAAAAAAAACGGGATTCCCAACGGCGCGATCAACCATATCTTTGAGGCCAAGTGTTGCGAGGTCAAAATGACCTCCGCGATTGCGATGCATCAGCTCGATTCCCGAAATTGTGATTGTGGCGTTCCCGACTCGTCGGCGCCGAGTGTCATGCTCGTCCGGTACTTGACGTTGCATTTGACTTGCTCGATCACTTTGTTCTGTACGTCGAGGAACGATCCTTTGTGTGCTCGGCTCCAGAACGTAACCTTTCATCGCGCCCAACGCACCAGGCGAGGCAGCGTAGCAATACAACTTGATGGCGCGCCGCGGCTCGCCGTGCTGCTTAACGCTTTGCAGCGGAAATCTCTTGTCGCGGCCACGTCGTGCCTGCCGCAGGGCGTCTGGTACGCGGTCCGACCGAACCGGTCCGCCACCGCTATCTAGCGGTAGACCTTTTTGCCACGAATCTTCAGGTGGGTTCGAACTCGCCACGATCGGTCTGCGGGCGTGCCAAATCGGTTCTAATGTTTGACGAACTCTTGCGTGTAACATTTCACCCAGCTAAGGATCGTTGTGTGAGAGGCGACAAGCCGCTGCTCGGCCAGCATCTCGACTAGATCGCGCAGACGGAGTTTGTAGCGCAGGTGCCACCAAACGCAAAGAATGACGATCGTGCGATCAAAATGCCGCCCCATCGACAACCTGTCCGTGCTCTTCAGTTTGCTCAACACCATCGACTTACGAGATGGATTGAACGCTCCCTCGACTGAGTAGTTTCCGATCCTTCCGTGCAAGGGACTATCACAATTAAGATAAGGGTGTCGGTTACCGATTTGGAAACCGGCGAGGTCGGCTGATATCCGACTCGATTTCTAGTTCGATTTCATCCATAGCGAAGTTCGGAGGGAAGTGGAAACTATGTCAGAAAATTCTGCTAACCAGCCTCCCATGAACTCCGCCGCTACGGACGCTGAAGCTATCCGGCAGCCTGACGCGCCGGACGGGATCTGCGCGCCGCAAGCCCTTGCCATCTCCGAAACTAGAGCGCTGCTTGCGGAAGCACAAGCTGCAGCTACATCGGTACAGGAAGAGTTTTTGCGCGCGAAAGCCGAGACAGAAAACGTGCGGCGCCGGGCGCGGGAAGACGTGCAGAAGGCCCACAAATTCGCTATTGAAAACTTTGCTGAGAATCTGCTACCCGTGGTCGACAGCTTGGAGGCGGCGCTCGCGCATTCATCTAATGACTTCGAGAAGGTGCGCGAGGGAATTGAAATCACACTGCGGCAGTTGAGCGGCGCATTTGAAAAGGGCCGCATTGTCGAAGTGAATCCTGTCGGCGAAAAGTTCGATCCGCATGTGCATCAGGCGATATCGATAGTGCAGGCTGATCAAGAACCTAACACGGTTGTGAAGGTGCTGCAAAAAGGCTATGTGATCGCCGGGCGAATGCTGCGCCCGGCGCTTGTGACGGTGGCCACCCCGAAGTAAAGCTTTAGTTTGAACAAGTTGATGTCATCTCTGATATCAGGCGGCGTAAAGGTCGATTGCTATTTGCCAACATGGCCTTTGTTGCAGACGGATTTCGTGAGGAAAGCTTCAGATTTGCTGGAAAAAAGTTAGGAGCATGTCGGTCTTCGCTACTGAGCAAGATGCGAACGCTCTAACTTGGCGTAGAGGGTTAAATTTGAGCGGCCGCCTGTAGGTTCAACGGAAAAACCCGGTGAATCGTCGATGCGGGGAGTGCTGCAGTCAACATCAGGAGAGTGGTAAAAATGAGCAGAATCATTGGTATCGATCTGGGCACGACGAACTCGTGCGTTGCGATCATGGAAGGCAACACGGTCAAGGTCATTGAGAACGCGGAAGGCACGCGCACTACACCGTCGATCATCGCTTATGTGGACGACAACGAAATTCTCGTCGGTGCGCCGGCGAAGCGTCAATCGGTCACGAACCCAGAGAACACGCTCTACGCCATCAAGCGGCTGATTGGACGCCGTTTCGACGAAAAAGAAGTGCAAAAGGACATCGCGTTGATGCCGTACAAGATCGTGCGCGCCGACAACGGTGACGCGTGGGTCGAAGTTCGTGGAAAAAAACTGGCACCGCCGCAAATCTCGGCTGAAGTTCTGCGCAAGATGAAGAAGACCGCTGAAGACTATCTCGGCGAAGAAGTGACGGAAGCCGTCATTACGGTTCCGGCCTACTTTAACGACAGCCAGCGTCAGGCGACGAAAGACGCGGGCCATATCGCTGGTCTGGAAGTGAAGCGCATCATCAACGAACCGACCGCAGCCGCGCTCGCGTTCGGTCTGGACAAGAACGAAAAGGGCGACCGCAAGATTGCGGTGTACGACTTGGGCGGCGGCACGTTTGACGTGTCGATCATCGAAATTGCAGATATCGACAAAGAAAAGCAGTTCGAAGTGCTCTCCACGAACGGCGACACGTTCCTCGGCGGTGAAGATTTTGACCAGCGCATCATCGAATACATCATCGGTGAATTCAAGAAGGAACAAGGCGTCGACTTGTCGAAAGACGTGCTTGCACTGCAACGCCTGAAGGAAGCCGCTGAAAAGGCAAAGATCGAGTTGTCGTCGGCTACTCAGACTGAAATCAACCTGCCCTACATCACGGCGAACGCTTCAGGTCCGAAGCACTTGAACCTGAAAGTTACGCGTGCGAAGCTGGAGTCGCTGGTTGAAGACCTGATCGAACGCACGATGGAACCGTGCCGTATCGCTATCAAGGATGCAGGCGTGAAGGTCGGTGAAATCGACGACATCATCCTGGTCGGCGGTATGACACGTATGCCGAAGGTGCAGGAAAAGGTTAAGGAATTCTTTGGCAAGGAACCGCGCCGTGACGTGAACCCGGACGAAGCGGTGGCCGTTGGCGCTGCGATTCAGGGCCAGGTGTTGTCGGGTGATCGGAAAGACGTGTTGTTGCTGGACGTGACGCCGTTGTCGCTGGGTATCGAAACCCTCGGCGGCGTGATGACGAAGATGATCAACAAGAACACGACCATCCCGACCAAGCACGCACAGATCTATTCGACCGCTGACGACAACCAGGGCGCCGTGACGATCAAGGTGTTCCAGGGCGAGCGCGAAATGGCAGCAGGCAACAAGCTGCTGGGCGAGTTCAACCTTGAAGGCATTCCGCCGGCATCGCGCGGCACGCCGCAGATCGAAGTGAGCTTTGACATCGACGCGAACGGGATTTTGCACGTCGGCGCGAAGGACAAGGCAACGGGCAAGGAAAACCGCATCGTCATCAAGGCGAACTCGGGTCTGTCGGACGCTGAGATCGACAAAATGGTGAAGGACGCCGAAGCGAACGCTGACGAAGATCACCGTCTGCGTGAACTGGCCGATTCGCGCAATCAGGGCGACGCGCTGGTGCACAGCACGAAGAAGGCCGTCGCTGAATACGGCGACAAGGTTGAAGCGGCGGAGAAGGAAAAGATCGAAGCGGCGTTGAAGGATCTTGAAGAAGCGCTGAAGAGCACGGCGAGCGACAAGGCCGCGATCGACGCGAAGATCGAAACGCTGGCAACGGCGTCGCAGAAACTCGGCGAAAAGATGTACGCCGACATGGCTGCAGCGCAAGGTGCGGCGGGCGCGGCGGCAGGTGCAGCAGGCGCGGGCGGCCCGGGTGCGCAAGCGGCGCCGGAGCAGCACGACGATGTTGTCGATGCCGACTTCAAGGAAGTGAAGAAGGGTTGAACGATCGAGCTACCGCATGAACTGTGCGATGTAGCAGCGAGCAAACATGCTCGGCGAACGGTTGGCCACATGGATGGAGAAGGAGCTTGGTGATCCACCTGGAATCCCAACCTTGGAAATTTTTAGAGGGTGATCCGCCTCTTTTCAATAGCCCATAACCGCACGGATAACGAACTGCAAGGGTCCGAAGGCTAATTCGCGCAGATTGGATTTGCTCTCTATGGGGCGATCTAGACCCCAGCAATGCAGCCTAACATTTGAGCATGGACGTGATGAGAAATGACAAGCTAACCACGAAGTTCCAGGAAGCACTGGCCGACGCGCAGAGTCTTGCCGTCGGCAATGACAATCAATATATCGAACCGGTTCACTTGCTTTCCGCGCTGATTGCGCAGCAGGACGGTTCGGCGCGCTCGCTGCTGTCGCAGGCGGGCGTGCAGGTCCAGGCGCTGCAAACCGCGCTCAAGGACGCCATGACGCGTCTGCCGCAAGTTCAGGGCACGGACGGAAACGTCCAGGTCAGCCGCGATCTCGCCGGCTTGCTGAACAGCGCCGACAAAGAGGCGCAAAAGCTCAACGACACGTTTATCGCAAGCGAGATGTACCTGCTCGCCATCGCCGATGACAAGGGCGAAGCCGGCCGTATCGCCAAGCAGCATGGGCTGACGCGCAAGGCGCTCGAAGCCGCGATCAATTCGGTTCGCGGCGGTGGCCAGGTGAACAGCCAGGACGCCGAAAGCCAACGCGGCGCGCTGAAGAAATATACGGTCGACCTGACCGAACGCGCACGCGCGGGCAAGCTCGATCCCGTGATCGGCCGGGACGACGAAATTCGCCGTTCAATCCAGATCCTGCAACGCCGGACAAAGAACAATCCGGTGCTGATCGGCGAGCCGGGCGTGGGCAAGACGGCGATTGTGGAAGGTCTCGCGCAGCGGATCGTGAACGGAGAAGTGCCGGAATCGCTCAAGAGCAAGCGCGTGCTGTCGCTCGACATGGCCGCGTTGCTGGCCGGCGCCAAGTATCGTGGCGAATTCGAAGAGCGGCTCAAATCCGTGCTCAGCGATATTGCCAAGGACGAAGGCCGGACCATCGTTTTCATCGACGAAATCCATACCATGGTGGGGGCTGGTAAAGCCGAAGGCGCCATGGACGCAGGCAACATGCTGAAGCCGGCGCTCTCGCGCGGCGAGCTGCATTGCATTGGCGCGACGACGCTTGACGAGTATCGGAAATACATCGAAAAGGACGCGGCGCTCGAGCGCCGGTTCCAGAAGGTGCTGGTCGATGAACCGTCGGTGGAAGCGACCATCGCAATCCTGCGCGGCCTGAAGGAACGGTATGAGCTGCATCACGGCGTGGAAATCACCGATCCGGCGATTGTCGCGGCGGCGGAATTGTCGCATCGCTACATCACGGACCGTTTTCTCCCCGATAAGGCCATCGACCTGATCGACGAAGCTGCGTCCAGGGTCAAGATGGAAATCGATTCGAAGCCCGAAGAGATGGATCGGCTTGATCGCCGGTTGATCCAGTTGAAGATCGAGCGCGAAGCCGTCAAGAAGGAAAAGGACGAGGCATCGCAGAAGCGCCTGCAATTGATTGAGGAAGAAATCGAGCGGCTGGATCGCGAGTATTCCGACCTCGAGGAAATCTGGATGGCGGAGAAAGCCGCTGTGCAGGGCAGCGCGACGCTGAAGGAAGAGATCGAGAAAGTGCGCGCGGACATCGTGCGTTTGCAGCGTGAGGGCAAGCTCGAGAAGGTCGCCGAATTGCAGTATGGCAAGTTGCCCGGACTCGAAACGCAGTTGAAGCAGGTCACGCAGGCCGAGACCGCGGAGCAAACCAATCCGACGCGGCCACGCTTGCTGCGCACGCAAGTGGGCGCTGAGGAAATCGCGGAAGTGGTGTCGCGTTCCACGGGCATTCCGGTGTCGCGGATGATGCAGGGCGAACGCGAGAAACTGTTGCAGATCGAAGGCAAGCTGCATGACCGCGTGGTGGGTCAGGACGAAGCAATCGGCGCGGTGGCCGATGCTATCCGGCGGTCACGCGCGGGGTTGTCGGATCCGAATCGTCCGTATGGCTCGTTCCTGTTCCTTGGGCCGACGGGCGTGGGCAAGACCGAGTTGTGCAAGGCGCTCGCCTCGTTCCTGTTCGATTCGGAGGATCACATGATCCGTATCGACATGAGCGAGTTCATGGAAAAGCACAGCGTCGCGCGGTTGATTGGCGCGCCGCCGGGTTATGTCGGTTATGAGGAAGGCGGTTACCTGACCGAGCTGGTGCGTCGCAAGCCCTACAGCGTGATCCTGCTCGATGAAATCGAGAAGGCGCATCCGGACGTGTTCAACGTGCTGCTGCAAGTGCTCGACGATGGCCGCATGACCGATGGGCAAGGGCGCACCGTGGACTTCAAGAACACGGTGATCGTGATGACGTCGAATCTCGGCTCGCACGTGATCCAGGCGATGGTCGGTGAGCCGCACGAAGCGGTGAAGGAAGCGGTCTGGGAAGAGGTCAAGCTGCACTTCCGGCCGGAATTCCTGAATCGTATCGATGACGTCGTGGTGTTCCATTCGCTCGACCGCGAGAACATCCAGATGATCGCGAAGATTCAGTTGCAGCGCTTGCATGAGCGGCTCGCGAAGCTGGAGATGCAACTCGACGTGTCCGATGCCGCGCTGGAACACATCGGCAAGGTGGGCTACGACCCGGTGTTTGGCGCTCGGCCGTTGAAGCGCGCGATCCAGCAAGAAATCGAAAATCCGTTGGCCAAGCTTATTCTCGCAGGGAAATTCGGTCCAAAGGATGCAATCCATGTCCATATGCGAGAAGGGCATTTTGCGTTTGATTGAATGGGTCATTGAAAGATAAGGAATCCTGAAGAAGGCATCGGCTGGATCAGTATTGAGTGCCGGCGGTTCTATACGCCCATTTTATATGAGGCGACCGGATGAAAAATGGCCGAAAAAATATGAAATCAAAACTTTTATTGTCGATCGCTGTGGCGAGTCTCTGTGCTTGTACGACCAGCAGATCACCAATAGACAGTCAGCGTTACGACATTGCGTTGGACGAAGCTCGCGATGACGCGTCGATAAGTTGCGTGGGCCGCGTGGCATGCGACACCGTGTGGCAAAGGACTTTGGAGTTCGTTACGCATCATTCAGCGACGAACATTCGTCGCGCAAACAAAACAACCATTGAGACAGGGGAGCCACATGAATCTGGCGTACTTTATATATGGGCGTCACGCACCGCCGCGGGCGATGCCATCGGCAGTTCGACGATTCGAATAAAAGGACTATGTCGCGGCATGTACAGCAGTGACGGGACCCCCGCGTGGATGTATGGAAAGTGTGCCGAACTGATTACGCAAGCAGAGAGGGAGTACCACCTCTATGTTACAAGTTCAAATCCAGACGCAGGGGCGGAGTCCAGGTAGCGGACAGGGCCGCGGTCGTTACAAGCTTCACGGTCGCCCGAAACGTGGACCGAGCGGCTTACTCACGACTCCATGCCTCTAATGCGGGTCGCTGCCTACAGCTTCCACGGGTCCAGGATCGATGCGTCCGTTGGTACCCACGCGTCGAACGGCTACTAGCGTAAGTCTAAGCGATTGCTACAGCTCGGACGATTACATGTTGGCGGAGGTGGTATGGCCGTAGGAATGCAAATACGATACTTAGGCTTCGTCGGATCTCCAGCAATCGAGTCGGAGGCCGGCGCTCAATTGCTCAGGCTCGCTCCATTTGGCAAACTCATTAGAGGGTGCCACCTCGCAATTGAAGCATTTCACGACGCTGCGGGCGCCCGGCTTTACGACGCACGGCTTGACTTGATAACCTTGGACTACAGCCTTGTTCCAATCGAACACAGCACAAATAGTGATCCGCACGAGGGAATACTGCACGCATTCGATGGGGCTGTTCGCGAACTGGAAAACACAATACTTAGAGCGAAGCCGAAGATTGTCACTCGGTCATCGGCTCGGCTTTAGTGACGAACAGGCCAACGATTGTTCGCGGTTGTCAAAGATTAGATCGTCTGTCTGGACAATTGCGAAATTGTATCGGTGTTGGAAAAATCATATTAATTTAAATCGTTCGGAAATAAAATTTTCAAAGCGATGCCCTAACTTTATCGGTCACCTGTTTTTGGCTTTACCTGACCTAACGTAGGCGGCATTTTTAAGCGGCGGAAGATGATCTGAACTCGACGAACAGATCCGTTTGGTACGAACGAGTCCTGCGTTGCCTGATCCCGAAAATTAACAGATAGGTTGCCAGACGATGTCTGCCCACTGCAGCAAGGCGAAATCCACCACCGCGATACTAGCCATTGCTTCGTTTTCACTCGCTGCGTGTACTGGCTTCGGCAATCACGATTCCTTTCAAGCACCGAACCGGTCTGAGAGGAGCGATACCAGCCGCCAGTGGAAGTCTTCCAACCATTCGCGAGCGCTGCTGAAAACCGTGCGAGCCCCAACCTACGAGACGTCGAGCTATCAGGCGAAAGCATTTGAGCTAATCAATGATTACCGTGTCTCCGTAAATGTTGGAAAGCTTCGTCAGGACCCTCGGTTAGACGCGGCGGCGCAGGCTCAAGCGTTGTATCTTGCTTCGAATCTCGCGTTGGGTGGACTCACTGAGCTATCGCACGACGAAGTGCCAAATTTTGCAAACTACTATGCCGACACGCCGCTCGCGCGCGCGAGGAAAGCAGGCGTCGCGATGAAAGAGTGGGTTGGGGAAAACATTGCAGCAGGGCGTCACCAACCGGACCTTGACGCTTATGCGCGAGACTGCATTGGGCAGGCTATTAATTCGGTCTATCATCTAGTATCACTACTGAGAAATCAGGAGTCCGTTGGACTTGGTTTTGTATCGGACAATGCTACGTATCCGATCTATGTCTGTGCCACTGAGTTTGGAACTATTGGCGGGGTGAGAGGGGCGCCGGGCCCGAACACGGGTCTTTACAGCGGCGGCCAGCAGATTTCGCCAACTGCCGCGGTACACGTTCCCTACGATGGCGAGACCCATGTCCCGCTTGCAATGGCCCCGGAATTGCCGCACCTGGGATTCGGACGCCCCGCCTTAGGTCGGCCAATCATGGTTATGGTCAACGCGCAGGACCAAGACACGTTGACCGTCGTAAAATTCACCCTCCAGGATTCATCCGGTTTCGTAGTGCCCGCTCATATTCTCATCTCGAAAGGTGCGAGGCTGGGTTCGTTGGTAACCGCCGTTGTCGATCCAAACAACCTGCTTGCAGATGGCGTCGTCTTTTTGCTGCCCTCTGCGCCGCTTGTCGCGAACACGACCTACACTGCGACGTTCTCCGGGGCACGTGACAAAGCCATATTCAATTTGACCTGGCAGTTCACGACAGAGGAAACGGTGGTAGACATCCAGCCTGCCAATTTCGATGCCGGTCACTGATGAGGGCTCTAGTGCGCTGGCTGAGATAGGGGAGAAGGGGAGCCTCGAGGATGCCGAGGAGCTCGCAACCTGAACGGCGCTCGATCGGTGCCATTGAGTCGCAGCTTTAAGAGCGATCCAAGATCCCACGTAGCTGACGAACAGTGATTGGCTTAAGGAAGCGGCTGTCGAAGACGGAGAGATCCGCCTGTTTGCTGAGATCACGGTGTCCGGTGAGCGCGATCAATTGTGCTTTCTTGGATCGACCTTTTCGGATGAGGCGGCACAGGTCTTCTCCATTGAAGTCGGGAAGTGAAATGTCCACAATTACAATGTCGAACGCTTCGCGCGATGTACATTCAAGAGCAGTTGCGCCATCGTAGGCGCAATGCGTTTCATGCCCAAGCCCCGTGGCGAGGTCCGCCATCATATCCGCTAAATCTCTTTGGTCGTCAACGAACAGTACCTTCAACTCACCCTCCTAATGGTCATACTATCGGCGACATTGGTCAGCATCACATCCAACACGACCATGATCCGCGCGATCGGCGCGCTAACGGAAAATATTCGATACAACTGAATTTTGGGCCTGACCGTGTTACGACTTGATTGTTCTCACATCTCCCGAAATTGTCAGATCCAACGCCACATTTTCATATTGTCTAGACTATGTCCGATGAGGCCATCTGGTTCGCGCTCTGAGAGCGTGGCATTGCTCCGGTTCGAAAGCTACCGAGTTCGTCAAAATAGAAAGTGGAAGCGCGACAAAAGTGGGCATAGCTGCCAAGTTTTCCTACCGTTATATACCCATAGTAGGCTGGTTGCGGTGTACGCAGTACGTCACTGCCGCCAAGCGGCCCGCAGCGTGCAACTCGCTTGGGCGATGAAGGGCACGCCGAAATCCACCCAGCTGAGATCCGGTGGTCTGGCTTCAGCGCCCTACAGTGGTGAAACGCAACATCGGTTCAAAAAGGACTCGAAAGACATATTGTCTCCTTGCTCTTACGGCTAACATATTGCTTCCTTAATCTTTACAGATGCAACGCCACAGTTGAGGGCCAGAACAGATCTGCTGAGCGATACGTCGGCGGCTCGCGAATGGGTTTTTGGTCCTCGCAGGCGCGTAGAATAAATCCTTCTTTACCCAACCGACCGAATGACAATCATAGAAAAAAGGTCCGGGTTCGAACCTTGCGTCTCAGCTTGTCGTAACGCTTTATTGGGAGCAAGCATTGGGCTGGAAGTGTTAGGAAGGTGTCAAGAAACCGCGAGACCTCGGTACACACCTCACTCAAAGCGCCATTGCCCAAAAAGGCGATTTGTAACCGCAGCGCAGTCGTATGCTGTTTGTGGGCGAGTGCCATGCACACGAGTGGCGTTTTCTTCCGAGGTGTCGCATATGATGCATAATTTCCTTGCCAACAATCGAAGTGAACTAATAGATCGTTGTCGAATGAAGGTGGCGAAAAGACCCGAGCGGAGAGCTACAGCGGGGCAACTGCAAGACGGAGTGCCGACTTTTTTGGACCAGTTGATCAGAACGCTTCGCATTGAGCAATCGCTGGATCCTATGGAAAGCCGCAAGATTTCGGGTCCGTCGGATGGGACATCGTCGCTGTCCGAGATGGGTGTGTCAGCAGCGCTACATGGACAAATGCTGTTGGAACTTGGATTTTCGGTTGACCAGGTTGTTCACGACTATGGCGACCTCTGCCAAGCGATTACGGACCTTGCCTACGAACGCGATGCTCCTTTCTTGGTAGATGAGTTTCGAACACTTAATCGATGCCTTGACAACGCTATTGCCGACGCCGTTACAGAATTTAGTTACCAGCGAGACGTTGCTGTTGAGAGCGGCAAGATTGTCGAAATGAACGAGCGGCATGGGTTCTTTTCACACGAACTTCGAAATTTTTTAGGAACTGCGACCTTAGCGTTCTCCGCCGGCAAGGCTGGAGATCTCAGCTTTTCTGGTGCTACGGGGAATGTCCTGGAGCGAAGTCTCGATGCTCTGACTAATCTTGTCGATCAATCGCTAGGAGAAGTAAAAAAAACGGCCGAGAACGACCACGGATTCTCGCTTTTTTCACTTGCAGAACTCATTGCTGACGTGAAGCAATCCGCAGACTTGGCAGCGAACGTGAGCGATTGTGTATTTACCGTATCTCACGTTGATTCCCGCATAGGCATCCGCGGCAACCGCGACCTACTTTATTCGTCAGTCATGAATCTACTGCAAAATGCATTTAAGTTCACGCAAGCGCATACCGAAGTGACGTT
>Ga0302182_10000755_pt1 | contig 19013 bp, 14 predicted proteins | sample I_Palsa_N3_1_FD_198781 | JGI IMG/M metagenome (GOLD analysis project Ga0302182, IMG submission 198781) | Peat permafrost microbial communities from Stordalen Mire near Abisko, Sweden - I_Palsa_N3_1 | ecosystem: Environmental > Terrestrial > Soil > Palsa > Peat permafrost | place: Sweden...
ACTGGATCAGCACGCCGCCGGTCGCGGGAATGCTCCCGGCCACGGCGCGCAGGAAGCGCTTCGGACGCCAGTGCAATAAAAGCCCGGCGGTGATGAACATGAGGTTGTACGTATTCAGGTCCAGCGCCGCGAGGGCGCCCTGCGGAGAGGTGCGGAAGACGTCCGCGAGATACCAGCACAGCAGCGCGGCGACCAAAATTGTGAGCAGCGGACTGTATTCGAGCCACTCGCCAGGGCTGCTGCGCGCTTCCAGGCTCGAGCCAATCGGCTGGTAGGAGATGCCGTAGGATTCGGCAGTGCGGGCGTTTTCCGGCGAAGGTGTGGACAGGTAGGCTACCAGCACGGAGAGCGCGATTAGGATCGCGGTGGTCACGATGCTGGGCCAGAGAAAAAGAGTTTGCGTGAGCGGAATCAGGCCGCTGATGCTGAAGAGCGATGGAGGTATGGCGGATTTAGTCGCCATCAGCATGGCGGCGGAAGAGGACAGGCCCATGGCCCACACCGCTCCCAAACCGAGATACGCGGCGGCGCCGGCAGCGCGGTAGTCCATGCCCTTCACGCGATGCGCGAGTTCGCGCACGAAGAGCCCGCTGAAAATCAGGCTCAAGCCCCAGGAGATGAGCGAGGTCAGCATGGAGAACAGCGCCACGAGGGCGACTGCTCCGCGCGGCGTCCGGGGAATTCCAGCCAGCGCGCGTATGGCGCGATACACGATGGGCGTCGAGGCCAGCACATATCCGCCCACTATGATCATCACCATCTGCATGGTGAAGGGCACGAGCGACCAGAAGCTTTTGCCGCCCTGAATCGCCAGTTGCGAGGCGTGCTGGTGCAGCAGCAGTCCCACGACAAACACCACTACGATTCCGAGCAAAGCGAAAACGAGCGGGTCGGGAAACCAGCGCTCGCTCCAGTTCGCGAGCCCCAGCCCCAGCCGAGCGAGCGGGCCTTCCTCGACTGCAGTCGAGCCTTCGGGTGTACGGCCAGTGGTACCCACGGACAACGGATTACTCCAGGAGCGACACCACTCCGGTGCCGAGGTCGTAATACGCGGCGATGACCTTCAGTTTGTTTTCCTTCACCAGAGCGGAGATTACGGTAGAGGACTGGCGCAGAATCGCCGCCTGGTTTTTGGCGTTTGCTTTGGTGGCCGCTTCCAGGTTTGGTCCGGCCTGATCCACGGCGGGCTGAATGTAGGAAAAGAGCGCGCTGATTTGCCCGGGAACTTCTTTCCCCTGGATCGTGGCTTTCACCGCGCCGCAGCCGCTATGCCCGATGACCAGGATGACTTTGGTTCCGAGCACCGCCGCGCCGTATTCCAGGCTCGCGATGATTTCCGTGGCGGCGAAATTTCCGGCCACGCGCGTGACAAAAATGTGGCCGATGGATTGATCGAAAACCAGTTCAACGGGCACGCGCGAATCGGCGCAGGACAGCACTGCGGCGAACGGTTCCTGCTTCTCGAGGTTCTTCTCTTTCAGCATCGCCAAGTCGTGCTCGCAGGAAGTCAGACGGCCGGTCGCGAAGCGCTTGTTGCCGTCTATCAATTGCTGCAACGCGGCATCGGGAGTCAGCGCGTCCTGCGTCAGATCGAGATGTGGCGGGGCAAATTCCATTCCCTTCGCGCTCGCGTAACCGGCGGCTGCCCCGCCGAGAGTCATCTGCAGGAACTTGCGCCGCGAGGAATCGTCGTCCGCCGTCCGTGGATGTAGGCCCGGGTCGGGGGAAGGCTCCGGAGCCCGCGCGTCCGCATCGCGCCTGGGATCGTCGATCGCTGCGTCGAAAGGTGAAGTCATCGGGCGTGGCCTCCCTTGAGATTACGCGCTGAAGTACGCAGCAATATACTCTGAGGAGGTATCCGCGGCAATGGACGGAGGTCAGATGGAAAGCCGCCCGCCTGCCCTTCGCTGCGCTCAGGTTAGGAAGGCGGCCGCTATGAGGGCAACGCCCTCTTCACTCTTCACTCGCCACTCGTCACTTGTCACTTCCCGTTCACTCGGCCATCTTTGCGACGTGCACGTCGAAGCCCGTCTTCGGCAGGAGCGAGGTCAACGCGAAGGCTTTGAAGCCATCGCCGTTGATTTCGGTGTGGCGGAAGACTCCGGGCTCGCTCTCGATCGTTTCTCGTCGGCCCTGCATGTTTTCGAGAAACGCCTGGGCTTCGGACAACGTGGCTTTCGCGTCCTTCGTGCGTGTGACCACCGCTTCGGAGGCGTACGAACGCACGAGCTTGGGCCAATATTTTTCCAGCAGCTCGGTGCTGGCGAAAACATCGGACCAGATGACGCGGCCGTTCACGGCAACCACTACTCCGACCGCGTGGCGATCGCGAAGCTGCTTGATCAGGCTCTGGTAATTCTGCTCGATGGGCTTGGCAATTTTGTCCACTTCCTGCTTCACGGCTTTGTTCTCCATCACGACCGCGTAGGAACTTGTGGAGTTAATCTGGCTGGCGGCGGAGCCACCCGAGGGCGATGCAGGGGCTGCTTCCACTGTCACCACCTCGCTCGCCATCGACTGCTGCTGTTTTTTCACCTCGGCCCAAACTTGGGACTGGTCTTTGTCGCCCATGGCTTTCGCACGCACCGACGGTTGAGCCATCAACGTGCCGCCGCTTGCGTTGGGGCTGGGCACGGCCCCATTGCCACCGCCCGCAACCGATCCATACGTCGCTCCCGAGGTGCCGAAGCGATCGCTCGAGGCGACCCAACGCCCCGGCTCCACGCAGAACACACTGAGGTCGATGGGATCGCTTTCCGCAGGAACGATGCGGTCCATGCCGATGACGCGGTCCTGCTTGCCTCCGGCAACAATCTCGCCCGCGAGAAGCAGGAGCGGACGTTTGGAGTTGTTGACGAGCACAAGCTGGTTTACGCGGGCGCTCTGCTGCTCGACTACCGGCGCATTCGGCCTCCGCACCAGCCCGCGCATGTTTCCGTACTCGGTGACAACAACTTCGCCGGAACGTAGCCCATCATCAAGCGTGAGAAACTCGCCGGTGGGATAGGATTTGGAAGCGACCACTGGGAACACGGTCAGGCTTCCGTTCCGGATGGGTTCCAGCACCTGATAGTCGGCGCCGGAAGTCTCCTGCCCGGCACGGATCGGCCGCAGCCGCAGGCACAGCATTGAAGCCACGGTCAAAACTGCGAGCAAGGTCAAAAATAATTTGGCGTGCATGGCTATTCTCCCTTTGGCGGACGGGTATGCGGCGGGGCCGGGGCTTTCAATCCCTCGCGCGCCGCTAAACGTCCGCGCCGTTTTCACTCGGCTTGAGGAGAGAACGGCGGGAATGCGGAACCTTGCAGACAAAATTCACGTTGCGCGCATCTGATGAATTGATAGCATCAGCACCGGTGGGCCCCGTCGTTTTTTCTGTTTCTGCGATATGAGCGCTGCGATACCGATTTCGGGCGCCGTGCAATCGGCAGTGGCCGAGATGCTCGGAGAGCTGTGCGCGAAAGGCGGATGCGCGAAGCTGGGGCTGAGCCGTGAAAGCTTCGCCGCGATCCTGCGCGCGGTGGCCGCGAAGTATCTTCCCGCGGAGGCGAGCGAAGCCGAGGTCCGGGTTTTTCTGCTGACGCTGCGCTTGGACGAGCTCGCTCTGGCACGGGCCTGTGCCGCGGGCGAGAATTCCGCCTGGGAGATTTTCCTTACGCGCTATCGCGAGAAGCTGTACCAGTCGGCGCTGCACATCGCGCGCGAAGATTCAGCGGCCCGCGACCTTGCCGACAGTCTTTACGCCGAGCTGTATGGCACCACTTTGCGCGACGGCCAACGCGTTTCGAAACTCGCATCGTTCACCGGACGCGGATCGCTCGAAGGCTGGCTGCGGACCGTGCTGGCGCAGGAATTCGTGAATCGCTACCGGCGAGGCAAACGGCTGGTTAGCCTGGACCAGGAAATCGAGGACGGCGCGCAATTCACAGCGCCCGAGGCTGAGCCGGAACCGACGGTGAATTCGCGGCTGGAATCGTGCGTGGACGCAGCCCTCGCGGCGCTTCCGAGCGAGGACCGTTTCGTCCTGGCCGCATATTATCTCGATGGGCGGACGCTCGCTGAGGTCGCCGGCATGCTGGGCGTTCACGAGTCCACCATCAGTCGAAAAATGGATAAACTGGCCAAGTCGCTGCGCAAGGAAATTATGGCGAGCATAGTGCGGCAGGGAGTCGATCGCCGCGCAGCCGAAGAGGCGCTCGAAGCGGATGTGCGCGATCTGCGCGTGAATATTCGACGCAGTTTGGGGCAAGAATCTCCTCCCGGAGCGTTCTCAGAGAAGAAGGATGCGGGGCGCTTGGAGGGAAAGATAGCACCGCGGGCGGAAAGCTAGGAGAAACCGCGGATTGAGACGGTGAGGATGGAAGCTCGAAGCTAAAGATGGAAGACGTTCCCAAAATCGTGCTGAAGCGGCTGCAGCAAACGGCTCGCGCGGAAGATCATCCGGACGCGAATCTGCTGACGGCTTTCGCCGAAGAATCACTGGCAGAGTACGAGCGCGCGCGCGTGGTCGAGCATTTGGCGCAGTGCAGCGACTGCCGCGAGGTGGTGGCGCTGGCTGTGCCTGCGAGTGAGAGCGTTGCGGTGGCGGCGGTGGCTGCGGCGGCGGTTGCTGCGGCGGCGGTTGCTGCTGCGAGCAGGCCTTCGCGAGGGAGTTGGCTGAGCTGGCCAGGTTTGCGCTGGGGCGTCGCTGCGGCGGGAATCGTCGCGATCATTTCGATTGGGATCGTGCAATACACGCAGCGGCAAAAGAGCGCTGCTCCGGCTGCAAATCTGATGGCGCGCAACGGAACGGCTGCCCCTGCGGCGCAACCTCTTCCATCGGCTCCCGCGGCGTCCGAAACGCAAATCGTTGTTCTGCCCGCGGAGAAAGAGAAACCGAGTGAGGCGCAAGCCAAGGAGCGAAAGAAGGATCTCTCGAACGGCCAAAATAATCTGGGTGCGGACCGGCTGGCTGGCTCGCCCAGTCAAAATCTGTCTGCGGGACGTGCGTTGCAGGGCGGGCGTTCAGTCGCCGCAGGTAGTGCCGCGTCCCGTATTGGCGCGGGCGCTGGGGGAGGCGCAGTTCCCAAGGCTGCGCCTCCCGCCGCGGATAGCTCCGCCGCTGCCGGGAATTTGAAGAATGCAACACCGGAGGAAACCGCGAAGCTGGCTCAAAATCTGAACGCCAGCCAAGCTGTTGAGGTTTCTCCTGCTCCGCAGACAGTCGTGGTGGAAGCGCAGGCTGCGCCTGTGACTGCGACCCAGGAAGGCCCAACTTCGGATCAGGTTATTGAAAATCAAACGCAGCAGGCATCCCCGTACAACTCGGCAAAAGCCGTAGGTGCGATTGCAGGGAAGGATTTGGCCACGACACAAAACGCTTCCAAGCTGACGGTTGCGCCCGCACGCTGGAGCATCAACGCAGATGGCGCCTTGCAGCGCTCTCTTGACGGAGGCAAGACCTGGGTTTATGTAAACGTCAATTCGGAGCTTGCGGACAGCCGCTCACAGGCGGCGAGAACCGCTGATAACGCGTACGAAAATAATAAGAGCAAAGTTAAGGCAAAACTGAACATGATTTTCCGGGCCGTCGCCGCCAACGGAACTGAAGTTTGGGCCGGCGGGTCAGCGACGATGCTTTACCATTCGGCGGATTCGGGAGCGCATTGGGCGCGCGTCCTACCGTCCGCGGAGGGCGCGACGCTCAGCGGAGACATCACGCGCATCGAATTTTCCGATGCGCAACACGGAAGGATCGCGACTTCATCCGGCGAAGTGTGGATCACTGCCGACGATGGCCAAACCTGGCGCCGGCAATAACTCTGCTTTCGATCCAGCGTATCAATAACCATCCACGTCAGCGATCGCTTTGGCAAAGTCTTGCGGAGCTTCCTGCGGCAAATTGTGTCCGATGCCACCGTTGACAATCCGATTTGCATACTTGCCGGAGAATTTTTTGGCATAGGAACCGGGATCCGGATGGGGAGCGCCATTGGCATCGCCTTCGAGAGTGATCGTGGGTACGGTGATAACCGGAAATTCGGCGAGCCGCTTTTCGAGGTCATCGCATTTCCGTTCGCCTGGCGCCAAGCCGAGCCGCCAACGGTAATTGTCGATGACGATGGCGACGTGATCCGGATTGTCGAAGGATGCGGCGGTGCGATCGAACGTGGCATCGGTGAATTTCCATTTTGGCGAAGCGAGCTGCCAAATCAGTTTCGCAAAATCATGCCGGTATTTATCGTAGCCGGCGCGGCCGCGTTCGGTGGCGAAATAATATTGATACCACCATTGCAGCTCTGCGCCGGGCGGCAACGGGGCTTTACCGGCTTGCTGGCTGCCGATGAGATAGCCGCTGACGGAAACGAGCGCCTTGCAGCGTTCGGGCCAGAGCGCCGCGATGATGTCGGCCGTGCGGGCGCCCCAATCAAAACCGCCGATGATGGCTTTTTGGATTTTGAGCGCGTCCATGAGCGCGATGGCGTCCACCGCGACTACCGATTGCTGGCCGTTGCGAGGCGTGTCACTGGAGAGAAAGCGGGTGGTGCCGTAGCCGCGCAGGTACGGGACAATCACCCGGTAGCCTTTCGATGCCAACAAAGGGGCGACATCCACGAAGGCGTAAATGTCGTATGGCCAGCCGTGCAAAAGGACTACCGCAGGCCCGTTGGCGGGGCCGGCTTCCGCGTATCCAACATTGAGAGAGCCAGCATCGATTTGCTTGAGCGGGCCGAAGAACGAATTCGCGCCGGACTCGATGGCCTCCGAAATTGTGGGCTCAGGCTCACCCACCTGCGCGTCGGCAGAGCTGAATATGCCGAGCTGGGCAGCGGCAAGTGCGAGGGTAGTGGCGCCAAGGAAGTGACGGCGATCGTTGCTGATTTTTTTAGGCACGTTGTTCGTAGTCATCCTTGAATCTCCTTATGAGCGAAGCGAGCGGAACGCTGCGCGCAGATCGAGGCTGAAGGCTTCCGGCTGCTCCCAAGCTGCGAAGTGGCCGCCTTTGGGGTGCCGGTTGTAAAAAATGAGTTTGGGATAGGCTTTTTCCGCCCAGCTCCTCGGCGCCGCATAGATCTCATCGGGGAAGACGCTTACGGCAACCGGGATGGTGACGTTCCTGACGTCAAAAAAGCCGCCCTTATATTCCCAATAGAGCCGAGCCGACGAGATGGCCGTGTTGGTTAGCCAGTAGAGCGTGATGTTGTCGAGGATGTCGTCGCGCGTGAGACCTTCGGTTTTCCCGTCGAATACGCGGGCGATGAGCTCGTAGCTGCGCTCGTCGTGATCGAGGATCCACCCCGCGAGACCGACTGGCGAATCGGCGATTGCGTATAGCGTTTCGGGGCGGTTGGCCATCTCGTTGGCGTAGCCGAGGCCGTGCTTATAGAAAAAGGCGAGCTGGTCGTAGGCGCTGCGTTCGTCGGCTGAGAGATTTGCCGGCGGCGGAGCCCCGGAAAACGCAGCTTTGTCAATTTCAGCTGGAACGGTGGCCGCCATGTTGGTGCTGATGGCCAGCAATTCCGGAGGCGCCTGCAGAGCCATCAGTTCGGTCACACAATTTCCCCAATCGCCGCCTTGGGCCACATATCGCGTGTATCCCAGCCGCTTCATCAGCACGATCCAGGCGCGTGCGATGCGGGCGGGGTCCCAGCCGGGAGCAGTCGGCTTGCCTGAAAACCCGTAGCCCGGAAGCGAAGGGATCACGACGTCAAATGCGTCTTCCGCCTTGCCGCCATAGTAGGCAGTAGGATCGCTGAGCGGGCCGATGATCTTCAGCTGCTCAATGATCGATCCGGGCCACCCATGCGTGACGATGATGGGCAAAGCGTTCGGATGTTTCGAACGCACGTGAATGAATTGAATATCGAGTCCGTCGATGTTGGTCACGAATTGCGGCAGCGACTTCAGCTTGGCCTCGACCTTCAGCCATTCGTAGTCCGTGCCCCAGTAGTGTGCGAGGGCCTGCATGGTGGCCAGTTGCACCCCCTGGGACGTATCCTTGACCGTCTCGCGTTCGGGCCAGCGTGTGGCAGTGATGCGCCGGCGCAGGTCGACGAGTTCCTCATGCGGAAAGTCGAAGTGGAAGGGACGGATAGAGGTGTCATCGGCCGCTGCGCCCATCTTCGCGGGAAGCGGATTCGCGCCGGGGGGTGTGGTCTCGCCTGCTCGCGCGACGGGAGTACCGAAAACGCCGAGTTGAGCGGCGGCAACAGTGAGGGCGGCGGTACCAAGAAAACGGCGGCGATAATCATTGATTTCTTCAGGCATTCGTTGCTCCTTTCAGATTTAGAGTGAACTTAGTGATGCTCGGTTTGTGTCGGTACGGCCGCTAGTTCATGAACTCCCGGACGAGGAAGGCGATTTCGTCCGCCGCCGTATCGAGCGCGAAATGGCCTCCGTCGACGATGTGGATTTCGGCCTTGGGCACGTCGCGGCGATAGGATTCGGGCTCGGAGGGATCGAAGGACGACTCGTACTTGCCCCAGATCACGAGCAGGCGCGGCTGCTTCTCGCGCATCCAGGCATCCCACTTCGGATAATTGTCCACATTCGTGCGGTAGTCGTAGAAGAGATCGCTTTGAATCTCGCCCTGGCCGGGCTGATTGATAAAATAATATTCGTCGGTCCACAAATCGGGGTCATGGCGCTCCACGTTGGGATCATCGCCGACGTGCCGAGCGCGTGTGGTGGGCAGCGAGAGCAGATTCACGCGCAGCGCGCTTTCATTCGCCGCGCGATCGGCCCAAAACGCTCGCCGCGCATTCCAGTTCGCGCCCAAGCCTTCGTTGTGGGCCACGGCATCCTGAACGATGAGAGCTTCGGCGCGCTCCGGATGCGCCATGATCATGCGAAAACCGACGGGGCCGCCGTAATCCTGCATGTAAAGCGTGTAGCGCGAGAGCCCCAGTGCTTCGGTGAAGTGATTCATGATCTCGGCGATGTGATCGAAGGTGTAGGAAAATTTCTTCGGGTCCGGCCAGTCGCTGTGTCCGAAGCCCGGATAATCGGGCGCCACAAGGTGATAGCGATCCGAAAGCCGGGTAAAAAGAGGCTCGAACATTCGCGAAGAAGAGGGGAGCCCGTGCAGCAGGAGAATCGCCGGCGCATCTTTCGGGCCGGCCTCGCGGTAAAAGATCGAGAGACCATCGATCTGAATGGTGCGATAAGAAGTGCGGTGTTCCACGGGATGTTCCTTTCCTTGGGCCCGAGCCGGGAATTGAAATACTGCGAGGATCACAAAAAGCGCCAAAGCCAAGCGCAAGAGCTGCAAGCATCGGTTCGCGCTGGCTCGTTGCGCTGGGACGTTCGACATAATTCTTCCCCCGGCGAAGCGCCGCTATCTCTCCTCAAGTAGATCCGGTTGATGTTGCCGCGAGTGGCGGGAACGACCGTTCCCATGTAAGGTTGCGAGTGGCCTGCCTTAAGCGGCAGGAGCGCAAGACACGCGGCAGGGAAACTGAGCGAAAGCTTGGATTTGATGTTCTGCCACGCTGCCACATGAGGCCCTGGGCCAGCATGTCTGGCAGCGCGGAAACTATGCCCCGAAGGCTTTTGGTAGTCAATAGAGTTAAGCGCCGATGGCGGCGCGAGAGAATTGTATGAGCAGCCGCACAACACCTGGTCCAGTGATTCAAGTTTCGGGAGTGCGCAAGACCTATGGCGCAACCGTAGCGGTGGACGAGGTGTCGTTTGACGTCAATGACGGCGAAATCTTCGGCCTGATCGGCCCGAACGGCGCCGGAAAAACCACCACGATGGAGTGCATCGAAGGCCTGCGCAGGCCCGACCGTGGGACCATCTCCGTGCTGGGATTCGATCCCTTCCGCCAGGTTTACAAATTGCAGGAGCGCATCGGCGTACAGCTGCAGCAGGCGCAACTCCAGAAGCGGATCAAAGTGTGGGAAGCGGTGGACCTATGGGCTTCGCTTTACCGCAAGAAGTCCGTCGACGGTGAACACCTGCTCGAGCATCTCGGCCTGGCGGAAAAGCGCGGCGCCTGGTTTATGAATTTGTCCGGAGGCCAGAAGCAGCGGCTCTTCATTGCGCTCGCGCTGATCAATGATCCCGAGGTGGTGTTTCTGGACGAGCTGACTACCGGCCTCGACCCGCAGTCGCGGCGGGCCATCTGGGACCTGGTGCGAGGAATTCGCGACCGCGGGAAGACCGTATTTTTGACCACTCATCTGATGGAGGAAGCCGAGCGCTTATGCGACCGCGTGGCAATCATCGAGCACGGCCGCATCATTGATATCGACACGCCGGAGAGACTCGTCGATCGGCATTGCCCCGAGCGAACCGTGGTGCTGGTCACCAGCGACCCGAACTCGGTTGAACGCTTTCGAGCGATTCCGCGCGTTGAGGAAGTGATCTGCAGGGACTCGAAATTTACGATTCGCGGCCGCGGCGATGATTTCGTCACCGAAGTGATTCATTGCCTCTCGGAAAACCACATTCGCGTCACAGACTTTCGAACGATTCTCCCGAACCTGGAGGACGTTTTTCTTAAATTGACCGGCCACTCGATTCGCGACTAGAGGCATAGAACGATGCTGCGTGGACTGTGGAAACTAACCTGGATCGAGATCAAGGTGTTCCTGCGCGAGCCGCTCGGAGCGATCGGGACCATCGTTTTTCCCGTCTTGGCCTTCCTCGTGATCGGTCGAGTAGCCGGCCACAACATCCCCGCACCCTCGCTCGCCGCCAGCGGATTTCTCCGCGTAGGTCTGCCGGTTCTCGCAGCGCTTCTAATCTCGGTCAGTTCCGTGCTGTCGCTCGTCACCATTGTCTCTATCTATCGCGAAGGAGGAATTCTGAAGCGGCTCCGCGCAACGCCGCTGCGTCCGCAGACGATTCTCACCGCCCACGTGATCGTGAAGCTCGGGCTGACCGCCGCCACACTGGGTCTGCTGGCGCTAGCGGGCAAGCGTTATTACCCGATCGGGATGCATGTTCGCTGGTTCAGCTTTACCGTCGCGCTGCTGATCAGCACCTTGAGCATCCTTTCGATCGGGTTTCTCATCGCCAGCATCGTGCCCACGGCGCGCTTTGCACAGCCCATCGGCGCCGCGATTTTGTATCCGATGATCGGTGTCTCAGGGTTGTTCACGCGTGTTAGCGCGATGCCTCCCGTGGTGCAGGCAGTGGCGCGAGTCCTGCCGATGACCTACTCCGTGTCGCTGCTCGAAGGAATCTGGGCGGGCGACGCGTGGTCCGCGCACATCGGCGACGTGGCAGCGCTAGCCCTGGTGTTCTTCGTTTGCACCGCGCTCTCGGCCAAGGTGTTTCGTTGGGAATAGTGCGGATTATTCGGACGCCGCCGCGGAGACCTTTCGGCGACCAGCGGAGCGAAGGTGGCTCGAGGAGCTACTCCGAGGGAATCGTGACGCTAATCTGGTTTGAGTCGGAGCTTTCGATGCCGTCGGAATTGACCGCGGTCACGTAGTAGAAGTACATGAGCCCGTTCTTGACATTGCTGTCCGTGAAGTTGGTAGTCCCGTTTGGCGTGGTATTCAACTTCGCAAACGGCCCGCTCGGTTTCGAACTCCGGTAAACAAAGTATCCGGCCACCGTGGAACTACTGGGATCCCAGGCGAGCCCGACGGAATGTGCCGCGCTGCCCGAGGCGCCGGTGCCCGACAGGCCGATGGCCAAGGGAGAACCTGCGGCGTTGCTCGTCACACTGACGGCGCCGGGCAGGCTTCCCGTCGTGCTGGGGTCAAAGTTGACCGTCAGCACCGCCGTTTGGCCCGGCGTCAAATTCGTGCCGTTCGCCACTCCGCTGAACGTGTAGCCGCTCCCCGTAATGGTGACTTGCGAAATGTCCACATTGCCGCTGCCGGTGTTCTGCAAGTTCACTTGCTTCGTGACCGTAGTTCCGTCGTTCACACTTCCGAAACTCAAGCTCGCGGGGCTCGCCGAGAGACTGTAGGTCGGAGCGGCAACACCGGTTCCCGCTAGGCTGATGGACAAAGGAGAGCCCGCAGCGTCGCTCGTGATTTTTACCGTCCCGGGCAAGTTGCCCGCCGTGCTCGGATCAAATGTGACGGTTAGAGTGGCGGATTGGCCGGGCGTCAAATTCGTTCCATTCGCCACGCCGCTCGCTGAGTAACCGCTGCCGGAAACAGAAACCGTCGAAATGTCCACACTGGCCGTGCCGGTGTTCTGCAACGTCACTTGTTTCGCGACCGTAGTTCCGTCGTTGACACTTCCGAAACTCAAACTCGTGGCGCTGGGCGTGAGGACGTAAGTGGAGGTCACGCCGGTTCCGCTAAGGCTGACATCGAGCGGAGAAGAGCTGGCGGATGTGCCGATAGAAATCGTTCCGCTCTCCGCTCCTGAAGTTGCGGGAATGAATTCCGCAGTAAAGGTCACGGATTGTCCGGGATTCAAGGTCTGCGGAGTGGAGAGGCCGGATACGCTGAACCCGGGACCGGTGGCGCCGACGCTGTTGATGGTGCCGCTGGCGCTGCCCGAGTTGGTCAACTGGATGGTTTGGGTAGCCGGGCTGCCGATATGCACATTTCCGAAGCTGACCGAACCGGGCGAAACGCCGATGGTGGGAGCCACGCCGGTGGCGGTGGCGCTGGCGACCATCTGTGGAGCCAGGTTCCCGATGGTTACCGTGATGTTTCCGCTCGCCAGGCCCGCCCCGCTTGATTTGAAGCTAACCGTGAAATTCTCGCTTTGGCCCGGCGTGAACGTTGTCGGTGTCGCTGGTCCGGAGATGGTGAAGCCCGCGCCGCTCATTACGATCTTCGTGAGCGTCACGTTGCCGACGCCGGCGTTGGTCACCGCGACGGTTTGCGTCGATGTCGAACCTACCATTACGTTTCCAAACTTAACTGGGTTGGGCGAGACGTCGAGTTCTCCCACCGGCGGAGTGCCGGGCTTGGTGACTACACCGACGCAACCGGCCGCGCCAAGCATTCCGCAGAAGATCAGCAGCAGGGAAAGATTGCGAAATGAAAAAGCTGCAAGTGTCTTTGACGAGCGCGGAAACCCGTGCGAGCGCGCATCCACCAGGATGGGAGTAGCCCTCATGACCAGGGGCATTGTGCGACGTGGCGCACAACTTGAACTACTGGCCAGGGGTACACACTTGGGACAGGTTCAGAACCCTGTTCGCTCGGACAGGCCTATACCGTTCTTCACGGCAAGGCTGCCGTTTGGGCCCTGAATTGAGAATCGGCTCGACTTGATGGCTGCACCGAACCGGACCGCTCAAAAATACCGTGTTCCGAGGCGAAGCTCAGGGAATCGGGGCCGTCGCCTGGTTTGAGTAAACGCTCTCTTCGCCGGTTGAATCCACGGCGGTGACCACGTAGTAGTAAGTCGTTCCATCCAGAACATTTGAGTCGGTAAAGGCCGTCGTCGCAACCGGTGAGGACGTCAGCAACGAAGGATAGGGCCCGCCGTTATCGGTGCCGCGATAGACGTTGTAGCCTACGACCGATGAGGTGCTCGCGGTCCAGGCGAGGCCGACGGTGTGAGTCTGGACTCCGGTGCCCGATAGCGTGATGGTGGCCGGAGAATTGGTAGCGTTGCTTGCAATGGTCACGCTTCCTGTTACGGCTCCGGCTGCCGTCGGAGCAAACTCAACCGTCACGGGAATCGATTGGCTGGGCGTGAGAGTTTCGCCGGAGGTGACGCCGCTGACGGTGAAGCCCGCGCCGGTTATGTTGACGCTGGAGACGGTGACGTCCGAGTTCCCCGTGTTGGTGAGGGAAACGCTCATCTGACCGTTACTACCGACGTTCACGTTTCCAAAACTCAGATTCGACGTGCTGAGCGAAAGCAAAAATGTCGCGGCGACGCCGGTTCCGCTGAGCGGGATCGCGAGCGGAGAACCCGGAGCGTTGCTGGTCAGCGAGATCGAGCCGCTCACAGTTCCCGCGGCACTGGGGGTGAAGACGGCGTTAAACGTGAAGTTCTTTCCGGAGTTAATGGTCAACGGCGTGGTGAGGCCGCTGAGGCTGAATCCGGCGCCGGAAATCTGGGCCTGCGAAATGGTGACCGCGGCGGTGCCGGAGTTCGTCAAATTGATAGGTTGCGAGTTGCTGTTGCCGACGGTAACGCTGCCGAACGCCGCGCTCGTGGGATTGGCTCCCAGTTGCGACTGAGTGCCGGTGCCGCTCAGGGGTATGGCGAGCGGGGAAGACGGCGCGTTGCTGGTGATGGAGATGCTGCCGGTGGCATTTCCTGCCGACACCGGCGCAAACTGCGCGGTGAATGTGGCGTTCTGCCCCGCGGGAATCGTCAACGGGAGCGACAGGCCGCTCAAGCTGAAGCCTGAACCCGAAGCGGTGGCGGCAGTAATCGTTACGCTCGCGGTGCCACCATTCGTCAGCGTGATCGTTTGCGCCGCGCTGCTGCCCACGGCCACACTTCCAAAAGCAACGCTTGCCGGACTTGCGGTGAGTTGCGCCTGCACGCCGGTGCCGCTGAGCGCGATTGACATTGGAGAGCCGGGAGCATTGCTCGTGATCGAAACGCTGCCGCTCGCACTGCCGGTTGCAGCCGGTGAAAACTTTGCAGTGAAAGAGGTGTTTTGACCCGGAGTGAGCGTTAGCGGCGTCGCCAATCCGGTTATGCTGAAACCAGTTCCGGAGGCCGAGGCCGCAGAAATGGTGACGTTGGCCGTTCCCGAATTCGTGAGTGTGACCGATTGCGAGCCGCTCGTGCCAACCGGAACGCTGCCGAAATTCACGCTGGTCGGATTCGCCGAAAGTCCTCCCCGCGTGCCGGTGCCGCTCAGAGGAATCGAGAGCGTCGCGTCCGTGGCATTGCTGGTAATCGAGATGCTGCCGGATGCGCTTCCGGTCGCTGTCGGTGCAAACTGCGCCGTGAAGTTTACGTTCAGGCCCGCGCCGATGGTCACCGGAGCGGTGATGCCGGTAATGCTGAATCCTGTTCCACTGGCGCTGACTTGAGAAATCGTCGCGCTGGTCGTTCCCGTATTTGTAATCGTAATGGATTGTTGCCCGCTGCTGCCCACAGCCACGTTGCCAAATGCGGCGGTCGTTGGATTGGCTGCCAAGGTTGCACCGACTGCAATTCCGTTTCCTGAAAGCACCAGAGTTTGCGGAGAGCCCGGCGCGTTGTCTGTGAACGTGATGCTTCCGGTCGCGGTGCCCGTGGCCGCAGGCGTGAACTGCGTGCTGAAAGTCAGATTCTGGCCGGCGGGGATGGTAGTGGGGAGCGAGAGGCCGCTGACGCCGAAGCCACTGCCCGAAACCGTGGCAAGATTCACCACCACGCTCGCGCTGCCGGTATTGGTCAATGTGACCGTTTGCGTCCCGGTCTGCCCCACGATTACGTTTCCAAAATTGACCGACGCCGGAGAGATCGCGAGGCCGGGTTGCATACCCGTTCCGCTGAAAGTAACCACCAGGGGAGAATTCGTGGCGTCGCTCACGACCGTGAGACTTCCCGCAGCAGCGCCTGCAGCCGCCGGAGCAAACTGAACTTGGACTGTAGTCGAAGCACCGATGGCCATGGAACCCGAAGGAGCGCCACTCATCACGGCGAAACCGGATCCACTCAGGGTTGCGGAGGAAACGTCCACGGCGGAAGTTCCTACGTTCGTCACCGTCACACTTTGCACCGCGGTGCTTCCCGTGGCGACGTTGCCGAAATTGATGCTAGCCGCGCTGACCGAGAGAACTCCCGAGTTCGGAGTCTTGGGCTGGACTGCGGCTTTGGTGAAGCCCGAGCAGCTGGAAAGTCCGACGATGGCAATAATGGCGGCGAGCATCGCAAAGAGAACAAACGGACCAGACGGAGGAAGTGTAACCCTATTTCTCGACGCTGGTGATTGGATTCGATGCGGGAAGGTTTGCGTGCGAACTTTCATCTCGCGCACAGTTTAGAAACCAAAAGGGGCTGCGGAATACTGGTCAGAGGAAGCAACGAAGTTCAGTGCGCTTCGCCTGTTCAAATCAATTTCGTACAGCTGTCCGTTTCCGCCGGACAGGTAGTTTGAAATCGCTGGGAAAAATTCATGCTGCGTTTCAGTTCGGTATACCCTCGCGCGGAAAAAACTCCGGAAGGCGCTCCACCCGGTTCTGGGCACTCGTGCTAGACTTTAAAAGGGATAGCGGAGGATTTTTTCGCTGAGCATGATGCGGACTCGAACGATCGGCCCGAATGCTCGGACGCCCTTTTGCAGTTGGTCCAACCGGTTTTTGATAGCTGCCATAGCCGGAATCGTCTTTCTGACCCTGTTTCCCTTCCGATTCGCCCTTCCCAATCTTCCCGGTCAGGCTCCTCCGTTCCTTCTGGGCGGCAGTTTGAAGACCGCGGGGTGGTTCGACGCCCTACTGAACGTCGCGCTCTTTGTCCCATTTGGTTTCGGGTTGGCCGAGAAGCTGCGCGAGGACAAAAAGTCACGAGCCTCTACGTTTTTCATCGTGCTGGCGTCCGGCACGCTGTTTTCTTATTCGATTGAACTGGCCCAGGCTTACATCCCGATGCGCGATTCCGGTTGGGAAGACGTGGTGACGAATTCGACCGGCTCCGTGATGGGTTTCCTGTTGTACGAACTGCTGGGCACCGCCATAGTCGGATTCCTTACTCGATGCGAAATTGCGATTAGTTCGTGGATAACGTTGCAGCGAGCGGCTGTGCTGGTTTCGATTTATTTCGCGCTTTGGTTCGGGCTTTCCGGACTTCTGCAGCGGGACTCGCGGCTGAGCAATTGGGACCCGGAGAGTTCTTTTTTCGTCGGCAACGAGGCCACCGGGCAAAGCGCGTGGAAAGGCCGGATACTCGAGGTGCAAATCTGGGACCGGGCCATTCCGGATGAGATCGCCCGGCGACTCAGCTCCGGTGAGTCGCTTGGCGCGGCTCAGGCCGGCGCGCTCGCGTCCTATGAATTCTCGGGCGCGCCGCCTTTCAAGGATGTGGAGCAATTTTTGCCGGTGCTCTCATGGACGCCGTCGCCCCCCGCTCACTCGGAATCGAATGCCGTCGTTCTAGGCGGCAAATCCTGGCTGTCATCGGCGGCGCCGGTAACGAATTTGATCGAGAGAATGCAGAAATCCAATCAATTCTCCGTGCATTTAATTTGCGCGCCCGGAGAAACGCGCGATGGAACTGGCCACATCATTTCGATTTCACGAGTGCGGCCGGGAGCGCCGCCACTGGCGCCGCCGCTGTCCGATTTGACCATACGCCAAGAGGAATCAAATCTTGTGCTGTGGTTTCGCAGCCCGCTTTCGGTACGGCGCTCGATTCTGGCCTGGTACGTTCCGAACGTATTCACGGATGGCCGCTTACGCAACATTCATTATTCCTATGACGGCGCGGACCTTTCGCTCCACATAGATGGTGAAAAAGTGGCCCGCAATTACCGGCTGGGCCCCGGATCAGCGCTCGCCCAGCTTTTGCGCTCGGTGCGGCCGAGCGAGCTCGATGGTTACACCGATATCTACTACACGCTGCTTTTCTTTCCCGCGGGAATTCTTTTCGGAATCGTGGCGCGTCGAGAAACCAGATCGAGTGCGATGGGTTTGGCGGTGCTGGCTCTTGGATTGGCCTTGGCGGCCCTACTTCTGGAATGGATACTTGTGGCCGTGAGCGGGCGGTCGCTATTGTCCGAGCATGTGGTTCTTGCGCTGTGCGTGCTGGCGGCGGGGAGTATCTGGTTCAATGCCGACCGCTGGGCCCGAACCTGATCTGAGTCGATGCTCGATCAAAGTGAACGCCTCGTCTCGTGTTTCCCGATTTATCGACGCGGGACCGAGCGCGCAACATCATTTGCGGTTGTTTCAATACCGGAGCATAATCCGTTTACCCCATCGTTAACTTTACTCATGTGGACTAACGCTGTTACGTTCAAACTCGTGCTCCGCGCCCATACGCTTGCCGCCGAAACAGGCGTGAACAACCTTAGCTGCCCGCCGCTGCCGGGATCGCAGGCGCGCGCCCGATGAAACTTTTCGTCACCGGCGGCGCTGGCTTCATCGGATCAAATTTCATCCGTCTAGTGCTGGCGCAAAACCGCGGGTATTCGATCGTGAATTACGACAAACTGACTTACGCGGGCAACCTGGCAAACTTGCGATCGGTTGAAAAGAATCCAGCTTACAAATTTGCAAAAGGAGATATCTGCGACGCTTCGGCGGCAGAAGCAGCCATGGCCGGCTGCGACGCGGTGGTGCACTTCGCCGCGGAGTCGCACGTCGATCGCAGCATCTATCAACCCGCTCCGGCGATCGAGACGAACTTCACCGGCACTTTCGTGCTTCTGCAGGTTGCGCGAAAACTGCAAGTGCAGCGCTTCGTCCACATTTCGAGCGATGAAGTCTACGGCGACATCCCGGCCGATTCTTTCTCCACGGAGGCGTCGCCTCTGAATCCGAGCAGCCCGTACTCGGCCTCCAAGGCCGGCTCCGACTTGCTGGTGCGCTCCTTCGTCAGAACCTACGATTTCCCGGGCCTGATCACTCGCTCTTCCAACAATTACGGACCGTATCAATTTCCTGAAAAATTCCTGCCTTTGATGATCACGAACGCGCTGGAGGGAAAGCCGCTGCCAATCTACGGCGATGGGAAGCAGCAGCGCGACTGGCTACACGTCGAAGACAACTGCCGCGGGATTCTTTCCGTGCTCGAACGCGGACGCATCGGCGAGGTTTACAACATCGGCGGAGTGGATGTAGTCGAGAACCTGACTCTGGCCCGGCGGCTGCTCGAGTTGCTCGGCAAGCCCGAGACGCTGCTCTCCTACGTGCAGGATCGGCCCGGCCACGACCGGCGCTACGCGCTAAATTCCAAAAAGATGGCGGGCGAGCTCGGCTGGGCTCCTGTGGTTCAGCTCGAAACCGGCTTGCGGCAAACGATTGAGTGGTATCGCAGCAATACGGAGTGGCTGGCCGGAGTGCGCGGGGGCGATTACCGGAAGTACTATGAAACCTACTATGAGAACCGCGATTCTGCGCTTCGAACAATCACGCAGCCGGGAAGAAAAGCTTCGCCCTAAGAGTGGCATTCGCCCTTGTCTTTATTTTGTCCCGTGGTGCCTCGCAAGAATC
>Ga0302182_10000764_pt1 | contig 18823 bp, 16 predicted proteins | sample I_Palsa_N3_1_FD_198781 | JGI IMG/M metagenome (GOLD analysis project Ga0302182, IMG submission 198781) | Peat permafrost microbial communities from Stordalen Mire near Abisko, Sweden - I_Palsa_N3_1 | ecosystem: Environmental > Terrestrial > Soil > Palsa > Peat permafrost | place: Sweden...
CGCTGGGATGCATCCTCGCTCAGGAATGGAATTGGAAGGCTGCCGAAGAGAGTTTTCGCAAAGCGCTGCGGCTTGGAGATCAGCATGCAGCGCATCGGCAGTTCGCCCAGTTCTTACTGCTTCATTCACGCTTCGATGAATCGTGGAAGCACTTTCAGATCGCGGAGGGAATGGACCCCTTCTCGGCTCGGCAGAAGTCCTCTATAGCTCGCTTCTTTTATTACAGCCGCTGGCACCAAGAAGCGAAGGAGTACTACGCGAGAGTGATGCAGTATGGTCCATTGCCGATCGAAGCGACTATGCTTCGCGCACTAATTGAGATACAGAGTGGGGAGTTGAAGAACGCGATTGCGCTGGCACAGGGAGTTCGTCGTAGGGTGGGAACCGTACACATCTATCTCGCCACAATCGCAGAGATCTTTGCACTTTCGAACGAGATGGATCAGGCGCGGTCGCTCACCGTGAGCACAGGCCTGTTAGCAGAACAGGCATCTCTAAGTTATTTCCGTAAGGCTTGCCTGGCTTTAGCGCTGAACGAACCTGCCAAGTCGTTAGAGTTTCTAAGCGAATCGTTCAAGCGAAAAGAGGCAGAGCTGCCCTGGATCGCTGCAGATCCACGGTTCGATGGAATTCGCGGTGACGCTACGTACCAGTCCATCGTCCGCGCAGTTCTCTAGAAACCAGCCCCCCTATTGAGGGGTACACGAAGGCTGGGTGCATGGTAAGGTTTGGCCTTACTCACCGTGATCTAACCTCTCCCTCACTTTTCGAGGGATTGCATCGTCTGCTTGAATCGAAATGGGTCTTCTCGGACAAAATTCCAATCTGAGCAAATTTTGATTTGGAAGCCGTTTGCGAGTGGCCTGCTTTGGAGATTCCATCATGAGGTTTTGTTGTGAAGAAGTGGTCTATCGCAATTCCGATATTGGTGCTAGCTCTAGCTATCTTTCTCCTTTTCGCCATTCGTGGTCATTGGGACTCGTGGAAAAGTAACGCGACACTTCAGAAGACAAACGATGCGTACGTGACAGGCGATCAAATTCCTCTCAGCACGCGCGTAAGCGGCACCGTCCAGCGAGTGGACGTGCAGGACTATCAGCAGGTCAAAGCTGGGCAGCCAATCCTTGAATTGGACCATTCGGATTATCAGGCTAGCGTCGATCAGGCGCAGGCTGCGATTAGCGCTGCGCATGCCGAACTTAATGCAAACCAGGATGCAAAGCGCGCCGCTGACGCGAATGTAGACGCCGCAAAAGCTTCCGTTGAGCAGTCCCAGGCTGCTGCGGATGCTGCGCAAGCTGGAATCGATGCCGCGCAAGCTCAGGTCACGCAGGCCGTCAGTGAATATCAGCGACAAGATACATTGCTCGCGAACCGGGCTGCGACTCGCCAGCAGTTCGAACAGATTCAAGCAACCCGTGATGCCGCTCAAGCTGCTTTGCAAAGCCGCCGCGCCGACCTCATACGCGCCAAGGCCGCAGTAGCAAGCGGCCGCGCTGCGGTCGCGGGAGCTCTTCAGCAGAGAGCCGCTCTCAACGCAAAAGATGCTGAACTGCAAGCTCAGATCGCAGCCAAGACCGCAGGAATAACGATTGCAAAAGTCAGTCTCGATTACACAAAGATCCTTGCACCCGCAGACGGTCGGATTGGCCGACTAAAGGTTCATCCAGGGCAGCTTGTCGGAGCGGGCGTACAGGTTGTCGACTTCGTACAAGACGGTGCCTGGGTCGAGGCCAACTTCCTCGAGACGCAGCTCGCGCACGTTCGCGTTGGCGATGTCGCGGATATCAAGATAGATGCCTATCCTTCCGTCATACTTCATGGCCACGTGAGCGAGATAGCGCCGGCGAGCGGGTCGGCAACAGCACTTTTACCACCAGATAACGCTACCGGTAATTTTACGAAGGTCGTTCAGCGCGTCACGGTCAAGATTCTTCTCGACGGCAAACCTTCTGACGACATTCTCCGTCCTGGGTTGTCCGCAGAGGTTACGGTCCACACCGATCGGCAGGAAACCACAGAAGCAACGCCTCCGGCAACAACCCGCTAATGGCAGACATGACGACAGGTCCACAACCCGAATCTGTCAAACGCACCCAACCCATTCTTGGAATTATGGGCGTGCTGTTGGGTGCCTCGCTGGCTACCTTTTTCGGAAGGCTTCTAAGCGTCGGCGCACCCGATCTGCGCGGAGCACTGCAGCTCGACGTGGACTCGGCCTCATGGATCGGCACCTCTTACAACATGGGCCTGATGTTCATCGGCCCATTCTCCGTCTTCCTCGGCGGTCTGCTAGGGCCGAGGCGCGTTCTGCTTGCCTCCGCGGCGATCTTTACCGTGTTGTGTATCGTCATGCCGTTTGCCGGACATCTTTCCATCCTGATTTTTTTGCTCGTATTAGCTGGTATGACAGCCGGGACGTTTTATCCCCTCACACTGTCGTTCATTCTGCGTAATCTTCCGCAGAACTATCTCCACTTCGGAATTGCTGCGTATGCCGCGGACATCGTAGTCACGACCCACATGGCGCACTCCTACGAAGGATGGCTCATGGAAGTCCTCTCATGGCACTGGATCTTCTGGACGAGTGCGTTGATCACGCCCATCATGATCGCCTTAGTAATCCTGGGCATCTCACCGCAACCACTCCCAAAGCCAAAGCCCGGTGAGCCTCCGCCAAGCTGGCGTGGCTTCCTCTACTTCAGCCTGGGGGCAGCCCTGCTTTACGGGGCGATGGATCAGGGACAGCGACTCGACTGGTGGCGTTCCGGCACCTTTGTTGCCATGGTGGTGTCTGGTGCATTCCTTATTGTGGCTACAATTATCCGGCATTTCAGCAAGCCGAATCCCCTGATTAACTTCCCCTTCCTGCGGCGGAGAAACACCATGCTGCTTGGCGTGATCATCATGATCTTCCGCTTTGTGCTGTTGTCCGGGGTTGTGCTGGTTCCAAGTTATCTCACCGCCATCCGTGGATATAGGCCGGAGTTGATTGGTCCTGTGCTCCTTTGGCTGGCAATCCCTCAGTTCCTCGCCGGCCTTCTAGCGATCTACTTACTCGGCAAAATCGACTCGCGCCTCATCATGTCTGCGGGATTCGCAACGGTTGCCATTGCTGCCCTGATGGATTCGCACATTGATTCCGTCTGGGCCGGAAATAACTTCAACCTCAGCCAGATCCTATTGGCAATGGGAGAAGGCTTCGCATTCAACGGGATGGTAGGCACCATTGTCCTCGACCTCTTGAACTCGGGATCCATGAACAAAGGCCCTGACGTACTCAGCTTCGGCGGCTTCTTTCAGACCATACGGCTCTTCGGCGGAGAACTCGGCGCCACGTTCATCCAGTTCTTCCTGCATAGCAGACAGGTATTTCATGGCGATTTACTGTCAGCGGATATTCAGGGAGGTACTACCCCAGTTATCGAACGCGCTCACGTTCTGACTGCGGGAATGCATGCGCAATCGGCGACTCAAGATATCGCTACGGGCAGAGCTGCCGCGCTGTTTGCGGGAAGTATTCGCCAGCAGGCTTTCACCCTGTCGATCATGGACGCCTTCACCCTCATCGCCTGTGTCGCAACGGGCTCCCTCTTCATCATCGCGTGTTTACGTGGTTTGAAGGTCGGCTTCCGCCAAATCATCGCCACTTCGGCCAAATCTCCTTCATAGAAAGTTTGCTTCAGAGGAACAGTGGAATGGTAAGAGAAAATACATCTTTGCGGAGAGCAGCATATCGCATAGGTAAGCAACTACTGGTGGCAGCCTCTGTGGTGCCGGTCGTGCTCGTCTCCCCGCTTCTGCTTCTCGGCCAGCAGTCAGGCAGGGCAACTCCGGAAGAAGTATCCAGCGCGACCGCTATACACCTTACACTCCATAGTGCGGTCGAGATGGCACTCGCGCATAATCGTCACATCGAGCTAGCCCATCTCGCGGTAACGGATAGCGAAGCGCAGAAGAAAGTGGCTCAGTCGCACTTCTATCCGAACATCAAGAACGAGTCGGCCGTCCTGCACATCACCGAGCTTGAGGGAGTAAGAATTCCCCAGGGAGCTATCGGGGACACGCCTGCTACGGGCGTTTTGCCGGCAAATACCCTCGTTATTGGGCAAGGTGGCGCTACAAGCTACACAAGCGGCACGGGACTAACCCAACCGCTAACGCAGATCTTCAAAATTCGAGCGGGTGTGAAGGCAGCTGATGCCGATCTAAACACGGCTCGCGTTCAGTCTGACGACACAGAGAACGGCGTTGCACTCCTTGTTCACCAGCTCTACTACGGCATCCTCATCGAGCAACTACGTGGAAACGCAGCAAAGGATGCCGTCGACGCCGCAACAGTCGTTGAGCAGGAGACAAAGCACGGTGTCGAGGATGGGAAGCTCCTTGCTGACTCCGAACTGACGACTCGCACAGACCTGCTCGATAAGCAGCAAACTGCCTTGGTCTCACGGCTCAACCTCGACGACCTTACCTTGCAACTCGACGATGCGCTCGGCTTGTCGCTTGGCACTCACCTTATTCTGGATCCGGATTCACTAGGCGAACCAGCAGTGCTTCCTACACGCGCCGAGGCAATCGCACTTCTGCTCAATAAGAGCCCTGCAATCTTGTCGGCAAGGCAGACGGTAGACAAAGCACAAGCTGGTGTCGCTGCAGCGCGAGACGAATACATCCCGGACATTACTGGCGTAGCCCGCTACAGCTATCAGAGTGGCCTGCCCTTTCTCGTCCACAACTTTGGAACCTTCGGAGCTCTCTTCACTTACAACTTGTTCGACGGCGGGGAACGCGAAGCCAAGCTCCAGAGCGCACGCATCAAGCTCACAATGGCTCAGACCCAATTGAAGCAGGCAGAATCGGACGTCAGCATCCAGTTGTCGTCTGCCTATGACAAAGCAGAGCAGCTTGAACAACTGGTTGGAGTGACAACTCAGTCTCTCGAGGCTCGCGAAGAAAGCTTCCGTATTCAAACCGAGCGACTAAAGGTTGACGCTCAACTCGCCTCCGCAGTCGCGACAGCTCGGGCAGCACTGACCTCTGCACATATGAATGTGCTCAACTCTCAGCTAAATCTGTCTCTCGCCCGAAACAGCATTCGGCGACTTCTCGGAGAGCGGCCGGAATGACAGACACCTGGATTTACATCTCGCGAGTACTGTTCGGATTGTTCTGCTTATCAGACCTGGCGTTTGCCCAACAGCAAAACATCGCCTCTGTAGACTCGGCTCCTATCGAATCTTCAACGCAAAAATCTGCAGCGGAGACTGGATTGCCAGCTACAATCCCATCCGATCGCCCTGTGATAGGCCTCGCTCTGGAAGGCGGCGGAGCGCTTGGTATAGCGCACATTGGTGTTTTGGAATGGTTCGAGGAGAACCACATCCCCGTCGACCGCATCGCCGGCACAAGCATGGGATCTCTGGTTGGAGCGATGTATGCATCTGGCCAGTCGATCGCCGACGTAAAGAAGCTTGTCACAAGCGACCAGTTCAACGACATGTTCGCGTTGCGTCCCGCATATTCCAGATTGGGCTTCCGGCGGCGTCAAGACAGAAGTGAGCTACCGCAAGCGATAAGCCTGGGCCTGAAGGGTGGCCACGTCTCCTTCGGAAATGCGCTTGTCTCCGACGACCGGCTCGACACGTTTCTAACCGATGAGTTTGTGACCTGCAACTCTGCGAACCTGAACTTCGACCACCTCCCGATAGCCTTTCGCGCCGTCGCCACCGACCTGACTACGCTGAAACCGAAGGTCTTCAGCTCAGGCTCACTGCCGTTTGCGGTTCGATCGTCAATTGCAATTCCCGGAGTATTCCAACCCGTACGTCTCGATGGGCATGTCTTTGTCGATGGAGCGATTGTAGACAACCTACCGGTCGACGTTCTCCGCGATGATCTGGGCGCACAGGTCCTCATCGCGGTTCACCTTACCGATGCCGCATTCGCAACCAATGACGCATCAAGTCTAGTCGGAGTGTTTGCACGCGCGTATCAGGCTGGAACCGCGCGGAACGAAGATATAAGCCGCGCTCAGGCGAATATTGTTCTGTTGCCTGATGTAGCGAAGTTCACCTCTACAGAATATGACAAGAGTGTAATGCTGATCGCAGCGGGTTACCACGCGGCAGAAGCCCAGCGATCTACCCTAAGTAAATATGCGCTCAGTGATGCAGACTGGAAGCTCTACCTCGCAGACCGGGCCTCGCGACGTCGTAGCCCTCCGGGCTTCATTCGCAATGTCATCATCGAGGACGATACGACGCACACCGCATCGTTAGTTAAAGCCGCGAATAAGGAATTAGCTGGCAAGCCATTCGAAGAGGAGCGCACCGACCGCTTCATAACGGGATTGCGGGGCAACGGTGGCTCAACAGCCTTTTACGAGACCTTCCCTGCACCACCGAGTGGAGGCTCCACCCCTCCCGTCCATGCCCAGGACGATGGGATCGCCATACACCTTCGTCCGAACTGGGATGGCCCTCCTTATCTATTGCTTGGAGGAGACGTGGTCGCGATGACCGGAAATGTAACAAGTTCAATCTTCGATTTCCGCTTCGTAGACCAGAACCTTGGCGGCTATGGGTCTGAGCTACGATCCACGATCAGGCTCGGCTATCTCACCCATATCGACACCGAATACTATAAGCCCATCACATCGAATGGATTCTTTTTGCAGCCACACCTCTCCGTGGATCGCGATCCCGTCTATTTTTGGGTGAATCAAAAGAGAGTCTCCGAGCGGCAGTTGCAACGAACCGGCGGAAGTCTCGACGCGGGATGGACAGTTAATCCAAGGTTGCAGTTCGCTCTCACCTATGCCGATAACGTGATCCGTTGGAGGCTCATCGACGGAGCCGACGACAGTCCCAACCAGCACCTCTCAGGCACAGCACAGCAGGCCGGTGTCCATTTCAGCTACAGTGACGCTGTTTCAGCAATCGCCTCCCCTTACGGCATACACGTCGACGGGTTTGTCGGTGCTTTATTTCATACAGCGGACAGTCCCAATACGCCGATGGCAAATATCCGGATCAGGCAATCCTGGACGATAGCTCAACGCAACACATTTAGCGTTTCTGGAGACGCAAACACGTACTTCCGTGCAAATGTTGCCGATCCATTCCGTTACACCCTCGGTGGGCCGCTCCGTCTCTACGCTTCCTCGGTCGATGAATATCGTGGAACCGACGATGCTATCGGGAGGCTGGTCTACCTTCGCAAAATTGCGGCGCTCCCCACTGGTATCGGAGAAGGAGTGTATCTAACAGGAGGGTATGAAGCTGGCAATGTCTGGTCACCTGAAGCGCATTCCATCCTGCGCCAGGATGCATTCGGCGGGTTGCTCGTAAGTACACCTCTTGGAGCTATGACATTAGGGGGTGCCTTAGGAGATGCAGGCCACCGCAAAATCTTCTTCACGTTTGGCCGTCTTTTCTAATGCATGCCGAAGCAGTTGAGATTGAAGAAGTAAGTACTAACCAAGGAAGGATCGAAGCTGATGTTTACCAAAATTGCAGTTGCATATGATGGATCCCCAGAGTCCGACCGCGCACTCACTGCGGCCATCTCTTTAGCAAAGGTCATGGGTGTAGGCATCCATACCATCACGATTCTTGAGAAGCCTCCGGCCTACACAGCCTTCGCAGCCGTAGCAGATGGATCTATACTCCGAACCCTTGAAGAAGATCGTGACGCCTACTATGAGCACCTGCAAGGTCTTGCAGTCTCTAAGGGTGAAGCCGAGCGTGTCCAGGTGGTCACTCATCTGGAGAGCGGGGATACTGTGGATTCGATTCATCATTTTGTACACAACCATCAGATCGACCTCCTGGTAGTCGCGCTTCATCGTAAGTCTCTTCGCATGTCGAGTCTCTGGAGTGTCGTCTACAGTCTTGCCCAGGAACTTCCATGCAACATGCTTGGTGTTCATTGAGCCGGAAGCTGCCTCGGGGCAAGCAAACAGATACTTCTCCTCGACCGGCACAATAGTCGACGCACGTACACCCAGGATAGCCACGATCTTCGCTGTTAGGAAAGAGGCTTTTACATGAGCGATGCCTTGAGACTTAGCTATCCACTCTTGTGGGCAAGTGTATTCGCGAGGCAACTATGCCTGCCCGTTCCTGCGGTATTGTTCCTCATGACCGCCGGCGCAATGGTGCATAGAGGAGAATTGAACCTGCTTGCTGTCTTATGCGCGGGCGTACTGGGCTGTCTCTGTGGAGATCTGGTTTGGTTTGAAGCGGGTCGCTTCTGGGGAAGCCGTATCATTCGGATGCTGTCGATATTCAGCAATAACCCTCAACGCTCAACGCAAAAATCCAAAGAAATATTTGCGCGATGGGGCGTCCGCTCGCTTGTCTTCGCTAAGTTCGTTCCTGGGCTCGACGGAATCACCCCACCACTGGCTGGGATGGAAGGAACAAAGAGAAGCGAGTTTCTCGCTTTTGATGGAATAGGCTCATTCTTCTGGTCCGCGGCTTACGCAGGACTTGGATACATATTTTCCAATCGGCTTTCGTCTATCGCTGCGTCTCTGGGCCGGGTTGGCGACCTGATCGCCGTCATCGTAGGAGTTCCGCTTCTTTGCTACGTCCTGTGGAGAGCTTGGGTGCTCATCAGAATGCTTCGCTTCCTGAGAATGAGAATGATCTCTCCGCTTCTTTTAAAATCAAAACTCGATGACGGCCTGCCAATAGCGATTATCGATCTTCTGAACTATGAAGAGATGAATGAGCCGGTAGCCGGAATTCCAGGTGCAGTACGGATTGATCTGGAAAGGCTCACGAGACGTTCACACGTGATAGTTCCAGACGACACACAGATCGTGCTCTATTGCTCTTCGCCGAACGCGTTCAGAAGTGCACGAGTAGCAATCGCGCTAAGGCGGAAAGGGATTTCATCCGTTTGGATCCTCGACGGAGGCCTAAACGGATGGACGGCTGCCGGTCTCCCCTCTACGCATGATCTCTGTACAGAAGACGACGTTGCCAATCGGCTTGGAATTCAAATTGTCGATCGAGATCATTCCCATCCTCATCACGGTTAGCTCACCTCTACTCACTTCCGTTATAAAAACATCTCCAATAGGTTGAAGCCTGGCAGAGATGGGAAAAAGGTATTGTGCATGACAAACACCTCGACCATCTCCTAGGAAAGGAACCGAATGAGCATCGAGGCCTCGCCTCAGCAGGATCAGAGTACGAGGTGCTTACTTCGGGACGCCAGCGATGAGAGCCTTGTCGCCGCTGCAAAGCAAGGATTTGACCTCGCGTTCGTAGAGCTTTGTAAACGCCACTCCAGACGTATCTTCACCGTAGTCCATCGAATCACGAAGAATCGGGAAGACGCAGAAGATGCATGTCAAGACGCTACTCTTCAAGCGTTCGTTCATCTCAGATCGTTTGATGGCAGGTCGAAGTTTTCTACATGGTTGACGCGAATCGCTATAAACTCCGCGCTCATGATCCTGCGACAAAAACGTCGCCGGAACGAAACCTCGATAGATTTTCCCCTCGATGGAGAGACATGGGTCCCTCTAAACATACCGGATCCGGCAAAAGACATTGATCTGCACTACATCGATCGTGAGACAGAACTACTTTTGAAGAAAGCCATCAACCGTCTCCGTCCGGTACTCCGCGATGTGCTCGAGATTCGCCTATCCTCCGACGGGTCAATCCAGGAGATTGCAGAGAAGGCAGGAATCTCCGAGGCTGCCGCAAAATCGCGCCTCATTCGCGGAAGACAGGCCCTTGGAAGATACATTAACGAGTGAAATACCAGTCGAGTTCTTTGACAAGAGGTCGCTATAAAATATCCTTCTCTGGCGGCGACCGCAAGTTGGGTCCGTCTACAAAAACCGAATTGGTTAGAAAAGCGACACATCAGGCCGAATTTGATTTCAGAAGCAGAGTCTGGCTCTACTTTCCTAGAAAGACAGGAACGATGTGGCGACGATATAGGTTTTCTGTGACGTTTTCTGCAATGATGCTTTCATTTCCATCCAGCAAATTCAGATAGGTGTCACCAAGTTTGGCTGCAATCTTGAAGCCGACATGGAGAAGCTGGCGGAGACTGCTGTTATAGCTCGATGCGTGCGGATCATGCCTTAAAGCAGAAGTGAACTGGTTGGAACTCCAGGCGGCAACCTGCTCCTCCGTGGGCAGCTTTGAAGGGTCAATATCGATAACGGAGGCATAGGGCTCGCAAAGTTCTTCGCGATGCGCCAAGGCTTCCGCGTAGATCTGCTTTGCGAGCGCAAGCCCGTCTCCACCGGCTGAGGCAAGTCCTATCAGTTCTTCAAGCCACGTCGTGCCAGCAGTTTTGAGGTGTACGCCTGCGTCGAATTTATTCATTGCGGCATTGATCGCCGGATATATCGAAAATTTGTCGCTGCCGGAGTGCATGCTAAGTTTGAGATTCTTTGGCAGACCGAAGTGTTCAACGGTATAGGCAATCGCGGCAATGTCGGACTCTATCTCGCGCGCGAATTGCGTTACGTCACCCACGTAGTCGACGCCCTTGTTGAAGCGTCCGCTGAACTTCGGCGCAATCGTCTGTATCGGAATCTTCTCATCCGCGATAGCGGAGAGGATGATCAAGAGTTCAAGCGGTGTTTGTGCGAAATCAGTCTCGTCCATCGAAATCTCTGCGACAAAGTTGCCCGCACCCTTGGAAGATTCAATTTTGCGATAGACAGAGCCCGCGTGCTGCACGGCGGCGAGAAACTTTTCAGCGACTTGGCGCAACAACTGAGGTGTAATATCGAGCGCTTGATCTATGCCGTGCAAGACGATCTTCCCTACGAGGCTTCGCCGCCGTTCGACAAAAGCTTCTATCTCTATTGGATCAGCCTTCCGGCCGATGAAGTCCGCAACGTCGATGGTAAAGAAATCGCAAGGCACGAGAAAGCGGCCGACGGTTTTTAGATTGATATGGTCTGCGTCACAAAAATATGGCTTCTTCCAGGCCAATTGAGTGACGGCAGCATCTGCTGCAGCTCGCGTCTGCTCCGGTTCAGAGCCAATAATCATGTGTTCACGGTTCGACTTGTTCCATACCGGGATCACATCGATACCGGATTTTGCGGCGAACATACAAGCCTCGAGTTGGGCTTTCGCCTGATGCGCGAAGCGGTCACCTACTCCGATGGAAAATTTATTCAGAACCAGTGGTCTTTCGGTCATTCTCATTTATAGCGTTGTTCAGTACGAATTAGCGTTGTATTTTGACAGCCAGTCCCGTCGACTCCGCCTGCTCCTGCGCATGGTAGCTACTCCGCACCAGCGGCCCGCTCTCCACATGCTTGAAGCCCATCCCCACGGCCTCATGCTTCAGAAAAGCAAACTCCTCCGGCGTATAGTACCTTGCCATCGGCAGATGATCCCTCGACGGCCGCAGGTACTGCCCGATCGTTAGAATATCCACCTTCCGATCCGCCAGGTCACGAAACACCGCCAGCAGCTCGTGCATCTCTTCGCCCATCCCAACAATAATGCCTGTCTTGGTTACAATCTGGTCGCCATTCCTATCAGAGAACATCTCCGCAGCAAGCTCCTTCGCATGCTGCAAAAACCGCAACGACTTCTCATACCGTCCACCAGACTTCGCCACCCGGTAAAGCCGCGGCACCGTCTCGATATTATGATTCAGAATCTCCGGCCTCGCCGCCACCACCAGCCGCAGAGCCTCTTCGTTCCCCTGAAAGTCCGGCGTCAGCACCTCCACCCTGCAACCCGGCGCCTGCATCCGGATCTCTTCGATCACACTCACAAACGCCCGCGCCGAGCCCACATTATCGTCATCGCGATTCACACTCGTAACTACCGCATGCGCCAATCCAAGCTGCGCCACCGCATAAGCCACTCGCCGCGGCTCATCAAAATCAATCGGCTCCGGCCGCCCCTTCGGCACCGCGCAAAACCCGCATCGCCGCGTGCAAAGGTTCCCCAGCATCATGAACGTTGCCGACTTCTGATTCCAGCACTCCCCAATATTCGGGCACTGCGCGCTCTCGCACACCGTATGCAGGTTCAGCTCCCGCGCCATCTTCTTCAGATTATGAAACGTCTCCCCCATCGGGGCCTTAGCCTTCAGCCACGCCGGCTTCGCAGCAGGCTTCCGCGGCGTCAGGTCAATCTGCACCAGCCCGGAACCCGGCTGGGAGACCGTCTCAACCGCCAATTGTTCAACCGGAGGAGTCATCCCTTCCATTGTATCCAACCCACACAGAAAACACGGAGAAGTGGCCCGCCTGTCCATTGCCTCACGTTCGACCTGCGCGGGCAGACACGTCACGAAGTGACTTGGCATTGCACCAAAGTTGTAGCAGGTAACCATGGAAAGGTATCGAACAGGTCACACACCGCGCATATGCTGCAAATAGCGAATCTTGCGGCCGTTACGTTGGTCCCAATCCGCTGCACGGCTGAGAGATATGGAGGACGAGCCTCATGGTGCGGACGACTACTGGATCACTTTCTACAATGCTTGCCATCGCGATGGCATTCGCCTCAACCGGGCGCACGTTGGCTCAGGAAACTCAAGCCGCGCCAACCTCGCAACCCGCTCCGTCAACGTCAGAGGACGCACAGCCTGCAACCAATCCCGCAGCAACCGATCATTCGACGGCAGACCTGAAAGCCGCGCCCTCGTCCTCCGCCTCGCAACCTGCATCTCCTGTGAAAGGAAAGAAAGGTAAGCAGGAGTACACAGGCCCGATGACCCTGGTCGTACTACCGCCAGCCCCGATACTCGACGAAGAAGGGAATCAACGGCAGGATCCTGACGGCAAGCTCATGTTCAACCCGCCCATCAAACAACAGCGCGACAAGTACGGACACCCGCTCTTCGACGAACACAACAAACCCGTCATGCAGACCAAGGACAACCTCGGCTACGACGAGAACGGCAAGAAGCTCCATGCCTCGAAAGAGAAGGCGCCTAAGCTCGTCTCAGTCTCTATCACCCGCGGCACCCTCACCGTCGACGGCATGACAGGCAAAGCAGCGCTCAACTACGAGATCAAGGATCTCAAGTACATTTACTTCTACATCCCCGGCATCGGCACCACAGTCGTCTCCAACGCCCCATTCCCGGCCGCAGTCGAGCAGAAGAAAGCCTTCGACGACAAGACCCTTACTGTAACCGTAAACGATCATATTGTGCAGCTCACCTCGGAGCAGCGCCTGTTAGGCAAAGTACCCGAGTCCGCCTTCGTTCTGGTAGACAAGAACTTCGTCGTGCCGACCAAATTCCCGGTCGTGGGCTATGGGCCCATCCGCGTAGCTCCCTACGCATGGCCAGGCTCGAAGCAAAACGAGGACCTGAAGGGCTCAGTCGAAGCTCCTCCGCTACCCGCTGACCTCCGCCCCGAGCCGCTCCTGCAGGCCTGCCCTTCAGGACAGATGCGTATGCCAGGCGCAACCGTACTCCCCGGACAGGCAGCTGCCCCACGTCCCTGCGTACCCATCGCAGTCGTCCAGTCAACCCCAGCTACCACGACAACCGGTTCAGGCCAGGTTGCCATGGGACACACGCAATCAAGCAACTAAGTCGCCCGAATCAGCAATAGAAACTCGTCATCCTGAGCGGAGTTTGTCGCGGCACTTTGCGACAAACGCTGTCGAAGGACCGCGAAGAACTCCATCACCCACAGCCCCAAAATTAAATCCCAAAGAAATGGCGTATCTTTCGGCGCTCAAAAACACGCGGCGAAACACCACACTCACACCATCTATTAACCACAAACTCACCACCAAAACACCACACCAAACACCCACTTTTTCCAAAACCCCCTAAAAAAACACCAGCAAATCGGCAAAAAAACTACCCTCCACCACCCCGTATTTTTTTTCTCTCCTCATGCGCAATTTTCGTCGCGCAATAGACCACCCTCTCAACCTCCGCGACCACCCCGCCGCCATCATCCTTCACCTCCACCAAGAACCTCACATCGGTCCGCCCCTCAGCACCCAGCGTCTCCCGAATCTCCGCCAGCCGCTCCGCCGTCAAACGAAACTCCGCGCCAACCCGCCCCAATCCAGGCTTTTTGTACTTAATCGAAGCCGCCTTATCCCAAACCACATACTCTGGCCCAAGATTCGTGGCCAACATAATCATGTAAAACGGATCTGTCAGCGCAAACAGCGACCCGCCAAACTGCACCCCCACATAGTTGCGATTCCACGGCCGCAGCGGCATCTCCACATCAATCGCACGCAAATCCTTATCCAGCCGCGTCACCTGGATGCCCGTTCCAAACAACGGTGGCCACCACCCGATATGTCGCAGCCACCAGATCATCGCAACCTATCCCGCACTTCCGTCCGCACCAGATAAAGAAAGAACACCAGCGCAAACAATCCCTGCACCAGGTATGGCCCCGCGTGCGTCTTCTCAAACACAAACAAATTCCCCAGACAGAGCGTCAAGCATCCACCCAGCACCAGCGCCCATCCCCAACGCTTCAACCGCAGCAGCCCAAACACGCCCGCAGCCAAAAGCGTGCACAGCGCCAGCACACCGTACTTCGCACTGCCCACACCAAACTTGCCGTTCAACGCCGCGAACGCATTCACCATCGTCAGCACCAGCATAAACAGGGAGATCCCAGCCACACCCGGCAACATCCCATGCGCCCGCGCTTCGAGCTTTTTCACTTCCTCGTTGTCGCTCATAGAGTATGCAGATACGCCAGCAGATCATCCAAATCCTGCGGATCCAGCGTACTCCCCTGCGCCGGCATCAGATTGCGTCCATGCACAATCGTCTCCGTCGCGCGCTCATCATTCGCCGGCGCGCCACTCGGCAGATACGGCTTCTTGAACACGCCAATCAACGCTGGCCCATGCAGCGCCGCATTCTTACGGTCATAGTGGCACTGCGCGCAATGCGCCTGATACACCGCATGACCATGCATCTGCTGAGCATTCAAATCCGCCAGCGGAGTAGGCGGCGCCACCGACTTACAACCCGACAGCACGCACACACCCAGCAAAAGAAAAAGTCCTCTCATCATCCCGTTCATCTCACCTTATCCACGCATGGACTCCGCCAGCAGAACAGCTCCAATACCCGCCAGCCCCACGTAAACGTATCTCAAAAAAGCATCTCCATGCAGGCGATGGTTCACCACTCTGCCCAGCCAAACCCCCGGCAGCAGCACAGGCAAACATATCAAGTAATAGTGTGTCACAGCAGGAACCCAGAGCCCCGCCAGCCAGTATCCCACCATGCCAATCAAACTCGCCGGCAGAAAATATGCCTGTAACGTCGCGCGGAAATGCTGCGCCGACCAGCGCCGCATCGCCCCATAGATCACCAGCGGAGGCCCATTCATTCCAAAAGCACCGCCAATGACTCCCGCAACAAATCCACACCCGAAGAGCCACGCGCCACTATCGTTCTTCAACTCAGGCGGCTTTCGGCCAAGCAGGGAATACATCGAAAAAGCGATGATAAAAATCGCAAGCACTATCTTCACGGCTTGCTGATGAACGCTCGTCAGCAATAACAGCCCCACAGGTATCCCAAAGAGCGAACAGACCACCAGCCATCCCGCGCTGCGCACATGAATCTTCCGCCAGTCCTGCACCACCACTACCGCAGCGATCGTAATCGACACCAGTACAGCAAGCGGCGTTGCCACCTTCAGCGGGATAAAAAGAGCGAGCAATGGAACGGCGATCAGCGACTCGCCAAACCCAAACGCTGACCGGAACAGCGTAGCAAAAAAAATCACAATCAGTACTTGCAGGGTCGTCGCATCCATCAACTGCCCCACGTATTGACGGCCTGAATCACCGGCGATCGGCTACTCTGCATCTCTCTATTCTAAGTGTTCTAATTCTGGATCGCGTCGCGTGTCCGCGAAGACGCTAATTCGCTGCCGCAATCGCCTCAACGATCCTGTCCATCACATCCCGGTCTGCGTGCACCTGCGGCAGATGATTCCCCACCATGATCGAAAAGATCACCGTCCGCCCACTCGCGCACTCGACATACCCGCTCAGTGCCCGCGCCTCTCCCAGCGTCCCCGTCTTCGCAAACACCTTTCCCTTCAGCGGCCCCTTCGTAAACCGCGCGTCCAACGACCCATCCACGCCACCCACCGGCAGGCTGCTCCTCCAATCCGCAAACCAAGTCTGCCCACTCGCATACTGCAGCAACCGCGCCGTCGCTCGCGGTGTTACCAGATCATGCCCACTCAATCCCGATCCATCGAAGAACACAAAGTCATCTTTATCAATCCCCGCATTCACAAGAAACTGCCGCATCACCAGCGCCGCCTGAGCAATCGTCCCATCTCGCCCCCGCGCCAATCCCAACTGTCGAAGCAGCAATTCAGCATGCAAATTTTGACTCACCTTATTCGTTACCACCACATCCTCAGAGAGAGGCGCAGACATATGAGTAGCAAGTGTTCTCTCTTCAGCCGCCACTGCAGCGCCGAACGCCGCATCATCCGGCGGCTCGATCCTCTGCTGTGACGATACGTTCTTAGCCGCAACATCCACCACCGCACCCGACTCACGACTAAAACTCTCCGTATCCATCAGCACCCGATGCCGCGCCTTCGCCACTCCACTCACATGAATCCCGCGCTCCTCAAGCATTCCCTTCAACGCGACAGCCGCGTACTCCGCCGGGTCCTGAATCGCAATCTCCTCTACATCTGGCTGCGCATGCAAACCAATCGTTCCATAAATCCTCAACACCTTCGACCCCGGAGCACGCTCCATCTGCACCGTACTCCCGCTCTTCGGCGCTCCCGTCGTCACGGCAACATCCATCGTGTAGTAAGGCACCGTCGAATCGACCACCACACTCGCAGGCGCACCCACTAAATCCCCAGGCGTCACCGTCACCTTGATTTGATTATCACTAATCGACAAAGCCGAAACAGGCGCACCATATCCCCAAACCGCATCATCGATCGCCCAATCCTGCGCATAAGGCTCCCACGGAAAAACCGTGTCATCCCCAATCACATCCCCCTCCACACTCTTCAACCCCGTCGCAGCGATCCGATCCGCCATCTCCTCCAGGTATCGCAACGGCGCAGGTCCCGACTCCTCCGCATCCTCCTTCTGCCCCGGCACCGGCGCAACATAAGGCAACACCCGTCCAGACAGATTCGCATCACCACTCCCAACCAACACAAGATGCCCCGCCAACTTGCCGCCATCGCTAAAAATCCCACGCGCCAACACCTTCGTCGAATAAGTAGCCTTCCCTCCCAACAAAGCCATCGCCGCCGCTGTCGTATACAACTTCGCGTTACTCGCCGGCTGAAACAACTGACCCTCGTTCAACGAATAGATCGGCCCACCATCCATCCCAATCACAGCGATTCCCCAGTGATCCCGCGCCACTGCCCCGTCGTCCAGCAAACCGGCAATCGTCTGCGCCAGCGGCGTACAAGGCCCACCACGTCCAGCCTTCAACACTACTGCCCCGTCACACCCAACGTTTTTAGTCTGCGCACCAAGCAGTTGAGCGCACGCTGCCGCACCCACCAAACAAACCGAACCCCACCTCGAAAGCCTGACCATCCGCGCAGTCTAGCATCCTGCATTTCTTAGAGAAGAATCACTCCGACCAACGGGAGGACCACAAGCTTTACGCATCTTGCAAGACAAGGTACACACGCCACGAAGTGGCCACCCCAACCGGGGTCCCCACAAACAGGTCTTCGTTTGTGGGGTGGCCGAGCGCAGTGGGCCCGTCCGGCAGGACAAAGCTAAAATCACTCATGCCCTTCACGCCCCGCAGCCATTACGACTGGCATCTCCGCACCCGCACCCTCGCATTGGGCAAGCGAACCATCATCATGGGCATCCTCAACGTCACACCCGACTCCTTCTCCGACGGAGGCCACTTCTACTCCCCGCAGCACGCCCCCGAACGAGCCGTAGCCCAAGCCCTCAAGCTCCTCGAAGAGGGCGCCGACATCCTCGACATCGGCGGCGAGTCCACCCGCCCCAACGCCGCGCCTCTCACCCCAGACGAAGAGCAATCCCGCATCCTCCCCGTCCTCGAGTCCATCCTCAAAGAAAAGCCCACCACCATCCTCTCCGTCGACACCTTTCACGCCGCCACCGCCCACCGCGCCATCCAAGCCGGAGCCGAAATCATCAACGACGTCAGCGGCCACCTCTGGGATCCAGACATGTCAAAATCCTGCGCCCAGTCAGGCTGCGGAGCCATCCTCATGCACACCCGCGGTCGTCCGCAAGACTGGCCAAATCTCCCGCCACTCACACCCGAAGCTGTCCTACCCTTGATCCTCAGCGATCTCACCGAACGCCTGGAAGCCGCCACTGCCGCCGGCATCCTTCGAAACAAAATCGTCCTCGACCCAGGCTTCGGCTTCGGCAAGCGTCTCGACGAAAACTACTCACTCCTCGCGCACTTCGACGAACTCCAACGATTCAACCTGCCGCTCCTCGCAGGCGTCTCCCGCAAAAGCTTCCTCGCACGCACCATCTCCCAGCACCCCAGTCTCTCGGTTCTCCTCGAAGGCGCAACCCCTTCTATGGACGACCGCCTCCACGCCACCACCGCCGCCAACGTAGCCGCCATCCTCGCCGGTGCCCACATCCTCCGCACCCACGATGTCCGCCCCGCAGTAGAAGCCGCCGCCATCGCCGACCAGATCCTAGCCGCCAGCTAAGCGAAAAGAAATAATCACTCCGACCAAAGGGAGGACCGTGACGTTCCGCATCTGCAAGAAAGGTACACAAGTCACGAAGTGACCGCCCCACGCGCAGTGGGCCCGTCCGGCAGGACACGCGCGTCTAAACCGGATTCCCCG
>Ga0302182_10000769_pt1 | contig 18772 bp, 19 predicted proteins | sample I_Palsa_N3_1_FD_198781 | JGI IMG/M metagenome (GOLD analysis project Ga0302182, IMG submission 198781) | Peat permafrost microbial communities from Stordalen Mire near Abisko, Sweden - I_Palsa_N3_1 | ecosystem: Environmental > Terrestrial > Soil > Palsa > Peat permafrost | place: Sweden...
TCGATACCGCCGCGATTGCCTATGAGCCGGTCTGGGCGATCGGCACCGGCCTGATGGCTACGCCGTCGCTGGTGCAGCAGCACCACGCGTTCATTCGTAGCCAACTGGAAAAAGAAGATGTTATGATTGCCCGTCTGACTCGACTGCTTTACGGCGGCAGCGTCAAAGCGGCCAACGCCGCTGAATTGTTCGCGCAGGCGGACGTGGACGGAGGACTGATCGGCGGTGCCTCTCTGACCGCATCCGACTTCCTTGGAATCTGCGCCGCGGCGCATTAAGCGCACAGGCTCAAAAGAAAAATCATGTTCGTCATTTTCAGCGTGTTTTACATCCTGATCGCTGCGGCGATGATCGTGCTGATTCTGCTGCAGAACGGCGCCGGTGCCGATGCTGGCTCTGGTTTCGGCAGCGGTGCGTCGGCGACGGTGTTCGGCGCGCGTGGTTCGGCGACGTTCCTGACCCGTGCCACCGGCGTGCTTGCCTCGCTGTTCTTCCTGCTGAGCCTTGGCATGGGTATCTACCTGCACGCCAACGGTCAGGCACATAACAACGGCAATGATCTGGGTGTGATGGCCGGCATCGCCAACAAGCCAGCCATCCAGACACCGAAGCCCGCCGCACCGGCAGCTTCAGAAGTACCGACCGCCGTTCCCGCCGCCGCCAACAACACGGTGCCGCCGGCACAACCGGTCAAGAAGAACTAAGCAACACGCGACAGAGCAACGCAACAAAGAAACAGGCAACACACCTGCCCAGGTGGCGGAACTGGTAGACGCACTACCTTGAGGTGGTAGCGACGTAAGTCGTAGGGGTTCGAGTCCCCTCTTGGGCACCATTAGCTAGTTTTGAACTGTCCAAAGAAGTTCAGAATAGTCCAGTAAAGACAGATAACCCCGCGTAATTGCGGGGTTTTTTGTGCCTATAGCGTCCAGAGGCATCTCGGGGTGTCCGAGGGAGTCTTGGTTTTTTGGGTATGAATTTGGGTATGATTTCGCTTTCATACCCAAATTGGTCCCCGGCTATGCCTCAACTCGCAACCCCTTTGGCTGAGCTCCAGATCCGTAAGGCCAAGCCGGGCGAGAAGCCGTACTTCCTACCGGATGGGAACGGACTACTGCTGTCAGTCAGTCCCGCCGGCCGCAAATCATGGCTGGTTCGTTACCGCCTGCCGGATGGGTCGCGTCCCGCGCCGGCCACCATTGGTCATTACCCGGCCATGTCTCTTGCCGAAGCCCGTGTCAAGGCCTCCGGCGTGCAGCGCGATGCCAAGCAGGGCAACGTCACTGCAGGTATACGGAAGGCCCAGCAGGAGGCTGGTTCTGCTGACGGTGCGGACCAAAAAGCTGCGATGAAGGCACAGGCGGAGACCGAAGAAGCCTCGTTTCGCGCTGTCTCGGGTCGTTGGATGGCCGAGAAGCTGCCAACTTGGGCCACAGAGACTTATCGAAAAGCTCGGCTCGTGGTTGATTCGTACCTGATTCCCAGGCTGGGCGAGCTCGACATGCGCAAGCTGGAGACGAAGGACGTTCGCCCAACACTGGTAGAGATGGCCAAGGACACCCCGCAACTCGCCCGTAAGGCACGCCAATATGTCGCTAGCATTGTTGACCACGCGATCAATGAAGGATTGCGGCCCGATGAAAGCCGGCTAAGGCTGGATCGTGTTCTTCCATCTTTCCGCAGCGGCCACATGCCCGCCGTCACGGACGACGACAGCAAGCTGGGTGAGGTCATGCGTGCCATCGACGCTTACCCTAATCGCGTAGTGCGCGGGGCGCTGATCTTGGCCGCGTTGACTGCTATGCGCTCTGGCGTAGTGGCCAGTGCCCGATGGACGGAAATCGACCTGAAAACGGGTGAGTGGCGAATTCCGGGCATGAATCCAGATGGTACCAATCGGATGAAAACTGGACAGGATTTCAATACATCATTGCCGGCGCAGGCACTCGTCGTGTTGAGGGAGATGCACGAGCGGAACATGGGCGGCGAATACGTGTTTCCGCCCCAAGGGCGGCAGAATGCAATGCATCTCAGCCGGGATTCGCTGAGCAAGGCATTGCGCGAGATGGGGTTTCAAGGCGAGCACACCACCCATGGCTTTCGGGCTTCCTTGCGTACCCTCGGACGTGAGCGACTAGGTATCGATGTGGACGTGCTCGAAGCCCAGCTTGCCCACGCACCTAAAGATGAGATTCAAGCAGCGTACGCGCGTGTGAAGTTCCGTGACAAACGTCGCCAGGTCATGCAGGAGTGGGCTGACTATTTGGATACGCTGCGAGCGAGTGATGAAACCGGCCATGCCTAATGTGCAAGGCCCAAGCCCTGCCAATTAACATGGAAGGGGTCACAAGTTCGGTCCTTGTATCGACCACCAATCAAAACAGTTGCTTAGCGATGGATTCAACGCTCGCCAAGTCGCTAGTACGGAAAAGTTACGGAAAACCGCCCCTAAAAACGGCGGTTCTTTCGTTTGGCTGCTCGATCAATCATGCGCCCCGGCATCTGGTCTTCGGCTGGGGTGATCCTTCTGGCGCGAATGTGCGGTTTTCGAAGCGCTTGCCGCGTTGATAGGTCCTGTACGCTGCCGTTACACAGCTACTCCCGGGCGGATGTCTCTAACTCCGTCCAGTGTCTCATCGCGCCGCACTACTACGTCGCTCGGGTAACGTGCGCGCTGTCCCCCGCACCGTATTTGAACTCGAGCGGTTCGCCGCCGTTCGGGCCAATGGATTCATCCGGCAACACGAAAGTGTCACCGAACCATCCCTCGCGCGACGCGTGACAGACGCACGTCTGTCGCTCGGTGTTCATCACGTACCAGCGTAGCGCCTTCAGGCTCAGCCGCTCTAGCGCCACGTCTAGCCGGCGATCGAGGAGAACGCGTGCAAGTTCGTCAATGTCGCCAATGTATGGAGGAATCCACTAGGCGAACACGGCTGGAACACGCTCTTGGTGGAATTCCATGGACCTAAATTTTTCCTTAATGGACTTCGCAACTGATTTTTTGCCCGTAGAACAAGCTTGAGAAGGGGGTTTGCTGGCAAAAGCATCTATCGAAACGGCCCCATACTTTTCCTACGCGCCAACCGGCGCCTTCACGCGAGCTAAAAAATGGAAAAGCCCTTGATACGAATGTTGCGTCTTCCCGAAGTAATGAGCCGCAGTGCCTTACGGAAAAGCACGATCTACGCGCTGATGAAACGCGGTTGTTTTCCGCGCAATCGCAAAATTTCTACGCGCGCGGTGGGCTGGATCGAGCACGAAATCGAAGAATTCCTCAGGGGGTCCCATGACCACCGTGGATGATTTGTCGGTAGATAGCCATGACCTTGACCACGACCGCGACCGCGACCGCGACCGCGACCGCGACCGCGACCTCGCGAGCGTGCCCTCACCTATCGAGGAACCGATCGAGGCCGACACCCAGACTCCGGGGCTGCGTCTGCCCGAAGTAATGAGCCGCAGTGCCTTGCGGAAAAGTACGATTTACGCACTGATGAAGGATGGTCGTTTTCCGCGCAATCGCAGAATTTCCGCGCGCGCAGTGTGTTGGCTTGAGCACGAGATAGAGGAATTTCCGCGGGGGCCCGATGACAACCGAGGATGATTCGTCGGTAGATGGCGACTACTCCGATCTCGCGAGCATGCTCTCACCCCGTGTGGAACTGATCCAGGCCGACACCCTGATTCCGGAGTCGATCCGCTGGCTCTGGCCGGGGTGGCTGGCGCGAGGCAAGCTTCACTTGTTAGCCGGCGCACCAGGTACTGGCAAAACCACTATCGCGATGACGCTCGCTGCGGCGATATCGTCAGGTAGTGCACTGCCATGCGGGCATTGCCCGGCGGTTGGCGGAGTATTGATCTGGAGCGGTGAGGATGACTTCGCCGACACTCTTCTTCCCCGGCTAATTGCGGCAGGCGCCGATTTGTCACGAGTCTATCTAGTGGGCGTGGTTCGGGAAGCCGAACAGTCACGCGCATTTGATCCCGCGTACGACATGGGTGAACTGGCGGTTGCTGCCGAGGGCCGTGGTGACATTTCGCTAATAATCGTAGATCCGTTGGTGAGCGCGATCCGCGGCGATAGTCATAAAAACGCAGAGGTGCGTCGCGGCTTGGCTCCTCTGGTCGATCTGGCCAATCGCTTGGATGCCTGCGCGCTGGGCATTACTCACTTCTCAAAGAGTACTGGTGCTCGTGACCCGGTGGAGCGTGTCACGGGTTCCATCGCCTTTAGTGCGCAAGCCAGGATCGTTATGGGTACGGTGCGGAAGGCTGTCGGCGAAGAATGCGAGCAAGAATTTATCCTCGCGCGCGCGAAGTCGAACATCGGTCCCGACGGTGGAGGGTTCGCCTATGGGTTCGAACAAGTTCCGTTGAAAGAGTCCGTAGACGTCACAGGCAGCCGCGTTGTGTGGGGCGATGCGGTGGAGGGAACAGCACGAGGGTTGCTCTCCGAACCAACGGAAAATGAAAGCAACCGCAGCGCGTTGGCTGAAGCTGAAACGTTCCTGACTGAACTACTGTCAAGTGGCGCTGCACTCGAGCAAATAATCCGGGTGGAGGCTAATTCTCGCGGTTTGTCCTGGGCATCGATCAAACGCGCTAAGTCTCGGCTGAAAATCATTAGCCAGAAAGGTGGCATGACCACTGGCTGGGAGTGGTCCATGTCATCGAAGGCGCTCAACGAAGGCGAAGGAGCTCATACAAATGAATGAGCTCCTTCAGGAATCTTGAACTCCTTCGGTCAGACATGTCCGAATCGGAGTGCATCGATGCATGAACACATGCAAGCAAGGTGAGGTCGGCGACAAGCAGCCTTCTTCCCTTGACCTGGAACGCGATACGATCATGTTCGCTGGGCTGGCCGAACTGATAGGCCCCGGTCCAATGTGCCCGCCATTATTTCCGTTTCCCCGTTTCGGATGCACAGAGTCAAAGGAGTCGCACCTGATGGGCGAGCTATCATCGATAGCAGGTGTGTATTGATCCATGAATGCTATCGTCTGGCCGCAACCGATGTCCGAGCCTAGCTGTATGCGAAGTCAATCCTATGAAATTGGAGGAGACAGCTTCACCTCTCGACTTGGGTGAGCCTGGATAACAGCCTTGAGAAGGGTTGGGTGAGCAAGGTTCGTGAGTGATACAAAAACTGGAGTTGTTGCAAGGTGTCACGACTTGTTTCCAGGTGCGACCAAGCAAAGCCCAACGCGAAGAGGCGATGTTCCCATTTGTTACCGTTTGTTACCGCGTGTTGCCAGGCGAGACCAAGCGAAGCCAAACGCGAAGAGGCGATGTTCCCACTTGTTACTGTTTGTTACCGCGTGTTACCAGGGGCGACCAAGCAAAGCCAAACGCAAAGAGGCGATGTTTCCACTTGTTACCATTTGTTACCTCAAGTGACCACTTCCGGCTAGAGTCGCGGCTAGAAGTGTCATCGAAACATCATTTATTACCTGTTGTTGCCTCCTGTTACTAGTTGTTGCCAAAGAGCAGCCGTTTTGAGCTTAAGCCGATTTACCTATGTCCAAGCTCGTTGCTGGATGTACACGCGCTATGCGCGCGTCGGTCGGTCAATGCCTCAAGGCGAGCGGGCCGGTCGGTACGACGGGCTTCAAAAGCCACGCGCAGCGAATTCCTCTGTCGCCCCTCAGTGTGGGTCATCAAGGCCCATTCCGACCAAATTGTCCGTGCCGCTTTTTCACGCCAACGGGCTCAACAGATCCCAGATGGCGACAGCTGACGACCCATGCCTAGCCTAGAATTGAACCACTTGAGTTGTGTTAGGCGGGCAAGTGGTTGTCGACAAGCTACTTGCCCGCCTATCTAAGTAGATAATAGGCGGGCAAGTGGGAACAAAATACTGAAGAGGTGGTGGTGTTTTGTCGATGCTGTGAATCGTAGAAATCCAGAGGGTTTAGGGGTCTTGCACCACGGGGGAGGAGTGGTATCCATGAGGTGCATTACCTCAGCGGACAAGGAACCCCCTTGGAAAAGATCCACGGTTTCACCCTCACGGAAATCTTCGAGCAGGCGTCGATCGGCAAGTTCGGTGTGTCGTTCGAACAGTTCGCCAGTGCCCCGATCGCAACTCTGAAGTTAGTCGGCCAGGGCGATGCGGTCGACATCATGCGCGCGGGGTTCCGCCCCCTGTTACCTACGCAGGCCAAGCTCCGGCAAACGCTCGAGGCGAAATGGCAGGAGCAAGGTAATTCTGCAGAACCTCGCCGGCGCTACCGGAACCCGGCCCGCCAACCTGATGTTTCCATGGTGTGTAGTCATCGCATCGCGTTGGTCGCCTGATGACGATGGCATTCAACGACGCTCTGTTCGGCACCAGCCAAAACCTGTGCTGGGCGGTCAGGCCATGCACGCACCCATTGGCCTTCGGCGTTCCGCTTTTTTGTTACTGGAACGAGGAAGGCCGTATGGTCGAGACGGCGATCACGCCACTGCCGCGCACGGGCGAACATTGTCCGGGCGTGCGCGAGGTCATCGGCTCCGTCGCCGAGCGGCCAAGCCTGCGGCTGATCCTTGAGGAGGTCTTGGAGGGCACGCCTCATGCCGTTATCAACGCCATCCACGCTCATCTCGTGCACAAGCACCTGGTGCCACCCGAAGGTGAGGCTCGTAGTGTCCAGCGGCGCGATCCCTTGGCTGGCGTCCTCGTTACGCCGGAAGGTGAGATCGCCGCCCTGGCCACCGGACTGCATCGGGATCTCATGGGCGTCATCACCGTCGAACGCGGTGTGCGTGGTGCGGATATTCGAGTGCGCTGGGTCGCGCCCTGGCACTTCACTGCCGACCGCGAAGGATTCGCCCTCGCCTGCGAAGCACTGACCCATGAAGACCTGCTCGCCGGCCTGGACGGGCTGACTCCGATGATGGCCATCGAAGGGGTCGCCCTATTGCTCATGGACCCACGCCGCATGGTGCCGAATCTCGTGGCCGGCGCGCTGATCACCCAGGTCGTCGCGGAGCTGGGCGACAGCCATCCGGCGCGCTGGAGAGGCGAGGCCCTACTCGATCGGATCACGATAGCCGAAGGCCAGCTCTCGGCGGTCGACTACGTGGACTACGCCGAAGCCTTGGCCCTGTTACGCCAGCTACTCGTGCTGGTAGCCGAGAAGCGTCAACCCGGCAAGGAGTCCCTCTACGACGAACTGGCTTGTCGGCTGTCATGGCGGGACCTGTATGAGTCCATCGTGGACGCGATGGTGCGCGTGCATAAGGTCATGGACGGCCGTGCACCCGAACGAGATCTTGTGCGCTTTTCGATCGAGCAGGTGGCGCTAACCAGCCGCGACGCTTACAGCGAAAAGATGCGCAGTTTTCGCGGTCGCGTCCTGTCTGGCATCGGTGAACTAGTCGCGCGTCCCCAGGAAGGGGGCGCTTCTGAAAGCGAACTGGAGAGCCGCTTCCGATCCATTGCGCGGCTACTGGGTACGTCGGGTTGGGAGATGGTGCGCCCATACGACGCTGGCGTCCTCACAGCGGCCATCGGCGGCTGGTGAGGGTGGCTCGGCAATGGGGGGCGGATAGCGGTCGGCGACAAAGCACCTATCAACGGAGAAAGACGATGAATGAGTTTCTAAAGGCTTTTAAGGACGGTTTCATCCAGGGAGCCAGGGAAACACCGCGGGGCTTCTTTGCTCCCGTCGTGGCGATGTATCGATGGCTGGATCTAGTCACGGACGAGGCCATGAAAGGGAAGGGGCGGCAGGATGAGCGTCGTCGCACCATTCGCACTGAGCCCAGGGAGAGCGGGGAAGCGTCAACCGTCGACAGCCATGCGGACATACCCATGGAGGCGGGGCACGGCACATTGGCGGCCGCGCTTGAGCGAATCACGGCACTGGAACACCGTCAGGACGAGCTCGATCGAGCGATGCGATCCGCGCGTGCAGCGCACGGGCCGGATGATGCGGCCATAGACACCAAGGAGTAGGTTCCGATGTTCAAACCCCGATGTCTGATGACGCCACGTCAGCGTGATCAGTTGGATGCGCAGTACGCCGACCTGATCGCTTTCCGGCGCGAACTGGCGACGATGAACGTTATCCAGAAGGAAGCACGCGCGAGGGATATCTGCGGGGAGTTGGTCTATCTCCGACGGACCGAGCAGCTCGACGGCGCGGGAGTCGTTGCCTGCCTGGTGGCGACGGCTCTAACGCTGGTTGTCGCCATCACCACGCGATCGCCTCTTTCCGTGCTGACAACGTGTCTGCTTCCGCTCTGTGCGCTTCGACTGTTCAACGTGTATGCCCTCGCGCGCGACATCTACTTTGGCACGTTGAGGCAATACCGCGAGATCGACGTACTGCCGGAGCCACGTCGCTTCGACGATTGATCTACGCCTTCTGATCGTTTTGTCACCGACGGACTACGTTCTGGTCGAGTCACCTTAGGCTGGGTATTGCCAGGGATGCGGGTCAGAAGACACTGAACGCTCCTACATCGAATGTCTGGAATTAAGAATATGAAATTTCCCGTGCTTACTCTCGCTGTTGCCGCGTCGCTGGCGACTTCCGTCACCGGCTGCGATCGCGCGGTGTCTGTGCCTCATGATACGTCGGCGTCAACCAATCAGCCGTTTCCTGACCAGACACATGTCTGCGAGGTGCATCACTGGCAACAAGACGTCACTTCCGCAGAATGCAAAACTGGCCAGAAAGTCGTCTTCCTCCCTTCGAGCTTTGGTAACGAGCAGCTGCCCATTCTGTTTGCTGCCGTTAATTGTGACTTGCGCTATTCCACAGCGCTCACGAATGGCGGCGTGACATGCATCTATGTTGGACCGCTGGCACCAACAGCAAAGGCAGATGCTTCACCCCCAAAACCCCAGCCGGCACATGCTGCAAGCCTGAGGTCGCCAAGCTGACCCATTGCGACCCAGATGTAGCCGCAAAGGTACCTGCGTTCATTCCGTGTTGGAGAGGGGTGAAGCAGCTGCTCGATCCAAGGGGCAGGGGTGCCTGCGCGGTGAACAGCGTAGCAACTAGGCCGACGGTGCTGCTCAAACGAATGCCCCAATCTTCAGACGCCCCGGTGAACAGACCATGCAGGGAATGATCAGCACGTACTTGGCCGGCAAGGGCTATGGTTTCATTAGAGGTGAGGATCAAAAAGATTACTTTTTTCGCAAAGAGTCATTCCTCGATGCCCTGGAGGTGGGCAGGATCGCTGACGAAGTCCTCGTTACCTTTGAGGAATGTGTGACGCCCAAAGGATACCGGGCCAATCGGTTGTCGCTGGTCAGCCGGGTCAACGTGACCACCTTTGTGCTACCAGAGAAGGTGATGACGTCTAAGACGGACCAGTTGCATGGATGGGAGCTTCTCGAGATGGGCGATTGGATAGTCCATGGCGCCTCTCGTCATTCACCGGATCAGGCACGAAACGAGCTCAAGCAAAATGCGCGGCGTATCGGGGCCAACGCGCTTCTGCAGGTTGAGTACTACAAGACGACGGGATCCCAGGGAAACTATCGTTTCACGATCCATAACGTCCGCGGCCGTGTGGCTGTGGTGGGCAGACGATGTGCGCGCGGCGCACATTCGGAGGCGGATGTGATCGGACTCCATCAGCGTTCAAGGAAGGCGCAACAGCAGCTCGAAGAAGCGATTCACATCAAGCATCAAAGCAAGTTGAGGATGGCTACGGCCTTGTTCGTCGGCGCACTGGTTTGCTTTGTTGTGCTGAGAGGGTCATTGATTCCCAGTTTCCTGTTTTGCATTGCAGGTGGCTTCACCCTACTGCTTTCCGGAAGTACGTACCGCTGGATCGAGTACAGACGGGCCACGTCGGAAGGTTAGTAATAAGAGCGTTTGCACGACCATGTTGGCTGTTCCCATGGCCTACCAGGATGCCATTCACCAGGCGGTGCTCCAGAGTGTGCGCAAGCGTATGCAGCCTGAGCGCCAATCTGCAACCAGCGGAGTTTTGCTAGAAATATCACGGGGTGAGTCGGGCTGGTGTCCATGTCGGCGCTCAATACTGCCGGGCGATGAATTGATCGATGTGGGTGTCCTCGGTCATCGCCGCCATGGCGATCTTGTCCTCGATATCCACACCTGGGATTGGTTCGAGCAGCCCGGTCACGTCATACACCGACAGCTCGAGCCAGTCCTGCTCGATGTCATGCGGTGCCCCACCCACTGAGCGCTGGAACAGTCCGAGCGTTCCCCACGCACCGGCATCCTTCGTGGCTCGAATGCAGGCGTCCATCGGACCAGCGGCATGGCCAACGTAGGCGATGAAGCCGGTAGCGTCGCAGATAACTCCATAAGTACGCATCAGTTCCACCTATGTGTGAGGAACCGATCATATCGAACAACATCAGAGGCGCTTGTGAGGTGTCCCGGCGTTAGGCTTCAGCGGTCGGGGTACCTAACAAACCCGCTCCAACGACGGGCCAGCCCCTCCATTCCCAACGCGGGCCCGTCAGGCCCTTGATTTTCATCAGGTCGACCCAAAGCTTCAAAAGCAGTAGGCAACTACTGTTCGCACACAGGTGGGCAGTGTCGCGCGGCGACACGCTTGGTGCGTTAGGGGTCGATGCATGGATGACCAGACTGATGCATGCCGAGGTCAAATCTTGGCGTTGTCCGGTGGAGGCTACCGAGGCCTCTATACCGCCAAGGTGCTTGCCCGCATTGAGGAATCCATCGGACACCCCGTGGCCCAGCACTTCGACTTGCTAGCCGGAACGTCGATTGGTGGCATTTTGGCGCTCGGGCTTGCCTGTGAGTTGCCCGCTGCGAAGCTTGTTGATCTTTTCGAACAGCATGGATCCGTGATCTTCAAGAAGCGAGCGTGGGGCTATTTCAAGTCCAAGTATTCCTCCGACGGGCTGGCCAAACTGTTGCGAAGCGAGGACGTGTTTGGTTCTCGAACCTTGGGTGACTGTCGGCATCCAGTGCTGATTCCCGCCATCAGCTACACCACCGGAGATCCGGTGATGTTTAAAACCGCACACCACAAAGACTTTCAGACCGATCACAAGAAGCCTCTTGTGGATGTGGCCTTGGCAACGAGCGCCGCGCCAAGCTACTTCCCGCGACACACGTTCGACAACACCCAATATGTGGATGGGGGCCTGATCGCCAATGCGCCAGGGCTCATCGCCTTGCACGAGATGGAGCATTTCCTGGCGGTTCCGGCCACTGAGATCCGGTTGATGTCCATTGGCACCATGTCGAGCAAATATACCGTCAATGCGGGTGGAAACAGTGCCGGCGGAGCGCTGGACTGGGGCCGGGGAAACCCAATAGAAATGTCCCGCCGTCTTTTTGGTTTGGCGATCTCAGCGAATGAGACGCTGACCTATTACATGTTGCGTCAGCGTCTGTCGGAAAAGCGCTACATGCACGTTGATGACATGTTGACCGATCAATCGGCCCGATCGGTTGATCTGGACAAGACCGATGCCGCTGCGCGCGAGATATTGCTGGGTAAGGCGGAGCAGCGGGCAAAGGTCTTGCTCAGTGATCGCCAGTTCCAAACCATGATGGCCTATACCGCTTCCAAGCCTGTTTTTTTTCATGGGACCGCCGCACATCGACAGGAGACAGCCCATGCGTAAGTTCCACAAACTGCTGCAAGGTGACTCTGCTTTTTATCAGACGATCGTCCCCCGCCCCGAGCAAGAGGCAGCGCTCCGCGCGGCCAAAAATAAAATTCGCGATCACCTTCGCTCTCGCATCCAGGTTGCCACTAAAGCGGTGCTTGGAATGGATAAGGCCGTCGCGCCACGATTTCGCACACAAGGCTCGTGGGCCTACCGGACTTGCATCCAACCAGACCAAGCGCCCCCCCAGGAAATGGATTGGGACTATGGGGTGTATCTCCCGGTGGATGCATGGGAAGAGGCAGGTACACCGAGGGTTGCCGCAGGGGCCTATTTTGATTTGGTCGAATCCTTGTTGCGCGAGCTGTGCAAGCAGGAAGGCTGGAGCCTCGGTAAGAAGGACAAGGATCATTGCATTCGCGTGCACATCGCAACTGGGGCGCATATCGATGTTGCCCTTTACGCTGCACCCGTGGAGCAGTTTGCGAAGGTTTCCGATCGAGAAATCGAGCGCTTCGATAAGTCAGTGGCCATGGATGCGGCAAACTTCTCAATGGAACGTTTGAACGAAGCGGCTGAAATCTCGATCGAGCAGGAGTGGGACGATTTCGACGGCATGATGGTCGCGACTCGCAAGGGTATCTGGGAGCCATCCGATGCCGAACGCATTGCGGGCTGGTTTCGAGATCAACTCAAAATGCACGGGGACCAACTCCAGCGAGTGTGGCGCTATCTCAAAGCATGGCGGGATCATCAGTGGGCCAAAGGTGGTCCCAGTTCCGTGCATTTGATGCTGGCAGCATCCCGGCATTTCGACAGACAACCTGGGCGCGACGATAAAGCGTTGGCTCAAGTTGCCAGGTTCCTTCCAACTGCTCTTGCAGAGGATTTTTTCGAGGCAGGCATCGACGACGATGGTAAGCACAACTTTAATCGTCTTGACGCGGCGGGGCGGCATGACGCACAACATCGTGCGAATCAACTTGCAACCGTCCTGCAAGGGGCGCTGGCTAACGTTCTCCAAAACAAAAGTGCGGTGATTGTCGCGCTACGTGATCAGTTTGGTCAGCGCATCCCCAACCGTGAAGTTGACGTGGAAAATGACTCGCCGGCGGATCAGGTGAGGGAAACGCCAGCTAAGGTGGTTGTGCCACCCGTTGTCCATAGCTCCTACGCGGGCTAAGCGATGGTGGAGGCGTCGGCGGACGAGCAGGTCATGCGTCACTTGGTGGCGCATGGCTTTTCCTACGTTAAACGCCGTCATGGCGTTCTTAGATTTCACGGCTCGCTGTCTTGCAAGCAAGGTCCGATCAAGATTGAGCTTGGGATTTCAGATTGGGATTTCGTTTCATACCCATCCATTCGACTGCTGGAACGACCAGCATCACTCGAAGGTGTTCAGGCCCACCTCACTGCAAACAATGGGCTTTGCTACTACACCCATGGCGCCGTTGTCCTTGATCGATTCGATCCAGTCGTCGCAGTGGCTCAGTGCCTGGCGCAAGCTACTGAAGTGCTCGACAAGCTGGCGCTTGATCCCACTTATAGGCGCGATGAATTAACACGCGAATACCTCGCGCAGTGGTCGGTAGGGCAGCTGCCTGAGCCCTGGCCCGTCGTGAAAGCAACCGTCGCGGAGAAAAGTACGGATTCGCGTGTTGCGGCTTTGGGTAATCGGATCTTCATCTTCGGGGACAGTCAAGACGAACTTGCCGCCATCGCAAAAGCGTTGGGTGAGCCGTTAAATGACTACGGAACTGGGTTTTCCTGGGTGTTTCGCACAGTCCAATGGCCACCGATGAGTGCGTCGTTTCCAACGGACCTGCACTCGTTGTTTGCTTGGCTGAAAGCGTGGGACAAGAGTCTCGCCGGAGACTTTCAACACCGACTGGGCCATGACCGAACCTATCTGCAAAGGGCCCTTCTTTACCTGATGATCCAAAGTCCTGCGGGATGGATCGGAATCGAGATCCCATTGGGCAGTCTGCAGATGCGGAAGGCTGGCGAGAGAAAGCCGTCTGTGTATCGTCAACAGATGCACAGTTGCGGAAAGGCTCGAGGAGTTGTGCGGCTGACGGTGACTGATTGGAGTCCAGGTTTCGTCCATTCCAGGAATCTCAACTTCGACGACCTCACCAACAAGCGGATCACGCTTGTTGGTTGTGGGGCGATCGGCAGTCATTTGGCCGAAGCATTGGTCCGTCTGGGAGCAGGGCAGGGCCCCCGAGGGCATCTTCGAATCATTGATCCTGACTGGATGGGTTCTGAAAACCTCGGGCGACACGCCCTTGGCTATCCGTCTTTGTTGCAAGACAAAGTTGCAGCGATGAAAGAAGAGTTGGGCCGCACGTTTCCTTTGGCGAAAGTTGAAAGCGTGCGTGGCAATGCCTTGGCTGTTAACGACCTTTTCAAGGGTGATCTGCTCATTGATGCCACCGGGGAAGAAGCTGTCAGCGAGTCCATCAACGCAAAACACATGGCTCATCGACCGTCTGGATGCCCCGTGCTCTACGTTCGAATCTCCGGGACGGGTGGTGCTGTTCAATCACTCTGGGTCGATGCTCACAAAGGTGCGTGCTTTCATTGTCTAAGGCATACAGATGCGAGGGGGTTACGGGTCGAACGGTTTCCGATTGAGAAAACGAATGCGCCCGCTTGGATCATGAAAGGCTGTCAGGCGCTGATGCCTTATGCCGTGTCGGCCCCGATGCACGCGGCAGCACTGGCAACCGATGCTATTGCGGATTGGCTGCAGGGTCGAGTGTCTCCACGTATGCGCGTTTTGACTCGTCCGGGTGCTGATGTCCATCCGGTCAAGAACCAGGACCCGAAACGGTTGGATGAGTGTGTAGCTTGCAGGCCACCGATAGTCTTGCTGAAGAAGGCTTGATGGGAAAATGCGCAGAAATTGAGGGCGTTGAGCCGCCATCGCTGGTATTCGCCAACCCATTGGTCGAAGGTGGCCTGGTTCTCTTTGAATCAGCTGCGCTCGCAGTGATCGCCCGACATCGGCAGCTGAAGGCGGGGTTGCCAGAGTCAGGCGGGATTTTGCTCGGCTGCCGCCGAGGTCCTCATCTTCACGTTATCCACGCCACGCAATCAGGATCGGCGGACAGGGCCACACGCGTGTCGTTCGTCCGCAGGGACCCCTGCCATCAAGCCCAAGCGCTGCGCATATGGAAGGGATCGAGACATACGGTTGATTACCTCGGTGAATGGCACACCCATCCGGAGGGAATGCCGAGCCCCTCGTCCACGGATCATCGGGCTTGGCTGGAAATTCTCATTGCCAGCACATCGCAGTATGTCTTCGTCATTGCTGGAACCGCTGAAACGCTTTGGGCCGGCTGTGGGCAGCAGCGTCGACTGATGCCGCTCATTCCGATCCAGCCAATGAGCTGACGCGCCCCACGAGGGCGACCTTAGTTACGTTCACCGGACGTCGTGCAGTTCACCACATCGACAGGGCTTGGACCTTGCGATGCACGAAGCGTAGCGTCGCAGCGTCTGCAGCAGCAGCTGCCTAGCGTTCTTCTGCTATGCCGACCACTTACGATTGCGGGACGACATAGTTGCTAGCCTGTTCAGAGCCCTGATTTTGTCGTGTTTCTTGATCACTTTTTAGATATAGCTGACGGCTTGACGCCGCTTTTTGCCTTCGGCGCTGTTTTGACCGGCGGCGAACTAGCCATCCGCACGGGCGGCTGGCTGTCAGTGGCGAAGATGACCTTATGGTTTGCTGTGGAGCTGCTGCTTGGCGGTTTTGATTTCATCTGTAATCCCTTATGCGATAAATCTCATGAACTTTGAAGCAAAGGGCTCGCGCTCCAGCAAATCACCGTGCCCAAATGTTCTGTAGATATCATTGAGAGCCACGACGCGAAGCGCGTCAATCTCGCCTGGGTCGTCGTTAGCGATCACCGACCGCTTACGGTCAGCTTCAGCTACGGTCAATTCTGACTCTGACAGCAGCCCGTTGTATTTCTTACGCTGTCCCTCGTGCGCACGGGCACTGCCGCCGAAATCCCATACTAGGTTGGCGGTGCCAAGAACTGTGACAACAAGGCCGAGCGCCACTCCGAGAGCAGTTGACTCTGTCTTCAACGCGCCGATGACCGCAGTGCCCGCAAGGACCGTCAGGAATGAGGTGATTTTCCGCAGTCGCTCGAACAAGCGGCAGTGCCTACCATGAAGACGCACCGAGTAATGAATGTTCATGGCTACTTCGTATTGTGTGCGCTCACCTTCAACTTCCCTTAAGAGCGTCGCGCTCATTTCTTTGGCGGGCTCGGAGGTGGCGCACTGGGCATCCGTACGGGGGGGTTTCCTCGCACATTCCTATCCGGTGGCGGCGGAGGTCGAAAAGGCTGATTTGGTCCGTTCGTACTCATGCGTTACTGTCCCGTAAAATTCCCAGCCCCAAGCTAACCGTCCCACGGTGGTTAGGCAAGTGAACATTGCCAATCTGATTTTCCATCAGCCAAATGCCGATGGTCTATCGAAGTTGGATGACAAAGTAAGATATCGCGCTAGCTCGCTCACTCCCCCCGCCTGAAAATACCTGATCACACTCGCCATCGATCGATGCTCCGTCATCGCTATCAACGCGGGAGGGATGACTCCTGACTGGTGCGCTCTGTGATAAACAAGGAATGGGCTATGACCGTGTGGAGATATCCGCCGGGCATGGCAGTCGATTTCTTTTGGGTACGAATTTGGGTATGAATTGATCTTTTTGCTTTAGCGGAGGCATCAAAATCAATGGCCTGATTGCTATGTTGGGTCTACCTCTTGCACCGTTTGTGCAGTCGGCAGCCACAAGGCTGGCGCGCGCACGGCACCAGCCTCCGATCTAGATTCCTCGCAAAAAGAAGGCGTGCAAAGATATAGAGCGTGTGCCCCGGAGGGCACACGCTCTATATCTTTGCAGATTGATTGGCAGCGTTGCCAGCGCAATGCCGACGTACAGTCCGTCTTCGATCGGGGTCACTAGACGGCAATCAGGTGGTCGCCATTCTTGATCCAGAAGCACTCGCACTGCTCGCCGTCGTCAAGAACCTCAAGGGTCCCAGCCGCGATATCTTCGCCTTATTATGAGTGTCTACATGACTGGGCAGTGCCCTGATCCAGGAGACTTGACGCGGCGTGATCGTATAACTCGGTCCACCCCCTAAACTTTTTCCGTTAGCCCCGGATAAGACAGTGGTAAGGCCTGCCATGGTGGCGGGCCCCGTCACATGTCACGTCAGGGGCAAGTCACATGGTCGCAGTGATCTCGGGTAACGGTCTGGGTCTGGGTAACACGTCGCTGACGCAGCTGGGGCAAGGGCTGGGCGGGCAGGCCACGATCGGCCAGGCTAACGTGGCGCAGGTCGTCAATAGCGCGACGGGCAACCTGGTGCTGCAGACACAAGACGAGGGCCTGGTCTTCGACGGCCTGTCGCTGAACGTGCTGCGGACCTATAACAGCCAGGGCCAGCTGACCGGCAGTGCCGGCTGGCAGTTCGGCTTCAGCCGCTCGATCAGTGGCCTGACCGGGACGCTGGATACGGCCGGCAGCACGGTGACCCGCACCGCCGACGACGGCTCCGCTGCGGTCTATGTCTATAACGCCACCCTGGGCGCGTACGTCAGCAGCGACCAGAGCGGCGCCGAAGACACCCTGAGCTGGAGCGCCACCGCGTCCAGCTGGACCTGGAGCGACGCGGCCGCGTCGCAGACTGAGACGTATAACGCCAGCGGTCGACTGACCGCCCTGACCGACACCGCCACGGGCGCCAGTTACAGCTTCAGCTACACCAGCAACAACCAGCTCAGCCAGATCGTGGCCGGCGATGGCGACACGCTGGTGTTCGGCTACAACACCGCCAACCAGCTGATCAGCCTGTCGATCAAGGAAGTGCCACCGGGCCAGACCACCGCGGTCACCCGCCAACAGGTGAGCTACGCCTACGACAGCCAGGGTCGTCTGAGCACGGTCACCACTCTACTGGCCTCGGACACCGATAGCAGCACGGCCAGCTACACCACCACCTACACCTACAGCGGGACCAGCGACCGGATCGCCTCGGTCAGTCAGACCGACGGCACCACGGTCAGCTACAGCTATACCGAAGATGCGCAAGGCGTGTACCAGGTGACCGGGATCACCACCGGTACCGGCGCGGCGGCGCAGACCCTCACCCTCAGCTATGGCACCGACAACACCACCGTCACCAACGCGTTGGGCAACACGACCACGTATCAATACAACGCCGCCGGCGAGCTGACCGCCGTCATCGCCCCGACCGTCAACGGCGTCACCCCGACTACGAGCTATACCTACGACGCCAACGGCAACCTGTTGACCAGCACCGACGCCAACGGCGCTGTTACGTCCTACAGCTACGACGCCAACGGCAACCTGCTGAGCGTGGAAGACGGCGCCGGCAACACGGTCAGCTACACCTACAACGCCGGCGATCAGGTGCTGAGCCAGACCACCTACACCGTGCCGGCACAGGGCGAAGTCGGTCAACCCGGCTATGTGCCGCCCAGCGGCGCGCAGACCACCTACGACGTTTATAACTTCCTCAATCAGCTCCTCTACGTGATCGATCCGGTGGGTAACGTCACCCAAAACACCTACACCGCGACTGCGGCTGGGATCAGGCTGAGCAGCACCCAGCAGTACCTGGGGGCGAGCTACGCCTTGGCGGGCCTGTCGCCGAGCACGCCGCCCACCCTGGCCGCCCTGCAAAGCTGGGTAGCCAGCAGCGCGGTGCAAAGCACGCTGAGTCAGAGCACGCGCACCGACTACACTTACGACGCACGGGGCCAGCTGGCCACGCAGACGCAGTGGGACACGATCAGTGCCACCGGCACCGGCGTGTCCGATGCCGGCACGGTGGTCACCACCACCACCTACAGTGCGCAGGGACAGCTGCTGCAGACGTCCACTCAGCGCGGCAGCGCGCTGCAGACCACCAGCTATGCGTACGACGGGCTGGGACGGCTGATCAGTAGTACCGATCCGTTGGGCAACGTCACCAGCTACGTCTATACCGACAGCGCCAACACGCTGGCGATCACCCAGGCCAACGGACTGACCACCACGCAGGTGCGCAACAGTGCCGGCCAGCTGATCAGCAGCACGTCGTCGGCTACTACGGGGCAGACCAGTCGCGTCACCAGTCACCTGTACAACACCGCTGGCCAGTCCGT